>Ga0209402_10004482_pt1 | contig 12715 bp, 9 predicted proteins | sample ArcticOcean_MG_C_3_FD_187437 | JGI IMG/M metagenome (GOLD analysis project Ga0209402, IMG submission 187437) | Marine microbial communities from western Arctic Ocean - ArcticOcean_MG_CB8_126 (SPAdes) (version 2) | ecosystem: Environmental > Aquatic > Marine > Oceanic | place: Arctic Ocean... | reverse complement strand
AACCGGAATCGGGTATCCGCCCGGGTAGTAGATTTCGGTCGTGGCCGGGAATCGCAGGAACAGGTCTCGGCGAGCGACCGTGGACAGCGTGAAGTGCGCCCCTACAGCGAATCCCTCTTCTGCGAGCTTGATGGCCGGTTGCAGCGCGTCGGAGAGACTGATCGTCCCCCACTCGTCTAACGCTCTGCTTAGCCCGGCGACCGTTCCCGGAATGGCGATCGACTTGTAACCGGACGACAGCATGTCGTCTTTTACCTTTGGCCAGGCGAAGTTACGAGAGTAGCGAGACGAACCCGTGTTCATGCTCTCCATGCCGCCCTCAAGCGGGTACTCGTCGGTCGTAGCGCGAGCCGGAGCCTGCATCCCGTAGTCGATCGCGCCCCCGCCCCCGGCCGCCATGTAGACCGTCATAAGGCCGCCACCGCCGATGCCGTTCATGAGGGGCTGCAATACGCCCATCGCAAAGGCGGTGCTGATGGCTGCGTCGACGGCATTGCCGCCGCGCTGCAGGACCTCCAGGCCGACTGCCGAACCCAGAGGATGCTGCGCCACGACCATTCCCTGTCGTGTGCGGATCTCTTCATGGGCGAGGATCGGGCGGGACGTATACACGGGATTCCTTATGGGCCAGCGCGCTTGAGCAACTTGCCGAGACTATCTCTGGCATCGTCGGCGATTCTACGACCGACCGGTCGATTCGTCCCGGTCCAGCGATATCTGTCGTTGACAGCCGGGTCCCAAAACGGTCTTATGTGGCCCAAATCACTTCATAATTCAGGACAGCCGCTCATCCAACTCCAACCACGCACAACGTATCTGTCTCTTCACGCATGGACCGAGTTCGCGTTCCACGTCACCTTCACCACGTCATCGGTTTACGCGATCGTGGAAGTAGGGCTGAACCCGTTCCAGTTGCTGCTGATTGGTGCGGTGCTTGAGGGCAGCGTGCTGATCGCAGAGGTGCCGACCGGGATCGTTGCGGACGCATTCTCACGGAGAAGGTCCGTCATCATCGGGTACGCCATCCTGGCGATCGGATTTCTGGTCTGGGCGTCTGTGCCTAACTTGTGGATGATCTTGATTGCACAGGTGTTCTGGGCGCTTGGCTACGCCTTCACGAGCGGCGCACAAGAGGCGTGGATCGCCGACGAGGTTGGCGACGATAGCGTTGGCCCGATATTTCTGCGAGCGACTCAGATCGGCCAGTTGGCGGCCTTTGTCGGGATCTTCGTCGGGGTGTCGCTGGCGATAATCGATCTCCAGATTCCGTTCTTTGTGTCCGGCACGCTGTTCTTGCTTTTGTCCGGATTTCTGTTCCTGTTCATGGCGGAACGGAACTTCAAACCGGCCGGAAGTGTCAACGGCGTGATCGGGGGCATCAAGGCCACACTTCGCTCGAGTGCGAGCGTAATTCGGGGACGTGCTGCGATCGTATTCACGCTGGCCGTTGTCGCCATATTCGGGGCATCGTCTGAGGCTTTCGATCGACTCTGGCCGGCGCACCTGTTGGAGCAGGTGAATCTTCCAGAGATAGCGGGGCTGGACCCACTTGTCTGGTTTGCGGTGATCGCCTCCGGGGGGCTACTTCTTGGCGCGGTTATCACCGGGGTCCTCGGGAAAACCGGTGCCGTGACCACCCGGACAGGGCCGACGCGTGCGCTTGCGGTTTTGACGGCTCTACTGGCGTTGGCACTGCTCGCTTTCGCGTTCACCTCATCGCTTCTTGCGCTGGTTATTACTTACTGGGTCGTGGTCGCCCTCCGTCACTCAAGTCGGCCGGTGCTGCTGACGTGGATAAACCGGGGGCTCGATCCATCGGTGCGTGCGACCGTTATCTCGATGCACTCCCAGGGTGATTCCCTTGGGCAGGTCACTTTTGGCCCCGTTATCGGCATCATCGCCACCATCAGATCGATCAGATTCGGGCTTGCTATTGGTGCCGCTGCGCTGGTTCCCGCGCTCGGTCTGCTTGTGATCGCTAGCCGCCGCGATAGCAAACCCTCACAAGAATCACCTGAAGGGTAGATTAGTCCCGAGTCCCACGACTAACGACCGCGGGTGTACAGTAGCGCCGCCCAGTAGATTCCAAGCCGACTCTGACAACTCAGAACAGGAGTGCTCGCCGAATGAAGATCACCGGGATAGACACGTTCGCGGTTGATGGCGGGGCACGACCCTGGCACTTCGTCGCCATACGAACCGACGCCGGGATTACCGGTTATGGCGAGTTCGGCGAGAGCGGCGTCACTCACGGGCTGCAGGGACTTGTTCAGGACATGAGCTCCTGGCTGATCGGTAAAGACCCGACGCCGGTCGAGCGGCTCTACTTTGACCTGTATCGCGCATACCGGGGCACGCCTTACGGCGTTACGGCGTGGGCGATTGCCGGAATCGAGCTGGCGCTGTGGGATCTAAAAGGCAAGTCGCTTGGCCTGCCGGTACACACCGTTGTGGGTGGTCCGTTCAGGGAGAAGCAGCGCGTCTACTGGTCTCACCTTGGGACATACCGTGCGCGCAACCCCGAACTCTGGGGGGCGAAGCCGCTGCGGACATGGGATGACGTCGCCGATTGCGCCCGAGAGGCGGTAGATAAGGGATACACGGCGTTCAAGACCAACATCCTGTTCCCGGGCGATCCTTCATGGGCAATCACGCAGGGTCGCGACGGAAAGACCCATGACCAGCTTGCTGAGTCGGACATCATCAACCAGGCCGTGAAGCAGATCTCCGTCATGCGAGATGCTGTCGGGCCTGAGATAGATATCTGCCTGGACATCAACTACAACTTCAAGACAGAGGGTGCGATCCGCGTAGCCCGAGCGCTTGAGCCGTACAAGCTGTTCTGGCTGGAGATAGACAATCAAGACCCCGAGGCGCTGCTACAACTAAAGACCTCGACCCGGACGTCGATAACGTCCGGCGAGCAACTGGTCACGATGCGCCAGTACCAGCCATTCTTTGATCTACGGGCGATGGACACCGTGAAGGTGGACGTGCAGTGGCAGGGATTTGGCAACGCTAAGAAGGTGGCCGACCTGGCCGAGACCTTTGAGCTGAACATCGCTCCGCACAACTACAACTCCCACCTGTCGACCTTCCAGAGCCTGAACCTGTGTGCCTCCGTTTCCAACGTGAGGATCATGGAGTCAGACCCCGACGCGATCCCGTGGAAGGACGAACTGGTGACGGTGGTACCTGAGCCAAAGAACAGTTACATCGATATTCCAAAGGGCCCCGGCTGGGGAACAGACCTGAACGAAGAGGTAGCGAAGAAGCACGCGTGGGACAAGTAAACCGATCTAACGGAAATCACACGTAGGGGATCGATTAGCGTCGTCCCTGCACGGTCGATGACGGCAACCCATATACGGGGAGAAAACACTTGAAGATCACAGACGTAGAAATATTTGTAGTCGACGGAGGACGCCGACCCTGGCTGTTCTCGGCCGTACGCACCGATGCCGGGATTACCGGGTACGGTGAGTTCGGATCGGGTGCTACGGCGCATGCGCTGGTCGGCCTGATCGAGGACCTAAAGCCGCACGTGATTGGCAAGGACCCGGAAGCGGTCGAGAAGATCTACTTCGACCTCTATCGCATCCTGCGCGCTGTCCCCGGCGGGATTTCAGCGATGGGCATCGCTGCGATCGAACTCGCTTGCTGGGACATCAAAGGCAAGTCGATGGGCGTTCCGGTCAATAACCTGCTTGGCGGACCATACCGCGATAAGCAGCGGGTCTACTGGAGCCACCTCGGCTCGGCCCGTGCTGAGCGTCCTGAGTTGGCCCCCGACCGTCCTTTGAAAGACTGGGACGCGGTTGCGGCTGCGGCTCAGGAAGCTCCGGCGCGTGGCTACGACGCATTCAAGACCAACATCCTATGGCCGGGGGAGAAGCCTCGATCTATCTCGCAGGGTCGAGATGGGTTGAGCCACGACCAGCGAGCCGACACGGACCTCGTCCGGCACGTGACGAAGCAGATTTCTGTGATGCGTGAGGCGGTTGGCGATGACGTCGATATCCTCCTGGACATCAACTACAACTTCAAAACCGAAGGCGCCATCAGGGTCGCCCGTGCTCTTGAGCCGTACAACCTGTTCTGGATTGAGCACGACAACGAAGACCCGGAAGCGCTGGCCCAGCTCAAGGCATCAACCAGCACGTTGCTCTGCTCAGGCGAGCAGCACTTCTCGATGCGGGAGTACCTTCCTTACTTCGAGGCCCACGCCATGGGCACGGTAAAAGTAGACGTGCAGTGGCAAGGATTCGCCGTTTCCAAAAAGGTCGCCGACCTGGCCGAGACCTACGAATTGAACATCGCACCACATAACCCGGCATCCGAGCTAGCCAGCTTCCAGTCGGTCCAGCTGTGCGCATCGGTTTCCAACGTCCGAATTATGGAGAGCGATCCCGAGGGTGTTCCGTGGCGATTCGAGCTGTTCACCGAACTACCAGAGGTGATCGACAGTTACATGACGGTTCCAACGATCCCGGGCTGGGGATGCGACCTCAACGAGGACGCTCTGAAAAAGTACGCCTGGAATAAATAACTACCGCATCTACGCATCCCCCATTAACGGATCGGACAAATACAAATGAAAATCACAGCAATCGAGAACTTCCTTGTCGACAGCGGTGGGCGCGGCCCGTGGCTGTTCTGCGCCATCCGCACGGACGCCGGTATCACGGGATATGGCGAGTACGGCCAGGGCGCCCTTTACCGGGGTCTGCCAGCGCTGATAGAAGACATGAGCCGGAGCCTGATCGGTACGGACCCGCTCCCGGTCGACAAGATCTATATGGACATGTACCGCCACAGGCGTGCCGAGACCGGTGGCGCTACGGCGATGGCGATGGCCGGCATCGAGCTGGCGCTCTGGGACATCAAGGGCAAGTACCACGGCGTGCCGGTGTACAGTCTTGTCGGCGGCCCGTTCCGCACGAAGCAGCGCGTGTACTGGTCGCACCTCGCGACGTATCGGGCCCGTGGGGCAGAAAAAATGGGTGTGCCACCGCTTCGCACAATGGATGACCTTGCCGACTGCGCCCGTGAAGCAGTTGACGCCGGATACACGGCGTTCAAGACCAACATCATCTTCCCGGGCGAGAAGCCGAGCATGATCAACAACATGTTCTCCGGATCTAACGACCAGAACGCTCCGACCGACCTCGTGAGGCACACCAAGACGCAGATCGGAGCGATGCGCGAGGCAGTGGGACCGGATATCGACATCCTTTTGGACATCAACTACAACTTCAAAACCGAGGGTGCGATAGCTATCGGCCGGGCGCTTGAAGAGTACGAGTTGTACTGGATGGAGATCGACAACCAGGACCCGGACGCTCTTCTACAGCTCAAGATGCAGCAGCGCACGCCGATCACGACGGGCGAGCAGCTTCTTGGCCTACGCCAGTACCAGCCCTACTTCCGAAAGCATGCCATGGACACCGTCAAGGTGGATGTGCAGTGGCAGGGCTTCTCACAGGCGAAGAAGGTCGCAGAGCTGGCGGAGGTGTACGAGATGAACATCGCCCCGCACAACTACAACTCGCACCTGTCGTCGTTCCAGAGCCTGAACCTGACCGCCGCCGTTTCCAACGTACGAATCATGGAATCGGACGTGGACTCTGCGCCGTGGCGTGATGAGATCACCACAAATTCGCCGGAGATCAAGGACGGTTACATGACCATCCCGACGGCTCCGGGATGGGGCACGGAGTTGGATGAAGCCGCCGCGAAGAAGTACGAATTCAAGGGTTAGATAAAGACGCGTATGGCAATACGCCTGTGGCCGAACAGAGAGAGGGCGTATTGCCATACGCCCCTACTACCAACCTCCAATTGGACTACACCACATGAAGATCACCGCAATCGATACCTTTGCAGTCAAGTCCGGCGGTTGGGGAGCATGGCTCTTCTGCGCCGTCCGGACAGACGAGGGCATCACCGGGTACAGCCAGTTCGGTGAAGGCAAACTCTCGAAGGGTCTTCCGGGAATGATCGAAGACTTGTCCGGCTGGCTGATCGGCAAAGACCCGGACCCGGTCGAGAAGTTTTACATGGACATGTATCGACAGACGCGGGCTGCGTCCGGTGGCGCGACGGCCATGGCGATCGCCGGTATCGAATTGGCGCTATGGGACATCAAGGGCAAGCGATACGGCGTGCCGGTGCACCAGCTTGTCGGCGGGCCTCACCGGGACAAACAGCGCGTCTACTGGTCACACCTCGCAACTTATCGGGCCGAGAACGCCGAGTTCTACGGCGGTAAACCTCTGTTGACCCTTGAGGACGTAGCCGATTGTGCCGCCGAGTCTGTCGAGCGCGGTTACACGGCGTTCAAGACCAACATCGTGTTCCACGGCGAGAACGCGAAAGCGATCAACCAGGGCTTCTTCCAATCGGACGACCAGAACGCTACGACCGAGATTGTCCACCACGCCGAGCGGCAGATCGCTGCGATGCGACAGGCCGTCGGCCCGGACATCGGCATCGCGCTGGACATCAACTTCAACTTCAAAAACGAGGGCGCAATCCGCATCGCCCGCGAGCTTGAGCCACACAACCTGATGTGGCTGGAGATCGACAACCAGGATGCGCAGGCGTTGGCGCAGTTAAAAGCGTCCACCACCACTCCGATCTGCTCCGGCGAGCAACTCCTGGGCGTTCGCCAGTACCAGCCTTACTTCAAGCGACATGCGATGGACACCGTGAAGGTGGACGTGCAGTGGCAGGGCTTCTCGCAGTCTAAGAAGGTTGCCGACCTGGCCGAGACCTACGACCTGAACATAGCGCCGCACAACTACGGCTCACACCTGTCCAGCTTCCAGAGCCTGAACCTGACCGCCGCGGTCTCCAACGTCCGGATCATGGAGTCGGACGTGGACGCAGCGCCCTGGCGGGATGAGCTAACGACGGTGCTGCCGGACATAAAGGACGGCTACATGGCCATCCCGCAAACCCCGGGTTGGGGCTGCGATCTGGACGAGGCCGCCCTCAAGAAGTACGCCTACACGGGGTAGTTCGTCTATTGTGACCGCGGGAACGCGCCCTGAGGTTCTCGAAGGGCGAATCCTGCACAACGCGTAGAGGCGTATGGCAATACGCCCATGACCGCACGACACGAGGGCGTATTGCCATACGACCCTACAACGGACAAAAACACATGAAGATCACAGCAGTCGAAACTCGAGTCGTCCGCACCGGTGGTGGTGGGCCGTGGCTCTTCTGCATCGTCCGAACCGACGCAGGGATTACCGGTTACAGCCAGTTCGGATCAGGTTCCTACCCTAAGGGGCAGGTCGGCCTTGTTGAAGACCTCGGCAAGACGCTCATTGGTCAGGACCCGGATCCGGTTGAGCGGCACTATCTCGACATGTACCGCAAGACTGCACAGGTCTCGGGTGGCGCAACCGCGATGGCTATTGCCGGTATCGAACTGGCGCTGTGGGACATCAAGGGCAAGGCTGCCGGAATGCCGGTATACAGGCTGCTTGGGGGGCCGTTCAGGGAACGACAGCAGGTTTACTGGTCGCACCTCGCCTCATACCGGGCTCAGGGGCGCGCCGCCGAGATGGGCGTTGCACCACTGAAGACCTGGGACGACGTTGCCGACTGCGTGAGGGAGGCGACCGACGCCGGGTTCAGCGCGTTCAAGTCCAACATCATATTCCCGGGTGATCCGCCACGAAGGATGCGGGATGTCTTCGCCGGTGATTTCGACCAGAACGCCAACCCGGATCTGATCGAACATGCCGTCAAACAGATCTCTGTCATGCGGGAAGCCGCCGGTCCGAAGATCGGCATCGCTCTCGACATCCACTACGAGTTCAAGACCGAAGGCGCGATCAGGCTGGCGCAGGCACTGGAGCCCTACAACCTGATGTGGTTGGAGTTCGACAGGTTCGAGCCGGAGCCCCTCGCAGAGATTAAGTCTTCGACACGCACCCCAATCACTACTGGAGAGCAACTCCTTGGCGTTCGAGAGTACAAGCGATTCTTTGAGCTTCGAGCCATGGACACGGTCAAGATCGACGTACCGTGGCAGGGCTTCTCGCAGGCAAAGAAGGTCGCGGACCTCGCCGAGTTGTACGAGATGAACGTCGCCCCACACAACTACACCTCGCACCTCGCCACATTCCAGAGCCTCCAGTTCACGGCGATGATCCCCAACGTCAGGATCATGGAAACTGATATCGACTCATCGCCGTGGCGGGATGAGCTGACGAGTACGCTGCCGGAGCTCAAAGACGGCTTCATGACCATCCCCACCGGTCCCGGCTGGGGCTGCGATCTGGACGAGGCAGCGGCCAAGAAGTACGCGTACGAGGGGTAGCTCTGTACGAGCGCATGTAGGGGTATTGCCATACGCCCCTACGATGTGATCGGCATATAACGCGAAGCGGCCCGGCCGCCGTTCCCGGATTCCTCATCCGGGTCTGGCTGACCGGGCCGCTCCTTGACCGGCTACCGGGCTAGACCGCGTAGACCGGTGCCAACTCCCTTGCTTCTACTCGCTCTTTCGCTTGCTGACGGGCTGCGAGGGTGTAAACCACCGCACCTGTGCTTGCGAATCCCACTCCGACCACCATGAACACTCCACCGATTGCCTTCACCATCAGGCTGAGGTCGAGACCCATGCGGGCCATGTTGAGAGAGTTCCTGAGCGTCAGTCCGTCGAGCAGGCTGGCTCTCTCGTCGCTACCCCGCTCCAGGGTCTGCCACGGTCCGTAGCGTTCCAGCGTGTGGGACTTGATGATCGCCGCCTGTGCCGTCGCCCGGTCAGCGTTGTCTACCGGGTAAGTCACGTCGTCGATCGTGATCGTGACGGCCTCTTCAGCCATCCGGTCCTTGATCTCCAACTCGGCTGCGAAGCCTTGCTGAACGAAGAAGGTTCCGACGATTAGGACACCCGCTCCAAGCGCTAGTAGCGCAATGCCGGTCAACTTGCGTAGTGCGGTCATGACCTGTCTCCAATTTCTCCCGCCGGCCCTTGTTGCGACCCTCGCATAGAGTCCGGGGGGTGTTTAGCTCTCAGATACCAGTCTCGTGCGTGGGCTGTGAGGAATTCGTGAGTGTGAATGCATCAAATATGAACGTTGTGTGAAAAAAGACACAATTCGTGTTTATTAGCTATGACAGACCCGATTCTGGTCGAAAATAATCGCATTTCAGGCTTCAATATCGTGAGACGTTTCGGCGTAGCAGTTGCGCCGGGGGCGCGGTCAGGAGATCATGCCGCCGGACTACTCTTCATAAATAAAGACTTCTGGGCAGGACCAACACATGCGCATCGCCACTCTCGGCATCTCTCACGAGACCAATACCTTCTCGCGGGTACCGGCTGAGTACGACAAGTTCGTCGAGGTGGAGCTCCTGAGAGGCTCAGAGATATACGACCGGCACGCCGACTCCAACTACACGATTGCCGGGTATATCGAAGCGTCCCGTGAGTTGGGATTCGAGCTGGTCCCGTTGATGTTCGCCCGAACAGGGCCAATCGGCACGATCACGAAGGACGCGTACGACCGTCTGTCTGGCGAGATGATGGACATGCTTCAGGATCAGGGTCCGTGGGATGCGATCTTGATCGCCAACCACGGCGCCGCTGTGTCTGAAGAGTTTCCAGACATGGACGCCGAGTTCGCCCGTTCCATTCGGGAGATCGTTGGGGATGACATCCCTGTCGGCATCACGCTGGACATGCACTCCAACATCTCGAAAGAGCTGATCGAACGCACGACCTGCTGTGTTGTCTGGCGCACCAATCCCCACCTGGACACACGTCTTCGTGGACGCAAGACGGCCGATTTGATCTATAACGCGGCCCTTGGAAACACGAAGCCGGTGCAGTGGATCGAGACACCGCCCGTGCTGGTCAACATCGTTCGCCAGTTCACCGGCGAGGAGCCGATGAAGAGTCTTGTGGACGATGCGATAGCGGCCAACGAACGGCCCGGCATCCTGGATACAAGCGTGGCTGAGGGCTACCCCTACGCCGACGTCGAAGAGATGGGAATGAGCTTCATCGCCATCGCTGACGACGATCTAGCGGCAGCAACAAGCGCGTCCCGATGGATGGCGGCCCGTGCTTGGGATAAGCGGGTAGATCTGAATGTGCCGGTCGCAAGCATTGTTGAGGCGCTGACGACGGCGGACGAGGGTTATGTGGGCCCCAAGCCGGAGGGCGTCACTAACTTCGTGCCAAGCGACGGCAGCGCGCTCGCCGCACCTATAGCCGATAGCGACCATTCACACCTCGGACCATTCGTCCTGATGGATGTCGGCGACAACATCGGCGCCGGATCGTCGGCAGATTCGACCTTCATCCTTGCGCAGGCCCGGCAGATGGGTATCAAGGGGCTACTGCTGTCGCTCTACGACCCGGAAGCCATCGATGCATGTCTGGCGGCTGGCGTCGGAGGTGTGGTGACGCTTGAGGTGGGCGGCAAGACGGACGATATGCACGGCGAGCCTGTGCATGTGACGGGAACGGTGCGTGGGATCACGGACGGTCGTTTTGAAGAGACCCGACCGATCCACGGCGGTTACCGATATTTCGAGGCCGGGACATGCATTCGGCTGGACACGACCGACGACCACACGATCCTTCTTACGGGCCGTCGGAGTGGCAACACCAGCCGAGAGCAGATGTATCACATCGGCATCTGGCCGGAGAAGTACCGGGTGGTGGTGGCGAAGGGCGTCGTGTCGCCTCGTCCTGCGTACCAGCCGATTGCCGCAGAGGTGATTCTGGTGAACACGCCGGGGGTCACAACTGCGGACCTCGAGACCTTCACCTACGAGCGACGCCGGATTCCGCTGTACCCGTTTGAAGAGGCGGAGTACGCGGCGTTGTAGGGCTTACCAGGTTGTTGCGTGCCCGCCCTTCGAGAGCCTCAGGGTGGGTTTGGGCCTAAAGCCTCAGGACGCGAGCACTACATCACTACTGTCATCCTGAGCCCGAGGCGAAGGATCTCCCGGCTCGTATTCCTTGGCGCGTGTAATTTACGACTAGATAGATACGCGACGGGCGGGGCAAGCACCGCCCCTACGGTGTTGACTCTCGAACTCGAGAGTCATTTGCGATAAAACCCACGCTGTGGGCGAACCAAACCCACCCTGAGGCTCTCGAAGCCTGTGCTGAGCCCGTCGAAGTAGGCGGGCGGTCCTGCAATCAGGTCCTCTAAACCGGTCGTCGTAGCACCAGGAACTTGCGGCGTAAGCTGAGGATCTGCTCGTCTCGCTGGTTGTGGGCGACGGTCTCTGCATACACGACGCCGCGGTCCGGCTTCGACCGAGAAGGCGTGATCGACAGAATCTCGGACGCGGCGTAGATCGTGTCGCCGATGTGTACCGGTCCATCGTGCTTGACGGTCTCGTACTCAAGGTTGGCGATCGCCTTGCCGGACAGCGCCCGCACGGTCATTCCGACGACGATCGAGAACACCAGCGTGCCGTTCACCAGAATCTGGCCGTGCTGGCCTTTCCGGTTCCACTCCTCGTCGATGTGAAGAGGGTGGTGGTTCATCACAAGCAGGCTGTGCATGTGATTGTCGGCCTCGGTGATGGTCTTGCCGGGCCAGTGCTTCCAGGTATCGCCTACCTCGAACTCTTCAAGGTAGTTTCCGAAGGTATCTCGTTCGTCATATGCGGTCACAGGTTGTTCCTCTGATGCTCTCGTCTGGCCCTTACCAAGCGTTTAGGCACGGGAGACTTCTCCCTCACCCCAACCCTCTCCCGCTGGGAGAGGGGGCCAGGCGGTCCCTTACCGAAACCTATCGGGCGTCGTGCCTTGTCTGGTTTTTGTACTGGATTCGGGCGGCGAGGCTGTAGATGTCGATGAAGCCCGTTGCTGCCTTGTGGTCGAAGTTGTCTTCGCTTGAGTAGGTCGCAAGGCCGAAGTCGTAGAGCGAGTATTCGGAACGACGGCCCGTCACGACGACGGAGCCTTTGTACAGCCGCACCCGGACATCGCCGGTGACGTAGCGCATGGTGCTGTCGATCATAGCGTCGAGGTCTTCACGCATGCCCGTGAACCAGCGGCCGTCGTACACGAGGTCGGCGTACTGCTGACCAACGTATGCGCGCATACGCTGCTGGTCACGTGCCAGGCACGCCGTCTCTAGCGCACGGAGCGCGTCGTTCAGCACCACAGCCGCGGGCGTCTCGTACACCTCGCGTGACTTGATGCCGACGAGCCTGTTCTCAAGATGGTCGATACGTCCGACGCCGTGCTCACCCGCTATGTCGTTCAGCTGTTCGATCAGCGCCACGCCGCCCAGCTCTTTGCCGTCTAGAGCAACCGGAACGCCCTGTACGAACGAGATCTCGACTTCAACAGCCTCATCGGGAGTGTCGGTCGCACGCCGAGTCCAGGAGAAGGCGTCCTCCGGCGGTTCGAACCACGTGTCCTCAAGGTCTTCGCCCTCGATGGCCTGTCCCCAAAGGTTGCGGTCGATCGAGTAGACGCGCTGGTCGTCGCCGACCTCGCGCACGTCCAGCCCGGCCTTCGCCGCGTACAGTTTTTCCTCGTCACGAGACATGCCCCATTCGCGAGCAGGAGCGATAATTTTGAGGGGGTCGCCGTGGGCGGCAAGCGTCATGATCCCTGCGTCGAATCGGACCTGGTCGTTGCCCTTGCCTGTGCAGCCGTGGGCGACGGCGGTCGCTCCGACCTGCCGGGCCGCCTCGACCAGCTTCTTGGCCATGAGTG
>Ga0209402_10004478_pt1 | contig 12717 bp, 9 predicted proteins | sample ArcticOcean_MG_C_3_FD_187437 | JGI IMG/M metagenome (GOLD analysis project Ga0209402, IMG submission 187437) | Marine microbial communities from western Arctic Ocean - ArcticOcean_MG_CB8_126 (SPAdes) (version 2) | ecosystem: Environmental > Aquatic > Marine > Oceanic | place: Arctic Ocean... | reverse complement strand
GGTATTTCGACAACTGTTTCAGGTAAAGTTGTCTCAGAAGGAGTGGCAAAGAAATAAAGCACAACAACTGTGATAACTCCCAAAAGTAAACCTGTAATACTGGAAATAATAAGTGGCTTTGAAGGAATCCCTTTCAGTGACAAACCTTTCTTTTTCTTCTGATTAGCAGTTGAAGTTGAAGCATCATCCTCACCCTCTGTTTCATCCTCAAGAGCAGTATCGTAATCATCATCTTCATCATCTTCATCATTAGCTTCATCATCATTATCTTCATCTTCATCACTCTTTACTTCAACAGCTTTTTTTTCTTCTATTTTATCTTCTGGAGCCTCACTATCATCGTCACCTTCAAGGTCATCAATTGTAGAAAGATCTTCGAAAAATGAATCCAATTCACTGTCACTCTCTTCCTCTCCATCATTATCCATGAAGGAGTCAAGCTGTTCCCCAAAATCGTCACCAAAATCGTCCAGACCTTCCAGTCCGTCAACTTTTTCTTCAGCCATGTTTTACTTACAGTTGTAATGTTTTTGGTGAAAGGATATTTCCTGTTTTGGCAAATCAGAGCTGCTTCCCATTAGTATCAGTTTTATTTAGCAGATAAAAAAGGTATAAACCGCGCAAAGTCAAATCATCATGATAAATAACGTTTGACAGAATCGGTAATATTTTTGCAGCCAAACCGCCGGTGATTACAACTTTCGGTGTCGGTTGCCCTTGTTGTTCTATTTCATTCGTTATCCTTTTAATTAACGAATCTATCATTCCACCATAACCGTATATTAGACCGGATTTAATACTGTCTGTCGTATTCTTTCCGATGACGTATTCCGGCATTTCAAGATTTACTTGAAAGAGTTGAGCGGCTTTTGAAAACAGAACATCAGCAGAAATTAATAATCCGGGACAAATCACACCTCCCAGAAAAACTCCTTCCGCAGTTACTACATCCAGTGTAGTAGCAGTACCACAATCAATGATGATCAGTGAAGTTTTATATTGCTGGTATGCGGCTGAGGCATTGATCAGTCTGTCCTCACCGACCTTAGCTGGTGTTTCAGTATTTATTTCAATACCAAGATTGCATTCGTGACTGACCTTGATTGGAGGTTTGCCAATCAAATTTTCAAGCAGTATAGTAAAAACTTCCGTCAGTTCAGGGACTACTGAACTCAACACAGCGCCTTGCGCCTCTTTCAAACTGAAATTGCATGCGAAAAGCATACCTCGAACAAGTATTTCATATTCATCTACACTCTGATGAATACTGGTATGCAGGCGCCAACTCTGCAATATTTGTGAATCTTTGACTAAGCCAAGTACTACGTCACTGTTGCCTATGTCTACGGCTATAATCATTACTGTTCCTCTCTTATTTCAAGAATGTCTCCGGAAACATGTGTCAGAAGTTCTCCTGATTCTGTCCGGATTTGCAGATAACCCTCCTTCGTTAATCCTTCAATAGTACCAAAGTTTCCTGAGCTTTTTGTCTGTTCTTCTACGTTATTCAAACTACGTACCTTCCTGCCTCTTGCCTGCGAGCGTTTTAACCATTCATTCAGAAGCGCGCTTCGTGCGTCTGTTAAAAAATCAGCTTCCCTGTTTGTAGCAGTCTTTTCGCTGAATTCTGCAAAACAATATTCCAATTCACTTAAAAGCAACTGAAATACTGTTTCATTTTCAAGAGCAGCCGGGTTTTCTGCACCTGGAATTAGATTTGATTTTTGATAAATTTCCTCTTCCATGGTAGTCACAATTTCCTGCAGTTCTAGCGGATAATCTTTGAGAAAACCTTTAGTGTTTAAGCCTATTCCGAGGATCAATACAGGAAAATTCTGTTGCGGAATTGTGATTGTTTCAAGCAAAATTCCACAGATTTTTTTCCCGTTCACCAGTACGTCATTCGGCCATTTAAGGCGGACTTTGTCTATATATTTCTCTAGAACACGAGCGACTACAATTCCGGCCAGTAAAGCAAATACCTGTACTTCTCCGAGCGCTAAGCCGGGATGAAGGACAACCGAAAAGGTTACATTTTTTTGCGGAAGTGATACGAATTTCCTTCCGGCTCTTCCTCGTCCTGAAGTTTGCATTTCAGTAATTACAACCAATCCGTGCTCTTTAAGCAACTCACTATTGTCTTTCAAATATGTATTTGTTGAACCAACTTCGCTCAGACGTATGATTCTATTGCCTATTGTTTCAGACATTCTGTTAACGTAAGAAGAAATTGTGAATAATTAAATCTGTAACTTTACCGGTTGCGGCATTTCTGTCAACTGAGACCACAGCCCTAACTTCGGCTTTCACGTTATCGATTTCAGTCATGAGCAAGATTTCATACCAGAAACTGTAGGGAATGAAAAAATCACGGAATCTGCTGTCGTATTGAGTAATATTGCTTAGCTTATTTTTTATGTTTTCACTTGTCAATTTAGAACGTGGTTGTTTTGTAAGTTCTGCTGCAATTTCTTCTCTTTTTTCAAAATAATCCTGTGCATAAATGTTAAAAAAATTATTTGAAGAAAAGTTTTGAAAGTAATTGGTCCTTTGATTAAATTGTTCCAGAAACTGCTCAATTTCTTTAAAAGTCGCCAAGTTGACATTTATACGTGGTTTAATTGCAGAAAAATCTGCCTGAGTTTCATACTTGTTACCTACAGGAAAGGTTGTGAATCCATTTTTCCATTGCTCAAGTGGAATCCTTTTACCTTTAACCCCACTGATTAGTTGGACTTCACTCAACTTGTCGAGGAAACCGTTTTTTATTTCAAAATACGGATCTGCTGAAATATACGAATTTTTCTCCGCACCTTTTGTACCGTAGATGGATGAATCATAAATTTCGTCATCTTTATCCAGCCAATCGAAAATTGCCGCATAAATTGGCAGGATATCATTGGTGTTTAATTGAATATTATATGATGGAACACTGCTTCCAGGCTGATATGTAGTTGCGCTATTCCACTTTTTGAGAATGTTAATGAATTGATTTGCCCGCCGAACGTCCGCTTTAGTCTCTGGATTAACTGTTCTAAACGGTGGCGTTTGTATCCTGTTAAGATTATAAAGATGATCAATAGGTCGGATGACCGGTGTATAAAAAGAAACTTCCGGAAAATCTGCAATTACTCCTGCAGGCAAGCCAACAGGTTTGGGTGGATTCAAAAAAGATATCTCATTGCTTGTAGCTCCCAGTCTTAATAAATCCTTTAAATATACTGTGAAAAATTTTACCTCATCCTGTCCTTTTAAACCTTCTAAAACTGCCTTGAACATGGATTTAACGGCATTTCTAGCTTTGAAAGAAGCTCGGTAATTTTGAATTCCTCTAGTTTCAAGTTTGGTTTCAAATGAAAACTCTGCCATGAAAACTGCAAGCAGAGCTAAAATAACCAAGGTAATCAACAAGGCAATTCCACGTTGTGAAGTTGTCTTAGGAATCGAAGGAGGAGACACTGGGAGGTGAGACATGACTAAAGCTTTGAAGACAGGCTTTTACATTACAACCTGCCGAACAAAGTTTACAGCAGCTAATGCCTTAAAGGCAACAGGCTGTCGGGAAACGATAGAGCTGTTTCCAGGCAGCCTGTACCTCAGATATTATTTATAACAGCCTCAGGCTGCGTGGAGTAAAGTAAAGCAAACTCAAAACGCCTGTATATTGATCAGGAGCAACCGCTGGTTGCACCGCAGGAGGCACACTTAAGACAAGAACCATTACGTACCATAGTGAACTGCTGACAGGTGTGGCATGCTTCACCTTCATAGCCTTTCATCCGTGCTTCCTGAACAAGGCTGGTTGTGGAACGCTCCTGGGCTATCCAACTTTTGTCGGAAGCCTCCCCGGAAAATTCAGCATTGCCGGCAAAATCAGCATGTGCCTGCTCTGATTCCGGTTCTGAATTTTTTAAGAATGCAAAATCAACTCCTTTAAAATCATTGTCATCCTGTTCCAAAAAGGCCTTGCTTTCTTCAGTACTGAGAGTTCTTTCAGAGACTACCTGTTCATTGTCAAACTCAGGTTCAGTCTCATTCTGGGTATGCACAGCACTTGCTTGCAGTTCATCTGAATTGACATGTGACAATTCGTTACGACCCAGATAAGAAATTGCGAGTTCACGGAAAACGTAATCAATGATGGATGTGCTCATTTTGATATTATCATTTCCGGAAACCATTCCGTTTGGTTCAAAACGTGTGAAAATAAAGGCTTCCACAAACTCTTCCAACGGCACTCCGTGCTGCAGTCCTAGTGAAATGGCAATCGCAAAACTGTTCATCAAACTTCTGAACGCCGCACCTTCTTTGTGCATATCGAGAAATATTTCACCAATAGTACCGTCCTCATACTCACCGGTACGCAGGTAGAGCTTGTGTCCTCCAATCACCGCTTTTTGTGTGTAGCCGTTACGGCGGTGCGGTAATTTTCTGCGTTTGGCGATGTAGCGGTGAATAATTTTTTCCGCAATTCTGATTTGCGCCGGTTGTACAGCTGCGATACTTTCCTCTGCCTCGTCTTCGTCCCACAAATCTTCTTCTACACTGACGTTAAGCGGTTGACTGAGTTTTGAACCATCCCGGTAAAGTGCGTTGCATTTTAAACCATTGTGCCAGGAAGTGGAAAATGCTTGCTTAATATCAGTCACATTAGCATCGCCCGGCATGTTGATGGTTTTAGATATCGAACCGGAAATAAAAGGCTGCGCAGCCGCCATCATCCGAATGTGTGCATCAGCTGCAATGAAGCGCTTACCATTGCGTCCGCACTTGTTTGCACAGTCGAAAACACTGTAATGTTCCTGTTTGAGATGTGGAGCGTTTTCACTGGTCATAGAACCGCAAATATAATCATTGGCTGCTTCTATTTCCTTGCCGGTGAATCCGAGATGCTTGAGGATGCTGAAATCAAAATCTCCAAGTTGCTCATCAGTCAAACCTAGTGTTTCCTTGCAGAATGATTCTCCAAGTGTATAGAGGTTGAAAACAAAACTGATATCAAATGCGGTTGCTAACTGTTCTTCTATGCGTTTGAGTACTTCATCAGTAAAACCTTTGCTGCGCAATACATTTGCATTGATGCAGGGACTTCCTTCTAAACGTGCATAGCCCTTGATATAATGCACAATATCAGCAACTTCTGGGTCTGCATAGCCAAGTTTCTTTAAAGCTAATGGGATGGAATTATTAATGATTTTGAAATAACCACCGCCGGCCAGTTTTTTGAATTTAACCAGTGCAAAGTCCGGCTCAATTCCGGTTGTATCGCAATCCATTAACAGACCGATGGTTCCGGTGGGTGCAATCACAGTGACCTGTGCATTACGGAAACCGTGTTTTTCTCCGAGTTTCAAAGCCTGATTTGCATCTTGTTGAGCTGCTTTGAGTAATTCAGGAGGGCAATGTTGACTGTCGATACCGATAGGTTTGATGGTCAAACCTTCATATTCACTGTCCGGAGCACGAAAAGCGGCACGCCGGTGATTACGGAGTACCCGCAGCATATTTTCTTTGTTTCTCTCATAACCGGCAAATGCGCCTAACTCTTTTGCCATTTCCGAGGAAGTAGAGTAAGAAGTCATATGCATGATGGAAGTCACTGCACCGCAAATAGCAAGGGCTTCCGGAGAATCATAAGGAATTCCGTTAACCATTAAATACGTTCCCATATTTGCATAACCTAAACCGAGTGTTCGGAAATCATAGGAAAGCTTGGCAATGTTCTTACTTGGAAACTGTGCCATCAGCACACTTATTTCTAATACAATTGTCCAAATCCTGGAACCGTGCCTTAATTTTACTATATCAAGTTCGCCAGTTTTAGGATCACGGAATCGCATCAAATTCAGGGAAGCCAAGTTGCACGCAGTGTCGTCCAAAAACATGTATTCACTGCAGGGATTAGATGCCCGAATCGGTCCATCCGCGGGGCAGGTGTGCCATTCATTGATTGTTGTATCAAACTGAATCCCCGGATCTGCTGAGGCCCAAGCCGCATAGGCAATCTCTTCCCAGAGTTCTGTTGCCTTGAGTGTCTTGCACGGAACAGGTTTTCTACCTTCCTTTTTGGCTTTTACTTTTTCAACACGCCAGAAAAGATTCCAGTCTTTGTCCTGCTCAACTGCTTCCATGAAGTCATTACTAAGACGGATTGAATTGTTGGCGTTTTGTCCTGCAACAGTTTGATATGCTTCAGAATTCCAGTCAGTATCGTATTCTTCAAACAAAACATCTGTGTAACCTTGCTGTGCCAAATGGATGATACGGTGAACATAGCTGAAAGGCATTTGCGCCAGTCGGGCTTTTTTGGCGACTTTACGCAGGTCTTTATTCAACTTGAGGTCAAACTTTTCAGCTTCAACTCCCCAGCTGTGAATCGCAGTGAATAGTTCGTTAATCAGTTCTTTAATCGTTTTAGAACCTGCCACCAGGGCTGCGACTTTTTGCTCTTCATGAACTTTCCAGTTAACAAATTTTTCAATATCGGGATGATCGGCATCAATACAGATCATCTTTGCCGCACGGCGAGTAGTTCCACCGGACTTGATCGCGCCGGCTGCAGAATCACCAATTTTGAGAAATGACATCAGTCCTGAAGATACACCTCCTCCAGACAGTGGTTCCATATCTCCACGTAAATCAGAAAAGTTGGAGCCTGTTCCTGAGCCGTATTTGAAAAGACGGGCCTCACGTGTCCACAAATCCATGATGCCGCCTTCACGTACTAAATCGTCTTTGACTGACTGAATAAAGCACGCATGAGGCTGTGGACGTGTATAGGCGTCTTTGGAAGGGATGACTTCTTCGGTTTTTTGGTCAACGTGATAATGTCCCTGTGCAGGACCGTTAAGTCCGTACGCCCAGTTTAGTCCAGTATTGAACCATTGAGGAGAGTTTGGCGCTGCCATTTGGTTGGCCAGCATGTGGCATAATTCATCATAAAATGCGCGAGCGTCTTCTTCTGTATCAAAATAGTTGTTCTTATAACCCCAATACGTCCAGCAACCGACAAGCCGGTGAAAAACCTCACGTGCGTCAGTTTCCGAAGTGGTGGAATCATCTCCGGAAGTTTTTGCTTCTGCGGCTTCCTGTTCCTGCTTTGCCTGATCATGTAGAGAAGGTTGCAGCCATGCGGGTATTCCACTTTCTTTGGCTACTTTGAGATGTTTGGGGATTCCGGCTTTGCGGAAATATTTCTGGGCCATGATGTCAGTTGCTACCTGAGACCAATCTGTTGGTACAGAAACTTCTTCCCACTCTGAGACTACTGAGCCGTCAGGATTGCGGATGATGGAACTGCGGTTTTCAAATTCCATCGACTGATATGGACTCTCACCTTCCATGGTGAAGAGGCGTTTAATTTTCATGTATGCCTTTTAGTGTTTTGTATTATAAAATAAAAACGAAGTTTACCCAATCCATGGTTTCCTTCACTGATTAAAGTATACTTAAACGCGTAAAACTTAAAGGCCGGACTCTTAAATTTAATCCAGCATTCTGTATGCAATAATCATGAAAATATTGCATAGTTTGCCGTCCTTTGGAAAAATCAATCCTGGACTGCGCACAAAAGCTTGTAACTTAAGTATTTTAGCTTCACATATTATCAATAAATCACATGCTCATGTGCTCTATTGATATAAATATAAATGGTTATATCAGTGAGATAACATCTCTTTTGGAACCATACAGTAGAGAATATTTGTGCTATGCAAGAACTTCAGCCATAATGCTTACACTGACAAAATCTCTAACTAGATCCGAGAATGATAATGTATTTCAAATAGCTTTTAAAATCAACAAAAAAGTTCGCCTGTTAAATCAAACATCAACAATTAGTTGACTGATATTTATTGTAATAAAAAATGAATTTAGCCCATAAAAATCAAAAAAATTATAGTCCTGTGCCTGCTGTCTATCTTCATATTCCTTTTTGCAGGCATATTTGTCCTTTTTGCTCCTTTGCTGTTAGACGCGACAGAACGGAGTTGCATGAAAAATATATCCTCGGAATGGTTGATGAAATAGCTCGACGTACCGCATGGGTGGAAGAAGAAAAGCAAATTAATGGTGAGGAAAAACTTTCCGGTCAGAAATTGCTTGAATCAATATATTTTGGTGGAGGCACTCCTTCCCGTCTCACGATTCCGGAAGTTGAGTTGTTATTGAGTCAAGTCAAGAATTGTTTTCCCTGGTCTGATCAAATAGAAATATCCTTTGAAATGAATCCGGAAGATGTAAAGCCGGAATATTTGAGTGGTCTTGCAGAAATAGGTGTAAATCGGATTTCTCTGGGAGGTCAAAGTTTCCAGACATTAACTTTAAAGAAGTTGGGACGGATTCATTCCGGCTTAGAATTGCGGAATGCTGTCAAGGCTATTACTAATTCAGCAATTGAAAATTGGAATCTTGATCTGATGTTTGGCATTCCGGAACAAAGTATTTCGATGTTCAAGAATGATGTTGAGGAAGCGCTTTCCTATAATCCTTCACATATTTCATTGTATGGGCTGGAAATTCATGAAAAGACTCCATTCGGAAAAAATAAGCAGATCCGCAAATGGGACTCAGAACATCAGGAGCAATTCGAAGAAATGTATTTGTGGGCGACGGATCGCTTGGAAAAAGCAGGTTTATTTCAATATGAAGTTTCTAACTTTTCCCAAAAGACTAAGGAGGGCCGTAACAACTTACTGGTCTGGTCCGGAAATGAATATTTAGGATTCGGAGTTGGGGCTCACTCATATCTCAGTCAAACACGCTGGGGCAACAAGCGTTCGCTAAGCTCTTACCTTAAACATCTTGAGCAAGATATCTGGCCTGTTGATTTTGAAGAGCAACTGCTAGTGAGTGAGCAGGCTGCGGAATCGCTGATGCTGGCTTTACGTCAGTCTGAAGGAGTAAATATAGAGCAATGGCTGAAGCGCTATGGGTTGCAGTGGGAAAAACAGCAGTTTTATTTTGTCAACGAACTTTGCGTTGCAGGAAGAGCATTCTGGGAAGGTCAGCACTTGTGTTTAACAACAAAAGGGATGTTGCTCGCAGACAGGATTACAGTGGAACTAATGCCTCAGTCTCGCAGAAAATAACAGCAAAGGTGATTTTTTTCAGAATTATTATAAAGTTTTTTTTCAGGGAGCCGAAAAGGAAGACAAGGGTTTTACCAGCAGGTTAAAAAAACAGTCACCTGCAAGGGGAAACCTAACACATTAATAATTGGGAGATTAAAATGAAAATTCGAAGTAATGCAACATCTTTGAATACATTAAGGCATTCAGAAAACAATTTAAATAAAGTAAAAAGTTCCATAGAAAAATTAAGTTCTGGAACAAGAATAAATAGTGCCGCGGACGGACCGGCTTCGTTAATTGCTTCTGAACGTATGAGAGGACAAATAGCGGGATTGAGACAGGCTTACAGTAATAACGCAAGTGCTGTTGCCATGTTTCAAACGGCTGAAGGAGCTTTAAGTGAGTTCAGTAATATTTTGCTGCACCTGAAACAGCTCTCAGTTCATGCTGCAAACGAAGCGGTAAACGATGATTCCATGCTGGCTGCAGATCAACAGGAAGTTGATAATTTGATCTCCACACTTGATCGAATTGTAGATACTGCTAGGTTTAACGGTAAAAGTCTGCTTGATGGTAGTTTAGGAGCAAACGGTGCTGCAGTAGGTGATAATGTACGTTTCGTCAGTGCAGAAACCTGGACTAAAGATTCTCCAACAGAAGGTTTTGAAGTTGATATTGTACAGGTTGCAACACAGGCTTTCAAAAGGGGTAGTGTTCCTTTGACAGTAAATAATATTGGTGAAGGAGTAACCATATTGTTAAGTGAAGGCGGCCGAAATGTTGAAATTGATACGAGAATGGGTCAGGAGAAAGATAACATTGAGGAGCTTTTAACAAACCACAGACTGGATCCTACACGTTTTCCCGCAGATCAGGTATCAGCGGATATTCGTGGAATAGTTATGCAAAGCATTAAGGAGGGAATTGTAGAAAGCGGTTTGGCTATCGAAGCATTTGAAACGCCGGAAAAAGCATTTTACATTCGGCATAAGAATTTTGGCGCAGATTCCACTTTTTCTGTCACTTCTAACATTTCAGGATTACTGACAAAGAATGCAAATATTGCAGAATCATCTGAAGCAGGATTGGATGTGGCAGGAAGAATTGGAGGAACATTTGCAAATGGTAAAGGCCAGTACTTAACTGCAATCAAAGGTGATTCACCGGCCAAGGGCATTACAATACAGTTTGATCGTACAATCGGACTGAAGGAAGTTCCTGTAAAGAATGAACAGGGAGATGTGATCGGTACAGAGTTTGTAGAAGAGTCACAGTCCGAAATAGTTGGTTCGCCAGATAATCCGCGTATAGAAGGTTTTGTTCACTTGTCACAACAGACAAAAGATGTAAATCTAGGACCTGAACCTGGGATGGAAAGCGGTTTCTCTTTTAAGAGCATCCGTACTAGTTATCTGGGACAGGGAGTAGAAAATGAGAGTGAATTTAGAAGTCTGTTTGATATTGATTTAACCAGTAAACAAGGTGCAAACGATTCAGGCAGACTCATAAATAAAGCGATAGACGAGATATCAACTTATCGTGCAGCAATTGGGGCTTTCCAGAAAAACGTAGTTGAAAGTAATCTTAATTCATTGAGAATTACAGATGAAAACATCACCCAAGGCGAGTCAATAATACGTGATACAGACATGGCTGCAGAAATGTCAAAATTAACAGGCAGTCAGATTTTACTGTCGGCCAGTCAGTCCATGCAGGCCCAAGCGAATCAGTTACCGCAAAACGTTTTGCAACTGCTACAGAAGTAAGCTTAAGGCTGGTAAAAAAAGTTCCAGCCTAAAGGTCTGCTTTAGTTCTTCCTAAATTCCCAAATAGCGTTGTTGGATTTCTTTGTTTGTGCTCAACTGTTTTGAGTCACCTGTCCAGACAACACGTCCCTTTTCAATAATATAATGCCGGTCAGCGAAGCGGGTTAGAGCTTCAATGTTTTTGTCTACTACGAGGATAGACTGTCCGGAAGATTTCAAGCCTTTCAAACATTCCCAAATTTCCATTCTGATTAAAGGAGCAAGACCTTCGGTAGCTTCGTCCAAAATCAATAGTTTAGGGTTTGTCATCAAGGCTCTGCCTATGGCCAGCATTTGTTGCTCTCCTCCGGAAAGTTGATTGCCCATATTTTGCGCACGGTCAGGCAGCCGCGGAAAGAGTTCAAAAACACGGGCCAGAGTCCAAGGATGCTGGTTTTTTAAGCGGTTAGACGCAGTTGCCACCAGGTTTTCGACTACACTTAAATTCGGAAAAATCTGACGTCCTTCCGGAACTAAACCCATACCTGCTCTTGCAACACGGTATGCAGGCCATTCACGGACATGATTTCCGTCAAAGATTATTTCACCGAAACGTGCTTTTACCAAGCCCATAATCGAATGAATGGTGGTTGTTTTTCCCATTCCGTTACGTCCCAGCAATGTTACCACCTCACCATCATTTACCTGCAGATCAACACCAAACAGCACCTGACTCTGTCCGTATGCAGTTTTAACATTTTTAAGTTCAAGCACTTACTTCCTCCTCGCCAAGATATGCAGCCTGGACTTCCGGATGTTTACGGATGGCTTCCGGAGCATCAGTCGCAATTCCACGTCCATAGACCAAAACAGTGATTTGGTCTGCAAGAGTAAAAACAACATCCATATCATGTTCAATCAACAGGATGGTCAATTTACGTTTCAGTCCCTGAAGTATTTCAACCATAGCTTTTGATTCTTCTGGACCCATACCGGCCATCGGTTCATCAAGCAGCAGCATTTTAGGACGTGTTGCCAAGGCCATTGCAATTTCGAGTTGACGGTGTTCTCCGTGAGAAAGTTGTCCCGCCAAGATGCCTGCACGTTCTTCCAACCCCACTTGCTTTAAAAAGACTAAAGCAGGTTCGCGTAAAACAGGTTCCTTTCTGGCGTCTTTCCAAAAATGAAAAGAATGCCCAGCTTGTGCTTGTACTGCCAGAGCGACATTGTCCCAAGTCGTCATGTCATGAAAAATGTTTGTAATCTGAAAGGAACGTGCTAAACCTCGTGCAGAACGAAGATGAATAGGAATTTCCGTAATATCTTTACCGTCAAAGATAATAGTTCCGGAATCAGGTTTTGTTTCTCCGGTGATTTGCCTGATCAAAGTTGTTTTACCCGCTCCGTTTGGGCCGATAACCGCGTGTAGTTTTCCGGACTCAACCTCAAAAGAAAGATTGTCTGTGGCCAGTAAACCGCCAAATGATTTGACAAGAGAATTTACTTTTAACATTTCAGTCTTGCTCCGCATTCTTTTTGAGGGAATATTGAAGCCACCAGCGGTCCAAAGCTGCCAGCATTCCGTCTATGCCACCGCGTGCGAAAATGACTACCAGCACCAGCATAGGGCCAAAAATCAATTGCCAATATTCGGTAAATTCTGAGAGAAGTTCTTCCAGCAGAAGAAAAGCTACTGCACCAATCACTGGGCCAAAAAGTGTTCCTATTCCTCCGAGGACTGTCATTATGATTAAATCACCGGAGCGCGTCCAGTGCATAACTGCAGGACTGACGAAATCAGTCTGATTGGCAGATAAAACTCCGGCCAATCCGCAAATTGCACCGGCTATCACAAAAGCCACCAGGCGGTAGCGGAAAACAGGAAAGCCGATAGATTTCAT
>Ga0209402_10004477_pt1 | contig 12721 bp, 10 predicted proteins | sample ArcticOcean_MG_C_3_FD_187437 | JGI IMG/M metagenome (GOLD analysis project Ga0209402, IMG submission 187437) | Marine microbial communities from western Arctic Ocean - ArcticOcean_MG_CB8_126 (SPAdes) (version 2) | ecosystem: Environmental > Aquatic > Marine > Oceanic | place: Arctic Ocean... | reverse complement strand
TCGAGGTCGGTGTTCGCCGGGTCATCAAGGTGGTTGACGAGCACCTTCTCGGCCAACGTCAGCGCCCGCCCGAAGTGGGCCCGACCGGTGGCGACCCGCTCGTCGAGCGTGGCGTAGACGCCCTGGATGAGGTCGATCGGAGTGCTGGCGGCGACGGGCATCGGGTTGAAGGAACTCCTGTGTGGGACGGATGGACGGGACCAGGAGGCCGGGTTCGGGCTACCGGTGTCCCGAACCTGAGGCTACCGGCGGGGACCAGTGTCAGGAGGTGTCACAACTCCGGCCAGTGGCGCCTGTTTCGCTTCGCTCGGCGGTCGCGGTCGCCCAGCGCCCAGACGCGGCGCCAGGCGCCGATGTCGGGGCCGGTGAGGTCCGGCGACGTGCCGGCGTGTGCCCGCACCCTGGCTTGCCACCAGTCGGAGGTGGCTTCGTCCGCCAGCGCCGCAACCGCAGCCTCCAGGCGGGCGGCGAATGCCCGTGAGTTCTCATCCTCGCCGGGCTGCAGTGGGTCGCCGAACGTGACCGTGGTGCGCGACGGTTGTGGCAACTTCTTCCCCTTGCGCAGGATCCGTCCCGTGCCCTGCAGGTGAACCGGCACAACCGGCACATTGCACCGGATCGCCAGGTAGGCGGCGCCTCCCCGAAACGGCTGACCCCACCCGTCGGGGCTGCGGCCCCCCTCGGGGAAGATCAGCAGGCTCCATTCGTCGCCGATGAGGTCCGTGGCGAGCGACGCCGACTGGCGCCCGACCTTGGTGCGCTCGATCGGGATGGCGCCAATGGCGAGGGCGGCGATCGAGCCGCCGATCCGGGTGCGGAAGAAGTAGTCGGCGGCGGCCCCGACCACCAGTCGGTGTCGCCACGGCTCGGGCACCGTGGTGAGCATCAGCGGTGTGTCGGCGTGGCTGTGGTGGTTGGCGGCGAAGATCACCGGGCCGTCGAGGCGGTCGAGGCGGTCGAGCCCCTTGACGGCCGGGGAGGCGACAAGCGACATGACCGGTCGCATCACGCCCTCGACCAGCGCCAGGCGGGCCACCCGTGCCGGCTGTGAGCGGGCCCAGTCGGTGTCGAAGTCGGTCCCCGTGTGCCGCACGGGAGGCGGTGGTTCCACGCCGTTCGGCACCGGGGTGGCACGCAGTGGGAAGCTCAGTCGGGCCACCCGGGCCCTGGCCTTCGCCACCTGTAGTCGGACGTGGTTCACGCGCTCAACACGCCCCGTACCGTCACCCTCACGTCACGTCCGCCATCAGGATCGGCGGGTTCTTGAGGTGGGTGATGGTCGGCTGTGGCCCGACCACGTCGGTCGACATCTCGAGGGCATCCTGCAGGGTTGATGCCGGCTGGAACCCCATGCGCCGCACGGCAGCGGTGTCGCCGCCGACGATGATCACCCTCCCGAGGTGTTGCAGGGCGTGCGCCCCCCAGTACCACATGTAGAAGGGGTGGGCGCCGTGGTAGGCGTACGAGGTGCGGTACAGGTGCTTGTACCACTCGTCTTCGGCGAACTGCTTCTCCCACTTCTTCTCGATCTCGGCCGGGTCGGTGGTGTCGGCCAGGACCTGTTCGAAGAAGTCGATGTAGCTGGGATGGTGGACGGGGTGGAACTCCCACGGCGTCGGGTGCCCCATGATCAGCACGCCACCCTCCCGCACCAGCGGCTTCCCCCGGTACAGGTTGAAGAAGTAGCCCAGCCCCAGGCACATCACGAGGATCGGATTCATGATCGAGTTGACGTTGTAGGGGCAGATGTAGGGGAGCCCCATGGTGAGCACGTCGGTCTGTCCCTCGACGGGCACGAGCTGCTGCTTGTAGACGTTCGCCGTCGTCACTTCGTGGACGGCCTCGACCTCGCCGGCCTGCACCGAGGTGAGTTCATAGGGCGCCAGCCACGACGAGAACACCTTGCGCTTCGCTGCCGAAGGCATGAGCTTGAGGCCCTGCTGCATGGCGAGGAATCCCGCCCGGTCCTTCGGCGACCACTCCCACTCGCGCTTCTGGAGCACCGACATCGGACCCTCGCGGCCGAAAGTGTTGTTGTTGACCGTGGTCTCGATCTGGAAGATCTTCACGTCGGCGTCGCGCAGCACCTTGCCCATCCGCCAGTTGGAGGCGTGCAGCGCCGAGTTCTCCTGGTCCATGAAGGAGCGGGAGTTGAGCATGGTGTGGACGTTGTGGTGGTGGCGCAGGCCGGTGTAGCCGGACAGGCCGGTGGCGGTGCTCTTGTGGCCGCCGTCCATGGCCACGAGGTTGATGTTGACGTAGACGACGAGGTCGCTCTCGGCAGCCCGCTTGCTGAACTGCACGTCTTCGCCGTGGGGGGTCTGGCCGAGCACCACCATGCCGTCGGGGTCCTCGGCGTCGTGGTTGTAGAGGCGGCCGGAAGGGGCGAAGGCGTCGTAGACGCGGTCGCCGACGGCGTGGCGCAACTCGTCCTCGGTCATCCGCCGGTGGATGGCCAGCGCAGCGATGAGGTGCACGTCGTCGACGCCGGCCTCTGCGGCAAGGTCGAGGACAGCCTCGATGACCCGTTGGCGGATGTCGGGCCGGCGCATCGGCGGCAGGGGCAACGAGATGTCGTCGAAGGCGATGGTGAGCTTCATGCCGGAATGCAGCAGTGCCGGGAGGGGTTCGGAGTCGCCCAGCGGGTTGAGGAGTGCGCTGCGGATGGCGCCGTCGGGGTCGGCGAGCCCCTCGAGCGGCTCGGCCGGGTAGATCACCCGGGTGCGATCGGCAGGCAACTTCTCGAGTCGGAATCCCTCGCCGTGGTGGAACAGGACCGGTGGGCTGCTGCGGTCGACGTCGAGGACGAAGCCGGGTCGGGGGGCGAGGTGGCCGTTGCTCACTTGCTCATCTCCATGAGGGCTTCTCGTTCCTTTTCGTCGCGCAGGTCGAAGGCCACCTTGACGGCTCCTCGTCGACCGGCGGCTGCGGCGTGTTCGAGTGCATCGCGGTAGCGGTGCAGGGGATAGGTCGCCGACACGAGGCGGCCCAGGTCGGCGGCCCGGACAAGCCTGGCGGCCAGGTCGAAGGTCCGGGCGGTGGAGCCGTCCGGGAGGGTCTCGGTGCCGTAGGTGTAGGCGCCGACCAGTTCGATCTCACGGTGCCACAGCGGCGTCAGTTCGAGGCTCACGGAGGCGGGCATGCCGACGAGCACGATGCGTCCCCGTGGGCGGGTGATCGCCATGGCGTCGGTGAGGCTGGCCGAGGAGCCCACGCAGTCGACGACCACGTCGGTGCCTCCGCTGAGCCGGTCGACGGCGCCGTCGTCGCCGGCGATGCTGACGGCCCGGCTACCGGTGGCCCGCCGTACTGCACGGCGGATGCCGTCGGGCTCGACGACCAGGTCGGCGCCGAGTTCTGCGGCGAGACGTCGTTGGCTGGGGTAGCGGGCGGTCGCCACGATCGTCCGAGGCTTGGCGAAGGTGCGGAGGGCGGCGATCGTGAGTAGGCCGAGGGTGCCGGCGCCCAGCACCGTGACGATGGCGCCGTCGGGAACGTCGGCGACGAGGGCGGCGTGGACGGCGCAGGCCGTGGGTTCGACCATCACGGCCGACTCGTCGCTGAACGAGCCGTCGACGGGATGGAGTTGGCTGGGGTGGGCCGAGAAGGCGGTCGCCCATCCACCGCCCGTGTCGTGGCAGGAGCCGGTCTGGATGCCCGGCTCGAGGTCTCCGAACGTCGTGTTCTCGCAGTTTCCGAGTTGGCCGGTGGCGCACGGGTCGCATGTGGGGTCGAGGTTGCGGCTGACGCAGCCCAGGACCGGCTCGAGCACCACCCGGGTGCCGTCGTCGAGGTCGCCCACGACCTCGTGGCCCGGTACGAACGGGAACGAGACGAACGGTTCGAAGTAGCGGGCCGAGCGGCCGTCGATGGTGGCGAGGTCCGATCCACAGATGCCCGACAGGCGGGGTCGGACCCGCACCCAGTCGGGGCCGGGAGCGGTCGGCGGGTCGAGGTCAGCGAGGTGTAGCGGCCCGACGGAGGCGCCACGGCCCGGCGTGAGGCTGCCGGCCAGGCGCGCCGCGGCGAATCGGGGAACGTTGCGGCGGAACTCCAGGGCCTTCATCGGACGGCCGTCCGTGGGGGAGCGATGGGCAGCAGGCGCCGGGTCATGCCGGGCGACTTGCGGAAGTCCTCGACCAGCCAACCGCGCTTGCGGGCGATGGAGGCGAGGCGGGTCTCGGGATTCACGGCGACGGGGAAGCCGACTGCCTCGAGCATCGGGAGGTCGCTGGCCGAGTCGGCGTAGGCAATCGACTCGCGAAGGTCGCAGCCGTGTTCTTCGGCGAGGTCCACGAGCGCCTGGTAGCGGGCCTCGCCGGTGGGGGGCACGGAGGTGAGTTGCCCGTCGTAGGTGCCGTCCTTGGTGCCGAGCCGGGCACACACCACATCGTCGAAGAGGGGCCGCAGCGGCTCGACCACGAAGTCGAGGGCGCCGGTGATGAGGACGGTGCGGTGCCCGAGCGCCCGGTGCTCGCGCACCCGTCGGATGGCAGCGGGGAACGACTTGGCGAGGAGCAGTTCGTTGACGTGCTCGAGGGCGTCTTCGGCGATCTGGTCGACCGGGGCGCCGTCATAGCGTCGATAGAAGTGGCGAAGGAAGTCGCTGCGGTCCCGGCGGTCGAGGGCCAGCAGGCGGGGGGCCTCGGCGATGGTCTTCATCACGAAGCGGGCCCGGTCTCGGGTATCGAGGTGGCGGCTTGCCAGCCACGAGTACGAGGCCACGACGTTCGAGGCGATGAGGGTGTTCTCGAGGTCGAAGGCGGCAAGGTGCCGATCGGGGGAGAGGACCTGGGTGCGCAGCCTTTCGGAGCGACTCTGACCGCCCCGGGTCGGTGGGCGCGTCGGCACACGGGCGGCCTTGACCACCGACGGGAGGTGCACCTCGGGCACGTAGCGGTCCCAGTCGATGGTGCGGGGGTCGAAGCAGAATGTGGCCCGGTCGTCGTCGTCGAGTTGGTCCCAAAGGGTGATCAGGCGGTCCAGGCCGTAGACCGCCTCGCATTCCGCATAGGCGCCGTAGAGGTCGACGTAGCCCATGGCCCGGTCGATGAGTTCGCGCCTCTCCTCGAGCCGGGCGGAGGTCATGGCGTGGCGCCCCCGCACGGGGAGCATGTCGAAGGCCTTGTGTGCCCGGTCGAGCATGGAGCCGGCCCGTTCGAGTTGCTGCTTGACCCGTCCCCGGCCGGGGAACGACCACTGGGGCACGGAGATGGGCTGGCCGTGTTCGTCGTAGATGGGGTGCTCGGTGAACCACTCCCGCACCAGGTCGACGAGCTTCCCGTAGCGGAGGGGGTTCTCCGCACCCGAGGCGACCTGAACGATGTCGCCACCAGGGGGTGCGTCTGGGTCGGGGCCGCGGGCGGCGACGGCGCAGATGGCGGCGACGACGAAGTCGACCGGGATGACGTCGACGGTGCCCTCGGGTACGCCCGGGAACTCCTTGAGGAGGCCGCGGGCGTACGAGATGATGACCGGCTCGGCCATTCGGAAGCCGCGGATCCAGCCCGGCACGGGCTCGGCGAAGGCCGACTCGATGATCGAGGGGCGCACGATGCTGACGGGAACGTCGCCTGCCGATTCGGTCAGGGCGACCTCGCCGAGGGCCTTCGTGTAGGCGTAGGCGTCGGGGAAGCCCAGTGAGGAGGCCCGGGAGCGGCCGGCCTCCGCCATGCGGTCCTCGACCCAGCGGGTGCGGAGCTGTTCGGTCTTGGCGGCCAGGGCGGGGGTGCCGGCGGCGCCGAGTTCCTTGTGGGCGGCCTCTCGGAATCCCGCCAACTTCTCGGGGGAGCGGCTGGCGTTCTCGGTCTCTGATCGGATGCGTCGGGCGCTGTCGACCTCGGAACGCCAGTCGACGTCGACGAAGAAGGGGCTCTGGTCGACGGGCTCCTCGGGTGCGGCGCCCCGGCGGCTTCCGGCCACGTAGCAGGTCGAGACGGCGACGAGGTGGGGGGCGATGCCGAGGCTCTGGAGGGTCTCGACGACGCGGACGGAGCCGAGCAGGTTGATCTCGACGGCCTGGTCGAGTGGCGAGTCGAAGCTGACGACCGCCGCCGAGTGGATGAAGAGGTCGCAGGTGGCGAGGGCGGAGCGGCCCTCTTCGTCGAGGCCGAGGCCGTTGTTGGTGACGTCGCCGGCGACTGCGGTGATTCTCCGGGCGGCCATCTCCTCGAAGGCGTCCTTGCCGAGTTCGGCGCGGAGGCGGTCGAAGGCGTCGTTGTGGAGGATGTCACGGCTGACGCGCCGTTCGGCGCCTCGACGCCCGGGTCGGACGATGAGGACGAGCTCGCAGTCAGGGACGGTGCGGAGGAGTCGTTCGACGAGGGCGGTGCCGAGGAAGCCCGTGCTTCCGGTGATGGCGATGCGGCGTCTGGCCAGCGATTCGACGATCATGGCCCTCTTTCTACCAGATGGTCAGGGTACTTACCAGATGGTCAGGATAAGTAGTAATGTGTAGGCATGCCTGAGGCGACGACGATCCGGGACACGGTGCGCGACACGGTGCGCGGGGTCGCCCGGTCCTCGGGGAGGGGCGCAGAGACCCGGGGGCGCATCCTCGACGCCGCCCTCTCGTCATTCGGCACGATCGGCTACGACGGCACGTCGCTTGACGACCTGGCCAACGGCCTCGGCATCCGCAAGCAGACGATCCTCTACCATTTCGTCAGCAAGCGGGGCCTGCTCGGTGCAGTCGTGGATCGCAGCGCCGCCGACCTGAACGCCGCCCTACTCGAGGTGCTCGACGGCGAGGCCACCGACTGGGAACGGGTGGAGGCGCTGGTGCGCTCCGTCTTCCGGGTGGCACTCGAGCAGCCGCTGCTGATGGGCCTGCTGCGCGAGGTGTCGCGACCCGGCTCACCGGCGGCACCCCGCCTCAAGGGCGCCATGGGGCCGCTCATGGACCGGGCGCAGGCCTGGATGGAGCGGGAGATGGACGCCGGCAGGATGCGACGTACCGACGCCCAACTGGTGCTGATCAGCGCCTACTCGACGGTGGTGGGCCTGGCGACCGAGATCGAGGTGCTGCGCGCCGCCGGCCTCGAGCCGACGATGCGCACCGTGGCGACCCGTCGCCGCGAACTGCTGCGGTTCCTGCGCGCCTCCCTCGACCCCCAGCGCTGAGGCGGGGCGGGGTTCCTCAGCGGCGGGTGTTGCGGCGGCGGCGGGTGTGGCGTTCGACGGCGAGGTCGACCAGGCGGTCGACGAGTGCCGGGTAGGTCAGGCCCGCCTTCTGCCAGAGCCGTGGATACATCGAGATGGGCGTGAAGCCCGGGATCGTGTTGACCTCGTTGAGCACCGGGCCCCGGCCGTCGTCGGCGAGGAAGAAGTCGACCCGGGCCATCCCGGAGCAGCGCAGGGCCAGGAACGCCCGTGCGGCCAGTTCCTGGAACAGGACGACTGTCTCTGGTTCGAGGTCTGGATCGTCGAGCAACTCGGCGGCGTCGGTCTCGTACTTGTCGGCGTAGTCGTAGAAATCGGCGCCGGGACGGATCTCGCCGGGCCCCGACACCTGCGGCACCCGGTCGCCCAACACCGCCAGTTCGATCTCGCGGCCGGTGATCGCCTCCTCGACGATGATCCACTCGTCGTAGGCGGCAGCGGCCTTCAGGGCCACCTCGAGGGTGGTGGCATCGGTGGCCTTCGACACCCCGATCGAGGATCCCAGGTTGGCGGGCTTCACGAACACCGTTGGGCCCAGGTCGGTGAGCAGGGAGTCGAGCAGGGCGGCAAGGGTGTCGGTGCCCGGGGCGCCGAGGTCGTCGGCGTGGAGGCCCCGGTAGCGGGTCTGGGGCAGGCCGTGCTGGGCGAGCACTTCCTTGGCGACCAACTTGTCCATCGCCAGCGACGAGCCCAGCACGCCGGCACCCACATAGGGCACGTCGGCCAACTCGAGCAGGCCCTGGACCGTGCCGTCTTCTCCCAGGGGGCCGTGGAGCAGGGGGAACACGACCACGGGTCCGGCGGCTGACAGTTCGGCGAGGCAGGGGAGCGGGTCCCAGGCGGGCCCGGTCGGGTCGAGTGCATCGGGGAGGTCGCCGGCAGCGTGGGCGGCAGCAGCGGCCTCGGCCAGCGACCAGCGACCGTCGGTGTCGATGCCCACCGGGACCACGTCGTAGCGGCCGGCGTCGATGGCTGCCAGCACGTGGCGGGCCGACACGCACGAGACATCGTGTTCGGCGCTGCGTCCACCGAACAGGAGGACGAACGTGCGCCGGTCTGTGGCGTCGGCGGTGGGGGAGGCCATGGGCAGATGGTACGGCCGGTCCGCTTCGGCGGGGTGGCACCTCCGGTGGGTCCCGGGCTGGGAGAATCAACCCATGCGCTTTCGGGCCTCGCAGGTGGCCACCGCCGTGGGCGGCGAACTGGTCGGTGACGACGTCTGGCTCGACGGCGCCACCCAGGACTCACGTACGGTCACGCCGGGCTGCCTGTTCGTTCCGATCGTCGCCGAACGCGACGGCCACGAGTTCATCGCGGCGGCCCTCGATGCTGGTGCCGCCGGCTACCTGACGGACAACGGCACTCTCGGGGGAGGTGCTGTAGCGACGGCGATCCGGGTGGGCGACACGGGCGCTGCACTGCTGGCCCTGGGTTCTGCGGCTCGCAGTTCGCTTGACGGGCCGGTGGTCGGCATCACCGGCTCGGTCGGCAAGACCTCGGTCAAGGACCTGGCCCGGGCGGTGCTCGCCCGGCGGGGGCCGGTCCACGCCAGCCACCGTTCGTTCAACAACGAGATCGGCGTGCCGCTGACGCTCCTCGGCTCTCCGGAAACTGCGGCGGTCGTGGTCGAGCTCGGCGCCCGCCATGTCGGCGACATCGCCGCACTCTGCGAGGTGGCCCGACCGGACATCGGCGTGCTGACCACCGTGGCCGTCGCCCATACCGGCGAGTTCGGCTCGGTCGAGGCCGTGGCGCGCACCAAGGGTGAGCTGTTCGACGCCCTGCCTCCCGACGGCTGTGCGGTGCTCAACGCCGATGTGCCTGAGGTCGTGGCGCAGGCGTACCGCTCACGCTCCCAGGTCCTCACATTCGGTGACACCGGCGAGGTCCGCGCCCGGGACATCGTGCTCGACGACGACCTGCGGGCTTCGTTCCGCCTGGAGTCGCCATGGGGCCGAACCGAGGTGCGGCTGTCGGTCCACGGGGCGCACATGGTCCCCAACGCCCTGGCTGCTGCGGCCGTGGGCCTGGTGCTCGACATGCCCCTCGCCGACGTGGCGGCAGGCCTCGCCGAGGGAGTCGCCTCACCGTGGCGCATGGAGCTGGGCACGGCGCCGTCGGGGCTGCGGGTGCTCAACGACGCCTATAACGCCAACCCGGCCTCGACGGCAGCGGCGCTCGAATCCCTGGCCGCCCTCCCGGTGGTCGGACGGCGCGTTGCGGTGCTGGGACTGATGGCCGAACTGGGTGATCGGGCTGTCGACGAACACCTGGCCATCGCACAGCGGGTCGCCGACCTCGGCCTCGAGTTGGTGGCCGTCGGCACGGACCTCTACGGCGTCGAGTCGCTGGCGGACCTCGACGCCGCACACGGCGCACTCGACCTCGCAGCCGATGACGCCGTGCTGGTCAAGGGAAGTCGGGTGGCCGGCCTCGAGGTGCTCGCCGAGCTACTGCTCGAGGGTTGATCCGGGCGACCGCTGCTCAGCAGGGGTCGAAGGGGAGTTCGGTCGGCGCCAGCGGGGTATTCGACTGGTTCCAGGCCGCCAACTGCTCGGCGTCGCACACCCGGCAGAGGTGCACGACCTGCATCGACTGGATCGACAGTTGCGTGCCCCGCGACTTGTCGACGATCGAGCGCAGGGCGGTCCGTACGTCCTCGGATCCGCAGGTGGGGCAGCGGGGAGTGAGGTCCCGATCCCACACCAGTCCGCAGGCGCCGCACGTGACGGTGATGGCCTCGTTGCCCGGGTCACCCCGCCGGTCGCCTGTCAGGTCCTCGTCTTCCCCGCAGCCCGGGCAATCGATCACGCTCACCGGCCCCACGGTAGCGACGGTCCTCCTCCTGTCGTGGTCCTAGGGTGATCGGGTGCCGTCCGGCCCCGACCACTACCGCACCCTCGGCGTGTCGAAGGACGCCTTGGCCGGCGAGATCCGTGCCGCCCATCGGGCCCTGGCCCGGCGCCACCACCCTGACCTGGTGGCGGACCCGGCCGACCGGGCTCGGGCCGAGCGTCGCATGGCGACCATCAACGGGGCGTGGCACGTGCTCGGTGATCCGGTGCGTCGGGCCGAGTACGACGAGTCGCGTCGCCCGCCTGTTCCGCGACCACAGTCGGCACCGGAGTACCGCTCCGATGCCTTCCAGGACGTTGCCGTCTCGCCGGCCGTCGGCTGCGCCCTGCGCATCGGCCCGGTCATCCTCGGCGTCGGACTCCTGTTCGCCATCCTGATCGTCACGGCCCTGATGACGGGCGACGGCAACCGGCCGCCGGCCTTCCAGGTCGGACAGTGCGTGCACGTCCACGACGACGGCATGGAGGTGGTCCCGTGCATCGGCGGCGAGTTGGAGATCGTGGCCCGCGGCGTGGCCGGCACGTCCTGTCCGATGGGGGCGATCGCCGTGGTGATGCCCACCCGAACCGAGCAGGTCTGCGTGGCGCCTTCCGTCGGTTGAGGCGCCTGGGATCCGGCGGATCAGGAGACGGTGAGTTGGCACTTCATTCCGGCTTCGAGGTGTCCGGGATTTCGATGCCCTCGCTGCACTCGTCCAAAGTGCTGGTCACGTTCCCCGCCGTGTTCCTCGGGAGGGACCGAGGTGTCGGGGCCAGTTCGCCCCGGCCGGCTATCGGTCGGCAGCGCTGTACGGAAGCCAGCGGCCGGCTTCGAAGTCGTAGAGCTTGCAGGTCCGGGTGTTCTTGACGAACTCGCGGATGCGCAACTTGCGGTCGATCGTGCGCTCGGGGAACGCCTCCTTGATGGCCTGAGCCGCCTTGGGGAGGTGGTAGCAGGGGATGCGCATGTCCACGTGGTGGGGGGTGTGGATGAAGATCCAGTGGAAGAAGAAGTCCATCACCCGGGGGATCCGCAGGATGGTGGTGCCATCGAGTTGCCCCTGCACCTTGGTCCATTCCCTGCGCGTGTACCAGCGGATCTCGGGAGAGATGTGGTGCAGGTAGACCGTCCAGCCGATGAGGAACGTGAACAGCAGGAACGGGATCACGAGCAGTTTGGTGATCATCCAGGCTGCCCCCGGTACGTCGCCCGAGCCCAGGCCGCCAAGGAATCCGGCACCGGTGGTCGCAGCCAGTAGTGCCAGGTAGAGCATGATGCGGTCGCGTCGGATGGCTGCTACCCACTTGGCCGGCGGTTCCCGGTAGCGGATCATCTTGTTCCACCACACTTCGCGCAGGTAGTAGGGCAGCGGCCCCAGGGCCGACCATTCGACGCGGTGGCGCAGTCGTCCCAGGGAACCCATGGCCTGGTACTGCTCGACGGTGACCGGATGCCACACGAAGTCCATGCCCTGTCGGACGGTGTGTCCGTGGTGGATGCGGTTGTGGCCGAGCACCCAGGCCTCGTAGATGTGAAACGACGGGATCAGGAGCAGGTGTCCGATCACCGAGTTGAGCCGGTTGTCGTCGGTGAGGACCCCGTGGGCGGCGTCGTGGCCCAGCACGAACAACGCTGCGACCGTGAGGCCGGCCAGCATCAGCAGCGGCAGGGTGATCCACCAGGCCGGGCTCAACACCAGGCCCGTGAGCACGAGTGCGTACAGGAGGAGGTCGCGGCCGACCAGGTAGAGGCCCCGAGCGGTGGACCGCTGCCGACAGGACGCCGGTACGACGTCGATGACCTCTTTGAGGGTCAGGGCTGGTACTTCCTGCGTTTGTGGCATTGGCCTCGGGTGGAGGTGGATGGCGGGGGCGTTCGACTGCCGACTCCAACGATATGGCGATTCGGTCGGAGGGAGACGACGGGCTGCAGGGTCGAGGTGTGGCCGATCGCACGCATTGCGGGCTTGACCGTCCCGCTGGAGACCCGTTGGCTCCCTGTGGCACACTCCTTGGTCTATCGGATGTCGTGGTTTGGCGTCCGGCCGCAGAGCACGGACAGAGGTGTCCGGCAGAACGGGGGACCACCGGTGGCCGAGCAGTACTTCCTGGGAACCAAGACATCAGAGCGCTACCCGCTCTGGACGCGGGCCAACGTCGGCGAGGTGTTCCCCGACCCGGTGGCCATGAGTTCGTTCGACTTCGCCTTCTGCAGCGCCGACGGGATCCGCATGGCCGAACTGGGGTGGCGTGACGCCTATGCGCGGATTGGTGCGTTCACCGAGGACGAGTTCGATCCCGACAACACGGTGATCCTCGGCGTCTTCGGCGGCTACGCCTACCTGAACGCCTCTGTGATGCGCATCTTCGGTGAGCGGGCTCCCGGCTTGTCTGCTGCGGCCATCGATGCACAGTTCTTCGGGGCCCAGCCCGGCATTCCCGACTACGAGCCCCACCCCGATGACGCCAGCCCGGAGGCCGAGGCCCGCATCGGGGCCACCTTCGGCTGGGTGCTCACCGCCGACGGCCTGCCCGAGGTGCTGGCCGACGAGGAGATGGTCGATGCACTGCGGGCCGACCGTCCGGACTTCGGGGCAATGGGGGACGTAGAACTCCTGGATTGGGCCGAACAGATCCTGGATGGACACTTCCGGCACCTGTTCAGCCAACACCTGTACGTCACCTCGCTGGCCACGCTCCCGGCAGGGATAGTCACCGAGGTGTGT
>Ga0209402_10004469_pt1 | contig 12735 bp, 12 predicted proteins | sample ArcticOcean_MG_C_3_FD_187437 | JGI IMG/M metagenome (GOLD analysis project Ga0209402, IMG submission 187437) | Marine microbial communities from western Arctic Ocean - ArcticOcean_MG_CB8_126 (SPAdes) (version 2) | ecosystem: Environmental > Aquatic > Marine > Oceanic | place: Arctic Ocean... | reverse complement strand
CGGCAAATCATATTAGTCTCGGACAGGTCGTGGTGGACGCCAAAAGCAACGAGATCACGGCGATCCCCAAGCTGCTAGAAATGCTGGAAATATCGGGATCCTTAGTCACCATCGACGCGATGGGTTACAGAGAGGGCAGAGTGTCCTCAGGACACTCTGCCCTCTCTGTGTAATGACCCGATTGAACAGGCGATTGCGAACACGATGCCGACTGAATTCTGTCAACGGCACGTGTTACTATTTGAATTCGCACGGGAACTGAAGGCATTACCAGAACTGGCGGATGCGTCGGCAGATGACCTGGAGTGCTACGTTCGGCGATGGCACGACAGAGCGAAACCGTTCCTACGTTGGTCGTTTGAAGAAACTTGGCTCGATTTCCTGGAGAGTTGGGACAAGGTCAAGTATCCGAAAGGGGAGGGACCAGTCGATATGGCATTTCAGCAAGTACTTGCAACCGAGCTGCCTGAAGCGGCGGCACGATACGAAACACCGGAAATGAAACAACTTGTCGGCTTGTGCCGAGAACTTCAACGGGCCGCCGGTCCTGACAATCAGTTCTTCCTGGCGTGTCGAACTGGCGAGCGGCTGCTGGGAGTCAGCCACAAGACCGTTTCATCGTGGCTGCGTCTACTTTGTCGGCACGAAATTTTGAAGCTGGAAGAGCGTGGCAGCGCCGGGACACGCAAGGCACACCGTTATCGGTATCTGAAAGAATTGTGAGAAACAGTACTTGATACTTATAAAGCTATGACTACAATGCCGACATGGGAAAGAAACGCACCACACTGAGCGACCAGATTCGCGCGGCGGTCGAGTCGTGTGGAAAGAGTCGTTATCAAATCTGCAAGGACACCGGTATCCACCAAGCGGCGCTGAGTCGCTTCATGGCGGGAACGGGAATCACGACCAGCACGCTCGACAAGCTGGCGGAGTACTTGGGACTGGAAATCACGGTTCGGCCAGAGAGTCGAACGAAAGGGAAGTAACCCGATGGCAAGCATCAGCAAACAACCGAACGGGCGCAAGACAATTCAGTTCGTCGGAGCCGATGGCAAGCGGCGGAGCGTCAGGCTCGGCAAGTCGTCAATGCGTCAGGCCGAAGCGGTCAAGGTGCATGTGGAGCGGCTGGCTGCGGCGGCTGTTTCCGGTCACGTGACGGATGCCGAGACGTCACGATGGGTTGCAGGCCTCGATTCAACGTTGGCCGACAAGCTGGCGAACGTTGGGCTGATTGCCAAACAGGAGCGGGCGACATTGGCCGCATTCATCGACGGCTACATTGCCAAGCGGACTGACGTGAAGGGAGCGACGGCGACCGTTTACGGTCACACCCGCCGCAATTTGGTGGAATTCTTCGGAGCCGATAAACCGTTGCCGGACATCACACCGGGCGACGCTGACGAATTCAAACTGTATCTTCTGGAACAAGGGCTGGCAGAAGACAGTACAGTTCGCCGCCGGTGTGGAATCGCCAAGCAATTCTTCAATGCTGCCTGGCGACGGAAGCTCATTTATGACAATCCGTTTGTGGACCTAAAATCGGTGGTGCATGGCAACGCAGAACTGTTCCACTTTGTGACGCGAGAGGATGCCCAAAGAATCATCGACGCCTGCCCTGATGCCCAATGGCGTCTGTTGTTCGCTCTTAGCCGATTTGGCGGCCTACGCTGCCCCAGTGAGCATTTAGGGCTGCGGTGGGGTGACATGGACTGGGAACGCGGCAGAATGACAGTGAGAAGTCCGAAGACCGAGCATCATGTCGGCGGCGAGTCACGAATCGTGCCGTTGTTTCCCGAACTGCGACCGTTCCTTGAAGAAAGCTTTGAACTGGCCGAACCGGGCACCGAGCATGTCATCACAATGTGCCGGGATTCCGGCAAGAACTTCCGCACCCACATGAAACGCATCATCAAGCGGGCCGGTGTGAAGCCTTGGCCGAAACTGTTCGTGAATCTACGCGGCACACGAGAAACCGAATTGGCCGAAGAGTACCCGATGCACGTCGTCTGTGCTTGGATCGGCAACTCGCAGGCGGTGGCGGCGAAGCACTATCTGCAAGTCACCGACGACCACTTTTCAAAAGCGGTGCATTATCCGGTGCAGCAAGCGGCGGAACCTAGGCGCACTGGGGTGAACGACTCCAACGACGCGCATGAAAGAACCCCTGTTTTGCAGGGGTCTGCGGCTTCATGCAGTTCAGTGCAATTGTCAAAAGTGGGCGATACTGGACTCGAACCAGTAACCCCCTGCGTGTAAAGCAGGTGCGCTAACCAATTGCGCCAATCGCCCTTTTTGTTCGCGACGGCTACATGTTTACCGAAAGCCGCAATTCTCTGCAAGACGCCCGGCCGCCCGGCGCGACGGTTTCCTTCGACGTGAACCACGATATGATTGTTGCACGAAGTTGGCTTGCGGTTGAAAATCAATCGAACATCTCGTTTTTTCAGGGTTTACCGTGCCGGACATTCTCGCAGAAATTGTGGCTCGAAAACGACAGGAGATCGACGAGGCGCGTCGGCTTCGCCCCGCTGCGGAATTGCAATCGCAATTGCCCGGTGCGCCGGCGGTTCGCGATTTCGTTGCGGCGTTGCGCGCAGCCACGGGTATGGGATTGATCGCCGAGGTGAAAAAGGCGTCGCCATCGGCCGGCGTGATTCGAGCCGACTTCGATCCGGTGCGAATCGCCGAGACATACCACCAGCATGGGGCGGCGTGTGTCAGCGTGTTGACCGACGAGCATTTTTTTCAGGGGCATCTCGATTTCCTGCGTGCAATTCGGCAGGCGATTCCGCTGCCCGTGATGCGGAAAGACTTTCTGCTTGACCGTTATCAAATCCTCGAAGCGCGGGCAGCCGGTGCCGATTGCGTGCTGTTGATTGCTGAATGCCTCGATGAGGAAACGCTGCCCGACCTGTTCCACTATGCCGCCGAACTGGGCATGCACTCCTTAATTGAAATCTATGAGCCGGAAAATCTCGATCGCGTGTTGGCGCTCGATCCGCCGCTGGTGGGCGTGAACAACCGCAATCTCAAGACATTCGTGACCGATCTGGAACATTCCATTCGTCTGAAGAAACGGGTTCCGCCCGAGTCGTTATTCGTCAGCGAAAGCGGTATCCGCACCCGCGAAGACGTGAGCCGTCTCGAACAGGCGGGTGTCGGCGCAATCCTCGTCGGCGAAACACTGATGCGGGCGGATGACATGGGTGCGAAGATTCGCGAGTTGTTCGGAACGGGAACCTAAATTTCGGCTCTCGACAGACGCGTCCCCGAAGCCCACGGGCTACGCCCCGTTGGATCGAACGGCTTCGGTTTCTTCCGCCGACCGATTTGTGTAACCTCATCGAATCATTGTCTCAGATCCCTCAGGGCGAACGGAGTCTCTCATGGCCGTCAGTAGTCAGCAGATTGAACACGTCTTGGTTGTGCCGACGTTATTGTTTCATGAGATCGGCTACTTTGAGGGGTTCTGCGAGAATACGGAGCCGTACCTGAAGACGCTGCTCGATTCGGCTCACACCAGCTACCGGCCGCGGAATGAAGTCGAGGATGATCCGAGTTACAAGCAGTTGATTCCGTACTGCATCTTTCGTCACGAGGGATGCGTCTTTTTCTACGAGCGGGGCAAAGCGGGCGGCGAAGACCGGCTGAAGGCAAAACGCTCGATCGGCATCGGCGGTCACATTTCATCCATCGACCACAGTGAGAACGGTTCCGCCTATCACGAGGGAATGAGCCGCGAAATTGAGGAAGAGATCCACGTCGAAACGACCTACCGTGAGCAACTCTTGGGGTTGATCAACGACGACAGCAACGACGTCGGTCGGGTTCATTTGGGAATTGTTCACGTATTTGATCTGGACGCGCCCAAAGTTCGGCCCCGTGAAGAGTCGATCATAGAGACAGGCTTTGCCTCGTTGGAGGAATGCCTTCGGGATCGTGAACGATTCGAGACGTGGTCGCAAATCTGTTTGGACCATCTGGTTACGTCTTGAACCGGCCGATTCTCAGTCATTTCTGCTGCATTTCTCAATTCAAAATGAGCTGCGCCGATTCAGGTTGATTCCGAATCGTCGTCGGCCGAATAAGATCCAAATACAAATATTGAAACGGACACAGTGCCGCCGTCTAACGGTTTGCGCTGAGCGTCCGTAGGGGGCCGACACGTACCGGCTCGATTACTTGCGGTTATGACGAAGGAGTGTCAGGCCATGAAGGTGTCACTGCGTGGATGGGTTGTCGTTGGAGCGTTTGCAGCAACTGTTGCTGCGTTGGCTGTGTTGAATTCGTCGCTGGTCGATGCTGCACCTGCACGAACCACACAGCAACAGCAGGGCCAACTCAGCGAACAATCGCTGGGTCAGTTACTAACATCGCTGGGGTTGAAGGCCGAGAAACAGGACCAGCGGTACGATTTCGCGTTTAAGGCGAAGCACACCGACCAGGAATGGGAACTGTCGATGTCCTCCGTCTTAAGTGAAGACGGTCAATCGATTTGGGTGATGGCCTGGCTGGATGAACTGCCCCGCTCGGCGGCCGACGTTCCGCGAACCGCGTTGTTGCGGTTGTTGGCTAACAACGACAAACTCGGCGGCGGCAAGTTCTTCGCGTACGTTGCCGGCAATCGCCGTTTTGTACTGCAGCGGGTGATTGCCAACCGTGCCATCACCGCTGACGGGTTCCGCGAAATGCTCCGCGATCTCGGTCGAACGGTTGTGGAAACGCATCCGCACTGGTCGGTCGCAGCCTGGAACGGCAAAAGTACTAAGAAATCTCCTGCCGCTCGCACGGCGACCGGAAAGACTGCAACAAAACGGAATTAGTCTGCCGTCATTCATGCACGCTTAGCTCAGCCCGGCTTTTCGTTGGAAAAGCCGGGCTTTGTTTCGTGGGTCCAATAAAAAAGCCCAAGCCAAACGGCTTGGGCGTTAAATCATCGAAGATTGCAGCCGTGTGTTACAACGCGGCTACGACCGAAAATTGATCATTCGTAGATCGACAAGAGAGAAGACGCTCAGAATACCTCTTCGTCTTTGCGAGTCATCTCATCCAGAATGATTGGATGCCAGTTTTCTTCCCGTTCTGAGGCGGGCGCATAATTCGTGCGCGCCCACGTCCGCATGCGGATTTCCTCAATCGGATCGACGTTGGCTCCTTCGCTACTTTCCACTTCCACCATGAGGGCTGGATTCATCCCGTCACCTTTCTCATCGTCCACAAATCGAATTGTAAAAGATCATTGCCGCGGGCGAACCCCATACGGCTAACTCAACGAACGTAGTTTACCGTTCACTCCAAGCAGATTTCCACTGAAAAATGGCCTTTTTTAGCCTTTTCTCGGAGAGTCGAACTTGCAATGAAACTGATCGTAGCGGCCAGGTGGTCTCGGTGGACAGCTACGGTGTTGAACGACGCATCAAGAACTGTTAACCTGAAAGTTGCTTATTTGTCGAAAAGTGTGTGTATTAACGTACTTCCGGCTGATCGCACCCCACCGGTTCAACCCCATACGTTTGGTTCCTGGCGGAATCAGAAGTGTGCCCGCCCGATCCGTCTTGATATCCGGTCGCAGCGACCGGAGCGTAGGAGACCGACGATGCCGACGTGCTGTTTCAAGTCGAGCTTCATTTGTGCCGCGTTGTTGTTGTCGCTGGTCGTCACGCAAGCCGGTTTGGCTGCCGACGTGCCTGCTGCCGACCGCCCCATTCACGAAGTGATCGACCACTTTGTCGATGGTCGTATTGAGCGACTGAATGTCGAATCGGCCAAACAGGCCGACGACTTGACCTTCGTCCGGCGAGTGACGCTGGATCTTGCCGGTCGCATTCCCACAACTGCCGAAGTCCGCGGTTATGTCGATTCGAGCGACGGCGAAAAGAAAGATAGCACGATCGATCGGCTGCTCGCAAGTCCCGACTTCGCGTATCACCAGCGCAACGAACTCGACGCTGTACTGATGCTGGGCATGGGGACGACGAACGAATGGCGGCAATATCTGCTGGAGGCAGTCCGCGAGAACCGCCCGTGGAAACAAATGTTCCGCGAGATGATGCTCGGCCGCGAGGACGATCCGACTCACAAAACCGCGTTGTCGTTCCTGAAAGTACGGGCCGGCAGCGTCGATGATATGACGAATGATTCCAGCCGCATCTTTTTCGGCGTCGCCATCAACTGCGCCAAGTGTCACGATCACCCGCTGGTACTCGACTGGCAGCAGGATCACTACTTCGGCTTCACATCGTTTTTCAGCCGCACCTATCTTACCAAAAAGGGAACGCTGGCGGAGAAACATGGCGGCGAGGTGAAGTTCAAAACGACCGAGGGCAAAGAGAAACAGGCCAAGTTCATGTTTCTCACCGGGGCGACAATTGAAGAGCCGCCGGTCGAACGGTCGGCCGACCAACGCAAGAAAGACGACGCCGAAGTCAAACTTCAGATGAAGGACGAAAAGGCACCGGCACCAAAGGCGCCGACATTCAGTCCGCGCAGCGAGTTCGTCAAATTGGCGATGGCCGATTCCGATGCTCCGTTTCTCGCACGATCAATTATCAATCGGACATGGGCGCGGCTGATGGGGCAGGGACTCGTTCATCCGCTGGACCAGATGCACTCGGAAAACCCTCCCAGCCATCCGAAATTGCTCGACTGGCTGACGCGAGATTTGTTGTCGCACAACTACGATCTCCGGCGGCTGGTGCGGGGTATCGTACTCAGCAACGCCTACGCGCGGTCGAGTCGCTGGGAAGGCGAAGGCGAACCGCCATTGGCGGAGTTGTTTGCCGTCGCAATCGTTCGCCCGCTGACACCCGAGCAATACGCGTTGTCGCTGCATGTGGCGACGAGCAATCCAGAAAACTTTCCGTTGGATGTTTCGTCCGAGGATTGGGCGAAACGACGAGAGTCGATGGAAAACGGTGCCCGCGGATTTGCCAGCAAAATCGAACGCCCGAGTGAGCATTTTCTGGTCAGCGTCGATGAGGCGCTGCTGTTCAGCAACAACGAACAAATTGAACGCGATTTTCTTCGCGATTCCGGCGACAGGCTGATTGGATCGCTGAAGACGATTGAAAACCGCCAGCAGATGATTGAGACTGCCTTCTGGGCAGTGAATTCACGGCCGCCGGCAGCAGAGGAAGCGGCGGCAATGGATGCGTATCTTTCTGCCAGAAAGGAACGGGCGGACGAGGCGCTGAAACAACTGGTCTGGTCGATGATCACCGGACCGGAATTGCGATTCAACTATTGAGTGAGGCCAAGAACGATTCACAACAGTTGCGATGCAACGCATCGCAGCGAGCGAACGATTCGACGTCACTTCGAGCAGGGACAATTCCAATGCCCAAGAATAACCAAAACTTCTGTGGCTCTCCCGAACACGGCGTGAGCCGTCGTGGGTTTCTCGGTGCAGCAACTGCCGCCAGCGCGGCAACGTTCGCCGCCGACATGACCGTGCTGGACGCGCTGAAGAATCCCGTGCTGGCCGGCGAATTGAAGAAGCAACAAAAGCACGTGATCGTGCTATGGTTGGCCGGCGGTGCGAGCCAGTTGGAAACGTGGGACCCCAAACCGGGCCGTCCAACCGGCGGACCGTTCCGTCCGATTCAAACGTCCGTTTCGGGCATCGAGATCAGCGAACTATTACCCAAAATGGCCGCCCGCATGGGCGACACGGCGATCATTCGTTCGCTCAACACCCGCATCGGCGATCACGGCGGCGGCTCGCGGTTAATGAGCCTCGGACGACGGCCCGATCCCGTCGTCAATCTGCCAGAAATGGGCGCGGTGGTCGCTCGCGAACTCGGACGGGCCGACAGTCAGGTCCCCGACTTTGTGACGTTTTATTCCTCGACCGAAGGTCGCGGAAACGCAGTCGGAATGCCGGGGTTCCTCGGCGCGCGTTATGCCCCCATGTTTTTGACCGAGAATTCCGTCCCCAACAATCTTCGTGCCCAGAAAACAATCACCGAAGTCGATCATCAAGACCGGGCCGCGCTGCGGCAATTGTTGGCCCAACGGTTTTCACGCGGCCGCAACAGTGGAATTGTCGCCAGCCACAACAGTGCCTACCAACGGGTTCGCGGCTTGATGGCGAGTGAAAAGCTATTCGATGTCGCTCAGGAGCCGGCTGCCGTCCGCGCAACATACGGGCCAACGCAATTCGGCGAGCAATGCCTTATTGCCCGCCGACTGATCGAAGCCGGCGTGCCGTTCGTCAAGGTGGGACGCGCGTGGTGGGACAGCCACGGCCAGAACTTCGAGACGCACCAGGAACTGTGTGCCGACCTCGACCACTCGATGGCGACGCTGCTGGACGATTTGAAGCAGCGCGGCCTGCTGGAGAACACGTTGGTTCTCACAATGGCGGAATTCGGACGCACGCCGAATATCAACGGCAGCTTGGGCCGCGATCACTTTGCCAATGCCTGGAGCGTCTCGCTGTCGGGTTGCGGAATCAAAGGGGGATCGGTTTACGGCAAGACCGACGAGAACGGCAACACCGTCGCCGACGGACAGATTGATGCCCCCGACCTGTTCGCCACGATCTACAAAGCGCTCGGCATCGATCACGAGAAACACTATCAGATCGGCGCGCGGCCCATCCCGCTCGTCGATTTCGGCGCAAAAGTCGTCAAAGAAGTACTCGCGTAGTTTCTCGAACGGCCAAACGATTTGACGCAAAGGCGAGAAGTTTCGCAAAGAGACATCTTTAGGACAAGAAAATGACCTCCGATCCCAGCAAACTCAAGAAGACCAAAGAGTGGAGCACCAGCAACATTCTCTTTTCGATGGAGCGTGTTGCGGGAACTTCGCGTCTGTTCTTTGGCAGTTCCGATTTCAAGATGTATGAAATCGACATGGCAGCCGAGAAACCGGAGCCGGTCGCCTTCAACGGCGAAGGCCACCAGAGTTACGTCACCGGTGTGGGTTTGGCTGCGGACTCCATCGTTTCGGGCAGTTACGACGGCCGGCTCATCTGGTGGAATGCGGAGAAGAAGGAACAAACTCGCGCTGTCGATGCGCACGCAAAGTGGATTCGCGGCGTGTTTGTTGCGCCCGATAAACAAACCGTCGTCAGCATTGCCGACGACATGGTCGCCAAGGTGTGGGACGCCCAGAGTGGCGAACTCAAGCACACGCTCGTCGATCACAAGCCGATGACGCCGCACCATTATCCCTCGATGCTGTACGGTGCCACTTTTTCGCCCGATGGCAAATTGCTGGCGACCGCCGACAAGGTGGGACACATCGTCATCTGGGAAACCGACAGCGGCAAGAAGGTCACCGAGTTGGAAGCCCCCGGCATGTATACCTGGGACCCGAAGCAACGGCGACATTCCATCGGCGGCATTCGCAGCGTCGCCTTCTCACCCGACGGCAAACTGTTGGCGGCCGGCGGCATCGGCAAGATCGGCAACATCGACCATCTCGGCGGACCGTCGCGGGTTGAAGTCTTCGACTGGAAAGCGGGCAAGCGACTGCACACCCTGGAAGACAACAAGCTCAAAGGTCTCGTCGAACAAATCTGCTTTCATGAAAGCGGCAAGTGGTTCCTGGCAGCCGGCGGCGATCACGGGGGATTTGTCAGCTTTTACGAAACCGCCAGCGGCAAGGCCATCAAACAAGAAAAAGCCCCCATGCACGTCCACGAATTCGCCTTCGACGAATCGTACGAGACGCTGTACACGGTGGGACACGGCAAGATCGCCGTCTGGGAACTGCGCGAAAAAGAAGACGGCCCCGTCGAAGCCCCCGTCCCCGCGTAACCGTCTTGTATTTGTTCACGCATGCCAGCTGCGATGTAACACATCGCAGCGATCTACAAAGTCTCCGCGCGGGTGCCACTGGCGTGTCGCCAGTGCCTACCGCGATACACTGGCGACACGCCAGTGACACCCGATTCGTCAATCGCGTTCTGACGCGCATCGCCCAACCGTTGATGCTATGCTGGCTGTTTCATCGCGTGCGGCAATATCTGTCGCATCGCATAGAACATGCAGCACCCAACTGGGGAGAGACCTTGATGATGCGAACGTTTGCCCTCGCAGTTTGTTTGACCGTTGTCCTGTCGTCGGCCGTTCATGCAGGAGACCAAACAAAGAAGAGCTGGTCGCAATCGCAAATCACCAATTTGCCCAAAAGTGAAAAACCGGTGATGCTGTTTAACGGCAAAGACTTCACCGGTTGGCAGGGACAAATCGACAAACTCTTCACCATCGAGAAGGGCGAGATCGTCGCCAGAAACAACAAGAAAAACGCACCCGCTGCCAGTACCTATCTGGTGACAGAGAAGAAGTACCGCAACTTCCGGCTCATCTTTGAAAGCAAACTCGTCACCAGCGAAATGCACTCGGGCATCGCGCTCTGGGGCAAAACGGTCGAGAAGAAGGGCGACGCATTCAGCTACCAGGGACACCTTGTGATGTACCCTTCCGGCTACGGGTTCTACGATTTGTATCGCCGCAACAGCGTCTATCGCGACAAGGGCGGCGTCGCAAAGAAGGCGGGCAAACAACACGACTGGAACCGCATGGAAATTCTGGCGATCGGCAATCGTATTCGTCACGTCATCAACGGCAAACTGGTAGCCGACTGGTCCGACCCCAAACCGGAACTCTGCGGAACCGGTCCCATCGGACTGCAACTGCATTCCAACCGCGCACCACAGGAAGTACGATTCCGCGGCCTGATTCTCACCGAGAATCCCGAGGCGAGTCTGGTGACGGTGAATTTAGCCAAATAGTGTTGGCGACCAATCATTCGCGGCTACGCAATCGCTGTAGGGAACGCCCTCTGTGGCGTTCCAGATTGCTCGCGCGGCGCGGAACGCCAGGGACGGCGTTCCCCACAGTAATTATCACGTAGAGTTTTAGATGCTTAACGGAGATTCAATGAACGACTCGGCAAGAATTCTTGAAGGCAAGACGGCGTTGGTGACCGGTTCCGGGCGCGGGCTGGGAAGGGCATTTTCTGAACGGTTGGCGGCGCTCGGCTGTAACATCGGCGTGCATGGTATGCGCGAGCATGGCCCGTCGGAGTACGGCGAAGGGACCACGTTGACCGACACGGCTCGCGAGATCGGCGAACAGTTCGGCGTGAAAACGGTCCGCGTGTTGGGCGACCTCACAAAGTCCGATGACGTCGAGATGGTGGTCAAAACGGTCGAGAACGATCTGGGGCCGATCGACATTCTCGTTCACAACGCGGGTGGAGATATCGCTGCCGTCGGCGGAAAACCCGATCCGAACGATGCCGTGATGATCAAACCGGAAGACGTTCGCTCGGTGCTCGATCGCAACTTGCTGAGTACCATTTTGATCTGTCAGCAGGTCTCTCGTGGCATGATCGAACGAAATGGCGGTCGCATTCTGACAATCAGTTCCATCGCCGCATTTCGCGGCAGTGCCGCCGGATCGATTTATTCGACCGCCAAAGCGGGCGTGGTGACGTACACCCGCTGTCTGGCCGACCAACTGCGTTCCTCGAACATCAACGTCAACAGTCTCGCACCGGGTGATACTCGCACGGGCCGTTTTCTGGGAACGCGAGAGGTTGATCAGGATCGGTTGGTTGAAGAGGGAACTCTCGAACGGATTGCGACCGTCGATGAAGTCGCTCGCGTCGTCGAGTTCTTCGCCGGCCCGTTAGGAGCGTTCGTGACCGGACAGGCGCTGCGCGTCGATGGCGGCAGTCAACTCTGGGCGTCGTAAAAGAGGGGGCGTCGTAGCGAAAGTTCGTAGTGACCGCATTCATGCGGTTCGATCAATGTTCAGCGCGATCGAAATCTCGACGTCGGATATCGATTGAGGTTGGGTCGCCCGCCTTCGGATGGGAACCGATTGCGCGCTCCGACCGGATGAATCCGGTCACTACTAGCCAATGGCACTTAGTTAAGGAAGCCCCGGCAGGGTTCGAACCTACCTGGTTTCGAGTGAATTGCTGTACCAATAAGCGACTCGAAACTGCTTCCAATAAGCAACGGGGCCGTTTTCATTTTTCTTAGTTAAGGCAACCTTTTAAGCAACACCACGCGGTCGCGTCATTAACGGATAACTTTTCGGCCGACGTTTCCGGACTCGGGGTTCAGACCTGTTAGGTCTTTGACCAACAACGTGCGAGCCTACAGCGGTCAGCATTTGGTCGTAAAAATCGGGGTTGTTCAAGAACGCCAGTAGAATTTGTGAGCAACCTTTCAAACTGATTTCGTTCGGGTGCCTATCGGCCGCAGCTTCGCAGATAATTTTGCGAAGCAAATTGTAGGCCAGCATATGGGCGGAAAATTCTTTGTGAATGAGATCGGGCGTTGTGCATCGCAAATAGTCCAATCGAAGATCAGACTTAATTGACCGAAAGCCTTGTTCGACTTTCCAACGCTCACGATAAAGCTCAGCCAATTCTTCGGGCGTCGCATCCATGACATTTGTACATATGTCCGTCCGTCGGCTCGGACTTGTCTTACTTCAATTTCGTCGGGTAGAGCAGCGTAGCCGCACCAGTCCATGCTCTTAGGGCAGACAGCAGGTTTCGGGAACGTAACAACATTATCAGCATGTGCCCCGCGTCGGGCGTTCATTCGGACAACGAAGTCGCAATTACTCTTCTTTAAGGGTTCTTCACCGATTTTAATGGGTGTTTTCAGCACGGTTTGAGTTTCAGTTTTCCACAGAAGAACAGGATGCGGGTGCGGTAGTTCGCAAAGTTGCGGAAGCCGCGGGCGTTCGACTTGATGGATTG
>Ga0209402_10004468_pt1 | contig 12737 bp, 12 predicted proteins | sample ArcticOcean_MG_C_3_FD_187437 | JGI IMG/M metagenome (GOLD analysis project Ga0209402, IMG submission 187437) | Marine microbial communities from western Arctic Ocean - ArcticOcean_MG_CB8_126 (SPAdes) (version 2) | ecosystem: Environmental > Aquatic > Marine > Oceanic | place: Arctic Ocean... | reverse complement strand
TGAATAATAATAGTTCAGTAACAATTCTCAAAATCACTTTTACTATTCTGTCAACCGTAGTCTAAATTTTCACAATTAAACTTAAAAAATTGTTATCCCTTAATCTTTGGATTGAACAATTAATACGATTCATACTTTGACATTCTATACATGGTTAATATCTTTAATAAACCTATTATGCCTTCCCACCAAAAGTGGGATAATTACTTAATTATTTGGAGGATTTTTGCCCAAGCATATTTTTGTTTATTTAGCGGCGAGTCTTTTTTTGCTGAATTTATCAGGGACTTATGCAGCAACTCTCACGGGCTATGTCACCGATGAAGCAAGTGGTGAACCACTTCCTGTCGCAACTGTTGTAGTTATTGACGCCGATCGTGGTACAACTACAAATCTAGATGGATACTTCGTTATCGATTTTATTGATCCGGGGATTTACACTCTTGAAGTCACATATATGGGCTATAACAATACAAAAAGTGAAGTTAGTGTATACGAGGGCAATTCCAAGCCAATCACGATTGAAATTTCACGTGGTTCAGTTGCTCTCGAAGAGGTTGCGGTGGTAGTTCAAGCGCGTAATACTGCCCTTGACAGACATGCACCCGCAGTATCTGCTGTACCAATTGATGGTAAAATCCTTAGAACGATGTCCTCGCTCGGTGGGGAAATGGACGTTCTTAGAGCATTACAAACAATTCCGGGCGTTAAGTCAGCCTCGGATATAAGCAGTGGCTTAATTGTACGTGGTGGCGGTCCTGATCAAACTCTGATTATGATGGATCACAATGTCGTCTATAATCCTACCCATTTGTTTGGCTTGTTCAGTACTTTTAATGCAGATGCAGTTAAACATCTTGACCTCATGAAGGGTGGATTTCCCGCTGCTTATGGTGGGCGTAGTGGGAGCGTACTTGAAATTATTGGTAACGATGGCAATCGAAAAAAGCGCGAAGGGATGGTTTCTATAGGTCTGGTTTCCGCTCGAGCCAGCACGGAGGGTCCACTTATGAACAATCTCGGATCTTATCACTTTGCATATCGTAGAACTTATATGGATCCAATGTTAGATGCATTACGTGATCCAGGAGAGCTTGATCTACCGAGTTATTATTTCTATGACTCAAACGGTAAAATAAATCTTGATTTGTCAGATAGAACAACCCTAACTGTGGCTGGTTATTGGGGAAATGACAGAATGCTGATGGATTTCGGACCGCTTGATAGTAGATTGCACCTGTATTTAAGTTGGGGAAACAGAACGATAAGCACACGGTTACGCCATGCGTTAGGTCGTAATATGTTTTTGTCAGCGGTTGGATCCGTCAGTCGATATAGATCAAAGTGGTCTATGGCCAATGATGATGTCCTTTTTGATAAAGCCCGAGATAGATTGTCGGATCATTCGTTTAAGTCTGATCTGGAGTATTTCGGAGTCGCTAATCACAAAATGAAAATGGGATTTTGGATTCGCCAGTATGATATTTATTATAATGAATTCGGTGAGGATCTTGAATTTGTTACGATTGATGAAAAATCTAACAATTATTCTGTATTCTTTCAGGATCGCTGGCGGATAAACTCATTTTTTGATTTTCAGCCCGGTTTGCGTGCATATTTCCACGAAGCAGGAGAGCAATTTGCATTAGATCCAAGAATGTCTTTGGTATATCACTACGATACAAATGTTAGATTCAAACTTGCTGGCGGGCGTTATAGCCAATTTATTAACCTAATTTCATTTGGAGATGGATTCTCAGCATTTGATATATGGGTTCCCATTGACGATACAATGGATCCATCATATACCGATCAAGCCGTAATAGGTTTTGAGTGGGACAGGGATGATGGACTTGAGTTTACTACTGAAGTGTATTACACTGATATGAATAAAATGGCAATTTTTGATCCATCAATTGATGAAGCTAACACTGGTGACCAAGCTTTTCTTACCGGAGATGGAGAGGCATATGGTTTGGAGTGGATGCTTAGAAGAATGAAGGGCAGGCTAAATGGTTGGATAGGATATTCACTTTCATGGACAAAACGCCAGTATGAAGATTCTCAGATAAATCTTGGGAATAAATACTATCCAAAATTTGATCGACGCCATGATTTCATCTTGGTTGGAAATTATAAGCTCTCCCGCGCATGGGATATGAATGGTAATTGGCGGTATAATACAGGGCAGGGATACACACGAGGTATGATGCAATATACTTCGAGGGTAGGTGGTATCAATCCAGATGAAGAAGGTGATTATGGAAGACAAATATTAAACGGTTCTAAAAACAATTATCGTTTTCCCGCTGACCATCGACTGGATTTAACCGCATCATATAATCATCTGTTTCTCGGTAAAGAAGCTAAATTTAACATCAGCATCTATAACGTTTATAGCCGTAGGAGCTATTGGTTGCACTCAGAAGATACAGACGAAACACCCCCGGATGTAACGGACATTAAATTACTTCCCATCATACCATTGCTAAGCTACGAAATGAGGTTTTAAATGAAATTAGTAATCAGAATACAAATAATGGCAATGATCATGATATCATTAGTCGGATTTGGCTTAGTTGGCTGTGATGACACTCCTACTGAAGTCGATAATTATCAACGCCAACCAGTGCTGTCTGCTTTTCTTATAAATGGACAGCCATTTGAGGAAGCTTGGCTCGAGCGTGGTGCGGGCATGAATGATGTATATGACATGGCAAACGCCGGTATTGATGATGCGACCATGATGATAAGCAACTTAGCGGGAGACACACTGCTTAATCTCATCCCTGATCCAAGTTCTAAGGGTCGGTATATCCCCGCTGATGGTGAAGAATTTATCCCACAGAGTAGACAAACCTACAAGATTGAAGCCTGGACAGCCGCTCCACAAAATGAATATCTGTGGGCAACTGCATTAGTACCGGGAATGGTTGAGGAGCATGGTCCGATGCAAGTGTTTTTAGTATCGGATGACTTGATGGACACAACTATTGTAGCAGATGGGGATACCTTAAATCGCACTATGAATACCATGGTGTGGTCCTGGTATGATATCGATTTAGTTGGTGGTTTTCAGGGTATAATTATTGCCCAAACACCACGGGAGGATCTAATTCCGCTTAATCCTGATTGGGAACCACCGGTAGACCCATTAAATGAGGATGATGACGATTATATTGGACCAGAAGACCGCCAACGGGCAGGTTGGACTTTTATGCGACATGATCAACGTCAAATTACTCTCGCTTGGATTTTCTTTCGGTGGGAAGGCCCACAGAAGGTCCAATTTAATGCTCTATCTGGTGCTTATTATGACTATGTATTTTCCGAAATGCAAGCTGAATTTGGGGCAATTGAGCGTCCTGAGTTTAACATCAATGGAGGCTTAGGGATTTTTGGAGCATATTCTGAGCAAAGTATAAACATATATATGGAAAAAGTAGATATTGAATGATACTAACAGCAGGTTAGAAAAACTTGAGAATCCGATTCATGGAATGTCTAAAAAATTGGAATCTATCAGTCGCAAGCTTGGTGAAGATGTTGAAAATAAATTCAGCAAAGTTTCCTATAGAGGATCCTGCCCTCCCCGAAATAACACGTTTTGGGGTTGGGCTTTTCTCGGGATGGGATTTCTGATACTTAATCGACATATAGGCTGGTTTGCATTTGATTTTCCTGTATGGGCGATTGTACTAATAGTAAGTGGAGCGTATATGATATTTAAATCACGGAAAAAAGAATGAATATTGTATACTTCCCGAAAACAGAAATCAGTTGAAAAGAATATTAATTCAACTAAACTTATTTAAGTTTGTTTGAGCAACATGAATAACTGCGAAAACCAATGTGGATGAGTTTAAAAGAAAAGATTCGCGAATATATTTCGAATACCAGCGAATTCATGAAAATGCTTGCATCAACAAATTTACCTCGGGTAGCAATGTTGATGCTGACTGCACTGGTACTGGGTGGTGCGACCATTATGATTGTGGAGGGTCAGACGGGAACATTCTCCAGCTTCTTTGCCTCGATTTGGTGGGTTTTGGTTACAATGACAACTGTGGGATATGGAGATATGGTGCCGGTAACACCGACGGGCAGAGTGGTTGCCACTATTATAATTCTCACTGGTGTTATCTTGGTATCGACATTTACCGCAACGGTTTCATCCATCTTTGTTGCTGCAAAAATTAGGGAGGGTAAAGGATTGCAACAAGTTAAGTTTAAAGATCATATTGTGGTTTGCGGGGCAGGATTCATTGTTAGGCAGATGTTTACAACTCTTATGGGAATGCAAAATCGTCCAAATGAGAAAATGGTGCTTATTGACGAAATACCTTCTGGAAAAGTTGATGAGTTGTTGTCATTTTTCGAGCCTCTTGAAATAAAGTTTGTAAGAGGGGACTGGGCACATGAAGAGGTTTTAAAACGCGCCAATGTGATGGATGCCAGAATGGTCATTATATTACCCGATGACTACATGGATGACCGGCTTAAGATGGATGAAAAAACAATTTTGGCAACTCTGACAGTTAAAAGCTTGAATCCAGAGGTCAGACTTATTGCTCAATTAATGCAACGCGAGAATCGCGTTTTTCTGCAACGCGCCAAAGCCGATGAGGTGTTAGTTTCCGATGAATACACTGGTTTTCTGCTCGCAACCAACATGATAACGATCGGCGTTCCTGAAATGATCGGAGAAATGCTGTCTTTTGAAGGTGACAGTCAATTGAGCGGAGTGGAAATACCACCTGAGTTTGTGGGGAGTACTTTCCTGAAGTTGTCAGAGTATTATAGCGCACTAGGTTCAATTTTAATCGGTCTTGCAAAAGAAGAAAATCCGTTGGTTACTACAGATAATTTATCTGCAAGTTCGTCCGCTTTTGATGAATTTATTTTGCGGAAGTTTCGGGAAGCAGGCTTAAATGCCGCTGGAAAAGAAAGACCACATGCATCCTTGAATCCCCCAAATGACACAGTAATTGAGAAGCATGATAAGGCTGTATTAATTCAATCAAACAGGGTAAGAATTTGAGTGTTGATATAAATCGCCATCATCTATCCAAAGTTGGGTTATTTCAAGGGATGAGCAACCGACAAATTGATATGCTTGCGGGAAAGATGCGAGGTCAGAACTATGGCAAAGATGAGATTATCATTCGTGAAGGCGAAGTTGGTGGAGAGTTATTTATCTTGCTGAAGGGAACCATAGAAATAAGCAAGCAACTAACATTAGCTGGAGTGGGTGGCGGTGACCAAAGAGATAAAAATGTATTCAGGATCTGTGATGACAGTAACGAATTTTTCGGAGAAATGAGTATGTTTGGAAGTGAAGAGCGTTCAGCTACTGTTAGAGCGATTACGGACACTAAATTGGGAATGTTGACACAGGATCAAGTTCAGGTACTCGCCAAAGAAGATCCGTCACTTGGCTATCTTTTATACTATAATATCGGTCACAAAATCGCTGAAAATATGCGCCGGGCAAACCAGGATATACTCAAGCTGACAACTGCTTTCGTACTTGCATTAGAAGGAAGATGATCACTTTTGCCCACATGTACGGTACCTTCATTGCAAATATGAAATTGGCATGGGACCAAGAAGGAAATTGGCTCCCTCCACTTGCTTACCTCGTTTTCGCTCTGGTTGCTCCAATTGCCGGTGTGATGATGTTGATATTTATGTACCTCGTAGTTATGGGAAAATCTACTGAGCAGGATTTCCTGGCATTTCTAATATCTGGTGCAGCGATGTTTTTGTTTGTGAGGATGATGTTACAGGGAGCGGGTAACGCAGTGGTCGAGGATCGCGAGCACTATAAGATTTTGCGATACATTTACATAGCTCCCGTGCCATTTGTTGTACAAATTGCGGGTAGGACAGCAGTTAAGTTCTTTATTGCCCTGCTTGGTTCAACAATGACAATAGTTGCCTGCAATGTGATATTAGATATTCAGTTCCGTGCAGATGGAATTTTATGGGGACGGCTGATTGGCTCAATGGGTCTGGGACTGATTGGAGTTTCACTTATCGGATGGATGTTAGCGACTACTATGTTGTTGGTCGATAGAATGGGTTGGATTTGGGCGGAAGGGCTATCGGGATTGATGTTCCTCGCATCGGGAGCGATTATTCCCTTAGCATTATTACCAAAACAAATAGTCTGGTTTGGTAAAATTCTTCCTATGACATACTGGATCGACCTTTGGCGTACCGCGCTCTACGATAATCCCGTCCTAGCACAACATGAGGTGAGAATGAGCAGGCTATGGTTATGGTTGTGGGTAAGTGTTGTTAGTTGGATGATATTCGCATCCTTGTGGTCAAAGATGTGCCATTATTATGCACGTGAATACGGAATGATTGAAAAGGAGACTTTTTATTGATTCCCAAATTTATTAGGGTGGGGCGGGCGTCCCTGCCCGCTAATTACATACGTAAAATTTCTCTGCCCGCAAGATATCTACGCTTTATGTATCAGTGCGCAAGTATGAGTTACATCAATAAATTGGCAGGCAGAGACGCCCGCCCTACCGGTTATAAAGGGGATCTGGTTTATGAATAACAATTATACCCTCATTAAGAAAATTATCCTGATTACCGGTGCCTCCTCTGGCATTGGTGAAGCTTGTGCCCATGCATTCGCTGAACAGGGTGCATATCTTATTCTAACAGCGCGTCGCCTTGATCGCTTGACGAGGATTTCTGCTGAAATAATAGATAAATATAATGTTAAGTGTCATTTTATGTTGCTGGATGTTCGTGAACGCGATGAAATCACAAAATTTATCGACAATTTACCAAACGATTTCAAGGATATTGATATTCTAATCAACAATGCCGGGCTCGCTAGTGGGATGGCTCCGATGCAAGAGGGCGATTTTGCTGATTGGGACAGAATGATAGACACTAATATCAAGGGTTTGCTAAATGTAACCCGTTTGGTAGTCCCCGGCATGATCGAACGTGGTGCCGGACACATTATTAACATCGGCTCAATTGCAGGCAGGCAAGTTTATCCACAGGGTGCAGTATATTGTGCCAGTAAATTTGCAGTTAGTGCTATCAACCAAGGCTTAGCAATAGATCTTTTGGATACCCCGGTGAGAGTTTCCTCAGTTGATCCCGGTGCTACAGAGACGGAATTTGCACTGGTCAGATTTGCTGGAGATGTATCGCGAGCAAAACAGGTGTATCAAGGTATGACACCACTTACGGGGCAGGATGTAGCAGATGCGATTCTGTATGTTGCCACACGTCCCCCTCATGTGAACATCAGCGATATGCTGATTGTACCTGCAGATCAAGCTTCAGCTTATCATGTTCATAGGAAATAATATTTTTTACCACCAAGACACCAAGAACACCAAGAAGCATTATTTCAATTATCGTCATTCCAGCGAGAGAGTCTGTCTAAGAATGTGGAATAGCATTGCGTCGTTGCGAGCGAAGCGAAGCAATCTAATTGTTAATATGCAGAATAGCGATTGCTTCGTCACTGCGTTCCTCGCAAAGACGATATTATCGGACAGACTGGAAAGCTGGAATCGAGATGTCATATTTTGGATAATAAAATTACAGGATTCCCCTTTAAATAGTAATAATAATTTAGGATCTGTTTTACTTGGTGCCATTGGTTGTGAAAATTGTTGAGATCTATGCTTAAATGTAATTCACCAGCAATCTTCCTCGCAGATTGTCATCTGCCACTTGTCCCAAATAAAAATCAGACTGGTTGGACAGAACAGGTAATAGAATTTCTTCGATCTAAAGCGTCAAAATCAGCAACCATCGTTCTCGTTGGTGACATTTTTGATTTTTGGTTTGAGTGGAAACATACCGTTCCTGCGCGAGCGTTTCCTGTGTTGTCTGTGCTAAGCGAACTTGCTCACAGTGGAACCAAAATTATTTATATGGCAGGAAACCACGATGGTCATCCGGGTAGATTCCTTGAGGAGCAGGTTGGATTGACAGTAGTTCGAGGTCACTTGGATATGGAGATTGATAATCGCAAATTTCATTTTATTCACGGCGATGGTATAGCACCGCCGGACGGAAGTTACCGGATGCTTCGTTCCTTGGTCAGATGGGGACCAACTGAGGGTTTATTTCAGCTGATTCATCCTGATCTCGGAATCAGGTTTGCAGCATGGCTTTCCAAGGCGTCGAGTGAACACTTTTCCGCAGAGGATAAATTTGGCTTAGATCCCTACAAAGATTATGCATTCAATAAAATCGATCAGGGGTTCGATTACGTAGTAATGGGACACCGACATTCATCTGAATTTCATCCGTACAAGGATGGAGCATTTATGGGAGTAGGCGGTTGGATACCTGATAAGGGATATGGAATTTTTGAGGAAGGCGTGGCTCGGATTGAGCATTTTATTTCATCTTAGCTTTACAACTTAAGGGGAGGACAGACATTCCTGTCTGTCAAATCATAAATAAATATTACAAGTAAACCCATATAAGTGAAGTGAAAAAAACAGGAGAATTGATTTAATATATATAAGAATAAATATTTGGAGTATAAATTGTTTCAGAAAATAAATATAATGCTAATTTTCCTATTAGTTGTTGCAACATCAGGTTTTGCGGATGGTTATTTCCTGCCAGATTATTATGAAGAATCTGACTTTCTGTTCAGCACACCGAGCGTGGCTGGAGACGGTATCGGAGCTTATTTTAATCCGGGGGCTTGGGGGATGGTTGAAGGACCCGAATTTCAGTTTATCTGGGACGATAAGCCGATAGAAAATAATGATACGACTTCCGCATCGAGGTTTCTAACTCTTGGCTCTGGAAGTATGTTCTTTGCGTTAAAAAACAACGATTACCTTGATATTACTGAGAATAAACGGAAAAGTCTTACCGACTATCAGATTGGAATGAGCAGTGGGAATAAGGGTAGCAGATTTGGCTGGGCATATGGCTGGTCAAAGGGCGATAATTCCAATTCCATGCCTCGTTCGAGGACACTCTCTGTTGGTATGGTTGAGCGGCGCAACCGATATTTTTCCAGTGGATTAGTTGGAAAATGGGCATTAAGTGGGGGAGGTGGCTTTCAAGCCGTTTACGACATTGGGGGGAGACCGCTGGGAAATGAGATGGTGACTCTGTTCGCTGATGCTACCATGCGAAATACGGACAGCTTTAGGAATGTACAGTGGAGCGCAGGTGTGCTTATTGAACCAATCGCGGGTGTTTCAGTTCATGGGAAATTCTTTCGCAACTATGTACAGGGCAATAGTTTTCTCGCCGGGTTGTCATTGACTGTAAGCGGAGTCAGAGCATCGACCACACCTCATTTTGACAGCGACGATGGTTACGCTTATAATAGCTATGGCATCCGGGTGGGACTGCCGACACGCGACTTTATCACCGAAAAATACATCCGTGATAAAGCATATTTAAATCTGCGTTTTAACCGACAAATTAAATACCAACGATACAAGCTCTTCGATAACAGCGGACATACCTTGATGGAACTCTTAACCTTACTTGAAGATGTTAAGAATGATGGGAGGATCTCGGGGCTGGCAATTAATATTACTGAAGAGATGTCTGGTAGTTGGGAGCTGATCTGGGAAGTACGCGAAAAAATCAAAGATGTTCAATCAGCTGGTAAAAAAGTAGTGGTCTTCCTCGAACGCGGTGGTATGCGTCAATATTATCTCGCATCGGTTGCAGATCGTTTGATGGTTGACCCCGTGTCATATGTAGCCATGATGGGATTTAACATGGGACGAACTTACTATCGCAATGCATTGGATAAATATGGGGTTGGCATTGATGAGTGGAGGTTCTTTAAATATAAATCAGCCGCTGAGGGTCTTTCCCGCACGAGCATGACCGATGCTGACCGTGAGCAACGACATGCGATAATTGAGGGATTTTATGAGACTCTTAGAGAGGATATTTGTGCGAGTCGCGGAATAACATACGATGAATTTGATTATGTTGTAAACAATGTAGCGGTTCTGAATGCCGATTCTCTGCTGGCATATAACTTGATTGACACAACCGGGCGACCGGATAATATGAGTGAGTTGATCGAGTATTTTGACGAGGATGGCAGTGAACAAATTATCCGCATGATGTATTCTGTGATGAGATACCGTTCAAATGAATGGGGACTATCACCTCAGGTTGCCGTAATCTACGCCTTGGGTCCATGTTCGATGAACTCTGGGATAAACGCTCGGCGATTGCGTCACGTTATCAAAGCTGCCCGTGAAAATGATCGCATCAAAGCAGTAGTATTGCGCGTCGATTCACCGGGTGGAGATATACTGCCTTCAGACATCGTAGCGGACGAACTGCGGAAGACGGCGGAAGAAAAGCCCGTTATTATCAGTCAGGGTTGGGTTGCTGCCTCCGGTGGTTATTGGATTTCAATGTATGGAGATCAGATCGTCGCATCGCCTTGGACAATTACCGGGTCAATCGGGGTAATTGGATTGATGGTTTACAACGACAGTCTGGGTTCAAAGCTTGGTCTAACCTATGACCATACGCAAGTTGGAGATCATGCTGACCTGTTCAGTGGAATAAACATACCTCTTCTCGGAACAATCCCTGACCGAAACCTGAATGCCTTTGAACGCAGTTTTATGGAAAAAGAGATCAAGCTTTCTTATAACGATTTCATCACTAAAGTCGCGGATGGTAGAGACATGGACAAAGATGCTGTCCATGAGATAGCTCAAGGTCGCGTCTGGACAGGTAAGGCTGGCATAGAAAATGGGCTGATAGACGAGCTTGGTGGCTTGGAATTGGCGATTAGACTCGCAACTGAAGCTGCCGACATAGACCCAGGCATGAATGTGGAAATTACCGAATTGCCTTCTAAAGGATTGATTAATCCAGCGATGTTTCAGCCAAAATTATTGGGGATTAAGGTACCGTATGAAGATGTATTCGAGAGTAATACTGAGATTCAGTATCTGAGGATGATTGTTTACTCCAAAGGACGCCCGATGGTTTTAGCACCACCTTTTGCTATCGAATAGTTTTTACCACCAAGAGCATAAAGGGCACCAAGAAATATTTTTGTTGAATTGTTGGACTTATTTACTTTTGCTTTGTTTGTAATTATGGACTTGATCCAGAATCTAGAATAAACAAAGCATTACTGGATTCTGGCTTTCGACTGAATGACGAATGTTGTGACTAACTTAGCTGGCGGTTGGACAATAAAAGTTAGGATTACAACCCTATTATGCCCGCATAGAATCCAAATGAACAAAATAAATTTTGAAACATAGTATTTATAATTAATAATTATTATGACAATTTAGAGTAACCTCAAATGATCAGAAAAATAGACAAAATTATCCCCTCTGTAGAAGTGATGGAGGGTGCTGGAGTAAAAGTCAGGCGAACAATAGCTTCCCATCAATTAGATCACCTTGACCCTTTCCTGTTGTTGGATCACTTTTTCTCCGATGACCCCAATGATTACATTGCCGGTTTTCCCATGCACCCGCATCGCGGAATCGAAACCGTAACCTACATGCTCGCAGGTAAGGTAACGCATAAAGACAGCTTGGGGAATGTTGGCAGTATATATGGCGGCGATGTTCAATGGATGACTGCTGGAAGCGGAATAATGCATGAGGAGATGCCTGAGTCCGTGGATGGACGAATGGAAGGGTTTCAATTATGGGTGAATCTTCCAGCGAAATTAAAAATGACACAGCCAAAATTTCAAGAGGTTCCTGCGGATTCAATTCCGATAATCTCCCGCGAAAATGGAGTGAAGATAAAATTAGTTTCAGGTACTGTGGATAAAACTGTTGGTGCAGTAACTGAGATTGCAGCTCAACCACTGTATTGCGATGTTTATATACCAGAAAACTCAAGCTTTCAATTAGATATACCGCGTGGACATGCCGTGTTTGTATATACTTTTGAAGACGGATGCAAGTTTGGAGAGGTAGAGCTTGAGAACCACAGTCTTGCTGTATTTGCTGATGGGGACTCAATTGAGGCTACTACAAGTGGATAGTTCGGCAAGGTTTTTACTTGTCGCTGGTAAACCAGTGAACGAGCCAATTGCGCGCTATGGACCATTTGTGATGAACACACATGCTGAAATCAGAGATGCACTTGAGGATCTGCAAAACGGAACATTTGTGAAGTGATAGACCATAAATTATTTCACCTAAAATTATTTTTTAGGCATTAGGCAAAATAATAATGAATTCGGTAAAAATCGTAGTTAGTATATTAATGATTTTAACTAGCTTTAGCACCTCAGGTCACGCTGCGATTGGTGCTCATGGTGATGGTAGGCTTGAACAAGAAAATATAAAGTTTGAACTCGTAACAGAAAATAACCTTTACAAATGTGTAAAGAACACACCGGTTTTAATAAAAACTCATAATCAGAAAGAATTAATTGGTTCAATTCAGGAGATCAAGCTAAATGAGTGGATTAGAATAAACACATTTGGATATACCAATTCATCGGATAACATGGCAGCGGAGACTATCCTTTGGACAAACATAGAGGAAGTGTTTATATGTGATATTTTGGACTATGGTTTACAGTTTTAATTAGTTTTCAGCTTCAATCTAAGCATTTCATAAGGTGTTTTCCCATCATGTGCCGTATGTGGTCTGAACATATTGTAAAAGTTTTGACATTCTTGAAGTTTTAGGTTCAGATCCACGTCATCGGTGAATTCAAGTAGTTGATAGAATTCCTCTTTATCTGTTCG
>Ga0209402_10004465_pt1 | contig 12743 bp, 10 predicted proteins | sample ArcticOcean_MG_C_3_FD_187437 | JGI IMG/M metagenome (GOLD analysis project Ga0209402, IMG submission 187437) | Marine microbial communities from western Arctic Ocean - ArcticOcean_MG_CB8_126 (SPAdes) (version 2) | ecosystem: Environmental > Aquatic > Marine > Oceanic | place: Arctic Ocean... | reverse complement strand
GAACAAGCTGCTCAGATTGGTTTGGTCGATAAACACTTTCCTCGTGCAGTGAAGGGCGTCAGGCGTGCCTACTGCGTAGACCTTGCCGACCCTCAGCGGGCCACTTGGAAACCGTTAAGCGAACAGCGGGCCTGAAAGAGGGTTGGTTGGCGTTTACTATGCGCTAAAAATCAGTCCTCCCCGTTGTGTTGCTTTACGAAAAACGACTACATTGGGAGAAATCCTCATAGATTCCCCGCCCGCGCCACGCCAATCCCCGAATCAAGGGTCACTCCCCGGGCAGCGAAGGGTGTTTTGCGATATGATAAGAGAATCGAACCGGGGCAGGGTTCTTCCACTCGTTAATGTTCATTCACGCCATGGCATATCTCGTTACCAGAGAAGGCAATAAGGCTACCGATGTTTATCGACTCGTCCCCGGCGAGACGATAACTGTCGGTCGGACCCCAACCAATCGAATCGTCATCAAAGACGAACGCTGTAGCCGCAGCCATGCTGAAGTTTTTAAGACTGAGGCGGGCTGGGTTTACCGCGATCTGGACAGTCGGAATGGCAGCTTTCTTGGGAGCCAACGTCTTGAGCGGGACAGTCTGCTTGAGATCGGCGATACCATCCGCATTGGAGAAGTTTATCTTCAACTGGTTGACGATGTCTCGCAAGTCTTTTCAGAGGGAAGCAGCATCATTCATAAAGATGCCCTCTTGGAAAAAAATAAAGAATCTCAATCCGATCCAAATGTTCACGTTTTAACCGAATCAGAAGCAAAACAGATCACGCATCGTACTAAAGAGACGCAATTTCTCACCGCAACAAATTCGCCGGATGATTCAATCGCGATTACACAGGTTGGACAAGCCGCTACCGCACTTCTACGCCTCGCATGCGAACTGGTCGAGGCAGACAGTCTCTCGCAACTTTGCGAGTTGACGCTTACTGGACTCTGCAACGAGACAAATATAGAAGCAGGCGCAGTCCTTCTTTTACCTCCAGATATTGAAGACCAACATCCTACCGCGGTTAATCTAGAGGTTTTTGCTACCAGAACGACCTCCCAAGAGGTCTACCACCGGTGTACTGATTTCCTCGCCACGACCGTACTACAAACGGGAGAGGCGATCATGGCGCAGAACGCCATCGATGATAGTCAGCTTGGTGGGCGCGATAGCCACGGGGAGATCCACGCGACGAGTGTCATCGTGGCCCCCATCTGTGGAAATAATGGAATTTTGGGGACGATTCATCTTTACAGCACACGAATCGATCTTATTCCTGATCCGCTCGATTTGGAGTTTACGCTTGCTGTTGCCAAGCCGGTGGGTGTCGCATTAGACAATTTACGCCGGCGGGATGCCTTGGCAGACGATTTGAATCTCGTTCAAGCACAAACCGTTGAACTCATTAAATTACTCGGGGCTGAGAGTGAAATTATTGGCATCAGTAATGGAATTAAAAAAGTCAATCAAGAGATCATTCGTTCAGCACCGAGTCGCTCTACTGTCTTGATCCGTGGCGAGAGTGGCGTGGGGAAAGAACTCGTTGCACGTGCTGTTCACTATGCCAGCCCGAGAAGCGAAGGCCCCTTTGTATGCCTTAACTGTGCGGCACTCACCGAGACACTGCTTGAAAGTGAGTTATTTGGCCACGAAAAAGGAGCCTTTACAGGAGCGACCTCGCGCAAAAGAGGAAAATTTGAGGCTGCCGACAGTGGTACGCTGATGCTAGATGAAATCGGTGAAATGAGTCCTACCATCCAGGCAAAGTTTCTACGCGTACTCGAGGGACATGCCTTTGAACGCGTTGGTGGCAGTGAGCCCATTCGCGCCGATGTTCGCGTGATTGCCGCAACGAATCGCGATCTAGAAAAAGATGTGGAAGAAAAACGTTTTCGACGCGATCTCTATTTTCGGCTGCACGTGATCGAGATTATGGTCCCACCGTTACGCAAGCGACCGGACGATATTCCTCTCCTCGCGGAACATTTCCTTCAAAAATATAATCAAGAAACGGGGCGACGGATTCGTGGATTCACACACGAAGCGCTCGATGCCTTAGTGCATTACCGTTGGCCTGGAAACGTGCGTGAATTGAAGAATGTCATTGAGCGCGGCGTGGTCCTTACGCAAAGTGAATACCTCGAAGTTGATGACCTCACGCTTTCAAATCTCGGTACCGTAGGAGACTCAGTGGCCGGATTGGTTGTGAATGAGCAATATGAAGCACGATCACTGGCCGATATGGAACGACTGCACATTCGCGCCACACTCAAGGCAACGGACTGGAATAAAAGTCGTACAGCCAGCATCTTGGGAATTGAACGCTCTACGCTCGACAGAAAAATAAAGCGCTATGAGTTGACGGAGTAGAATTCTAAAAAGTGCTTGATACCTACCCGCAATCGTGACCCCACGAGCCATGGTGGTAAAACCTCCAAATGTCAGGTTTTCAATCCTACTGGTAATGCTGGGCAAGCTTCGCAGGTGATATGCCTAACTTCTCCGCAAGCAGCAACGTCCAGTTGCGTAGTGTTTGCTGGGCGACTCCCATCTTCTGCCACCGCCGAGGATCGACCGAGAGTGGCCCTGGAAGAAGGATCGGCCTCGCCAGTCGGCGAAATGTGCGCATGATCCGAACATCCTCCATCAAAGGTATTTCAGGGAACCCACCAATTCGGTCAAAAAAATCACGGCGGAAAAATAACCCCTGATCGCCGTAGGGCAACTGCCACAGACGAGCCCGCGCTGCATTTCCTCGCTCGAGCAATCGATACAACCAACCTTGGGCGTTGATCCGCTGTTCAAAGCTCCCTCCCATACAGTGTCGTCGCGCCATGGCGCAGCGGATCTGAGAAACGCCATCACGTTGCAACCAAGTATCGGCGTGCAAAAAAAGCAGGCAGTCTCCGCCGGCACATCTTGCGGCTTGATTTTGCTGCCACGCACGTCCTTGTCTTGAAAAGACCAACTGACAGTGCAAACTTTCAGCGATCGCGACAGTTGCATCCGTGCTTTCACCGTCGCAAACGATGACTTCATCTGCTCCTGCGTCCCATGCCCGATCGACAGATTCAACGATGCCGTCTGCCTCGTTACGCACCGGAATAATTACGGATACTTTCACAATGCAACCTCCGGAAAACTTTCCAAAGATCAACTCGTTGGAGATGAGTCAAAGAGTTGGATACCGTCATCTGGGAAGGCTAGCGGTTACTTTCTTGTCCGCCCGCGATGCAACGACAGGTGCCGTATGTTTAGCAAGAAATGCCTTGACTGTTTTTTGGCTGTGCATCCCAATCAGTTCGCGCTTCTGCCACTTCTCTTCAGATTTGGTAAACAATATCAGGCACGGAATGGTGCTCACTTTAGAGATACGATTGGCTAACTCTTCATCTTCGACGAGGTTGATTTCCGTACAGTGTATATCCTTCAGAGCCCCATCTCTCTGTAACTGGGGCATGACTTTTTTCTTCATCACTTGGCACGCACCACACCAATCGGCTCCCACTAACACCAACAGTGGTTTACCTGAATCAAGCGATTGATGGTACGCTTCATCGTAACTCTGTGCATTCCAGGAGACAACGCACATCTGCAAAGCAATTAAAAGAGCGTGGGGGTTCACTACGGTTCGTCCTCCTGACGATTAGGCACCAACCTAATTCCGTGGCTGGCGCATTCTTTTTCTTACGGGGGCAGATTTTGTGGTGGGCTTTACGGGGGGGGTTCCGAGTAAAAGATCGGCTTCGGCAAAACCATACTTTCAAATCTACCTAAGGGGTACCAAGATTATTGGCATTTTCCCTAGAAGGTCTTGTCAAAATCAGGTGAAATGTTTGTAAAACCTTTTATCCCTAGCCAGGAAAACGGATTGGGTAAGTTTCGTCACTCCGCGGAACGGCCTATGCGAACAGTCCGGATCGTTCTACTTAGGCAACTTTTTCCGGCTAGTCGTGACGTAATCAAAGAGACAAACTTCTTAAAGTCGTTTGCACTTCACGCGGAGATTAACTCGAGGACTTCAGGAAAAATATGGCTGTTGGTCGCAACCGCTTCACCACCAAATACCGTTTGCCGCCCTGAAAAATCAGTCAAGGTGCCGCCGGCTTCCTCCAAAATCGGCAACAACGCTGCCGTATCCCATGGGTTCAGTTCGGGATCAACCATCAATTCGGCCCGACCGGTTGCGACGAGCAGGTAGCCATAGCAGTCCCCCCACGTTCGGGTAAGGCTGGCCTGCTTCTGCAGCTTTTCAAAGAGATGTTCGCGTCCAGACGCCGCAAATCCATCGATTGCGGTCGTGCAAAAAAGACCGCAAGATAATTTATCTACTTGGGAGACTTGGGCCGCCTTAGGCGGCTTACCCACGGTGGTATGCCATGCGCCCCGACCGCGTGCAGCATAAATAGATTCTCCAAGAGCGGGAAACTCCATAACACCTATTTGTGGTTGATCCTCGAGCAACACCGCCACCATTGTTCCAAATAGAGGAACACCCGAAACAAAAGATTTTGTGCCATCAATCGGGTCGAGGAGCCAACGAAATGGGGACGTTCCGGGCTGTTTTCCGAACTCTTCCCCCTCAATTCCATCTTCAGAAAAAGCCGCCGCAATCCGCTTTCGTAAAAACTGTTCGGCTTCACGATCTGCGATCGTAACAGGGGTCCGGTCTTTTTTTTGTTCAACCTGAAGGTCCGCCCGAAAAAAATGAGTGCACGTGCCCTCTGCCGCTTCGCGGGCAATCGTGCGTGCCAGTTCTAGACGCCTCTCAATTTCTCTTTCCAGACCCGACATCAATTCAATCCCTGTTGCGTAAAGTCTTTTCCCAAACGGAATAAAGAAGGCGGTGCTCGCCAAGCCAAAAGGCGAACTGATTTAGAGTCTAGACGGCCAACTGAGGGGCAACAAGTCATCTATCGAGTATCGACGGGCCTCTTTCCAAACTGTATCTTTGGAAAAATCGTTAAACAATGCATATCTGGTTTGACTACGCAGAAAAATATCTTAACCTTCCCATGATGGACCGATGCTACCCCTTTTATGGAGAACCTACATGTCACCACTAGCCCACCCAGGTAGCATGGCGACGGCACACAGCGTGAATTCCTCGAACCTCACTGCTGATGCCTTTCATCACGATGCAATGATCTCGCTGCATCACGCCACCACGCGCGCTCCAAGCAATGCCTCCTCGACGGACGCAGCACATACCGATTTATCACCCGATGCTCGAGAATTGGCTCTGGAAATCGATCGATATAAATTTCGCCATCGCCGACGCTTTATCAACTATGAAGAAATTTTTTCGGTCGTGAAAAATCTTGGGTATCGAAAAGATTTTCCCTAGGCTCCCCGCGCTTACGTCTCTGTCTGGAAGAGAGGGTCGCAAAGACTCTCTGGGGTAACGAAACCAAGCGTTTCATCTTGTTGTCCCACGACCCGTCCCAACACCCCATCGGCCCGCTGCAATTTCATCAATGCAGCAAGATGGGTTGTCCGATGCGCGATTTCGACGAGCGGATGGATCCGGACCGGTTGCGCCGCATCTTCGACATATAATTCTGGGACGTACAGATAGCCGATCCACTGTTGTGGATCATTTGCTGCATGGACCGGAAGCACCGCCTGCTCATATTGACGCGCATGCTCGATAACTTCATCGCGCCCTGTCCCTTCTGCGATTGAATGACAAACCTCGGGCGGCACCGAAAACTCGGTGATCGGACGACTCGCTAGCGAAAAAATACCCTGTGCCAGTTGCTTCTGACACGGACGCAAAATACCCGCTTGATGCCCCTGATCGAGCATCCTGGTGAGTTCGCCTCTGGCTAGTCGCCAACTGAGTCGCTGGGGTAATTCACCGCTCCAGTGCTGTAAAATCCGAACCAGCCCACTGAGCAAGCCACTGATCGGTGAAAAAAGCACCGTAAAGAAAGCCAGTACCGGTGCCCATCTCCGCAAAAGGCGAAAGGGCATATGGTAAAAAAGCGTCTTCGGCAACAGTTCACCGTAAACGAATAAAATTGGCGCAAAGACGATGGGACCAGCAACTTGCATTGCCAGACTATTGCCAACCCAATGCTCGACCAACATCACAATCGCAAGCGCCGTGCAATAATTTGCAATATTGTTTCCGATAAGCGTTGTCGCCACAAACAGCGTGGGATAGTTTGTCAGCCAAAGCAACCCACGGGCAACGAGGCCGCCTTCAAGCGCATCGAGACGAAGCCTGACACGAGGAATGCGATAAAATCCGATCTCACTACCACTAAACAAGGCGCTCAGCGCAAGTCCACCGATCAACAGCAGGATAATTCCGATCATGCTTCTGCCTCCTGATCCTGAATGATCGTCAATTCGAGCATCATCTGTCCCTTATCTGGAGCATCGACGACACTGAAATGAAAAGAGCCCCAATCACACGCATCGCCAACTTGTGGCATCCGCCCTAACATTTCCTGAAGCACCCCACCAACCGTCTTGTTTTTTGTCGGCGGTAGCTTTTTCTGAAAGCGACGTCCTAAACGTCTCAGTGTCGTCATGCCTGTGACCTGCCAGCAATATTTTGACACGGAGCGTAAAGAACGCTGCCTTAACAATCGACGACTTCGACTCGCTTCGGTGGTGAAAATAGAATCGAGGAGGTCATCGAAAGTAAGAATTCCAACAGTTTCACCAAATTCATTTACAACTGCCACCACTTGCAACTGACGGGCCAACATCTGCTCGAGTGCCTGACTGCCACTTGCACACCAAGGCATATAGAAAACACACTTTGCATACTTTTCGAGATTATCTCGTGGCAAACTGTAAATCGATTTCATCGGTACCGCACTAACCACCTCTTCATTTTCTGGGTCGACAATCAACAGATATCCGCTGGGCGTCATGCGACCCTCTAAATCGGCAACCGAAACCGGTGGACGGAATGAGAGAAATTGAATGCGAGGTCGCATCATTTCATCTAACCGCAAAGTCGAAAGGGCAACCATATTTTGTAATACTGTTTTTTCCTTTGTCAAAAGTGCCGCATCGCTTGTCGAAACAGCCACGGCCCGTTCGAGATCTGCCACCTCCAGATAAGCTTCCGGTTCAAAATGTGGCCAAATCAGCCTCCGAGATAAAAGATTTATCCAGTGGAAGACGGTCAGTAATGGATCGACCACGCGAAGCAGGAAAGCAAGCGGGAAAACCAGAAAAACAGCCGTCCACTGTGGCCTGAGGACCGCCACCGATTTTGGTAAGAGTTCGCTGAAAAAGACAATGAAAAGAAGAGCGCCCAGCGTGAATATCCCGGCCCACTGGGGCTGATGCAATTGCCGTTCCCACCGCAAAGCGATGATCGACACAATCGCAAAATAAGTCACATTGAGAACAAGGTTCCAAAATAAGATCGCCGTTAATAGACGATCTGGATTGGAAAGAAGCGAGGCAACAAGTCGCTGCGCGCGGTTTCCCTCCGCCAGTGTTTTCTGTTCGGGCAAGCCTAGCAGAAAAAAAGCAGCTTCACTGGCAGAAAAAAAACTCGAGCCAATACTAAGAAGGACCATCGCCAGAAACCATGGAGCGACTTCCATCATTTTTTAATGATACCCCTTCATTCTTCAGTCATTCTACCACTGGCAAGATCGAATTCAGAAATTGCTGGAATCAACATAGTCAGTGTGGTGAACAAGTACGTCGCGGATGCTACAAGAAATGGGGCAAGTGTTTGCGCCTGTAAATAACTCGTGATTGCATAGAACGTCAGGAACGGACAGGTGAACGCTGCGCAGAAGATTGCGGAAGAGGCATTTCTAGCACCCAGAGACACATAAAGCCCAACACCACCTCCAAGCATAAAAGCGAGAAAGGGTGCCAATTGATATCCGAATGAACCACTGAACGCCACCATAATCCGCATGCAAGTCGCAATCCCCACAAACAGGAAAAAGACCGTTCCTAAACTTGTCGCAATGGAGATTCGGCTATTTTCGTGAATCAAACCACAGTGCAAACCCAGAACCGCGACAAATAGATCCATAACAAACAATCCCAGCCCCATGTAAATTGCATCTTCGATCCCAATAGCGCCCCACCAGTGCAACAAACCACATGTGACGATGGGGAAGACCACCATCTCTTTTGTATTAAAAAATACGCCGCCTAATTTTCCAAAAACAAATTCCTTCGGCGTTAAATCGGTCACCAATAACAAATCTAACGTTTTCATATCTCTTTCCGTAGAGATTGCCGTTACTGCCTGGGAATTAACAAGAAACATGCTGATTAAGAAAAATGGAAGAAGCACCATTGAAATGTTGCCGCTTTCGATCAGCGCATGTACCCCCCAAAGTGCAAAGAAAGCCAGGAATAAATAACCAAACCGGACCGCAAGAACCTTCCGCCCGTAAGCCCAGGTTTGCACTTCACGCCAAAGAACGGGATGACTTCCCACTTGCCTGTGGGACCGTGGCAACTGCGATCGCTCAAGATTACCCTTCATCGCGCGATCCGATGGCAACGCCGTAGCGACATCGGGAGAAATTGTTTGAAGAATAGTTCGAGATGGATTCCAGACACGAACCCTGAAAATCGCTAAAATATTGAGAATGGACGCAAACAAAAGACAACCTATGAGAAATAATAATTCGGGTCGAAATGAAAATCCCCCGAGAGAGAACTGCTCAGCGGTCGGTGAAGTCGCCAGTAATACGCTGCGCCAGGGACTCAATAATTTTGGCCAGATGGCAAGTTCAAACCCGCCGAAAGTGTGATCTGTGGCCAGATAGACCAAGACCTCACAAATGGCAAACCACGCAACGACCGCGAGTGCCGTCATAGCCAAAGCCTGAAAGGTTTTTTCTCTCCAAAGTGCGATCGTGGAACCGAGACTCCCCGCAGCGAGGGCACTGGCGATCGTAACCGCAAAAGCACCTATAATTTGCTCGACGTTCACACCACCTACAAGCAAAAGACTCATGAATACTGGAAAAGCAGCCAGAATGAGTACGAGTACCGTTAATAAGCTTGCAAATAATTTCCCCACTACAAGCTCAAAGTTCGAAAGCTCCGTCATCAATAGAAGCACAAGCGTCTTACGATCTTTCTCCTGACTCACGCTGCTTGCCGTAAAGAGTGCAGAAAAGAAAACCGCCACCGCCAGTTGCAAGGGAGCCAAAATCTGAAACAGCATGGCCCCAAAGCGGGACAGATCACCGTAGTTCCGTATTGTCTGGCTACCAGCCAAGACGAGCCAGGCTGTCCCCATAAGCATCAGAAGCGCGGCCACATAAACACCACGAGCGACATAGTGTTTGGGTCGACGTGGGGCAGTGACTAACTCGCGAGCGAAGACAGGGCTGATTAGCAAAAAATTAAGCTCCGGACGAACACAACGCCTGAGAAAGGCACCAGGCTACTACGCCTGCCATTTTAAAGGGCAGACCGCTCATAGAGAAGCACAAAAGAAAGTGGGTAGAAAAAAGCCTTTTTTGAGTCTCAAACCGAAGTTCGCCAAGGTTCTCAGGCACATGGAACGACAAGGGAACATTCTCGGGGCGACTCTTCGAGATGCGTGGGATGGAAAAAACCTGTGTATCAAAACGAAGAATGAACCTGTGGAGGCTTGGGATAATCACCTGAGTGTCGTCAGTCACGTTACACAGACCGAACTATCTAACGTCCTGAATCAATCTGACATATAGGGAGGGACTGTAAACCGTTTCCTCTGGGGTTGTGCGAAGCGGCTGGTGGTATCGACATAGACAACTAGCGGGGGGCCAATAATCCAACGAGAAAAAAATGTGTTACCTCGCCGCAATCGTCGCTACTTATTCCACATAAATAGTGATTCATGGGTGCGATTGAAGTGCAGATATTCCGGCAGCCGTTCCGATGTAATAGAATGCGGACGGCTGAGAGGTGGTACTCTCAACCGCCCTAATCACAAAGAAACCTAGATGGAGGCTTCAATATGACTAAGCGTCATTCTACACAATGCGCTGCTCTCTATCTGCGCATGAGCACAACTGCTTAAGACAAGTCTATCGCCGCACAACGCAACGAACTCAAGAAGCTAGCCAAACGAAAGAACTACCGGATCGTTGCCGAGTACCGCGACGAAGGCATCTCTGGAGACGATACCGAGAAGCGGCTCGGGTTCTTAAAGATGAGAGAGGATGCTGTCTCTGGATCCTTCTCTGTGATCCTCTGCTGGGACCAGGACCGCTTCGGACGCTTTGACATCTTGGAAGCGGGAAAGTGGATTGCTCCCTTCCGAGATAGTGGGGTGAGGCTTGAGACGGTCGCTCAAGGAGAGATTGATTGGGACGACCTCTCTGGTCAACTTATCTACAGCGTCAACCAACTGGCGAAGCATCAATATCTGAGAGACCTCTCTCGCAACGTGATCCGGGGGCAGGTTGCCGCACAAAAGGCAAACCGCACTATCTTCGGCACCCCACCCTACGGATACAAGAAAGAGAAGGAGACAGACAGCAACGGCAAGGTCGTCCGTTCTTACCTCCTACCTCAGCCCGAGAATACCAAGCTCGTCAAGTTTATTTATCGGGAGTATCTGAAAGCAGCGGGCAAGCCTCAAAGCAATTGCGGAACTCTTGAACCATCGCAGGCATCGGCCGGCGAATGGAAAGTAATGGCACCGGCAGAGTGTGCGGAACGTCCTAACGAATCGGAAGTATTGCGGAGTCAATGTTTGGGGAGTGAACTCGAAAGGGCAAGTACAATACGCATAAGGGTGGCGAGATCGTCCAGAAGAAGAAGGGAACCCGAAAGCAAGCAGGTAAGAGTTCACCCACGAAGATGCACACGAAGCACTTATTGATCGTGTGACGTTTGAGGAAATCCAGAGCCTACTCGAACAAAGGGCAGGGGAGCGGTCGCGTACGCGACGCGACAAGGGCAACGTCTGGCTGCTCTCTGGACTTCTTACTTGCGTCAATTGCGGGGGAGGGTTCAGGGGCAAGGTTAAAAATAATGGAATCAGAGAATACTTCTGCGGCAACTACATCAACAAAGGCACAAAGGGATGCTCTTGCAATCGTGTAAACGAAGCGGAACTTGTGTAGATCCTCATTGAGAAGATTCAGGAGAAGTTCACTTCGCCAGCGGCAATTAAAAGTCTCCGGCAAGAACTCACCAAGCTATGCAGTAAGAGTTCCACGGTCGATACCCGTGGACTCAAAAAGAGATTGTCTGAGCTGGAGAGGATAATTTCCAACGGTGCCGAGCGGATCCTCAACGCACCTGCTTCTATCGTTGACGATCTGTATGCCCAACTCGACAAGCTCCAGCGTGAGCGGGACGAGTTACAGTAGGAACTCTTTCAAGCGGTAAAGCCACGTAGTGGGGTCACCAAGGAAGTAGAGAAAGCTCTCAAAGAGTTGGCAACGCTCAACAAGTCCTTCGAGACAAAAGACCCCTACAAGCTCAGAGCGGTATTGAGCTTATTCGTTGACAACGTAGAGTTGAAGTTCAAGAAAACAGGGCATAAAAAAAGAGCGAAGACAGCGATCCTGAACGCCACTGTCTTCGCTCGTATATCGGGAACAATCCATGTTCCTGCTAATCCAAACCGTTCCGTCGGCTTGGCATGACCTCTATCCTGATCTCGCGCGTGCGCTCGCGTCAATTTAAAATATGACGGAGTTCCAGTTTCATCGACTCGTACGGTCGCTCATCTTAAGCTGAAGTGGCCAACAGACAAATCGATCGATCTTTCCCCGTAAAATCAATGCAAACGCTAAATCGAAACTCGCTAATCTTGTCCGTCACCGGTCCCGCCTCCCCCAAGTCAGGCCGGTGACGTACAAGTTAGCAATAAGCTTCAGTAGGTAAATTGGTTGGCCGTTTTGCGGGACGCCTTTGAATTGTTTAAAAAGGTGGCTTATGTGCAGGTCCAAGGCAAGTGAAATCTTTTTTTTTCTCCAGATATCCCTTTTACCCTGATTGCTTTAATCGGAACAAAGCCGGTTAAACTGCTTCCCACCGCGTCATCTGTTATTATGGGAGGTGCTTTGATTCTAAATTCCGCTCCACGTTCAGCCTGTATCGAATAAAATACCTATAACGATGCTTGAGGTAATTGTTAGTACGTTTCTTGGGCTTTGCTGGGCCTCAACTCTGTTGGGGGTTCGCAAGCGGGTTTCGGGCACGACGCTCGTCGGTCCCTGGGGCTGGACCGTTGCCTCTTCGATCGCGATGGTTTCAGCAATCGTTCTTTCGAGCACCATTTCAGAACAATCGAGCTCTTTGCTTCGCTATTTTGCTGCGATTTCCACATGTTGTCCTATGGTTGCAATCTTGGGAGCCAAAAGACCCCAACACCGCCCTTGGCAATGGATCGTTGGCGCGCTTTGGATCGTTCTTGCCCTACCGGCAATCACCGCCCTCACCTTTGCACATACAAATCTGCAACTTGGAGGAGTGGGGACGAGCCTGCTGTTCATTCTGATCGTCTTACCAGTTGGCAACTATCTCTCTACGCGATATTTCTTCCCCGCGGTACTTGCTGCCTCAGCACAAGTCTTCTTTTTTGTTGATTGTGGTGCCATTTCACTTTGGGGTGCTGCAGCGGTCGTAACGGAGTACTCCGTTGTCAGTCCTGCTACGACGGGTCTATTCCTTGCACTGGTTTCCACCTTGATTGCAGGGTACATCACCTCGCATCGCCGAAGCCGGGGCACTCAAATAGCTGACGTGTGGTATGAGTTTTCGCAGCTTTACGGAATTCTCTGGAGTCGACGCGTC
>Ga0209402_10004463_pt1 | contig 12748 bp, 14 predicted proteins | sample ArcticOcean_MG_C_3_FD_187437 | JGI IMG/M metagenome (GOLD analysis project Ga0209402, IMG submission 187437) | Marine microbial communities from western Arctic Ocean - ArcticOcean_MG_CB8_126 (SPAdes) (version 2) | ecosystem: Environmental > Aquatic > Marine > Oceanic | place: Arctic Ocean... | reverse complement strand
TGTTATCATTCCACTTCTTCGCAAAAGAAGAAAATCTGGATCTAATTAACAATGTTTGATACAAATGGTGATCCTATTGGCATGGTATTGCTAGTAGCGTGTCTAGTTGGTGTAATAGTATCTGTAATAGGGAATAAGAATGTACATACTTTTCAAGAAATAGCCTTTATCAAAACCCGCAAACAACTTTAAGGAATTACAAATTAAGCAAAATGTAGAAAATGGCAGGAATTGGTACATTTATCATGCTTGGAATAGTTGTAGGTTCCATTTGTATTTCATTGTCTTTGTTTTTGGATGAACGACTGGTTGATATAACTGAAGAATCGGGCGACTCGGTAACAGTAAACAATGTGGAATTTAATATAAGACATATTGGAAACTATGAAAGCTTAGAAAAAACGGAAGAGTATAAGGAATTAGAAAAAACACAGGCGATAAAGGGACTAGCAACAAGCGAAATAGCAGAAGGAGTTTATTTTCAAATTCAAATTACCGCACATAATATTGGTGCTGAAACTGTAAGGTTTAGTGGTGGACAGTTTTACCTATTTGACATTAACCAAGAAAAATACGATGCGATTTTTATTGGATATGTTGGTTCGGACATAATAGAAGAATTATCAAGGGTAGATCTTTTACCGGGCAGTTCTGTTACTGTTACAACACAATTTGATATTCCGTATGATGAAGAAATGAAATACACTGTTGGGATTCTTCCAGATAGATTTGGTCTTCAAGAATCTCAAGAAAGAGGTTTTGTTTGTATAAAAAACTGTTAATGAAATAACTCTTCTATGGCATTATAGTTCAGAAAGCAAACTACCGATAAAAGACTCATACTCATCATCTGAAAACGTAGTTACTTCTATCTGATTCTTAGACCTAGCCAGCGGAAAGAAGTCTAAATGGTAGCATTCATTGTTAAAATAATATCCAGGGCATGAACAAAAATCCAAATCTGGATCAAACCAATACTCTTTATCCATTCCCACAACTGTCCAAACTTTCCTATTACTTGGTTCAAAAAGATGCAGTTTGATACGTTTTTCAGATAGGAGTGAATCTATTTTTTTAAATTGTGAATCCATAAGAATTTAATTAAATCAGATAATTATATTTTTAATGGTTCAAACTAAAATTATTCCCAAATATCCTGCACTCATGATTGAAGGGACTGAAAAAAGTTTAGTTATCACGGATTTGCATTTAGGCTTTGAAAGTAATTTATCATTAAACAATGTATTCTTAGGAAAAAACAAAACTGTTGCTGAAATCACCAAGGAAATTGAAAAGATCATAAATAAAACAAAACCTGATTCATTAGTTCTACTCGGTGATATAAAATCCGGAATCAGATCTATAACAAAAACAGAATGGGAAACGGTGCCTATTTTTTTTGAAAGTATTAGTAAATTAATTGACACAATTCTGGTTCCAGGAAATCATGATGCAAATATAGATAAACTGATCCCAAATGGAATAACACTTGCTAGTTCAAAGGGAATTATTATTGATGATATTCTTTTAACACATGGGCATACAGTGCCATCAGAAAATTTTTCTCAGGTAAATACAATTGTGATGGGTCATGTTCACCCTGTTTTTTTCCAGAAAGAGTCACTCATTAATGGTGAACGAGTATGGGTATCAATCAAGTGTAAGAAGCAGAAAATATTTCATTCAAAATCAGGAGAATTAGAAGTAATAATTTTACCATCATTTAACAGGTATTTTTACGCAACACAAAAAAAATTCTATAAAAAATCAATTTCTCCCATAATAGAAAAAATGGATGTAATACAAGCAAAAATTGTAACACTTGATGGTACAATAATTGGTAATGAACAGCAATTATCTTCTGTGATCTAACTAATGTCTTTATACGATCCTAATGGTTCTTTTGAAGTTTCATTTTTTTGTAACCATTCTAAGGTTTTAACAAATGATTCCGCTAATTCAATAGTTGAAAGAACAGGAATGCCTAACTCTAATGACTTTCTTCGTATTTGATATTCATCATAAAGCATTCCAACATATTTTTCCAAAGTTGATGTGCTTGGAACGTTTATAATAAAATCAATTTTTTTCTCATATAACAAATCAGCAATATTTGGTTTCCTTTCTGGTTCGCTTATTTTATGAACAACTGTAACCTCTCCAAGTTTTTCCGCAAAAAATTCTGCCGTTGTTTCAGTTGCCAAAATTTTGTAGCCTAAATTTTTTAGCAGTGCAGATGTCTGAAGTAATTTTTCTCGATTTTCCACACCTCCTATTGTAACTAATGCTGACCCAGTTTTTGGGAGATTATAACCTACTGATGTCAATCCTTTTGATAATGCATCATAGAAACTATTTCCAAAACATGCTGCTTCACCTGTTGACTGCATTTCAACCCCTAATACAATATCTGCACCTTCAAGCTGCATGAAAGAAAATTGTGGAACTTTTATTCCATGTACACCAGTGTTCGCCCACATATCCTGTGGTATGCTGGAAATCTTTTTGCCCAGAATTGCTTGTGCAGCTAAATTAATCATGTTTATCTTAACAAATTTAGAAACAAATGGCATAGAACGTGACGCGCGTATATTTAGTTCTATAACATATGCCCGCTCATTTTTTACTAAAAATTGCAAGTTAAATGGTCCCTTAATATGGAACTCTCTCGCAATTTTGTTTGTGGAATCAGTAATATTTTCAATGATCTTATTGCTTAATCTCCAAGGCGGTATACACATCATCGCATCTCCAGAATGAACACCTGCACTATCTATGTGTTCGACTATTGCACCAATTGCTACGTTCTCTCCATCGCAAACTCCATCCACATCAACTTCTAATGCATCAAGCATGAACTTTGTAATTACAACTGGATGATCAGGTGATACTATTGTTGCTTCATTAACAAATTTTTTAAGTTCAGTTTGTGACCAAACTACTTTCATTGCTGCGCCACTAAGTACGTATGACGGTCTTACCAATACGGGATAACCAACTTCCAATGCAAAGTTCTTGGCATCAAGAATACTCGTGAATGCCCGCCAAGATGGCTGTCCTATATGGAGCCTATCCAAAACTTGGCTAAACTTTGAGCGGTTTTCAGCCCTATCCACATCTTCAGCACTTGTTCCAATAAGTGTAATTCCACTGTCAGCTAATTTGGGTGTTAGATTGTTTGCTGTTTGACCACCAACAGATGTAACAATTCCATTTGGTCGTTCAAATTCTGATATATCCAAAATCCGCTCAAGTGTGAGCTCTTCAAAATAAAGTCTGTTGCATATATCATAATCAGTTGATACAGTTTCAGGGTTACAATTTACCACGACAAGATTTTTTTGCCCACCATCTTGAAGACCCCAAACCATATTCACAGTTCCCCAATCAAATTCTACACTGCTACCTATTCGGTAAGGTCCAGCACCAAGAACAATAATCCCTCTATCGTTTTTCGTAATTGAGATATCATTTTCTGTTCCGCCATATGTTAGATAAAGATAGTTAGTTTCAGCTGGCCATTCCGCTGCTAATGTATCAATCTGTTTAACTGCAGGTATAATACCAAGATCTTTTCTAATTTTTCTTATTTCTAATCCCTCTTTCTTAACAGCTCTACCAATCTGATTATCGGAGAATCCAAATTTCTTTGCATCAGATAATAGTTTATGATCTAGTGTTGACGATTTTAGCCTCCTCTCTACTTCAACAATATTATTAATTTTCTTTAAGAACCACGGATCAATTGCTGATAACTGATAAATTTTTTCAATCGATACGCCCTTATGAAGTGCGGCTACAACATAGTATAATATATTATCATCAGGTGTTTGAAGACGTTCCTCAATTTGTTCATCATCAAATGATTCACCGTTTTGGCGGTTTAAGACAAGCCCATCCTTTCCGATGTCAAGCATCCTAATTGATTTTTGTATAACCTCTTCGAATTTTATGCCTATTGCCATTACTTCGCCCACAGATTTCATAGTAGGTCCTAGATTTCTATTAGCAAGTTCAAATTTTGTAAAATCCCATCTTGGGTGCTTGCATACTATGTAATCCAATGCTGGTTCAAAACACGCAGTAGTCTTTTTCGTAACAGTGTTAACTAATTCTGGTAATGAATAACCAAGTCCTATCTTTGCAGACATGTATGCTAATGGATATCCAGTAGCCTTACTTGCTAGTGCAGAAGAACGTGAAAGTCGAGGATTAATCTCAATAGCCGCATATGTGTCGGAAGACTGGTCTAATGCAAATTGAATATTACATTCTCCTACAATTCCTACATGTTTTGTTGCTCGTTGTGCTGCAGATCTTAACATGTGATATTCATGGTTATCTATTGTTTGAGATGGTGCAACAACTATGTTATCACCAGTATGAACCCTCATAGAAAGTACATTTTCCATATTACATACTATCACGTTATTTTTTGAGTAATCTTGCATAACTTCATACTCGATTTGCTTCCAATCACCAACATATTCTTCAATTAATATTTGCCCAACAAGGCTTGCCGCTATACCACGACCAGCAATTTCATGCAATTCTATCTCATTAGATGCAACACCACCACCCTTTCCTCCAAGTGTATATGCAACTCTAACGATTACAGGATACCCCAAATCTTTTGCAACTTTTTTCGCTTCGTCAAATGTGTTAACTGTTTTACTTTTTAAAACTGGTACATTACATTTAACCATCGAGTCTTTGAACTTCTGCCTATCCTCTGTTGCCACAATTCCTGGAATTTGTGTGCCCAAAACTGAAATGCCGTATTTTTTTAAAATCCCAGATTCATCTATTTTTATACCACAATTTAGTGCAGTCTGACCACCATAGCTTAGCATGATACCATCTGGTCTTTCTTTTTCAATAATTGATTCTACATATTGCGGAGTAATTGGCAAAAGGTATACTTGATCAGCAAACCTAGTATCGGTTTGAATTGTTGCAATATTTGGATTGATTAGAATACTCTTGAGTCCATCCTCGTGGATTGCTTTGAGGCATTGACTTCCGGAGTAGTCGAATTGACGGTCGATTTATCGACTTTCGCCCGCTTCTCCGATTTTAATAGCCCCACTACCTAGAACAAGAATTTTTTCTAACCTCTCATGTTTTACCAGCTTTTACCTCCTCCATGATATTCTTCAGCTCATCAAAAATGAATTTACAATCATAAGGTCCTGGTGATGCCTCCGGATGAAATTGAACCGCAATGCATTTTTTGTTTTGGTGTTTAATACCTTCCACAGTTTTATCATCAACATTAGAAAACCATAAGTCAAATTCAGTGTCGCCCAAGGAATCTGGATTTATGCAGTAGCCATGGTTTTGACTAGTAACATAAACTTGATTATTGTCTAGATTTACACAGGGTTTGTTTTGTCCCCTATGCCCATATTTCAGTTTGTATGTTTGAGCACCACCTGCTGCTGCCAAAATTTGTGCACCAAGACAAATTCCTAGTGTTGGAATATTTTTTTGGATTAATGATTTAGCGGTAGAAATAGTCTCTGGGCAATTCTCAGGGTCACCTGGGCCATTACTTATCACAACGCCTTTTGGTGCATGTTTCAGAATTTCTTCAATGCTTGTATTCCACGGAACTTTCACAGTGTTGTATCCTATATCATGAATATTTCGTATGATGGCATTTTTTGTACCAGTGTCAATGAGAACGATGTTTTCTGATTCGTTACCAAATTTCTCGACTTTTTTAGTTGAGACTAAATCCACGAATTTTTCATTGTTGTAATTTGGTGCAGATTTTAACCTATTTTTAATATCATTTTCGTCTATTTCATTATCAGAAACAGCTAGGGCACTCATCATGACTCCTGATTCCCTTAGTTTTTTAGTTAATTCTCGAGTATCAATGCCTGAAATTCCTTGAATTTTTTCCTTGTATAGCCATTCATCAAGGGTCATAGTAAGATTCCAATGACTTGCGGTTAGGGATAGTTCATGAACCACTAAACCACGAGCCTGAATTTTATCTGATTCAAAAAACTTGGGTAATCCATCCATTTCGAGCATAGGATCAGGAACTCCATAATTTCCTATCAATGGATAAGTTAGTGTGACAATTTGACCAGAATAAGAGGGATCTGTAAGTGTTTCAGTATACCCAACCATTCCTGTATTAAATACGATTTCGCCAAAAGTTAATCCAGAGTAACCAAATCCCATTCCATCGAAAACAGATCCATCACTTAAGATCAGTTTTCCAAACTTGTTTGCATGTTTGGATTCTTTTATGGTTATTGTGACCCTCGAAAAGTATTCCACAAAAGGAATTTAAGTTTTTGTAAAAATGATTGTTGTGAAATTTTGGTGGATGTTATGATTATAATGCTTTGTACTGTTCGCTCCATTTGTAATATGCCCTTATCATATCCATGGAAACGCTAGGTTTTCTTCTTACCATGGTTTCTCTAAAATCCTTCATTGTTATATCGCGCGGTTTAGATGGATTTTCACCCTCTACTGGTTCTTTGTATGTAGTTGTGCTAAACATCTCATTCACAACTTTAAGCTGAACAGATTGACAAATATCCTTGATATCACTTGCACTATATCCATCAAAAATTGATGCTAAAGTGTGAGAACGTACCTTACCGTCTAGTTGTAGTTTGCTTGCGTAAAGTTGGAAAAGTTTTTCTCTGGCTTCAACTGATGGTAATGAAACGTAGATCCTTTTTTGGAACCTACGCAAAAATGGATGATCAAGACTCCAGGGTTTATTGGTTGCACCAATTACGTATAACTGCATATCCTTCCCCTTACCGTTAATTCCATCTATTTCTGTTAGAAATTGATTTCTGCTTCTTACCTCACCGCCAATCTCATTTGCACGTTCACCTAAAAGTGAGTCAAGTTCATCAATGAATAAAATTACAGGTTTGCCTTCTCTCTCGGCATAACTACGAGCCATTTTGAATAATTTTGAGACATTTTTTTCTGCCTCACCAAGCCATTTACTCATCATAGATGAGCCATCTACATTGATGAAATAACCATCAAGTTCATTGGCAGTTGCAGCAGCAAGAATTGTTTTACCACAGCCGGGTGGGCCATATAATAAAATTCCTCTTGGCCAACCTAGTGGAAATAAATCTGACCTTTTAGATGGATAAACTATTGATTCACGTAATGCATTTTTAGCATCATCTACACCAACTACATCATTCCATCTAACATCTGGTTTTTCTTTCATTACCATGTCTTCGAAACTATTTTTAGTATTATTTGCAAGAGTTGCTCTCTGCTCGTCTGGTGATGCCGCAGAATCAACTACTGGTTCAGTATTAGTTAATGATGTGCTCTGTAATGACTTTATTCTGTTTTGGTATGATTTCATACGTTCTGTATAGATTTTGTTTAGTTGGCTATCCGGATAAAGGCGCATTAATTTGAGCAATGTTTCTGCTGCTTTTTGATAATTAGTTATTGCCATCCCACGTGCCCCCTGCGCATCATATTTTATTGCGCCAGTAGCATATTGGCTGGCAGACTTTTCTAATTCCTGTGGGGCCATATTCATCTAAATTACCAGATATCTAGTTTCGATTTAGTAAGGTACTATAGATTGTAAATATCTGTGTGAAATCTGGTGAAATTATTTACACTATTCTCTATTTTTGCCTGAGATTCAATAAAACTGAAGGAAAAATCACGAACTAAGTGATTCAGGAAGATGTATGATAGACAGTTTGTTTTTGTCTATTTCTTACCAAGACGTGAATTCATTTCGCGTACAAATTTTTTGATTTTATCTTTTGGAACAGCGGCCCCACATGCTTTGTCATGCCCACCACCAGAACCACCCAATTCAGAAGAGACAGCAGATACTAATTTTCCTAGATGGGTTTTACATGTTGGTGAACCGCGTACTGACACTGCGTATATTCCCTTATCAACACGTTCTTTGTAGGTAATGGCAACATCTTTTCCTGAAAATCCAAGGACAAAGTTAGCAGCACCACTTGCACCTGAATCAAGAACTTCCATATGACCTAGATTTTTTGAAATTTTCATTGATGCTTTTACTTTTGATATAATTTCAGCAAGCTTTCCAACTTGAATTTGTGCAAATTCATATGTGTTTGGAATGTCATGTGGAAATTTTGATTCTGATAATTCATCAACTAAATAATAAAGATAATCAATGTCTTGTTTACGTTGATGGCCCACTATATTGTATGTTAAAACAGTAGCGCTTATCAAGGCAAACTGCCTATCATAGATTTGCAAAAGTTTTGAAGCTACTGGTCTGTCTTCCATATAATCAGTGATTGCACCACATGCTGCAATAAACACAGAATGATCTGGTAGTTTTTTCTTAAATGCATTATAGACAAGGACTGATGTACATTCAGATGTATCATGGATTAGTTTCACTTTAACTTTTTTAAGTTTAGCAATAATTTTTGAATCTAAATGATGATGATCTATATAGGTTATAGAAATTCGCTTTTTTGTTAACTCCGTAAGCAGTTCAACAAAGGAATCAGTATTTTGTTTGTTTAACCCAAGATCACATATAAATAATGTTTTTAATTTTTCATCGTTTCGTAAAGTCTCCAGTACATCTGTCATTCCAGGATAATCTACAAGTGTTGTATCACCACCAAAAGCTTGTTTAATTAATGCAGCAGATGAAATGCCATCTGCATCTTCCATATGTGAGATACAAAGGGTTTTAGTTCTTTTTGATTTTATAGTTTTTGATGAGCTTTTTCGTACGCTTGATTTTTTAGATTTTGATGAGCTTTTTCGTACGCTTGATTTTTTAGATTTGGTTGACATATGATCGAACCGCTAGTACCCACATTTAAATTTAGAAATACAATTATTGTTTTGAAAAAAGTTTGTTGGATGTAACACCTTGCTTTGGTTGCATTTGATCTGAAAGATTACAAATATCATAAAACCAAATTCCATCAAGCTGGGTGTTAATGTCGGCTTGCTGTAATTTGGCTAATTCTTCTGGAGATGCGTTTAGAATACGCTCATCCATTAATTGCAATAATTTACGCTCTTCTTGAGACATAGTAATTTGGTTAAAAATAATCTTATAATTACAAAAGTTGTTTGATTAGACAAAATACTGAATTTTCAAAACGTAATTCAAGTTGAAAATTTAAAAGTGCTATTTTCTCAAAGGTAATATGGATACAAAAAACATAGGTTTGAGAAATATTGAGGTTGCAGACACAAAAATCTCATATATTGATGGGCAAAAAGGAAAGCTGATTTATCGTGGATATGATATTTTAGATCTTACAAAGAATTCCAATTTTGAGGAAACATGTTTTCTTCTACTACATGATGAATTGCCAACTAAGCATGAACACAATGATTTCAAAACTGAATTAATTGATGCGAGAGTTATTCCTAAACAAATGCAAATTAACATGGGTAATTGGAAAAAGGATGCCGACCCTATGGATGTTCTGCAAGCCTTTGTTGCTGCGTTTGGAGGTTACTATGATGAAGAATTTTCAACTAAGGAGGCAAGTTATAGTAGAGCTGTAAATCTGATAGCTAAAGTTCCTACAATTGTATCTAGTTGGCATAGAATCCGCAACGGTAAAAAAATTATAGAGCCTAATTCTGATTTAAGCCACGCTGCCAATTTTTTATTCATGCTGAATGGTGAGAAGCCAGATCCTGAACTAGAAAGAATCTTTGATATTTGTTTGATTTTACATGCAGACCATACTCTGAATGCTTCAACGTTTGCGGCAAGGGAAGTTGCGTCCACGCGTGCACACATGTATTCTGCTGCTAGCGCAGCAGTTGGTGCATTAAGTGGTGAATTACACGGAGGAGCAAATTATGAAGTGATGAGAATGCTTCTAGATATAAAAACTGAGGAAAACGTTGAATCTTACATTAAAGAAAAATTCGCAAAGAATGAAAGGATTATGGGAATGGGACATGCGGTATACAAAACTGTTGACCCTAGATCTCAAGTACTAAAGGAACTGTCCAAAAGACTATCAGAAAAAACTGGTCAGCCATGGTATGATATAACAAGTAAGGTTGAGCGTGTAACTGCTGAGTTGATGAAAAAAACAAAAGAGGTAGAAATTTTTCCGAATGTGGATCTTTACAGCGCGTCGGTTTACTACATGCTGGGCATTCCGATGGATCTTAACACGCCTATATTTGCTATATCAAGAGTTGCTGGTTGGGCTGCACATATTATTGAAGAAAAATTTGCAGAAGCGGCACCAAAACCTATGTTGTACAGACCGAAGGCTGTCTATATTGGAAAATATGGTGGACCACAAGGCTGTAAATATATTCCAATAGAAAAAAGAACTAAAAAATAAAACATAAATTAATTTCTAGAGTTAAGCCATTCTTTTGCTTTAGAATTTACATCATGTTTGTACAATACTTGATAAACCATATCATAAAATGACAATCCCTTTTTTTGCGCTTCACCATCAAGCCACTTTAAACCATCTGATAATTCAGGGTCATGTTCTGAAAATTCTACTAATTCATCCACCATTTTTGTGAAAAAGGTTTGAGATTCTGACATTATGAACTGGTTTAAATGTTGATCATTAAACGACAAACGAGAATTATATAGACAAAAAACGCCCTTTTGATTGACATATGGAGCATGAACTATTTTTTGATGGTAATTTGAAAGAGTATTCATGGTCAATAAAAACTGGAAAGGAAATAATAAACCAAATTAGAGAACATCCTGCAGCATATCTTTCAGGTGGAAAATTAGATATTAAAAACAAAGAAGAATCAAGATTTGTTGCACTTCATGTGGGAATTTATTGGGGTCTTGGTGTTTTCATCATAAAAGATTTTGATAAGATACATGTCATGTGTGATTCAAAAGAAATGTATGAAATTTTAATACAGCAGCATGAAACATTAAACCAAATAATTGATGACAAAATTCACTTTATTAATCAGTTAGTTGGTCATAGAAATCTAAAATTGGAATACCGTTTGATAGAGCCAACAAAAAATATAGCTGCAGAACATCTCTCTGGTAAGAATAAAACGCCTGCTTCTAGAGACTCTAGTGGTTTTGTTTAATGATTTAATAAAATGAAGAAAATTGGTTGTGAATCAGCTAAATTTAATCAAGATAAAACTCAATCTTGAAACAAATAAGGATTTTTAAATAAGGATTTTCCAAAATATATTATGACTGATATCAATGACGTTATGCCAAAAATCCCGTCTATGAAATGGGGCGCTTTGATGAATCGAGCACCAACAAACGGTAAAGTTGAGGAATTAAACAGAATTTTTCCGCATAATGGAAAATGGCATACAGTCTTTGAAGAAAAAGATCATACATACATTGATGATAAGCTTGTTTGGAAAAAAGACAAAAAAGCTTGGACATAAACTAATATTTTATGATCAATCCTATATCCATTAAATTAGTATGAGTTGGTCCTGTTTTTATCAACCCCCCATACTTTTTAAAAAATGAATAAGAATCATTGTTTTTCAAGTAGGAAGAAATTTTTTGTAGATTAGATGAATTATTTCCACTTAAAGCCCCAGCACATATTGTGTTTCCATCAATGCCGTCTGTTGAAATTGAAGAAACTAACACACGGTGATCAGAATCATGAATTAATTTTAAGATCTGTAGAACAAGTTCTTGGTTACGACCTCCTTTCCCATTTCCCTTTACTTGTACTGTTGGTTCACCACCAAATATTATACATGAATTCTTTTTCTCTGATATCATTCGTACAATTTTTTTTGCTGATACGCTGACATCATGCTTGATTGGTGAATAAACTTTAGTAGTGAACCCAAGTCGCCTAGATTTTAAAACCATAACATCCAAACAGTCATGATTAGTTGCTATGATTTTATTCTTGATCGTTAATCTGTTCTGTTTCATTGTCTTTGTATTCAGACCACGTTTTAGGTGTGTAATTACTTTTTTTGGAAGTTTTTTTCCCAGGGAATATTTAGTTATTATCTTTATTGCGTCAGAAAATGTTGTATTATCATTATACGTACATCCTGATGAAATGACCGATAAATCGTTACTGACAACATCCGACATTACCAATGCACACCCATCACAATTCATGTTTTGAACAAGCTTGCCACCCTTGATCATTGACAGATGTTTTCTAACACAGTTAAATTCATCAATTGTGGCACCACATTGCAATAATAATTTGGTTACATGTTTTTTTTCACTCAATGTTATTTTATCTGGGAGAGCTAGCAAAGAAGAACCTCCACCGGACACCAAAAATAGTATAAAATCACTTTTAGAGCAATTGTTAACAAATTCTCGTACTGCTTTTCCTGCTCTTACACTTTCTTTATCAGGTAATGGATGTCCAGAATAAAATATCTTGAATTTTTTACTAACTATTGATGATTTAATGTGTTTTGGAATTACAACTATTCCTTGTGAAACATTAATTTTCTTTGATACATATTCTGCCATAGAATCTGAGGCCTTTCCATATGCAACCACAAAAATTTTCCCGTAGTTCGATAAAAATATACGATTTTTCCCAAGTGAAATATGATTTTTACTCACAAACTCTTTTAGGAAATTTTTTGGCTCTGCGGCGGTTAACCCCGCTTCTAATATCTGTAATGCTTTTTTCTTCACTTTTGTATTTGCTAATGAATTAAAATTCTTAATCATCATTTTGTAATTTTATTTTAAATAAATAAACCAAGTCTTCAATGATTGGAAAGTATAATAATA
>Ga0209402_10004457_pt1 | contig 12770 bp, 11 predicted proteins | sample ArcticOcean_MG_C_3_FD_187437 | JGI IMG/M metagenome (GOLD analysis project Ga0209402, IMG submission 187437) | Marine microbial communities from western Arctic Ocean - ArcticOcean_MG_CB8_126 (SPAdes) (version 2) | ecosystem: Environmental > Aquatic > Marine > Oceanic | place: Arctic Ocean... | reverse complement strand
GGGCTCCCTTACGCACTTCTAAAGGATAGGCGATATTTTGTCTCACCGTCATGTGAGGGAATAATGCATAACCTTGAAAAACCATTCCAAAATTGCGTTTTTCTGGCCTTAGCGACATGATTGACAATCCATCGAACTGAATATCGCCAGTTGTTGCTTCCAAAAATCCGGCTATTATCATGAGCAAGGTTGTTTTACCGGAGCCAGATGGTCCCAAGATAGTCAGAAATTCTCCTCGCCTAATGTGGAGGTTCACATCCTCAACTGCAATGAACTCACCGAAGTTCTTGCCCAACCTCTCAAGTCTTAGTCCATTGTTGTCTGTGGCTCCGATTGCAGATGGATTTTTCATGTCAATTAAGTTATTGGTGATCAATCATCAAAATAACTCAGGTATTCTGCAACCCTAGTTTTTTTCGAGCCTCAGCTGGAGTGACTGCCCTCGCCCCCATCCGATCGATAATTCCAATCACTTTTTCAACAAGCTGCGCATTAGTTGCATGCACACCACGCTCAAGATAGATGTTGTCCTCAAGACCGACACGCACATTTCCACCCATGGCGACTGTTGCAGCCGCGATTGGCATCTGCATGCGTGAAATTCCGAATCCTCCCCACACCGCTTCACCAGGAAGTTCATCCTTCATAACCTTCAGCGTGTCCACACTATGATCCGCACCCCAAGGAATTCCGAGACAAATTTGAAACATTGGCGGTTCGTCTATCAGACCTTCGATAATCATTTGTTTGGCGAAACGGAGATGCCCGAGTTCAAAGACTTCTAGTTCAGGTTTGACACCCCACTCTTTCGTCAGTTCGGCCATCTTTCTGAGGTAAGGTGGCGTAGCAATGTAAATATCATTCCCATTACCAAAATTCAAAGTGCCACAATCGAGAGTGCATATTTCCGGAAGCAATTCCTTGACATGGGCAAGACGTTCAAGCGGCCCTATCATATCTGTTCCAGGACCAGGCATCGACGGGTCTTCGTCGCTCGGATTCCAATCACCACCCATTCCAGAAGTCAAATTTATAATAACATCGGTGTCACTGGAACGAATGCGGTCTACCACTTCCTTAAACAATTCAGGATCGCGTGAACCTTTGCCAGTTTCCGGATCACGGACATGTATGTGCGCGATCGCCGCACCTGCTTTTGCTGCTTCAATAGCGGCATTCGCAACTTCTTCTGTTGTTACAGGAATGAGGGGACTTTTACCGACGGTGTCACCTGCGCCTGTGACTGCACATGAAACGATTACTTCATAATTCATAATTCAACCTCTTAATCAAAAGTTTTTAAAAATAAATTTTGTTCACTCAACAGCATCTAGTTCAGCAAACACTTTTTGGGCGATACGGAAGCACTCCACTCCGGTGGGCATTCCACAGTATACTGAGATTTGGAGCAAAATGGCCTTGAGTTCTTCGCGTGTGATACCATTCTTGATAGCACCCCTGAAGTGGATTTCCCACTCAACCATGCGGTTGAGTGCCGCAATCATTCCCAGGTTGAGTAAGCTTCGCTGGCGTCGATCTAATGTTTCGTTCCCCCAGCAAGAACCCCAACAGAACTCTGTGAGTTGTTCCTGAAATTCAAGGTTAAAGTCGTCAGCATTCGCCAGCGCTTTTTCCACATATTCAGCTCCGAGTACAGATTTGCGTGCGGCCAGTCCGCGTTCAAAACGTTCTTTATCCATATTTATTTCTTGGTTTGAGTTTGTTGTTTAAATCTTAAAAGATTTGCCCATGCTTCAGTTTGCGGAACCATCCAGCAAGTCAATTAATTGACTATCACGAAACGATGACACACGATCGAGTTTAAGAATGCGTTCCACCCATGCCTCAGGTTCGGAAACTCCCCCGAAACGGAAAAGCATGGTTGCTTTTTCCTTAAATTCAGTCGGTGAAAGTGGGGCATCCGGATCACCTTTGGCGTGTTTCCGCCGGACGCTAAATTTTTTCCCATTCGTTAATTTAACTTTAACCTCTGCCCCCCAGGCATTTGGGTAGGCCTTTTCAATTTCTTCGTTGCGTTCCAGACTGATTTTCATCGCCATTTTGGAAACCCGTTGGCGAGCATCGGATTCAAAAGCATCGAAACCGACTTGACCATCAACTATGGCAACAGAGACACAATGCTGCAAGGAAAACTTGGCATCGTAAAGCGTTTCCGGAGTTGGTTTGTCACATACATCTATGGTAGCCTGTGTGACTCCAAGTTCGATGGATTCAATATTTCCACCATCCAACTTACTCGAAATTTCCAATGCCGCATCAATAGCCGGATGTGTATGCCGACAACAGGGCCAGGGTTTAATTGAAGTTTTATGAATTTGCCAGGAACCTTCCGGATCAACAAGCAGAGCATCTGGATCTGCGTCGGGACAGCAAGCCGCATAAAAACCACGTTTACCTTCCAAAATGGTGGGTGAACCACTGAAACCAAGTTTGGCTAGCTCTGCGGAAAGTAATCCGGATTGTCCCGCACGACCCGCATGAAGGTGCTTACTCATTGAACCATTTTCTGAAAATTCCCAGAGCCCTGAGGACTGTGTTCCAGCATTTCCAAGAGCATCCCGAAATTGTTCTTTCTCCAGTCCAAAAAGTGTTCCCGCCGCATAAGCCGCACCGAAAGGACCGCAAGTTGCGGTGTTATGCCAAATCTTGTAATGCGCCGGACCCACTGAATTACCGATCCTAGTGCAGACTTCAAATCCTTTGACTACTGCTTCCAGCATCTGCAGTCCGCTGATGTCTTCACGCATTCCAAGTGCAAGTACCGTCGGAATGACCACACATCCCGGATGAACCACTGATTGTCGGTGCAGATCATCTACCTCCTGGATATGCATTGATGCACCAATCCAGAACGCCGTGCGTGAAGTTTCAGCAGGTTCGTCCAGATACCAGCCTTCAAGTATTCTTCCCTGTTCAGAATTGCGGCCTGCAACAAAATTAGCTATTGCGTCCAATACAAACCAAGATGCAACCTCGCTATCCTTTTTCCCAATTGCTTTGCTTTCAATCAGTTCAATTAACTGAGCAGTCAGAGTCATGTTTTCGTCTTTCTGTTATAGTTAATGAGAATTATGAAATATTGTCTGGAAAAACATCTTCTACAAAAAATATTAATAAAAGTTAAAATTTCTTAAAATAATTATGTGTTCGATCTATTTTGACAATTTTTTATTTTTATTAATTTGATAAGTAGGCCATTAAAGCAGCGCCGGCAACGGGAGAATATTTTGGTGAAGGAGCACTATTAAGACCGATTTTTTGCATCAACAAACGGCGCAGGAGTGTGTCGGAGCTCAATAAACCCCCTGCAAACATCAACGGAGGCTCGGTAAAATCAAGCCGTTTAACTACACTTAAATAAAGTTGGTGTAGATGTTCTGCTCCAGCTTCGATAATTCGTACTGCAGCTGAATCACCAGTTGAGGCTGCTTTTAAAACAAGAGTCGCCATTTGCGAGATTTCCTTAGTGTTTCGTTCTGGTGCATAGATCCAGCTTATCAATTCATCCGGAGTAGATATTTTTAAATGAGCGAAGGTTTGTTCATAAAGCCCAGTTTCCTCTTCACGCCCATCCGCAATCCGGGTTGCAGATTTAAGCGTTTCCAAACCAAGCCAATAGCCGCTGCCACCGTCATCCAAAAGATAACCCCAACCTCCTGAATGTGCCGATTCTCCGGATGCATCAATTCCAAAGGCCACACTTCCTGTTCCAGAAAGCACAAGCATACCGTAGCGTTTTCCATGTGCTCCAATCAACGCAATTTCATAATCCGGAGCTACTGTGATTTTCGCGTGGGAAAGAATGGAAGTAAGAACATTTCTCAGCCAGTCAGGATTTTGAGCTGCCCCTGCCATTCCTGCGCCTACGTAATTCACTTTAGAAGAGGTAATCCCTGCGTCAGAAATCGTTTGTGTCAATGAAGAGCGCAACAGTTCTTCTGCTTGCGAATATCCGAGAACACTGGGGTTGGAGGTTTCAGCTAATTCGTGAAGATGGAGACATTCCATATTTTCAGTATAAATCCCAACCCGCAAGGTGGAACCGCCCCCATCAATTCCTATAGAAATCATTGTATTTTCTTAAAAAGAAAACTGACTCAAGCTAAGGGCGGCGTGTTGAATGTCTTCCAGACGCTTTGAACCGGCTTCGCGTTCAATGGCCAGGGCACCCTGGTAGCCGATGCGGTTTAAGGTCTTCAAGAATTCATAGTTATCAAAATCACCATCCCCCCACGGTACTTCCTCACCCCATTGTCCGGCAACAGCACTCCGCCGAGCATCTTTGATATGAATGTGTTTGACCCACGGAGTCAGCGTTTCCAAAGCCGAAACAGGATCGCCTTTATCGTATAAAACCATGTTTGCCGGATCAAAATTTACACCCAACGCCGGATGAGAAAGTTTTACTAAAAAATCTTTTAAACTTTCTGCACTTTCTTGTCCGCTTTCCATCAAAATCATTATATTTTTTTGCTCTGCGACATCAGCCAAAAAACGAACCTTTTCCCGTAACTCATAATCATAATTTTCGATAAAGCCAAAATGGAATGTCAGAAATTTAATATTGAGAGAAGCTGTCAACTCAATGGCTTGTAAAATTTTTTCTTTATTTTTTTCCCAATGTTGATCCGGAACTATTCCGCCAGTTTTTTTTATTGTTTCAAGTGTTGAATAATCTTCTTGCGAAAAACCAATCATCGAGGCGGTCGGTTGCCATTGATTTTTTTCAATACAATTTAGATAATCACGGTTATCAGCAGACAAGGCAGGATCAAGGGAAAGATGAAGATGCGTCATTCCGGTAGCAATCATCGCTTGTTCTAAAACCGTAATGTCATTCCCCAGCGACCAAGTGCAAATTCCGACAGGCCAATTTTGACAAGAAAGCATTGTGATTTTTATTTTCAGAGAAGTGAAATTTTATCATTGTTTCGGATAGATTCTTTTTCCGCTTCAATTATTTTTACCGAATCTCCAGATTGTTCCGGAGTGATGATTGACGGAACAGCTTTCCCGGAAAGAGTATCAACAAAATGTTGAATTTCAAAAGAATAACCGTCTCCTGTCGGTATTTCAGGGATGATTGTTTCTCCGTCTATTGGAAAAATCCGGAAGGTCGGTTCTTGTGCGGAACTATAAACCAAAGTTGCCTTTTCCAGCATAATTTTGAAACTCATTTCAAAACCAAATCCCGGAGCCATAATCCAGCCGCCTTCGGCTGTGATGACACAATCATTCCCATACAAATATTGTGTAACGGTGTGGTCAAATTCTCCGCTCGGCCCGATTACGCCGCGACTAAAAACTTCTTTGGGCATTCCAAAAACATATTGTACATAATCCGTATCATGAATGTGCAAATCCAGCATTGCTCCGCCACTCCGTTTGCCATCGAGAAAACAATTATCCCAACTCCAAGTTGGCGTGAGGCTAAGTCGTTGAAAAGTTGCGGCTGAAACTTTGCCGTATTTTTGTGAGTCGATGATTTCTTTGGCTTGCACATATTCCGGCCAAAACCGGATACAATGACCAATTTGAAGTGTCTTTCCGGATTGTTTTGCTACTTCAGCCATTTCTCTGCAATCACCTGAATTCAAGGCCATCGGTTTTTCGCAAAACACATGAACTCCTGCGTTGAGTGCCTCAATCGTTTGTGAAGCATGCAAAAAAGTTGGGGATGCAATGGACAACGCATCTAATTTTTCTTCTGCGAGCATTTTAGATAAATCAGAATAAAGCGCAATATTGCTTAAATCCAGATCATCTTCTGCTCCGGAAATATTACCAGAGACTCCAGAAGAATTTTGTAGTTGCTTTGCGTCAGCATCACAAATTGCTGTAACCTCCACATTTGTATCGGACTTGTAGCAACGAAAGTGCATTTTGCCCATAAAGCCCCAACCGACGATACCAATTCTTAACATTTTGTTCTCTTCCTTCAGAAATCGTTTTTAGTTTTTGAAAATTTGTTTCATGGCCTTTGCTGTTTTTTCCGGACGTCCAGGCACAAAAGGCAACATTTCTGCCGTTACAAAACCGTCATAACCAATCTCAGCCAATGCTTTTTTGACCGCCTCAAAATCGACATCGCCTTCAAGTAAATCCACAAAACCGTCAATGGTTCCTATAGAGCGTTTGAAATCTTTGATGTGAATGCGTTTGATACGAGAGCCTAAAATGCGAATCCATTGTTCCGGATAACCCGTCAATAAAACATTGCCCACATCAAAATAGGCACCAACATTTCTTGAATGGAACTGATCGATGAAACTCCGCATTTCCAATGGACTCAACAAAAATTTATTCCAAACATTTTCCACCGCAATGGAGACTCCCAGTTTTTCAGCAGTCGGCGCAATTTGAAAAATAGAGTCCGTCGCTCTTTGATAACAGACATCATACGGAACCACTTCTCCGTCTGGTAAAAAGAAAACATCAACTGCACCTGGAACAAATAAATACGCGTCCGTTCCCAACCATTTCGTGATTTGAAGAGATTTTTTAGTGAAGTCGATGATGGATTGTCGAACCTCCGGATCGTAGGATGTTGGCGAACGCCCCCAACTTTCTCCACTGGCAACACCGGAAATTTCGAGGCCGTTTTTTTGTGCTTCTTCACAAAACGTTTCGCATTCTGCTTGAGTCGTTTTCTGAGTCAAAACTCCTTGACTCGCTATGCACAATTCAATGCCGTCAAAACCCAATTGAGAGGCTTGTTTCATGGCATCAGCTATTGGCAAAGTCCCATCGAGACCGCCTTCAAAGATCCAATAATTTGCACTGATTTTCATTTAATTTTTAAATTTGATTTATTCAGACAATCGGTACTTCACGTCGTTTCATCGCTGTTCCTTTGGAGTCAAAGACATGGACGTTGGCAGGATTTACTGATAACTTGATGATTTCTTCTTCGCGAACATTGGTATCTCCCGGAAGTAACGCACAAAAATTTTGATTATCATGGACACTTCCATAAACCAAAGTACTCCCTCCCAAACGTTCCAAAACTTCAACTTTCATAGGCAAACCTGTTTCGGTTGCGGACAACATCAAATCTTCAGGTCTGATACCCACTTCAATATTTTTACCATCATTCATGTCAATCGCATCAACCGGGAGTAATTGCTCCCCGATTTCCGGTAAATCAACAGTAACTCCGCTTGAATTTATAGAAAGTCGGGGTACTGACAAAAAATTCATTTTGGGGTGTCCGATGAATCCAGCAACAAATTTACTTTCTGGCCGATGGTACAATTCCATCGGTGTTCCGAATTGCTCTAATTTTCCTTCGGAAATAACAACAATCCGGTCTGCCATGGTCATGGCCTCCACTTGATCGTGTGTCACATAAATCATGGTTGTGTCCAAATTTTTGTGTAGTTTGGACAATTCAACCCGCATATCACCGCGCAATGCCGCATCAAGATTGGAAAGAGGTTCATCAAAAAGAAAGACTTTTGGATTCCGGACAATTGAGCGGCCAATCGCAACACGCTGTCGCTGACCTCCGGATAATTGTCCTGGTTTGTATTGCAGTCGATCAGTCAATTGCAAAGTCTCTGCGGCGCGTTGCACCATTTTTTCAATTTCCGTTTTGTGAAGTTTGGCAACACGAAGCGGAAAAGCGATATTTTCATAAACATTCAAATGTGGATAGAGTGCGTAAGATTGAAAAACCATAGAAATACCACGCTCAATTGGATGAGCCTTTGAAACCTCTATTCCGTCAATCTCTATTTCTCCGCTTGTCGCTTCTTCCAGTCCGGCAATGATTCGCAACAAAGTTGTTTTTCCACATCCAGAAGGGCCGACAAAAACGACAAATTCCTTATCTTCAATATCAAGACTAACATCATAAAGAACCTGTGTAGTATCGAATAACTTGTTGATTGATTTTAGAGAAACTGTTGCCATGAAATTTTACTGTTACGCCGTTATAGATGTGAAAAAGGACATAAAAGGCGAGCTGACTTTTGGCCCGCCTTTTATTAGTTTTACTTGAATTCCTCAAGTTCTTCAGCGGCAGTGGCAACCAAATCTTTTGCGGTACCTTCACCAAGTACAATTCCCTGAATCATACTGTTCATCACAGTCTGCAGAGATTTGTATTCTACGAACAGGGGCTCGGGGCCGCCTGATCCGATCGGTTCAACGAAAACGCTCCAATACGAATTATTGACATAGTAAGGATTAGCGACCATACCTTCATACTTCATGATCGGCGTCAAACCCCAACTGGAATCAAGGTCATACTGTGCATCTCCCGAAGAAAGGGCACGTGCGAGTTCCATCGCTACGTCTTCGTGTCCGGTTCCTTTAAAGACAGCAAGTGAATCTGTAATTAACAGAGTTCCATTGTTGCCGCTGGGTCCGGCAGGAATAGGGACTGCAATGGTTTTCAGCGTCTTTTTGTGCTGACCACCTCCCCAAGGACCATCGATGTACATGGCTATTTTTTCGTCATTAAAGAGATCTTTTAATTGTGATCTCTCAAATGCCGTCGGCCCTTCCTGAGCAACACTGACTAACTTGCCATAAAATGCAAGTGTTTCAACAGTTTCCGGACTGTTCAACGTGATTTTGTTGGTAGCCGAATCAATTACCTGCCCACCGTTGCTGTATAGGTAGTTCAGGAATTGGTGCATAGTATTATCAAAATCTTTGGCAGCCAAACCAACACCTGCAATGCCGAGTTTGTCTTTAACAGTCTTAGCCATTTGATACATACCTTCCCAAGTATGAGGTTGCACACACTGCATTCCGGCTTTCTCAATCAAACCGCAATTAATGAACAGGGCTTTCGTCGAGAAAGCGTGAGGGAAGCCCCAAAATTTCCCTTTGTAGCTGACGGTGTCTAAGATACCAGGCTGATATTTTGCTTGATCCGCCTCAGAAATGTTTACTGAAACAATCAGGCCGTTTTTAGCCAATTGTTTCAATGTTCTTGAACCCATGTAAGACAAGCTTACAGGATCACCTGCTGCAGCAAGCGTCATGGATTTGTCCTGGCAAGTTCCCCAGGGGACGGCTTCCATATTTACTTTTACACCAGAATTACTGGCCTGAAAGGCATCGATCACTTTTTGATCGGCCGCACGGACTTCTCCTCCGCACATAACAAATTTCAATTCCTGAGCCTGAATTTGGAACAAACCCGTCAACAGGAAGAGACCTGCACTTAACAGCGAAAACCGCTGCAATTTTTTATTCAACTTCATCTTCACCTTTATTGTTAGAATGATAGGTCCATAGACCTGTAGAATTTCGCGTTTAAACCTGTTTCTATATTGATAAACAAACTTTCAAATCCAAACGTGATTAAAGAAAAATTTCATCATTACAAATGATGAAACATTTAATATTTCTCTCTGCACCTCCTTTTTTATAAAGTCCGTTAACGGATAAACAATGAATCCCGCTGACTAGACAAGATTCATCCTTTGACTGCACCTTTAGTCAAACCTTCAACAAGATATTTCTGCAAAAAAAGAAAAATTATTAAAACCGGAATAATACCCACAATACTTGCTGCCATCAACTGATTCCAAATCACGCTTTGATAACCTACGAATTCGAAGATTCCTGCAGGTAAGGGCATGTATTCTCTTTTTTGGTTGAATGTGATTGCAAAAAGGAATTGCTGTGCATAAGCGCCGATGAATGAGTATACTCCTACCACAATCAGGCCTGGAACCGCAAGTGGAAGAACAACCCTCCTGAGAATATACATTCTGGATGCACCATCAATCCATGCTGATTCCTCGAGCTCAATGGGAATTTTTTCAAGATAAGCTTTCAGCAGCCAAATTCCTGTTGGAACCAGAAATGCAGCTCCGGGAACAAACATTGCGGCATAGGTGTTTAGTAAACCCATTGAGCGCAGCAATTTGTATAGAGGAATCAGAAGCACCGCTCCCGCAAACATGTTAACTCCAAGAAATAAACTCAGACTGATAGTTTTTCCTTTAAACTTGAATCGTGCGAAAGAATAGGCAGCCGGAATGACAAACATCATACACAGAAAAGTCGTTACAGATGCCAAGAAAACACTGTTGAAAATATATCTCCCCAGTAAGGGGACAGTATCCCATATATCAAAATATGCCTGAAAAGACATGTCATCAGACCAGAACTGATATGGAGAACGAAAAAGATGTTCCAAAGGCCTCAATGAAGTCATGAACATTTCAAAAAATGGAAGCAGTATGAATGTCAAAAAAACTGCTATTCCTAAATAAAGAAAAAACTTCTGGACAAAAGTAAATCTCTCCATAATTATTTTACTTTGAATCGGTCATTTACTTTGTTCAATAAAACAAGGTAAAGTAATGAAAAAACAGCTAAAAATATGACCACCATCAATGCCCGTGTAGCACCATAACCGAACTTGTAATTTGCAATTGCCATTTTATAAGTATCAATAATCATTGTCGTAGTGGCTCCGCGTGGTCCTCCTTCAGTCAGGATCCAGATTACTTCGAAGGAATTAAAAGTCCAAATCGCAGACAATAGAGCCATCGATAAAATAACAGGCATGATCTGTGGAATAGTAATCCTTCGAAACCGATACCATCTCGATGCGCCGTCTACATAAGCTGCTTCGTACAGATCTTGCGAAACACCCTGCATTGCAGCCAGGAAAAAAACTGTTACCATTGGCGTACCTACCCATACATCAGTTACGACTGCAGAATAAAACGCACTGGTTTTATATGCTAAGAATCCAAAGGGGCCATCCAGAATACCTAAATGCATCAAAACTCCGGCGAGGATACCGAAGTGACCATTATATACCCAGAGCCAACCTATACAGCCGATCGCCATCGGAACCACCCAAGGAGGCATTACAAGGACACGAAAAGATGCCTGACCTCTAAGTTTTACGTTTATCAAGAGAGCACCAATTGTCCCCAAAATCATTTTCAGACTGACCGAAAGAAACATCCAATAAAATGTCCTGCCTACAATTCCTGGATATTTCCGGTTACTAAATAATTTTTCATAATTGTAAAAGCCTATGTACTCTTCACCGCCTAGTCCTGCATTGGTAAATGAGAGTCGTACAGTTTCAATAAGGGGCCAACCAACAATTGTGAACAGAAAAAGAGCAGCAGGCGCAATGAGCAGCCAGGCATAAAAAGCATGGGATCTCACCAGCCTCTGCCACAATGAATTATAAGCTAAGTTCTTTGAACTCATTTTGCTTTAAAAAATTTTTATGTCTTTCAAACCGGTTTGTGACTTTGCCAGTCAAGTTGGTCAAATATACTTTGGAAGTGTCCTACTGCACCCAAAAATTCGCTCAACTTTCGTTTTCTCCATGGAGTAGACCATGCTACTTCAGAAAGTGCAAGGATTCTTGGAGCAAGCATTGCTTCCATATCACTGTCTTTAATTATGGTTTCTGACCAGAGTTCACCTTGAATTCCAATAATCCTCTGTTCAAGTTCAGGTTCATTAACTGGAACTGGGTCCCATTCCAATGCGTCCGCCATTGAAACAAAAGCAGCCCACATCACACCAACCTCATGCGGCTCAGAAGTATGTGCCATATCAAAATAAATGTGTTGTGCAGGACACATGACAACATCATAACCTGCCCGGGCAGCTTTCAGTCCGGGTTCTTTACCACTCCATGAAAAGAGCAGTGTGCCTTGTCCAATTCCGCCATTTTTACCTAGCCCGGCTTGTTCCCAGCCAGCAGGACGTCCTCCCGCTTCAATAACAATTCCTGCAGCGCGTCGCATGGTCCATTCTTGAACATCTTCCGTTGACTCCAAACCTTCCTGCTCTTTCAACTTATTTATCGCAGGTGATTTTTGCCACATTTTTTGTGGTAATTCATCACATCCAAGGTGAATTACTCCAAATGGAAACATGCTTATTATTTCCGGAATCACCTTATTCAGTAATTCCCAAGTTGCCGGCATTGCCGGATTGATCGTATTTTCAACATATCCCTGAACCGATTCTTCATAGCTTTTATCTTGCTGATCTCTCAACTCCGGAATAACTTTCAGCAGCGCAGTTGCATGAGCCGGAATTTCTACTTCCGGCATAACTGATATACCAAGGCTGGCAGCATGATCAATAATCCTCCTCACATCATCCGCAGAGTATGTTCCGCCTGTAGGACCCATTCCTCCACCAAACACTGCGGGAATTACGCAGCCATTTCCACGCATTCCGGTTTTATCGGCTAATTCCGGAAAACTTGTAAGTTCAAGTCGGAAAGACTCATCATCAATCATGTGCCAGTGAAATCGGTTCAGTTTCAAAAAAGCCATCAGATCAAGTAATCTAAGGACACTGTCCACCTTATAAAAATGTCTGGCACAGTCCAGGTGCTGTCCTCTCCAGCTAAATTGAGGGAGATCCTTAATTTTCCCACATGGAATCAAAGAATTGTAGGTTTTAAGCAGCTGCAGCAGGCTGATGAGACCGTAAAAATATCCAGTGTACTGAGAGGCATGGATCTTCACTTTATCTGGCTTGATTAGCAGTTCATAACCTTCTTCTCCGAAATTTTGCTTATCTTTCTCAAAACAGACCTTAACACCTTGATTACTGAGAATTCCTTTTAAATCACATCGCTCAATTAGTGATTTAAAAGAACTAACGACTTTATTCTGGGTTTCAGAGGAGAATCCGGAAATTTTGAAACCTTCAGACAAATCGCATGTTTCAGCTTCTTGTTCCCACGAAAGAGGATGAGGTATTAAGCGGAGTGCAGGTTCTTCTGCGGAAAG
>Ga0209402_10004453_pt1 | contig 12776 bp, 9 predicted proteins | sample ArcticOcean_MG_C_3_FD_187437 | JGI IMG/M metagenome (GOLD analysis project Ga0209402, IMG submission 187437) | Marine microbial communities from western Arctic Ocean - ArcticOcean_MG_CB8_126 (SPAdes) (version 2) | ecosystem: Environmental > Aquatic > Marine > Oceanic | place: Arctic Ocean... | reverse complement strand
CAACACACGCCACCGAGGTGTTACGGGAAAATGGATATGACCGCATCCAGGTATCTTGCCACGACGGGCGGGACGGCTGGCCGGAGTATGCGCCCTACGACGGGATCATCGCGGCATGCGCACCCGAGGAAATACCGCCGAGGCTGCGGGCTCAACTAACCGACGGCGGCCGCATGATTCTGCCGGTCGGCGCCTATGAGCAACGGCTGGAGATTCATCAACGAAACGGCGATGATTTCATTGTGTCCTTTGCCGGCAGCGTGCGGTTTGTGCCGATGGTTGGGGCCTGAGTAGTGAAAGACTCGCAATATTCGCGACTGAACCGTTCTGTATGTGTCGCGCCTCCCAACCATAGATGACAAGGCCGGACTTGCAGAGCCTGCTTGTTGATTGAGAGCGGGCAGGATGACTGCGCTCTTGGGATATCTACACCCCCCTCAGCAGCGACCAAACCAGACGCCGATAGGAATCGACATCGGCCATCTGGCGCGACAGCATACGATAAAACCCCATATTCAAGACCTGTGCACGGCCGAAGGCGTGATCGATCGCGCCAACCGCATAATCAACATCCTCCGGCAACAACTCGAGCCGGGTGCGGTGGCGCGCGGCAGCGTGCCACCTGGCAGCGGCAATGACCAGTGGAAAGGTCAGCAACAAAAGCTGCATGCCAAAATAAAGGCCGGCATTGAAATTAGCGTTGCCGAAAAATTGATAGGTCTGCAGTCGCACCTTGATCATGTCCCGGTACAGCGACCAGTCCACTTCCTCGAGATTGACGATCGGCATCTCGAACAACTCGCGGCTGTGCAGCGACATGTCGGGATGCTCCTCGCCGAAGTCGTGCAGATTGCCGGACTTGAGGATCATCCGCATGATAGCCCCAGCCCGCCGCGCCCGACCGCGGAGACCCTGCCCTATCAATGATTCGTCACGCCGCATGTAGGCAGTGAATAACACCATGAACCGCCAGCGCTCAACGTTGCTGACATGCTCTGGCGGCGACATTTCGAGGCTGTCGGCAACCACCCGCCGAAGGAAGGATTCGAGAAACCTGTTCGGATTCATATCGTTCAAGAAATCCGTCCCGAGCTGTTCAAGGCGATAGGCTGCAATGTTCGCAGCAGTCACGGCAGTGGGACAGGCCAGCGTCGGACTGTCAATCACCAGCTTGTAAACGCCGGCAACAATTTTTCGGATCGCCTCAGCATCGAGACCTTCGCGGTCGTAACGGTCGAAGCCGTCACCGATGCGCAGGTCCTCGATGTACCGGTCTATCTGCCGCTTCGACTGGCTGAGCGACTGCCCCTCGTCGGCCCGCACGGCGGGGCAATCGTAGCGCGCCATGACGGAGTGTTCGTTGTCCAGGGCAGCAACGATATTGAACGGGTAAACACGGCAGCCGAGCGGCTTGATGATTTCGCCGTGGCGCGCATGAATCATGCAGTTGCCGTCGTCGCGATCGAAGTAGATGCAGGTACCGTCGCTGCGGTGGGCGATGTACTCTTTCTTATTCACCGTCGCGATGAAGTTTTCCGGAACCTGGTCTTCCTGGCGCCACTGCAGCTTCGACAGCCGCCGCTTGTCATCCGGCAGCAACGTCACATACCAGTCGCGGCAGCAACGCCCGCAGTCCGTGCAGCGGAAGTGCTGATTCGCAATGGTCAATTTATCATCGGGCGTTCGGGCCATGCATAGAATTTACCACCATTGGCCGTCTTTGTCTTTCACGTTCTGACGTTAGATTAAACGCCTTATGAGAACCTCCTGTACATGGCTTCGCGACTATATCGACATCCACTGGGACGCCCGGCAGCTCACTGAAGAGCTGACCATGGCCGGCCTCGAGGTCGAGGGCATCGAGGAGAAGGGGGTTTTGCCCGACTCCGTTGTCGTCGCCCGTATCGAGTCGCGCGAGCAACATCCGGATGCGGACAGGCTCAGTCTTTGCAAAGTCGACGACGGCAGTGGCGAGCTCATCGATGTTGTCTGCGGCGCACCGAACTGTGCCGCCGGGAAGCTCGCTGTACTGGCCCGTGTCGGTACGCGCCTGCCCAACGGCATGAAGTTAAAGAAATCGAAGATTCGCGGCCAGGTGTCGATGGGCATGCTGTGCGCTCAGGACGAGCTCGGACTCGGCGACGATCACGACGGGATCATCATCGTCGACGCCGATGCGGCGATCGGCACAGCGTATCGCAACATCATCGCTTCGGACACGGTCATCGACTGGGAAGTGACACCCAATCGACCGGACTGGCTGTCGCACATCGGCATCGCCCGTGAGATCGGCGCGATCACTGGCGCCGAACTTCGAATGCCCGCCGTCGATACCGCTGCGACAGCAGGTACGGATATAGCCAGCGAATTCAAGGTTACGGTTGCCGATGCAGATCTGTGCCCGCGCTACACTGCCCGGCTCATCAAGGACGTGACCATCGGTGCAAGCCCCGACTGGATGCAGGCATACCTGCGCGCTGTCGGCCTGCGCCCGATAAACAACGTTGTCGACATCACCAACTTCGTACTGCTCGAATGCGGGCAGCCGCTGCACGCCTTCGACTGCGACAGACTCAACGGAGATGAGCTGATCATCCGCCGCGCCGACGACGGCGAGGTCATTACGACCCTGGACGACAGCAAGCACAAACTGACAACAGCCAATCTGCTGATCGCCGATGCGGCCGGCGGCGTCGCCCTGGCCGGAGTCATGGGTGGGCGGAACAGCGAGATCAACGACGGCACCACGCGCGTGCTTCTGGAGAGCGCGGCCTTCGACGCGGTCAATATCCGTGCAACCGCGCGCCAGCTGGACCTGTCGACCGACTCATCTTATCGCTTCGAACGCGGTGTCGACGTGGAGATGGTCGAATACGCAAGCCGTCGCGCCGCGCGGCTCATCTGCGAATATGCCGGCGGCACGTTGGTCGGGGGCGTCATCGATGTGCGCCAAGGGCCGTACCTGCCGCCGCGACTGTCCTGCCGTTACAGCCAGATCGAGCGACTGCTCGGCGTCAGTCTGTCCGACCAGGAAACACAGCAGATTTTCACGCGCCTGGGGCTGGCGATCGACGACAGTGACGCCGACGGCTGCACCGTGAGTATTCCCTCTTTCCGTCTCGATTTGCTGCGGGAAGTCGATTTGATCGAAGAAGTGGCGCGAATCTATGGACTCAACAACATCCCGACTGCGCCGCCAGCCGCACGTATCGGTGGTGAGCGCGTCGAAGATGCCTACTACGCTCTTGAATTGATGCGCAACGAACTGCTGATGCTCGGCCTCTACGAATGTCTCACCTACAGCACCGTGGACGCCGACGTTGTGACCGCGAAATCTGAGTACAATCCGGGCTGCATGCTGAATTTGAAGAATCCGTTGAGCAGCGAGATGGGCGTCATGCGCCCTTCCCTGTTACAGCCGATTCTGGACACTGTGGCCCACAACATCGCGCACGGAAATCCACATCTCGCACTCTTCGAACTCGGCCGCACCTATCGCGGCATGCCCGATGATCCTGAGGAACGCAACGAAGCGGCGATCGCGCTGACCGGCCTGAAAAATCCGGAACGGTTCTCGACCGAGCGCCAGGTCACCTACGACATTTTCGACTTGCGCGGGCTGCTCGAGGACTGGCTGCAGGTCCGCCGGATTACCGACTACATCATACGGCCGACGATGCATTTCGCGTTCAGCGCCGGTGCCGAAGTTATAGTGAACGACACTGTCCTGGCAGTGTTCGGGCAGGTCACGCACGCACAGGTCGAGGAGATGCGCATCACGATGCCCCTGCTTGTGGCCCTGGTGAATGTCGACAACGTGCTGGCCGTGCGGAGCGCTCCTTCAAAGTATGCGCCCCTGGCACCGTTCCCCGCCACCAGCCGTGATGTCGCCTTCATCGCAGACGAATCGCTGGAACACCAGAAAGTCATCGATCTGATCAACGGCATCGGCGTGAAGATACTGGAGAAGGTCGAGCTTTTCGACATTTTCCACGACCCCGAGACTATCGGTGCCGGCCGCAAGAGCATGGCGTACTCACTGACCTTCCGTGCTGCGGACCGCACGCTGAAGGACAGCGATGTCAACAAGGCGCACGAAAAGATCCGTGGCAGGCTGGTCGAGGGACTGCCCATCGAACTGCGCTGAGCCCGGAATGCAGAAGCGCCCCTGGAACCGTTGGTGGCACTTCTGGCGCCAACTGCCTCCACTTCGGACTTTGTCGCCATGCTGGTGCCGACGGGTCTGGAGCCGCCAACCAGCAACGGAGGACCGGGCAAGCCCGCAATGCTTACAATGCCCTGGCGGAAGCACAGATCTGTAGCTGCAACAGGTGAACCGGTGTATACGTTCGTCGACGTTGTGCTGAGACAGATAGCGGTGTACGACTTTGAAACCGTCGATCAAAAGCAGCTTCACGCCGATCTGAACGTCGTACTGAACATCACCGGCTGGGAAATCGACGAAGACGGCTGGCTCTACCCCAGGTCGGCTGTGCAGCAGATGGTTCTCTCTTGAGCATCATTCCCTCGAAAGCCACAATCCCCCCCTCCTTGATCCATCAAATCAAGCGGACGAAGATGAATTCCCGTAGTGACACCGTGTCGCTCGATTATTCCCTGGATCATCGACAACGGATAGCACAGCCAAACCGCACCGGCAATTGTGGTCATACTGGTACTGGACCACGATTACCGAAGTGTTGCCGGAAAAGTCTTGCAGAAAGGTCGGACTCGATTCGCATTCGGTCCAAAGGAGCCTCGCTCTTGCAATATTCAGCCAGCCAATCTGCAGCAACTCGATGAGCTGCGCTGTCTGTTCGAGTTTCCGCCGCGTGTTACGACGCAACCCGCGCGGATGTGTCAGCCAACGCTCTTCTGAATCTGGTCATTTTCTCGGAATTCACCATTGGACCGACAGCCGGCCGCAACCATGGCGAGCAACTCGGTAAAGTCAAAGGGCTTGCTAAGCGCATTGTCGAAACCATACGACAGGTAGTCGGTGGCCAGATCCTGTTCATCGCTGCAGACCAGATTGCCACTGGTGACGATCGCGTTGATATCGGGATCGATATCACGCACCGCGCCGATGATCTCGAGACCGCCCGCCCCCCTGTTGATCTGGAGGTCCATGAGGATTGTATCAAAGCGCCAACCGCTTTTTATGGCGGCAGTCAATGCATCGAGGGCCTGTTCACCGTTCTCGACACAAGTTACTTCATAGCCGCCCATCCGGAGCAGCGAATCGACGACATCGCGAATCCCAAACTCATCATCCATGACAAGTACGCATCCATTGGCAGATGAAGCAGAACTGTCGTTCATTTTCTCGATTCCCGCCGTTCAGGCATACAGATTTTAATTCATTCGGGGCTCATCATTACCTAAGTGATCCGCAATTTTCGTTCCATATTGTCCATCCCATGACTCCCCCTTCGACAGCAGCCCAGAGGGATCCTTGTCGGCGACGATACTCAGACTACTGCCCGCCTCGACTTCGATCTGCGAAATAGATGCGCCAGTCCTTTGAGATTCGCTTTTTCGATTTCGTCGATTTATATCGAGAATCGTGGAAATGCGCGTTTCGGCATCATCGAGGGTTTTCCGCAGCCGCCGGCATTCGCCTCGAGAGCTTCGAGATTCTGACGGCGCATCTCGATCTGTTTGCCCTCTTCCTTCAAGCGTTGGCGTCAAGCGTTGAACCTCTTCCATTCCATGGTAGCGGCCTTGAACTCCTCACGGGAATTCTCGGCGACTTCACGGGCGAATTCAACAAACTTCGCTTGACAGGCAACGCGCTCACGGAGCTCGCTGATTTCGCGGTCGAAGCCGATGAGAAAGTCAACGGTGACAGAATCTGCATGGACGCGTTTCGTCAATGCAGCAGCCAATGCGTTTTCGACGTGATCGAGAGCGCGTTCCTCGAGGCCCTGGAGGTCCAGAGCTTCCGAAAGGATTCGCTCACTGTTGGCCTTTTCGGCCTCGTGGTAGCCGAGAAAGGACTGGGGGGTATAATCGAACCGTTTCACTGTATACAGCCTCCATGCTGAGTGTTGCGTCTGCGAAAACGTCACAGAAGTCGCACAATGTGTTCCACCTTGGCAGGCAGCAGCGGGGGAGGCAATTCTCAAACAATCAACGATCCGCCCTGTCTTCGTGATATTGGATGCTACAGGGACGATCCCGAACCTCGTCATAATGGTACTGATAACGCGTATCTATTTGATTTGGCTGGCGGTTCTGCGTAAACCGACAGTTGTATGATAGCGGAATAATAGAAAGGTGCGGGAAGGGCGCCGGGATGGAACATGCCAAAGCCGGCTCAGCCGTCGTCCAGAATGATAGTGGCAGCGGACGTGACAGAGGTTGGTGCGATGTCGCTATGGATGGAAATATCGTTGGGATCGCGCAGGCCCTTCTTCTTGAACTGGTATAGATAAGGGAATTTTCCCTTCATGTATTCTTCCAGCGTTTGGATCGTGGGACCGTAGCCGTCCTTATAGATAAAGTATTCCATGGCATGCGCCAGTTCCTGGGTACTCTCATAGCGATCGTCACGATTGACCGCCAGGCAGCGGCGCAGGATTTCCATGATCGACTCGTCCACGCCCTCGGACAGCAGTTCCCACTCGACATGCCCTTGCCCGGCTTTCGCCAACAAAGCATTCTGATCACCGTCTTCGCGGATCTTGCGACCGGTAAGCATTTCAAAGAACACGGCCCCGAGGGAGAAGAGGTCGGCACGAAAGTCGACAGCTTGGCGATTGGCCTGTTCCGGCGCCATGTAGGTAAACTTGCCCATGAGCGACTTGTCGTCGGCCGTCATCAGATTACTGGTCGCTTTGGCTATGCCGAAATCGGTCAGCTTCGGTAGGCCCTCGGTCGTGATCAGCACATTGTTTGGGCAGACGTCCTTGTGGACAATCTGCATGGGCTCACCGTAGGCGTCCATACGGGAATGCGCATAGGCCAGCCCACGGGCGACACGGCTGCAGATGAAGACAGCGAGCGGCACCGGGATCGTCGAGCGAGTCAGATTATGGGACCTGAGAAAGTCGTGCAGCGGCAGGCCCTTGACAAATTCCATGACGATGTAATAGCCCTCGGTCGTGCGGCCGAGCTGATAGATCTGGACGATGTTCTCATGCACGAGGTCGGCGACCAGTTTGCCTTCCTCAACAAACATCTCGACGAACTTTTCGTTCTTACTGAGGTCCGTGAGCAGCGTCTTGAGCGCCACCGTCTTCTGGTACCCCTTAGTCCCGTCCTGAATCGCCTCGTAAACGGAGCCCATGCCACCGTCCGCAATTTTGCGTACGATGCGAAAGGTGTATTGGTCCTTGATTGCCTTGAGCATGGTCTCCGCCCCTTAGGGGGTTTCGCCGCCCCGACCTCGTCTGTTCAACGATCCGGGACGCTGATCGAACCGATGGATGGATGGCACGGGCGACTGTATGGTATGGGAAAAGTATAGGAATCCCGGCAGACTAATGCAAGTCGCATATCTGCGATTCTCTGAAAAATCAGGCGCCGGCGGCTGGCGCTTTCAGGCGAGCAACTTGAGCACTGCTTTATAACGTCTATATTTGACGTTTACCCATTCCAGTTTCACAAAAGGCTTCTTTTCCACGGCAAACAGTACAAACCCAGAACGGAACTATATACCGGCAAAATGCCGGACAACGGCGGCCACCGCCGGAGGGTTTTTAAATGGATGCTTTTCTTAACATTCTGACGATTTTCGGGCGCAGCCTTTTTGTTGTTTTCTTTTTCGGGTTTTCTATCTTCATCCACGAATTCGGTCATCTGCTGGCAGCGAAATGGCGAAAGCTGCATGTCGAGCGTTTTTCCATCGGTTTCGGCAAGCCCCTCTGGAAGTGGCGCAAGTGGAATATCGACTTTCTCGTCAGCATGCTCCCGTTCGGCGGCTATGTGGCCTTGCCGCAGCTTGACCCGACTGACACCCCGGTTACCGAAAACGGCGAGGCACTGCCACCGATCAAGCCGATCGACCGCATCATCGTGGCGGTCGCGGGACCGCTGTTCAACATCGGCTTCGGCCTGTTCCTCGGCGTTTTCATCTGGGTCTTCGGTGTCATGGGCAGGCCGCCGGCCGATTCCTTTGTTATCGGGTCCATTCCCGAAACGTACGTCGACAGCAAGGGTCTCAACAAACCGAACCCCGAGTTCGAAGTCTTGCAGCCCGGCGACGAAGTCACCGCGATCAATGGCCATGGGTTCCACAACGGTGCACGACAGGCGTTCGAGATGATCGTTTACGCGCCGGACGGCAAAGTTATGCTCGACATCATCCGCGACGGCGGGAAACAGCAGATATCCTACGTGCCGGCGAAAAATGCGCAATTCGAAGGACTGGGCTTCCCTTTTTTCACAGCTGTTCGGCCACCGATTGTAGGTGGGGTCTTGGACGCGTCCGCGGCGGAAGCAGCAGGGATCCAGGCATACGATGTCCTGGTGGAAATTGACGGCCAAAAGATCGTCGACCAGGATTTCCTCACGAACGAGTTGCAGCTCGCTGCAGGCGCCCCCGTGACGCTGAAGATCCTGCGCCCCACCAATAGCGACCGGAAGCAGAAGGGAAAAAACTACGAGGCGATCATCATCGAAAACGTCCAAGCCGCATTGACCAAGCGGCCGGACGGCAAGATGTATTATCAGCTCGGCGTCAGTTGGCAAATGCTGCTCTACCCGTCCCCTATACAGCAGTTACAGGATGTCGTGGTGCGTACATATCGCACGTTGCATGGTCTGTTCGACCGCGCCAATCATATCCGGCCTAAACATCTGATGGGGCCTGTCGGAATCGCGCAGAACCTATACAACATCGTGCGCTACAGCTTGATGACGGCGCTCAGTTTCGTGGTTTTGATCAACTTCAGCCTGGCTCTGCTGAATCTGTTCCCGCTGCCAGTCCTCGACGGCGGCCATATCACGTCGGCGATCATCCAAATCATTATTCGCCGGACAATCCCCACGCGCATCGCCGTAAACCTACAGTATGCCTGCTTCTTTCTGCTCATCGGTCTCATGCTCTACATCACTTTCCATGACGTCATGCGACTGACACGCCCGCTTCCGACGAGATCAAAGACCAGCACAAGTGAACCCGCGACGAAAGAAAACGGGAGCGCACCGGAAGTTCCCTTGGATGATGCCACGCCGGCACCTGCCGGCGAAGCTCCGGCCGATGCAGCGCCGCCCTGAAGTCGGTTTCTGCCGCGTCACATATACGGCCAGTAGCGCTCGTTGAAGCGCTGGATGCGGATCGGCACGTCGAATGCCTGCTGCAGCAGCGGCTCCGTGAGGACCTCCGCCTTCGCGCCACAGGCGAGAATGCGGCCGTCCTTGATAATCATACCATTTTTGAATGGTCCTATAATGTCATCGACCCGATGCGTCACCATGATGAAAGTCGGTGCATCCCGGTCACTGGAGAAATCCTCTATGGTGGCGAAAAACTGCTCGCGCGACTTGAAGTCGAGATGGCAGCAGGGCTCATCGAGCACCAGGATCGGCGGATCCATAATCGTGGCACGGGCGATCAGCACACGCATCTGCTCGCCGGAAGACAATGTGTCGAACCGGCGCCGCAGCAGTTTCCCGCAACCAAGCTCCTCCAGGCGCTCCCGTGCCTGCTCGGTCTCGGCCGATACCGGATCGCGATACAGCCCGATGGTGGCGTCGAAGCCCGAAAGCACGACATTGATCGCCGGCATGTGGTCGAGCGTCCAATCCTGCAGATAGGCACTGACCCAGCCGATCTGCTTGCGGATGTCCTGGATGATGCAACTGCCGTACCGGTGGCCGAGCACCTGTACTGAACCGCCGCTGCGCGCCCAGGCCAGGCCCATGACCAGGTTCATCAGCGTGCTCTTGCCCGAACCGTTCTCACCCAGGACGAACCAGTGATCCCCGGCGTTGACTGTCCAGTCGATGTCGTGAAGGATTTCGGTGCCGTCGATGACAACCGTGGCGTTGCGGATGTCGATGATCGGATCTGGCATGGATGCCTCCGCTTTATGTCGGGGTCAATGGAATTGTGTCATTCGGGTAGCAGATTACCAGAAGTTGACAGCTACGTCAAGGTCTCTTGGCGGACATCCAGGTGGAATATATGGCGACAGGGTTCGTTTATTATCCGGATTTCCTCGAGCACGACACTGGGCCGTCCCACCCGGAACGTGCCGAACGCCTGCGCTCGGTGATGGCTCACCTTGAATCGAGCGGGCAACTCTCGCAGGTGAACCGTCTCGAAGCGACCGCCTGTGAGACGCGCTGGCTGCACAGTGTGCACACCGAGGATCACGTCGATCTGGTGCGTCGCGCGGCGGGCCAGGCGCCGGTGCACCTGGATCCCGACACCGTGGTCTCGGCGGGTTCATGGGACGTCGCGCGTCTTGCAAGCGGATCCCTTCTGGCGGCCTGCGATGCGGTGGTCGATGGTCGCGTCGACAACGCTTTCTGCGCCAGCCGGCCGCCGGGACATCACGCCGAGCGTGATCATGCGATGGGTTTCTGCCTGTTCAATCACGTCGCGGTAGCGGCTCGCTATCTGCAAGCGCAGCACAGTATCGATCGCGTCATGATCATCGACTGGGACGTGCACCACGGCAACGGCACGCAGCATATCTTCGAAGACGACGCCAGTGTCTTCTATTTCAGCATCCACCAGTATCCGTTCTATCCGGGCACCGGCGCTGCGGGTGAACGCGGCAAGGGAGACGGCGACGGCGCCACGCTCAACATCCCGATGACCGCCGGCAATAACGACGACGCATATATCGCCGCGTTCGAAGAACAACTCGTGCCGGCGGCAGAGGATTTCGCGCCGCAGTTCATCCTGGTATCTGCGGGTTTCGACGCCCACGAAGCCGATCCACTGGCATCGATGGCGGTGACTGAAGACGGTTTCCAACGGCTGTCAACGATCGTCGCCGACCTGGCGGCCGTGACCTGCGGCGGCCATCTGGTGTCGCAGCTTGAAGGCGGCTACAACACCGACGCTCTGGCGCGCAGCGTTGCTGTGCATCTCGATGTGTTACTCGACAAGGGCCGATAAATGGCGAGCAAAACGTCGCCAGCTTCTAAGCCAGCAGTCTCAGCCCGCGTCATGCGTCTTGCCGCGGTCATTCTGATTGCTGTCCTCACCTTCGCGGTCTACTGGCACACACTCGACGCACCCTTCATTTTCGACGACGAGGGAAACATCCGGGACAACCCGCATGTGCGCCTCGAGCATCTGACCTGGTCGAAGCTGAAGGCGACAGCAACTAAAAGCGTCAACAGCCAACGGCCGTTGTCCAACATATCATTTGCGCTGAATTACTGGATCTCGGGAGGCGAATACAACCTCCGCCACTACCGCATGGTCAACATCGCGATCCACGCTGTCTGCGGTGTCATGGTCTATCTCTTCGCGATGCTGACTCTGGCGCTATGCCGCACCGACGGCAAGCGGCGAATCGGCCGCCGCCAGGTGGTGGCCGCTTTGATCATAGGCGGGCTATGGGTCCTTCACCCGCTGCATACTCAGAGTGTCATTTACATTGTCCAGCGCATGAACAGCATGGCTGCGATGTTCGCAATGGTCTCGATAAATTGCTACATCATCGGGCGCCGAACCCGCGGGACGCCACGGGCCTGGTGGTTCGCTGGCGCCGGCCTGGCATTCTTCTGCGGGATGGCCTCGAAGGAGATCGCCGTCACCGTGCCGTTGCTGGTGTGGCTCTATGAATGGTACTTTTTCCGCGACCTCAGCCGCGACTGGCTGATGTCCGGCCTCAAGTATTTCGCGGCACCTGCCATCATCATTCTGCCGTTGCTGCTCTGCGCATACACTGATGGCGACCCGCTCCGCATACTGGCAAAGTACGACGACCGTGATTTCACGTTGCTCGAGCGGCTGTTGACCCAGTACCGCGTGGTGTGGCTGTATCTGTCCCTGTTGTTTCTGCCGTTGCCATCACGCTTCAACCTCGATTACGATTTCCCGGTGTCAGCGTCGTTGTTTTCACCACCGTCGACCCTGGTTGCCATCGTTGCCACGGTTGGTCTTTTCTATGCTGCCTTTCGCCTGGCACCGAAGCATCGGATCCTGTCGTTCGCGATCCTGTGGTTCTTCATCAACCTGGCACTGGAGTCTTCGTTTATCGCGCTGGAAATGGCCTTCGAGCACCGAACGTATCTGCCATCTGTCCTGGTCGTAGTGGCCTTGTGGCAATACATCGAAGGCTGGTGTGCCCCGATCCCGAAACTGGCACCGATCCTGGCACTGCTGATCGCCGCCGGCCTGGGAGGCGCGACCGTGTCGCGTGGCAAAGTATGGCGCGATCGCGTCTCGCTGTGGGCTGACTGCGCAGCCAAGTCGCCGAATAAGGCCCGGCCGCATTTCAACCTGGCCCAGTCCTGCGAGGCTGCTGGCCAGATTGAACGAGCAGTTGCTGAATTTCACGAAACGCTGCAAATCGACCCTGAGCATGCCGAAGCCCACAACAACTGCGGCGGGCTGCTGCAGCGCGAATATGGGAAATCCGAAGAAGCCAGGCCACATTTCGAAAAAGCGATTGAATACCGGGAGAAATACGCCGAGCCCTACAACAACCTCGGCACCGTCCTGGCCAATGAAGGCAGGATCGACGAGGCCGTTGTCAACTTCCGGCAAGCCGTAAAGCTGAAACCGGATTTTGCCCAGGCAATCTCGCAACTGGGCATGGCACTGACGTTGCAGGGAAATTACAAAGAGGGGTTACCTTTCCTGC
>Ga0209402_10004451_pt1 | contig 12784 bp, 15 predicted proteins | sample ArcticOcean_MG_C_3_FD_187437 | JGI IMG/M metagenome (GOLD analysis project Ga0209402, IMG submission 187437) | Marine microbial communities from western Arctic Ocean - ArcticOcean_MG_CB8_126 (SPAdes) (version 2) | ecosystem: Environmental > Aquatic > Marine > Oceanic | place: Arctic Ocean... | reverse complement strand
AAACCTGAAGAAAAAGACGCTGCTCCTGGTGGAATGCCTGGGGGTATGGGCGGTATGGGAGGAATGGGTGGAATGGGAATGTAATACCCTTTTTTCATCCGAGAATTTTAAAAACCCCAACGGTAGCAATACTTTTGGGGTTTTTTTTGTTCTAAAAAGTAATGAACAAAGTAATGAATGAGTAATGAACAATTTATATAATTTAAAACACATCTAGTTAAAAACTTAAAACAATACACCACACTACTTTAAAGAATTTGTTAGAGATAATTTAATCACTTTAGTTTCAAAATATTTGAAGATTTTTTCACGCACCCAAAGACTGTCCTAGAGTATTTTTTTGCAGTTTGAGTAGATTGTACAAGATATGTACTTGTATGCACTTAGGACGTCTTAAAATTAGACGAACAAATAGAATAATCTTAATCTCAAGATGCAAAACAGATTATTTAAGTTAAATAGAAAATTCACTACAGAATCAAACAAAAAGTTGAGTATGTAAAAATATTTTATTTGCGCAGACTATAACTTGTATAAATAGAACTATAGAAGTTTAAACAAACTTTTATAAATAGTTAATAAATGCATATATCGATGTGATTAAAGAGAAACATTTATCAGACTTTATTAAAATAGTAGTAAGAATTTAATCGGAACTTTTCTTATTACAACATACGAGGCCGTAAACTCTTATTACGGAAAGACGAGGGTGAGTCGCTAACTGACAAATCCCATAGAATTTAATATCAAACTTACCAAGATATTAAATCTAGCGTTAGTAGTTTGAAGACTACAAAGTGGTAAGTATCTGGTTCATCCAGCAGATTGAAGCGCTGACCGTTTGTCTGTGAATACCGATTTTCAATACTCCAAGGTAAGTGTCTATTTGGGCGTTGTACTCAAGGGCTAGACTTTTCCAACTTCTAATATTTTTTTAAGTATTAGTTGATGGCAAAGTTTTGTCTAAATGAACGTTACCTCAAGATTAACCACTAATGAGAACAAGACGAAGTCTTGGTTGCGAAGCAACTACATGAGTAACAACACTTATAAATACTATTATGGAACATAAAATAACAAGTATCTGGAACAAGATAAAATCAACCAAGGACACCTTTAGTAAGATTGCCTTAACCAAAGAACTAGATGAATTAGTAACCAAATATAAGAATGAACTTATAACCAAGTTTCAAAGAGAAAAGAAATGAGTAGTCAATCTTTAGTAAATGAAATTAAAAACTACTATGACACAACACAAGCAACAGCCGAACTTGAAGATATGTTGCAGTCTAATCGTCTGTATCAAAAGAAAGATAGTGTCACATATTTCATCAAGCAAATGACAGGTAGAGATGGCGACAGTTTCACTATAAGAGAAACAGGCAAGTTTCTATCAAACATCATCAACGAACTTAAACTTAAATACGAAATAAAGGACTAAACAATGTGGTCAGTAGAAAACAATCAAACATCAACTACTAAGAAAATAACAGTCAATTTTTCAATTGATAAACATCTATACGAACAATTTAAAAAAGTTGCACAAAAAGATATGCGTAAATACTCAAATATAGTGGAAGGCAGTATTCGTAGATATGTGCAGAGTAGGATTTAAATATTATTTTAGCACCCTAAATAAGTTTTTTGTGTAGTCATTTTCCATATCTGCCTCAATTTCTGCTAACTTTTTGATTATTTCTCTTTCATGTTTTGATTGGCAAAACTCACAATACAATTTGCCTATTGGGTAAAGTTTATTCAATTGAATCTCAAACTTTGATAATCCAATTGAACATTCTGAACATAGATAATCCATTATGCTACTGCCCCCTCTCTATTCAGTATTTTAAATACCCAACTAACAGGAAACTTCTTACGTGTTGTTCTAGTGATCTGATCTGCAACTTTTTGGTAAGAATTGCCTTGTTTCCTCATTAATTGCATATCTCTAATGACAGATTGTTCCTTTTCACATGGGATATAATAATTGTTCTGATCAAGATCATAGCCAAACATCTTTTTACCCCCTAAAAATCTACCCTCTTTTGCCAATCGTTGTTTTGTAGCAGTTTGTTTTTCACTACATTGTTTTGAATAAAATTCAGCAAAGACAGACAATAGTTTAACGAACACACTGCCCATTGCATCACTACCTGTTACTTCTCCAAATTCTGTGAAGTGTAAAGATACTTTCAATCTCTTAAACTTCTCAATTGTTTGAAGTAAGTCTAAAGTGTTTCTTGAAAATCTATCTAACGCAGAACAAATAATATGATCTCCTTTTTTTAGAGTGTTCATTAACTCTAACCCCATTGTTCTGTTTGCAAACCTTACTGTTCCAGAAATACTTTCAGTTACTTCTTTATCAATTGTTAAGTCTTTTAAGTTTGCATAAGATTTACACTTACTTAACTGTGTATCTATTGAACTTCCTTTATCAAAGTTCTCATCTGCCGAACATCTACCATAAAAGTATACTGTCATTGTTTTCTCCTTTTGTTATTCATTGACTTAATCGATTAGAACATGGTGACAAATAATGGTGGAAACACAAGCATTTGCTTAACACATAGGACTACTATTTTGTCGTGTAAACATCTTAAATGTGTATATTGAGGTTTATGGAACTAAAGTTTAAAGAAATTCAACCATACAGATGTTGGTATCAGTATCTTCAAAACGCATTAAATGATTCAGAACTTTCTAAAAAAGTTAATAAAACTTATTATAAAGATTGGCACTTAAATCAAGTTAAGACAAAATCATTTAATCAATGGATTAAGACTCACGAACATTTATTTGTTAATAAAGAAGTTCAATCAATAAAATTATTAGAAAATAAACGAACACCTAATACTGTTGCAGTAGAAATACCGATCAACTACACAGTTCAAAGAATACAAAATGAAATAGGCAAAACTGTAAAAGGTTTAGTTTCACAACAACAAGTAAGTAATCGTTTCAAACTTCATATTAAAAGATCATTTCAATCAAGAACTTTCGATTGGTTTCTATGGGCATATGAACTTCATAAAAAAGACAAATACACACTTGATGAAATCTTTGAATTAGTCGAGGAGAAACAAGACAAGAGGCAAGTCAAAGTTAAAAAGAGATCGAATGCTAGAAACATGATGAGAAATCTACCCAAAGGTACACAAGAATATGTTTCTAAAAAAAGAAGTGATGGTTCTATTGATACTATGGCAGGAACTAAACGAACTAGTGGTTCAAGACAGAACGCAGTTTATATTTCAAGAAATGTAGCCAAAGCAAAAAAGATATTAAACAATGTGTGTAAAGGGCAGTTTCCTGGTGATTATTCAGATCATTAACTAATCTTTCTGAATGGAAAACATTTAGAAATCTTGTTATATTTCTTGAATGGAAGAAAACTTTGACGCAATTATATTCTCATGTGATTGGGACAATTATCAAAACAATATCCTAAAAGATAAAGAGAATAAGACTGTTGGAGAATGGAAATTAGATAGAGAGAAACTCAAATCTGTCAAATATGCTTATGCATACCTAACAAATTCAGACAAAACAGTAGTTAAAAAGTTTCATATAGATAAGTGGGAAGACGCAAAGATAGAGAAAGGATATCGTTTTGATTGGAGATCATGTTTTACATTCACACATAGTGAAGATGTATTCTTTGAATGGAATCGTGAACCAGTTCAATCACCTAGATATGTAAACTCTAGTGAAATGGATTTACTACCTAGAATGAGTGAAGAACGAATAAAGATGAATTTACATAAGAGTGAAATAACACCTAAAGTTAAATATGAATCAGTTGATGGTGCAGAAGGTACACAAAGAGTAAGAACTAGAGGCACTGGCACTAGAAGAAAACTGAAAGTAGAGTCTACAAGAAATAAACTTGCAAAAGTTTATAGAGATCAATTCAAAGAGAAATTTAAATTTACTGACTTATCTGCAATACCAACACTTGAAAAACAAGTTGAAGAAGGACTTACACCAGAGGTAGTTCTTACAAATTATTTCAATTCAATACAGAAGTAGAAACTTTCCATTTAGAAATAATCATTCTATTCAATAGATGAGATAGAATATTCTTATTATTTACTTACCTTTTTGTTATCCCCAACACTACTAGTCTTAAACGAACCGAAAAACTAATCAGGCTGATATTATAGTGTCATGTTAAATCAGACTCTATTTTTATCGATAGTCATATCGTTTTTTGTTTATGAATCTGATTTAGCAGTAAATGTTATCCCCCCAAGACTACTAGTCTATTGCAAACCAATTTTATTAGGCAGTCTGATATTATTTACAGATATTAACAATAAAAAAGAAAGAAGAAAACATATGAACCAATGGATAGAAACAGAAACAATCGCAACTGAAGTGAATCTTAATAAAGATTTTCATTTCGAAAATAAGACAACTGAAAATAATAAAAGTAACAAGAATGATTATCTTACTGAACTTGCCAACAAGATTCTGAACAACGAAGTAAAGTATTACCCCCAGACCTACTAGTTTAGAACGAACCGAAATTATTAATCAACCTGATATTATATACAGATAATAAACAATAAAGAAAGAAGACGAGTATGACTAAAATGTACAAAGTAACCTTCAACAATCACGAAGTGTTAATTAAACAAAGAAAGGAAAAAACTATGAATAAAAAAGTATATTTTAATGAAATACCTATAACTGAAAAATACAGACCAAGTAAATTATCTGAATGTGTTTTGCCGTTAAGAATTAGTAAAAGATTGGAAAAATGGAAACTAAAACAACCCAATCACTTAATTTTCTATGGTAACGCAGGTGTTGGAAAAACATCTGCAGCATTAGCACTAGCGAAAGAACTATCACCAGATAATTATATGATCATTAATGCATCAAAGAATAATGATGACAATTATATTAACAACTATGTTTCAAAATTAATGGGAAGCATCTCTCTTTATGGTCAAAAGAGAATTATCATTTTAGATGAAAGCGATAGAATAACTGAAAATGCACAAACATCATTAAGACGGCCACTGGAAGAATATAGCCATCTATGCTCTGTTATCTTTACATTCAATTATGATGACAAAGTAATAGAACCAATTAAGTCCAGATGTTTAGAATTTGATTTTAACTTAAATGACGATGAGAAAAATGAAGTTAAAAAATCTTTAACTAAAAGACTTAAATCAATTATTAAGAAAGAAAAAATAGAAATAACAAATAAAGAATTGAATTTGATAGTAAATTCAAAGTTTCCAGATATGAGAAGATGTTTAAATGAACTAGAGGTTTTTTAGGTATTGATATTGATTAACTTAATAATCCGAGTACCAATTTAAAATAAAATTAGATTATGCCGAAGATAAACAAAGACTCATTAAAAATTTTACCAAGAACTAAAATATGGATTTATAAGTTTGAAAATAAAAATACTTATTTTTGTAGATTCTATGTTGGTAAAATTCATTACAAATCTGGTTATAAAGAAATTGGACTTAGAACTAAAAACATAAACGAGGCGATATCAAAAGCAAACGCAGAGTTTAAGATTTGGTTTTTAGAACATAAAGACACCACAACTAAAAAAGATTCAAATATAGATTTAGATATCGCTCAACCTTGGTTAAGATTTAGAATAAACAAATACAAAGGCAAAACTCATCTTAAAAATAATGAACAAGGCGAAAGAGATAAGTCTAAGTGGAATTATTTAAAACCTTACTTTGATGATGTTGATTATAAAGACTTTGAATTAGTTGAAACACTTATCAATGACCAGATTTTATCTGATTTAAAAGATTTAGGTAAAAGTGGTAATACTATTAATAAGTATATGTCTGTTCTCACTCAAATGTTTAAAAGAGCAAAAGACAGAGGCATCATTGATGTCATACCTGATACCCCAACAGAATTAGTGATTAATACTTCAAGAAACCCCTACTCTAATCAAGAGTTAAATTTAATTAATAGAAAATGTGATGAAGAATATTCAAAGAAAGAAGATAAGTTTTACTTAGAACTAAAAGATTATTTTAATCTTTGTAGAAGTGGTGGTTTTAGACCAGGGCTAGAAGTTCTAAACATTAAGAAAAAAGACTTTCAATATCTAACTGATGCTAAAAACTCAAACTTAAGAGTGTTAGAATTTACAGTGTACAATACCAAAACTAAACCAATTCATAAAATTACTTGTAATCCATTTTTTACAGATAAAATATTTCCAGAAATATTAAAAAGAAACTCCATTAAAGATAATGACTATCTACTTTTTCCAAACGAACTGAATAGAAATAGTTTAAAGAATAGAGTTGGTAAAGTTTTTACAAGACTATCCAAAGAACTTGGATTGTATTATTTCAAAGATGGTGGAACTAGACCTATTTATTCAATTAGACATACTTATGCCACTGAACTTTATAAAAAAGGAGTAACTATCCAAGATATTGCTACTTCAATGAATACAAGTGAAAGAATGATTATGTCCGTATATTTGGGATTATCAGACCAAACTTTAGTTGAAAGACATAAGAGAGTTTATGGTAATATGAAAATTATAAAGTGATTTTGATGAGACAAAATAGGAAACAATTTTAGAGATTGACATTACTTTGCTATTTATTTAAATTTATTTATGAAACAAATATTTTTTTCTATTATTTTAGTAATTTTTCTCTCATCCAACGCACAAGCAAATAAAAATAAAAATACCTGGGATTATCCTCTTTTAGTATATAGCGGATGGGTAATTAAAGGTTCAGAAAATCATTACAAATTTCAATCAAATTTAAGAGAAGATAAAGACGTTCTAAAAGAATTTAAAAACAACAAAAATACTGGGATAATTAGTTATTTGTTATTTGAGAACGATAAAATTGTTATTGATGTGTCTGATATTCCTAAAAAAGTTAGCAGCGGACATACAATACTCGATGGTTTATTACCATCACATTCAATGGGCAAAAGTTTAGTATCTTATGTAACAGGTCATGCAATTTGTGAAGGCTACATTGATAGCGTAAATGTAAAACTAAATGATTGGCCATTAATTAAAGACACTCTTTATGAAGATTCTATATTGCTTGATCTTTTAAATATGAAAGCAGGGGACCAAAAATATATAGGTGAAAGACTTAAACCGCGAAGAGATAATAAATTAAAAAAAGATAACGAAAATGTAAATGTCATTGGTCTAGTGAGAGTAATGAATGAATATTTAAGAGGTACGGAAAAAAGTAAATTAGTTTATAACTATAGTGCTTTGACGACTAATGTAATTATGAATTATGTAAAACATAAGGCTGGCGCTGATTGGGAAAAATTATTACATAAAGTTTTTAATGAACATGTTAAAGTTAAAAATAGTGTTCAATTTCAAAGATCCAAAAAATTTTTTGGTGAAGATTTCGTTTCTGCAAGATATTCTTTTTATGCAACTAGATATGACTATTTAAGAATAGCAAAAACAATGATGGATGATTGGCATAATGATACTTGTGCTGGAAAATATTTAAAAACAATCTATGAAAATAGAGTTCAAAAGAAAGACAATACAAAGGTAGCAACTGATGTTGGTCTTTATACAAAATCATATGGGGGCCAAATCCATTTTGATATTTTTGGACTAAAAAAAGGAAGGAAGATTATAGGGATGAGTGGATTTGCAGGTCAGCAAATATTAATCGATTTAGATAATAAAAGAATAATAGTAGTTAGTTCATTGTACAGAAACTATAATTGGAAAAAAATAGTATATAAGAAAATAAAGAATTAAAAAAAACCCTTAGTAACCCGCTTCTCAATGAAGTCATCTTTCGAATTGCTTTTGAATTAGAGTGTTTTCTCAATGAAGTCTTCAATGAAGTTCTTAAATAAGTGAGTACTGACATCAAATGTATGCGAATGTAATCATTTCTACTCAATTAAAAATTCTAAAAGGCCATCTTTTAAGATGGCCTTTTTTTTTATTAACCTGTTATAAGATTTATAAATGTCAAAAAGATATAGTGGAAAATCATTTAAAGACTCAAGTGCTAGTAAAAAGCCTAGACTAAGCCTGAAAGAAAAAAGAAAACTTAAAAAAGAGAAATCTAAAAAGTCTTAGATTTTAGCTCTTTTTTGACTATGTTTTTTAAAGATAAAACTTTTAGGTCTATTGCTTCTACCTTTAAATTTTTTCTTTACTTTAAAACCAAAATTTTTTTTTTCACCATCATTTAAAAAATTTTCTGATGGTTTTTTGCTAAAGTATTTTGGGTTATTTGTATAGCCAGTTGGTCTTGAATCGTCTTTTTTGAAGAAGCTTTTTTTTCCTTTAAAACCAAAACTTTTTTTCTCTCCATCTCTTGATGGTCTATCTGCTCTTCCTCTTACAAATGATTTTGGTTTATCACCAAATCTAGATTTTTCTGAATCGTCTTTTTTGAAGAAGCTTTTTTTTCCTTTAAAACCAAAACTTTTTTTCTCTCCATCTCTTGATGGTCTATCTGCTCTTCCTCTTACAAATGATTTTGGTTTATCACCAAATCTAGATTTTTCTGAATCGTCTTTTTTGAAGAAGCTTTTTTTTCCTTTAAAACCAAAACTTTTTTTCTCTCCATCTCTTGATGGTCTATCTGCTCTTCCTCTTACAAATGATTTTGGTTTATCACCAAATCTAGATTTTTTTTCATCTCTGAATTTTCTTTTTTTATTATATGGAGCCTTACCCCTCTTGTTTCCTCTCGAATTTTTTCTTAACCCACCTGGCGCAGGTTTAAAGTTTGGATCAATTAATTTACTAATTGAATTCCACATCAATCTATCATCTGGTGTAAGAAAAGTTAAGGCAGAACCTTCCGATCCTGCTCTAGCAGTTCTTCCAATTCTATGAATATAATCTTCCGGAACTTGAGGTAAATCATAATTTATTACATGTTGAATTAAGGGAATGTCCAATCCTCTTGCCGCAACATCAGTTGCGATTAATATTTTTTTAAGACCTTTTCTAAATGAATTAATTACACGATCTCTTTTACTTTGACGAAGATCTCCATGAATTGCATCAGCTGAATGACCTTCTTCTTTAAGACGCTTAACCATTTTGTCAGCACTACGTTTTGTTTTAACAAAAACTAGGATTGATCCTTTTCTTGCTAAGAACTGATCAATTAATTCATCATATTTATTTTCTTTATAAACTTGAAGCGTTTCTTGTTTAATTTTAGCAATAGGAACTGAAGTTGATCCTGCAGAAATTCTTTCAGGTTTATTTAAATATCTTTCTGAAATTCTAAGAATATTTTGTGGCAATGTTGCAGAAAATAATAATGTTTGGTGGTCTTTTGGAACAAATTTTAAAATCATTTCTATTTGTGGAGTAAAACCCATATCTAACATTCGATCTGTTTCATCTAATACCAAGTATTTTGTAGCTGATAAATTTAAGCTTTTCCTTTTTAGGTGATCATTAATTCTGCCTGGTGTACCAACAATTATTCTAGACCTATTACCTAATTGTCTAAGTTGTTTTTGCATAGCCTCTCCACCTATAAGCAGTGCAGTTTTAATATTAATTTTATCACCAATAATACTTTTGATAGCCATCATTACTTGGGTTGCTAATTCTCTAGTCGGACACATAACTAATGCAAATGCATTTTTATCTAATATTAGTTTATTAATTAAAGGAATGCTGAAAGCCAAGGTTTTTCCCGTTCCCGTTTGTGCAGTTCCTAAAACATCTTTTCCCTCTAAAGCAACCGGTATTGCCATGCCTTGAATTGGCGTTGGCTTCTTAAAATTCATTTTTTCCAATGAATGCTTTAACAAATCTTCTATTTTTAATGATTTAAAATTTTCCATTTAGATATTTAGATTTTTTAAAATTTAAGGAGATATGCTCTTAATCCTTTAATACGTCTAATTTATATAGGGATATCTATAGGTTTTTTGAATAATCACAAGAAGTGAATTTTTTTTGAAAAGATGAATCATAAGCAAATAATAGTTTTTTTAAGTTTTCAAATTAAGCAATTAATGTATAAGAGCCTCAAATTATGCCTAATAATATTAGAAACATCACAATCATTGCTCACGTTGACCATGGTAAGACAACCATGATTGATAATCTTATGAAACAAAGTGGTTCATTTAGAGACAATGAAGTTGTTGATGAAAGATTAATGGATTCTGGTGAATTAGAAAAAGAAAGAGGTATCACTATTTTAGCTAAGCCTGCTTCAATTAATTGGCACGACACAAGAATTAATATTATAGATACACCTGGACACAGAGACTTTGCTGCAGAAGTAGAGCGAGTCTTATGTATGGCAGATGGAGCATTATTGCTTATTGATTCTGCTGAAGGTGTAATGCCTCAAACAAAATTTGTATTGGCTAAAGCTCTTAAACAAGGATTAAAACCAATTGTTATAATAAATAAACTAGATAAGGCTGACCAAAGAGCCAATGAAGTATTAGATGAAACATTTGATTTATTTGTAAGCCTAGATGCAAATGATGAGCAATTAGATTTTCCAGTTTTATATGCTAGCGGAAGGTCTGGATGGGCTAGTAAAGAAGTCGATGGTCCAAGAGAAAATCTTCATCCATTATTAGATTTAATCATAGAACATGTTAAGCCTGCAGAACTTGATACTAGCAAACCTTTTGCGATGTTATCTACACTTTTGTATGCAGATAATTTTTTAGGTAGAAGCTTAGTTGGAAAAATATCTCAAGGAACAGCAAAAGCTAATCAACCGATTAAGGCGATAAATCTTAAAGGTGAAAAAATAGATGAAGGTAAATTAACTAAAATTTTTAGATACGAAGGAACAAAAAAAGTACCCATCGAAGTTGGTGAAGCTGGAGATATTGTTGTAATTGCTGGATTAGAAAAAGCTAACGTAGCCGACACTATTTGTGATCCTGAAGTAAATGAACCAATTCCCGCAACACCAATAGATCCACCCACTATGTCTATTACAATCAGCGTTAATAGTTCTCCACTTGCTGGAACTGAAGGGAAAAAATTAACAAGCACTCAAATTAGAGATAGATTAATTACTGAGGCACAAAACAATGTTGGAATTTCTTTTTCTCAAAATGCTAATGTAGATTCTTTTGTAATTAGTGGTCGTGGAGAATTAATGCTTGAAATATTACTCACACAGATGAGACGTGAGGGTTTTGAAATGACAGTAAGCCCTCCAAAAGTTTTATACCAACAAGATGAAAATGGAAATAAGCTTGAACCTATTGAAGAAATCACTATTGATCTAGATGAAGAATACTCATCAAAAATAATTGATTCAATGAATAGAAAAAAAGGTAAATTAATTGACCTTAAAGATACTGGAAAAGATAAAAAACGACTAATCTTTCATGCACCAACAAGAGGTTTAATGGGTTATACAAGTAGATTTCTTACTCTAACAAAAGGTACCGGTGTAATTAATAGAATATTTCATGGTTATGGAAAATTTGAAGGTGAGATGGATGGAAGAAAAAATGGTGCTTTGATTTCCATGGCTACTGGAAAAGCAGTAGCGTTTGCAATATTTAATTTACAGGCAAGAGGTGAAATGTTTGTTACTCATAATGACCCTGTTTATGAGGGAATGATTGTTGGATTAACTCCAAAACCCGGTGATATGATTATCAACGTTATGAAGGGTAAACAATTAACTAACATGAGAACTCAAGGAACTGATGAAAATGTAGTTCTTACCCCGGTTAGAAAAATGTCAATTGCAGAACAATTAAGTATATTAAATACTGATGAAGCGCTAGAAATCACTCCTAAATCTCTTAGATTGAGAAAAGCCATCCTTAATCCTCATGACAGAAAAAAAAACGAGAAGTCTGGAACGCCGCTTTAATTAAAAATTTTTCCTACAATAAATAACCCTAAAGCAACTGACGGTCCTATACCAAACGCGAACAATAAAGTCCCAACTCCTACTGTTCCACCCAAATACCAACCAATAGACATTACTGTAATTTCGAGAAATGCTCTAACTGCTGCAATTGGTAAATTTGTTTTTTGCTGCAATCCTATCATTAGCCCATCTCTTGGTCCTGCTCCTAAATTTGCGACTAAATAAATTCCGCCACCTAATCCAACTGTAAGTACAGCCATGATGGCTAACAATAATTGAAAAATATAATTTTCTGGTGTCGGTACGAACTTAATGCAAATATCTATCATCAAACCAATAATTAAAGCATTTAGAATTGTTCCAATTCCAGGTTTTTGATTTAACGGCAACCAAAAAATTAAAACTGCTACACTTATAAGTATAGTTATTATTCCAACAGAAAAACCGACATTTAAATAAATACCTTGTGCAAGGACACTCCATGGTGAAGCTCCAGCAGCTGAAACTATTAATAATCCTTCACCTAATCCAAATAATGCTAAGCCAAAACATAAAAAAAAGAATGTAGAAATTTTAGGTTTTAAGTTTAAAGGCTTATTTGAACTCCATGAAACTTTAGGAACATTTTTTATAGACAAAAACATATGTTCTTTCATTATACGCTTTCACAAAAAAAGAAAGTCTATTATTCTAACTTTTTATGAAAAAAATTTTTTTCAACATTATTATATTATTTTTTATTACATCAAATTTAAATGCTCATATTTTACACTATAAAAATTTTAAAAAAATTGAAATGGAAATTTTTCGCAATAATGAATTAATTGGATATAATTATTATTTTTTTACAAGAGACAAAGATATAACTAAAATAACAAATCAAATTAAATTTACTATAAAATTACTAGGTACTACTATTTTTG
>Ga0209402_10004447_pt1 | contig 12788 bp, 10 predicted proteins | sample ArcticOcean_MG_C_3_FD_187437 | JGI IMG/M metagenome (GOLD analysis project Ga0209402, IMG submission 187437) | Marine microbial communities from western Arctic Ocean - ArcticOcean_MG_CB8_126 (SPAdes) (version 2) | ecosystem: Environmental > Aquatic > Marine > Oceanic | place: Arctic Ocean... | reverse complement strand
AAGGTCCCAGTGATAATATCCACCCGTCCCATTACCTCGCAGTGCTCGTGTGTGCCCCGCCCCTGTGGCCCCATAAACCCCACCGCATGAGAATCGTCGACCATCACCATGGCCTCGTACTGTTCAGCCAAATCGCACACCGAGCGCAAATCGGCAACAAAACCATCCATCGAAAAAATCCCGTCCGTAGCAATCAGGCGAAAACGACAATCTTTCGCCTCCTTAAGCTTGGCCTCCAGATCCGCCATATCGTTGTTGGCGTAGCGCAGCCGCTTGGCTTTGCATAGCCGCACACCATCGATGATACTGGCATGGTTGAGCGCGTCGCTGAGCACGGCGTCCTCCTCGCCCAATAACGTTTCAAAGAGACCACCGTTGGCGTCAAAACAAGATCCATAGAGAATGGTATCGTCGGTGCCGAGAAAAGCTGCCAGCTGTTGTTCCAGCTCCCGGTGAATCTCCTGGGTGCCGCAGATGAAACGCACCGACGACAGACCAAACCCCCAGCGCTCCAAACCCTGGTGAGCAGCGGCGATAATATCGGGATGATTGGCCAGACCCAGATAATTATTGGCGCACATATTGAGCACGCTCTGCCCCTCTTGCACCGCGACGTGCGCTTGCTGTGGGCCGCTGAGAATGCGCTCTCTTTTAAAAAGACCGTTGGCCTCTATTTCCTCAAGTTGATGGCGAATGTGGTCCTTTGCACTGCCCAACATATCTCGTCCTCCGCTAGTCGATCCAATTGAGAATGACTTTGCCCGACTCACCCGAGCGCATGGCCGCAAACCCCTCTTCGTAGGCCGTGTACGGCAGTCGGTGCGTGATTACCGGGGCAACGTCCAATCCCGTTTGGATCATGCTCGTCATTTTGTACCAAGTCTCGTACATCTCGCGCCCGTAGATGCCCTTGATAGTCAAACCATTAAAAATCACTTCGTTCCAATCAATGGCGGTCTTCCCCTGTTGAATGCCGAGCACGGCAATCTTGCCACCGTGACACATATGGGCCAACATATCCTTGAAGGCATCGGCATTGCCCGACATCTCCAGCCCCACGTCAAAACCCTCCTTCATGCCCAACTCCGCCTCCACCGCATCGAGCCTCTCCTGGCGCACATCGACAACGCGGCTGGCTCCCATCTTGCCGGCTAGTTCCAGCCGATAGGGATTTACGTCGGTAATGACCACATGGCGTGCCCCGGCATGGCGCGCCACCGCCGCTGCCATCACGCCTATAGGACCGGCGCCGGTGATCAGCACATCCTCGCCTAATAAATCGAAGGACAGCGCCGTGTGTACGGCATTGCCGAGCGGATCAAAAAAGGAGAGAATGTCGGTGGGAATCTGGGGATCGCAATACCACACATTGGTCATCGGCAAACTAAGATACTGGGCGAAAGCGCCGGCGCGGTTGACCCCCACGCCGCTAGTGTTCATGCACAGGTGGCGCCGCCCAGCCAGGCAATTGCGGCAATGGCCGCACACTACATGCCCCTCGCCGCTAACCAGATCACCAACCTTAAAATCGTGTACATTGGCGCCAATTTCCTCAACCTGGCCAACAAATTCATGGCCTATGACCATGGGCGTAGGAATGGTCTTCTGGGCCCACTCATCCCAATTGTAAATATGCACATCCGTGCCACAAATCGAAGTCTTCATCACCTTGATCAGCACGTCATTTATGCCGATCTGAGGCGCCGGCACCTCTTCGAGCCACAGACCGGGCTCGGCATTTTTCTTGACTAAGGCTTTCATCTCTTGCACCGCATTCACACCCATTGCTTCATAGCATGAGATCCCCGCCGTTGATATCAATTGACGCCCCGGTGATATAGGCGGCATCGGCGACCAGGAATAACACCAGCTGCGCCACCTCCTCAGGCGTGCCCAAGCGAGGCGTCGGAAAACTGTCGGCATAGGCCTGGATGCGCTCTGGCGTACAATTCACGTGCACCATTTCAGTGTCGATCAACCCCGGACATATGGCATTAACGGTAATACCGCTAGGGGCCACCTCCTTAGCCATGCCGCGGGTCAACCCCAACACCCCAGCCTTAGCCGCAGTGTAGTGGATACCGCCCAAGGTACTGACGCTGCGACCAGCAGAAGAGGAGATATTGACGATGCGGCCAAACCCCCGTTCTTGCATCACTCCCAAAACGGCCATCGAACACAGGAAGGTGCCATTGAGGTTGACGTCGAGGACGAAGTCCCATTCTTCTTTAGTCATGTCCTCCACCCGGGTCGGTCGCAAAATGCCGGCGCTATTGACCAGTATATCGACTCGCCCCAAACGCTCCAGAGTTTGCGCTACGACAGCGTCCACTTCGTCTTGGCTGGTCACATCTACCTTACACGCCATAGCCTTTGCACCACTAGCCTCAATCTCTGCAGCAACTTGCCTGGCCTGCGTCTCATTGACGTCGCACAGGACCACTTCGGCGCCGTGGCGCGCCAGCGTTCGGGCAATCTCCGCCCCCATACCCTGGGCCGCCCCCGTGACCAGAGCGACCTGCCCTGCGACCTTTCCAGCCTGTGTCTCAGCCATCTCCGGTCCCGTCAATAAATGTGACACTCGCGAATAAAACGGACGATCTCCTCCACCGTCGTCCTAGTCGCCGCTATAGCATCTTGTACTCGATAATGCCACGGCTCTGGTCCTAAATTGCCCCGCCATTGTTCAATCATCGCCACATTTTCCGCACCCGCATGCTCCAACTCTGTCAACATCTCTTGTAGGGCGACCTGATTTTCTGGCGCCCCCAGATCTACCGTAGCGACTTGCTCGGCAATTAAGAATACACACCGCGCCAATTCGACATAAGAGTCAACCACACACGTCTCATTGGCCAGATCGACCTCCTGCAATTCTTCGGCGAGTTGCAAGGCGGTGGCACAAATAGCCCGCTTGCGAGCAAAATCCTCGCCGTCCAAATAATAGCGAAACATGCCTTCCCCCAAGTAGGGCCGCTGTTTGTTGCGCACCATGTCGACGGCTTTGCCCCAAGAATAACAAACGGGAAAATCCGAGTCATAGACATCAAACTCCACCGGCCCCATCAGCTCCGCCCAACGGCCCACTTTCTCTGGATCTGCATACCCCTGCCGCACCGCCCAAGCGACGGCAAACTCCTCTTCTGTACGGCCGTTCAGGTTCCAGGACCATTCGGCCAGCGCCTCTATATTAAAACCGTTGATCTCCTTGGCCAGTGTGCCCCAGGCGAGCATGCCGTAGGCGCCGCTATAGCGCCGCCGCACCAATTGGCCAACGTAATCCTTAATACGGTGCGCTGAGCGTTCCGGCACCTTAAACTCGGGCGTATCCACCTTGCCGTAGGCGCCGATGGGCACATCGTAGGTGGCGATCCAACGCCCCGCAGCGGCGTAGTGGTCCAAAAGCGGATTGGCCGCCAGATCTCTAGGCCTATGCAGCACTTGCTCCATCGATGTAGCACAGGCCCGTTCTATCTTCACTTCTTCGGGCAATTCAGCTATCACCCGATAATCGCGCTCCGCCGTCGTGGTCGACAGGAACATGCGGATCTGCAGATCGGGATAGTGCTGCTGCACTTGGCGCCAGGCCGCCACAAAAGCCCGCGACTCCAGCACAAATTGCCCCACCGCAGTACAGTCTGTGCAGCCGCATTGCCCAGGTCGTTCGCTCAACCAGCAACTAATGTCGTTGGCGCCTTGGGAAGCGATGGAATGCATCCACTCGGTGATGATCTCGGTTAGTTTGGGCTGCGAAGCACAGGGGGCACGGTGCTGACTGCCGTGTTTGTGGGCGAAATACCGCCCCGTCAGCGCGCCGTCGCCTTTGCCGGCCAATTCCGGATAGGCTTTAAACAAACCGCAATCGTGCAGGAAATTGAGATGGAGAATATAGGGTACGTAATTAAAGGCCTGCTGCCGCGCTTTCTCCATGAGATCTACGTCGATGACGGCACTATTGGGCTTGTCGCGCTCGACAATCGCCAGCGCCGTATTGGCCATCTTGCCGTAATTGAGCTTGACCGACGCCAGCCAAGGAATCCACTCGGCCTCGTTGGGAAAATTCCACAGCCCGCGCTCGTCGATATCCGGCCAGTCGACGACCCGGGCTAGCGGGATAGTGATTTTATCCGGCGCGATATTAGATTCCAACAATTGGTAAAGCGTCCTGGCCGCGTAATAGACTCCACGCTCCCCCAAAGCAGCCAGCAACAGCCCATTATCACCCCTGGGCTGAATGAGATAAGCCTGCTCCTTATTGGGCAATTCCTGCAGCCGCTCGATATCAACACGCTCACCTTCGAGCTGCCCATTGGCATCAACAATGCCCAGAATGATTTCAAACGAGGTATCTGTGGCAGCGCTAGCGTCCTGCTCGTTCAAAAGCTGGCGCAATTCCGCTAGCGCCCGCTGTTCCACCACACCGGCTCCCTGCCTGGCACGCAGCACCACAGCACCTGGATGGCAGGTGATCTGTCCTTCGACAGCAATCTCGTGCGGCAGCGGCAAAAGATACTTCGTCCACTGTTCTCCTTGTTCTGCGCCCATAGAACCTCCTTTCTATCTATAAGGATATGCAGGACGCGGGACAGGGGCAATCTTCCCGGGCCAACTTAACCACCAACAATTCACTACTCGGCTAGCGGACGCCGGCGGTACAGCATACGCAGCAACCAATAAGCGGCAAACGCTGCTAAAAGATGTTTCAGAGTATGGCCGCTAACTGCGTGCCCCTGTGCGTAAATGAATCCATCTAGCACTTCGCACACTTTGGCGGCGCCGTATAAAGCTACCACTTCCAGCAATGCTCTACTCTGTGTATAACGCGAGGGAAAAAACCAGGCTATGCAGGGTATGACTAACAACGGATAAAACTGCACAAAAAAATAAGGACGCAGGTCTCCCGCTCCTCTCAATTCGCTCCAATACCAATAAACAACACTGCTCAAACCTGCCACTACCAATGGCAGCAAAACCTCGGCTCCACACAAAGAGCAAACCTGCTGCACCAACAAATAGAAAAGGGAAATTGGAAACGACGTTAAAAAAGTGTAGAATGCCTAAGAGCGTGCGCTGGTCGGCAAATTCATGGTAGGTCTGATTCTGGGCAAGGGGCGGCAGCAGCAGCACGACAATGCCTGATGCAAAAGTCAGCCCTACCCAAATAAACAGATGTAGACGTTGCATTATCACTATATGATTTTCTAGCTAATCCGGAAATAGTATGAGTTACCCCAATATCTTACTCTTCAATTGGTCAATAAAATGGCGAAATAATTTATTTTCTCTGGAGCCTTATTCCTATATATTATATGCCAACTCAATCCCTATACAATATATTGATATTGCAGATGGCGAATAGAGCTTAGCCGATCACGAATGGACTAGGCTTGGATGGTGGACTCTACCACAATGAGTTCGGACACTTTTTCGATTTCGGCCGAATTTCCGTGGCACTGAAACTCGTAAGTCTTTAATTTATCAACAAGTTTTAAAATTAAAAATAGTGATATTTTATTGACCAATTGGTGAGAGATAACTCTTAATATAAGCTACAATTTACGACAGGCCAAGTCATAAAATACGCCCAGCTAGCACTATTCCCAGCCAGTTGGGGCGCATATATCGACTTGATAGAGGTAGGAAATTTTAACGAACGTCGTAGCGCAGGAAGGAAAGATAGGCCAACATGAAGAACAAAACATTCCACACACCAAGTAGCAATACGTCTTTGTAGACGCTTTGTAAACGATCTTTGAAGGGCATATAAGTAAATGTAAAACGCGGGTAATCACTGTAATCCATATTGTTGAATTGCTCCATATCCGCAGAAGTAAACATCATTCTACTGCCGCTGCTCCGCCTCTCCTTCATGAAGTCCTGCCAGGCTTTGCTCTTCTCATCGGAGTAGCTGCCCCACGTCGAGCTGTATTCCTTCAAAGCATCTACAAAGTGGACTTCCTGATTAATTCCGGCAGCGGCCAGATCCAGCGCTGCTAGATTAAAAGAGGTGAGAGGGGAAATCCGCGCTATATAAGTCGACCAGCGCGTCTGTGCCCTAATTTTGGCCATAAAACTGTCTTCGATCTTCTGGGCTTCGGCCTCTCTCTCTTCGTGGAAAATCCTCAATTTCTCCTGAAAATCCTCATCGTTCCACACATCTTCTTTGCCGCTGCGCTCCTGCTCATCGCGCATCATCTTCTGGCGCAGGCGCATGGTCTCCTGCTGGACCTCCAATTTTCCCCGATCTATGCTCGTGCGCGAAGGAGCCGGTATCAGCTGTCCGGTGAAATAGGGCGCCATATTGGGAATGGCCAGAATGAAGACAACCCAAACCAGGAGCAGCACCGTAATAGAAGTAGAGGCGATTTCGGTGCGACATGAGACGAAGACGCCTAGCGAATAAATAGCCGCCAGATAGAGCAGTGCCAATAGGAGGAGAGCGAAAATCGACAGAAAATTATCAGTGCCGATCTCCACTTCCGGAAACAATGCCATGACCACCAAGCCAGCAATAAAAGACATTACGAAGGGAGCGATCAAAGCAAGGTAACCACCGATCCACTTGCCCAATAATAAGGTATCGCGCGGCACGCTGTACGACATGACGACCTTGAGCACGCCGCTCTCACGCTCGCCGGATATGGCATCGTAACTGAAAGCCAGCGCCAACAGGCTCATGATGATGCCTGAGATAAAAACAAAGTCCACTTCCGGGAATAGTGGCACGACCGGATTCTGCTCGTAGACCTCGAGAAAGTCCATCCGGTTACCGTTCTGCACCCGCACGCTCTCGGTTAGTTCGGCACTGATACCACGCACCAGCACATTCATGACATTGAGCGGGCGGTCCACCGTCACCCCCTGCCACAGATCCTGCACCCCGGTGCGCTGCGTTACATCGTTGCGATGCATGACTTTGTTCATATTGTAGGTCGACATGGCCTCTCTATAATCTCGCGTCAGCACAATGGAGCTGAGCAGGAGGACCACTAGGCACACCACACAGGCAATGGCGAAACGTAACGACAAAAGCTGGTCGAGCAATTCCTTGCGAATGATATGCGACAACATAAACCCGGATTCCTGTGGTTTAGGTGGCGTCGTAGCGCAGAAAAAATGTATAGGACAGCATAAAAAAGAGGACGTTGTAGATGACCAGCAATAAGATGTCGAACAAAGCTTCGTTGAAACTGTCGCCGATGCGCTCCTCAAACATCTCGAAATGCGGCAGATTGTCCGCCTTGAACCAATCGGGGTCTTTTACCTTGGGACCTTGGGGGGACCATTCCACCAGATCTTGGGTGTACATACTGCGCTGGAATTGCTGTGCCGCTTCGGAAAATTTCTCCTGGGCCTGTTGGAAAAAGCGATAGAGTACGGGGCCGGTGCCGGCCAGACGAGTAGTGGCAAACAGGAAACTGGCGGAGGGCGAGACACGGGCGAGATTCTGGCTGAGAGACATCTGCGAGCGCATGCGGTCCTGGTAGAATTCCTCCAGCTTGTTCTTGCGCTTGTCGGCCGCGCTTTGGATGCGCTCCATTTCGGCCTCATCGCCGTAGACCTTGCGTTTGTTTATGCCCTCAATAAGCAATTGCGTCTCTTTGTCGATGGCCTGCTTCTCGCCGTCGATCACCTGTCGGCTAGGCACTGGTGCGATGAGCCGCGCCAAAACAGGGGATAAATTGGGCACGACCAGGATCCAGCAAATCCACACTAACAACGCCACCAAAAGTGCGGTTGAAGTACGATGGGTCAGAGTCGAAATCATCAACCCCAAGGTAAAAAAAGCGGAGATATAGAGAAGTGAAATGAGGTAGATCAGAAAGAAGCGAAATATACCGTCGTTGGATCCTACAAAATTGCCGCTGATATAGATATAGGTGAATCCTCCCAAGGCGGCGACGCTGAAGGGCGCAATTACCGAGAGGTAGCCGCCAATCCATTTGCCGATTAATACGATGTCCCGCGGCACCGAGTTGGACAGGAGCAATTTGAGCGTACCTTGCTCTTTTTCGCCGCAGACTGAGTCAAAGACAAAGAGCAGGGCGAGCAGACTCATGACGATATTAATGACGTAGACGAAGTCGGGCGTTTGGAAGATATCGAAAAGCATATTCTTGCTGAGGCGGTCTTCGCTGGTCTGGATAAACCGCCCCCAACTACCGGCATTTACCTGGGTCGGCAAATTGCCTTCTAAACCCCGAGCCAGGATGCTCAGATTTTTGGGCCGCCGACTGCCGACAAATGATGCCCGCTGGACCTCCTGGAATTGCTCGTTGGGGTCTTCCATGTTCTCGACCTTTTCGAGCCACTGCCGTTCCTTGCCCACCGCTCTATTGTATTCCTCGAGGCGCTTGCCGTATTCGTCTGTCATCAGAAATATGGCCAACAGAACCAGACAAAACAGCAGCGCGTAGGTGACAATGAAGCGGAAGCTGAGAATGTTGTGGACAATCTCCTTTTTTATCGTCAAAAAAAACATGGAGCGTCCTTAGTTAAGCGGCTTCCTCTACGGGCCGGGAGACATATTCGACGTAGATCTGCTCCAGGTCTTCTTGCTCCAACTCGGCCTGGCTAAAAATGCGCATCAAATTGCCGCCCACCATGATGCCAACCCGATCAGCGATGGCCTTGGCCCTAAATATGTCGTGCGTCGTCATCCAGATGGCCTTGCCCTCCTGGCGCAATTCGGCCAGCAATTGCAAAAACTCTGCCGCTGACTTGGGATCCAAACCACTGGTTGGCTCGTCCAGCAGGATCACTTCGGCGTCTTTCATAATGGCGATGGCGATGCCTAGCTTCTGCCGCATGCCTTTAGAAAAACCTTTCACCCGCCGATCAAAAGCATCGGTTTGTAGCCCCACCCGTTGCAAGACCTGGTTGTATTCGTCGTCGGACACGCCTTTGCGCCCGCCTAGCTTGGTAAAGAAATCCAGGTTTTGCCGCGCCGTGAAGTTGCCGTAGAGCATGACATTTTCCGAAACATAAGCCACGTGTTTTTTGGCTTCCAGTGGATCGCGAGTCACGTCGACGCCGCAGATTTTGACGGTACCAGCGGTGGGTTCAGTAAAACCGAGGGAGACCATTAGAGTGGTAGTCTTGCCGGCGCCGTTGGCACCGAGCATGCAGAAGATCTCACCGCCTTCGATGGTCAGGTTCAGGTCTTGCACGGCTTTGACATCGCCGTAGTGTTTGGATAGGTCGAGGATTTCCAGCATGGGTTTGCTCCTTTGTTAGGCATCGACTTATTTGCCTCTTTATCCGTCTCTCACAATGGTTTCTTCTGTGTCCTTTGTCAAGCATTTTATACAAAAGTGCATCAATTCAGGCCATGATAGTGGAAGGATAAAACTAAACGCGCAGATGGCACTAAGTCGGCCATCTGCGCGTTTAGTTTAGCAAGACCTACATATCAATGTACTACTGACCTGACCGCCCGCCTCCCTGAAAACTCTGCCGTTGGGCCTGCTGCAATTTACTCAATTGTTCCAATTGTACGGCCGTCAATAGGCTGTCCTTGGCCGCCTGTATCCCAGCCTGGATCTGCTCACTCTCCTCGCGCATGAGCTGGCGATCGACGATGCCAGCACTCATATCTTCCATCAATAATTTGCGCGCCTCCCAGGCTTCTTGATAGGCGGAACGCAAACCATCGAGCTGTTCTCCTTCTACTTGCAACTCAAAACAAATCATCGCCCATTCCCCTTCAAAAAATAAGGCCCTCATACCACCACCGCGCCCTCTGCCACCGCCACCCTGGGCCTGCACATAAACGACCAAACCCACAGCTACTAGCAGACCCCAAACAAGAATCCGTCGCATCGTCTTTTCTCCTAAGTAATATCCGTCCGCAAAAACGAAATAAATGCTCCCATAAAAAAGAGCACTGAAAAAACAACCAGCAAAAGTACATCCGTCGTGCGCGAAGCCAGCCGGCCAGCCAACTCCTCGGCGCGATGGGCGAAGACCGGCATATCCTCGATATTGTATTCCCCGTCCTGGCTGCCGCCGAAAAATCCGTCGCCACCACCGCCCTCTGCTTCAATTTTCTCCTCCACATAGCGGGCAAAATCTCGCTGGTAGGTGCGCAAACCATTGACCAGATTACGCTGGTGCCGCACCCCGGTCTCGCCGATGTCGGTATTGGCGTAGGCGTACGAAGCCACTGGCGAGAGGCGCGTTAGCGTGCGCGCCACGTCGATCTGCCGCCGCAGGCGCTGCTCAAAATCGCTGATGACCTCCTCGCTAGCTTCGTTGACTGTGCGGCGCAATTTGGCGCGCTTCTGCTGCACTTCTTGGAAAAATGCCGCTCGGTCTTCCTGACTCATATTGCGCATGCGCCGCCGATTGCCGCGAAACATGCTGCGAAACTCGTCGCTGGCCGCCTTGATGCGCTCAGCAATCTGACGCTCCACTGCGCCCACATCTGGCACTGGCGCAAAAATCTCGGCCACAAACGGTCCGCCGTTGGGCACCACCAACGCCAGCAATACCCACACCGCTAATAAACTCAAAATGGCCGTGGAAGAGCGTCGGGCCCGCACCGAAACAAAAAGTCCAATGGAGAACATTACCGCAATCAAGAGCAACGACACCAGACCAGAGATCAGAAAAGCTTCCCAGTCCTGGGCCGTAAAGTGTACTCCGCCAGAAAGACCAACTATCAAAGCGCTCAAACCCATAGCTGCTAAAAAGGGCAGAGCCAGACTCAGATAGCCGCCGATCCATTTAGCCAAGATTACAATGTCGCGCGGCACCGAATAAGACAGCAACAATTTCAGCGTGCCGCTCTCGCGCTCCCCGGCCACAGCGTCGTAAGAAATAAAAAATGCCAGCAGGCTCAGCACTACACCGACAACAAAAAGCAGATCGGCTACCGGGAACATCAGCACCACGGGATTGGTATTGAGATCGCCCTCAAATCCCGGCAGATAATCGCCCGAAATTACCGCCGTGCGGTCGAGCGTCTTTTCCATGCCATAGAACAACACCTGAAAATTCTGCGGTGGCCGGTCGACGCGTATGCCCTGCCGCTGCAAATCGCTGTAGCCGTCGTATTCCTCCACCTGCTTGCGGTAGATCTCCCGATTGGTATTAAAATCGGCGCGCTTGGCGGTCAGATCGGCGCGCAAGACAAACACGCTCACCACGGCCAAAAAAATGCAGAGTGTAGCGCAAACTAAAAAACGCAACTCCAGCAGATTGTTGACCCATTCCTTGCGTATCATGGTCCACAGCATGGGACGCGCCTCCTATTCCATCAAATCGTAGCGCAAAAACTTCATATAAGCACCCAGGAAAAAAATCACATTGAACATCAAGAGGATGAGCAAATCGGTCTGCGCCGCCACCAGCACATGGCCCAAACTGCCGCGCGGCGGCGCGTACTGAGGCAGATCGTCAGGATCCACCGGGGCATCGGTAATCTCCTGGCGCTCGCTCGGGTCGCTAATGCCTTCTGCTTCGCGATTGCGCCGTTGCTGCTCCTCCCGCAACCATCCGACGAACTCGTCCCGGTAGCGCTGAATGTACTGGCGCAGGCCGGAAAAATCGTTTAACCCACTGCCGGCCAGACCGGCGGTGGCGTAGACATAATTGGCCGAAGGCGAAATGCGCGCCAGCAGAATACTGACCTCGATCTGTGCATCGACTTTCTCCAGGTAGTCGGCCATCAACTTGTCTGTTTCGCTGCTGATACGCTGGCGCGCCTCATCGCGCAATTGCCGCCGCTCGTCGCGACTGACTTGGCGCATGCGCGACCGCATCTCCTGCCATACCTCGCGCTGGATGGCCTCGCGCTGACTGGCGATCACTCCGGCCGCTGGCACGGCTGCTGCCGCCCGCGCCACAATCGGCGCCGTATTGGGAATGACCAAGACTAATAGTACCCAGACCAGGAAACTCAAGACCAGTGAAGTGGACGAGCGATGCGTCAGGGTAGAAATCATTAAACCCAGGGCGAAAAACACCGACATATAGAGGGCGGCCACCCCCAGCATACCCGCAAAAGCCGACCACTCCGCGTCGGTGAAAACCAGGCCAGTGGTCATCTGCGCCAAGAACACGGCGAACAAAATAGACACCATAAAAGACAAAAGCAGGACGAGATAACCACCGATCCACTTAGCCAATAAGACGATGTGTCGCGGCACGGCATTGGCCATGATCAGCGTCAGCGTACCCTCCTCTTTCTCGCCACACACGGCATCAAAGGCGAAAAGTAGGGCCAGCAGACTGCCGACGATATTGATGATGTAGAGCAGATCTGGGGCACTGAACAACACATAGAGCGGATTGGCGTATTTGCTGCGTCCCAATTTGGCTTCTCGCCACCCAGAAACCAACACCGAGCGCGCCATTTCCTTTTCCAGCCCCATGGCAAAAATGCTCAGAGCGTTGGGCGGTTTTTCCATCTGCACGCCGGTCCAATTTAAGCTGCGGAAATCGGTGGATTCCTTCAGCTTTTCCTCCTGAGCGCGCTTGGCCTCGGAAAAACTCTGGACCTGGCGCTCGTAATTGAAGGCGATGACCTGCACGGAACTGACTATCAGCACAAAAAATAGTCCCAGGGTCAGCAAAAAACGGTAGCTGAGCAGGTGTGCCAGTATTTCCTTGCGGATTAGCAGCTTTAACATAGTCGCCCTCGAAGGATGTTTTTGAGCGAACGGTGGCTTAAAATTAGCCCCGGACGGGACAGGAAACATTTAATATGGAGGAGAATGACTACGCTAGCCAACTTCCTGACCACAGTTAGCTATTCCGACTGGTGATAAACGAGCAATAAATCG
>Ga0209402_10004436_pt1 | contig 12805 bp, 11 predicted proteins | sample ArcticOcean_MG_C_3_FD_187437 | JGI IMG/M metagenome (GOLD analysis project Ga0209402, IMG submission 187437) | Marine microbial communities from western Arctic Ocean - ArcticOcean_MG_CB8_126 (SPAdes) (version 2) | ecosystem: Environmental > Aquatic > Marine > Oceanic | place: Arctic Ocean... | reverse complement strand
AAAACGCGATGGTGTTAATGAATGGTCAGCCTAACATTTCGCGAACTTCGCTGGCTCGGTTACTCGCACTTTCCATCAAGAAAGACAAATCGTTTCCCGACAGAATCAGGCGCGCGCCCATATCAATGTAACGTCGCATGATCGGCGGTGAGTAAACGCCGCCCATACCGGGATACTTGCCATTTGAGACACAAGCATCAATCACTTTGCGGTAGGCGTCGATGACGTCGTCATGATCCAGTTGCCCCGGGATGCCCATCTCCATGCACAGATCGTTGGTGCCGATCAGTAAGGAGTCAATACCTTCGATGGCGGCAATATCATGTGCATTGGCAATCGCTTTCGGACTTTCTAGCATGACCACGACTAATGTTTCTCGGTTAATCGCTTCGGTTGCCTCTTTCATTGGGTGGGAGACAAAGTCGAGCTGTGGTAATGCCCCCGTCACCGAGCGGTGCCCGAGTGGAGGATAACGACAGTTAGAGGCAATGCGTGCGGCCGTGTCTACGTCATCCACATGCGGTATGACCACGCCTTGTGCACCGCCATCGAGTACGCGAGTGGCGTGGTAGTGCTCGTAACCGGGGACACGGACAATCGGGGCGATGCCCGCATCCTGGGCCGCTACACTGATCTGTACGGCCGTATCAACATCCATCGAATTGTGCTCGGTGTCGATAAACAGCCAGTCAAAGCCGGCGGTGCGCATTGCCTTGGCAATGTCGACCGTGCGCGATTGTCGCAGTCCGATGCCGATGGCAAGTTGACCGGCCCGTAGGCGTTCCAGCGCAACGTTCTTAAGGTCAATCATAGTGTTCGTTCCTCCAATGGTGACATCATTAATAGTCTGTCAGCAGCCTATCTGCTCCTTTGCCCGCAATCATTAAGATCAGTGCATCGGCGTTGGCGGAGATTAGAACTGGCCTGGTCAGGGCACGCGCCGCAGTATAGCGCGCGACCCAGGCCCCGCTACCAAGAGGGTATTTCCAACCCTCTTCAGGGCTTTGGATTATTGTGCTGATGAGCGACTTGCCGTTCCCGCAGCCCCATGTAGGTGGTGACTGCGAATATCAGACTGCCGCCAACCCAGATGCCCCAATCCGGGATTTCGTCAAAGAAAATAAAGCCAAAAGCTGCCACCCAGATCAGCTTCGTGAATTCAACCGGACTGAGAGCGGTAACTTCCGCGTGTTTCATCGCGGTGGCAAGTGCCAGATGAGCAGCGCTAGCCAGAGCCCCGACAATTAATAATAGGAACAGTTGGATCCAGTCGGGATGTTGCCACACCGGGACTGCAATGATTAGGGTGATCGGTGACATCAACAGTGTTGAGTAGATAGTCATGGTGGCGCTGGACTCTGTGCGGGCAAGCGTTTTAATGACGATAAGCGCAGTACCCCACATGGCAGCGGCGATGAGTATGGCAATGGTTTCGACGCCTATTGGAACGATGCCGGGGCGCAGAATCACCAGCGCGCCAACAAAGCCGACGGTTAGTGCGGCGATACGGCCGAGGCGGAGTGGTTCTCCGAGTATCACGATGGCCAGGACTGACGCAAACAGGGGAGCTGAGAATTGGATAGAGATCGCTTTGGCCAGTGGCGTCATCATCAAGCCATAGAAGAACAAGATAACCGAGATCGAGTGCAAGGTTGCGCGAAGAGCGTGAAGTGCCAGGCGCTGGGTGCGAAGTGGCGCTAGTCCTTGTTGGATAAATAACGGGATAAAGACGAGAAAGCCAAAGAATGCTCGAAAAAAAGCCAGTTGAAATGGATGAAGGTCTGCGCTCAAGTGCCGTACCAGCGTAATCATCGCCGACATAGACAACGTTGAAATCAACATGAAACCGATACCGCGGATCGTATTGCTACGTGACTCCAGAAGGGTAAAACGGGAAGTCACCTGGTTATCCGAACGACTTGTCTTAACGTATGCCGTGTGTGGGGGTTGGCGCTTGGTTGTCATCGCCGGACTCCCGGTAGACCACGTAGAGTCCGGCGGCAATGATCAGGGTGGTTCCCCATAGCGTATTGGCTGTTGGTAGTTCATCAAAGACCAAATAACCAAGGAGAATGCTCCACAAAAGTTTGCTGTAATTGAATGGAGCGAGTAGTGATGCCTGGGCGCGCTCGAAGGCTTGTATCATGCAAAGGTGGGCCACCGCGCCTAAAACACCCGTGCCGAGGAACACCAGCCAGTGCATCGGTTGAGTCTCAGTCCAGAAAAAAGGAACCAACAGCGTGCTCCATACCAAACCGGCCGCCCCCGTGTGATAAAGCATCCCGTCAGTTGATTCGGTTTTTGCAAGACGTCTCGTTGATAATTGAAACAGGCCGAAACAAAGTGCCCCCGCGAGCGGCATAATCGCAGCCCAGTGCCAGATGCCGCTGCCTGGCCGAATAACAATGCCCACACCGATTAGCCCGATAACCACGGCAAGCCAGCGGTGAATGGACACGCGTTCGCCCAGCAGGGGATGAGCCAAGGCCGTGATGAATAAGGGAGCCATAAAACCCAGGATTACCGCTTCTGCTAGTGGCAGAAATTTGAGCCCGACGAATAATGCGGAAATCGATAGGACTAGAAACAACGGTCGAATCCACTGTAACGCGGTCTGTTGCGAAGCCATCAGCCGACTGAGTTTGGTTCGGCGCGCGCCAAAATAGAAGACGAGTGTTAAACACATGCCGACAAAATAGCCCCACACCAGTTGCACGGGAGAAAGTTCGTTGGTGTAGATTTTGCATACGGTGTCGACCACCGTAATGAGCCCGATCGAGAACAAAAAATAGGCAACCGCGGGACCCAGGCGGGATGAAGTCATTCAGATCAACTTACAAGACTTTTACTCAATGAAGAGTGTGCAGTGTACCCGACGATTGTCGCGAGCGAGGTGCTGACGGTAACATGGGGTCTTATGCGATAGAACAAAATAGAGCAGAAGACGTATTCTGCGTTAATAACCCTGAATATTCGCGGGAGAACAAGATGATTCAGTCCGTCACCGAACAAGAGATCGCGACGTACAATGAACGTGGTTATGTTGTTCCAGATATTCAACTCAGTGTGGACCGTGTTCGAGAGTTGGATGCCGCGGTCCAACGATTGATCGAGAATAATCCCAATGTGCGACCTGAACGGTTAGTGAGTGTTCATATTGACCGAATGAATGATGAGGGCGTGCGTGGGGACGAGGTATTCTTTAAGTTGGCTACTGATCCGGTGATTGTTGGTGCGGTTGAAAAGGTAATGGGGCCCGACGTGGTGTTATGGGGATGTCAGGTTTTTTGCAAGCCAGCGTCTGACGGCATGGAAGTGCCGATGCACCAGGATGGGCATTACTGGCCGATCGACCCGCTGGAGAGTTGTACCGCGTGGGTTGCGATTGATGACTGCACGATTGAAAATGGTTGTTTGCGATTAGTCCCGGGGTCTCACAAGGCGAGACGGAGTTTCCAACACGGACTCAGTGAGCGTGAGGGTCTGGTGTTGAATCAGTACGTTGACGATCCAGAGGTCGATCTTTCTGTGGCCGAGGATGTGGAGCTTCGGGCCGGCCAATTTTCATTACATGACATCCATATGATCCATGGTTCCAATGCGAACCGATCAGGCAAACGACGGGCCGGTGTAGCGATTCGCTATATGCCCGGGACGAGTTTGATGGATCGAGAATCATCAAGAAGCGGCTCAAGTTCTGGTTATATGGTGAATTGGCAAACGCGACCGCTGTGGTTGTTGCGAGGTGAAAATCGTGCGGGTAATGACCTAAAAGTTGGTCACGAATGACTTTATTCAACGGCATGTCGCGGCACGGGCGAGCACAGGTGAAAAACGCATGAAAGCTTTGTTATGCAAAACCCTCGGAGAGCCAGATGATCTGGTAATCGAAGAGATCACGCCCCCACGGCCGAAGGGGGGTGAAGTTCGCATTCAGGTTCATGCATGCGGAGTCAATTTTCCCGATGTCCTCATGGTCCAGGGCAAATATCAGGTGAAGCCGGAGTTGCCGTTTTCTCCGGGGCTAGAAGTCGCCGGCGATATCTTGGAGATTGGCGCTGATGTAAAGGACTTCACCGTTGGCGATCGAGTGATTGCTATGACCGGTTTTGGCGGGATGCGTGAAGAGGTGGTGGTGAATGCGACGCGCTGCCTTCCGATGCCAGAAACAATGGATTACGAGACGGGGGCTTCGTTCGTGCTGACGTATGGGACGAGTTATTACGCGTTGGTGGATCGGGGGCATTTGTGTGCTGGTGAGAAAGTGTTAGTGCTTGGGGCGACGGGTGGCGTTGGTACCGCCGCCATCGACATCGCGCATCGTCTGGGTGCTGAAGTGATTGCCGCTGGCGGGAGCGACGAGAAACTGGCGAAACTCACAGCACTTTATAACGTTAATCAGACGATTAATTACAACGAAGAAGGGCCGGAGTTGCGAGAGCGGGTTAAGGCCATGACGGCGGGTCGTGGTGCGGATGTAATTTATGACCCAATTGGTGGAGCGGCGTTTCAGCAGGCACTTCGTTGTGTCAACTGGAACGGTCGTATTCTGGTGGTCGGCTTCGCCGCAGACAGCGAAAACCTGCCCAAAGCGGCAACCAATCTTTTGTTATTGAAGGGGAGTTCGTTGATTGGCGTTTTTTGGGGGCGCTTCAGCGAGGTTGAGCCCGAGCGAAATCGGGCGAACTTCGATCGTCTATTTCAATGGTATGAGGCGGGTGAACTAAAACCCAATATCTCACATCGCTTTCCTCTTGCCGAAGGGGCGCAAGCGCTTAAGGTGTTGATGCGTAGAGAGGTAGTAGGAAAGTGCGTGGTAACCATGCGCAACTGATCACAGAGGACGGGCTAACTTAGGGCGCTCCACCGTAAATCGTCGCACCGCCATCGACAACGATTGTTTGTCCAGTGATGAAGCGACCCGCCGATGCCGCCAGAAAGACCGCGACTCCTGCGATATCACTGGGTTCCCCGATGCGGCCAAGTGGGTAGGCGTTTTCAGCACGAGCAAGTTTTTCCGGATCGTCCCATAGCACTCGTGCCATGTCGGTGCGGACCAATCCTGGCGCAATGCAGTTGACCCGGATATTGGCGTGTCCCCATTCGACGGCGAGGCTTCGCGCCAACTGCATGTCGGCCGCTTTTGATAATGCGTAAGCACCGAGGTTTGGCGTTGCTTTGAGCCCGGCAATGCTCGATATGATGGTGACGGACCCGCCGCAACGGTCCGCCATCTGTGGGGCGACCATAGCAAAGAAGGCAAGATTGTTTTGTACATTGGTGCTCATGGTTTTGTCATAAGCTTGATCGTCGATTTTATGCAGCGGACCAAAATACGGATTGACTGCCGCATTGCAGATAACGGTGTCGATCTGCCCCCAATGTGACATCGCTTGGTCGACCAGAGATTGCAGCGCGGTGCGGCTCGACACATTGCACTCAATTGCGATGGCCTCCCCGCCTGATTGTCTAATCTTATCCGCGACCGTTTCACAGGCGGCGATTTTCCGGCTGGAGATAACCAGCTTTGCACCGTGAGTCGCCATGGCCTCGGCGATCGCTTGACCAATCCCGCGAGAGGCTCCGGTGACAATAGCAACCTGCCCTGTGAGGTTGAACAAGGTGTCGTAGCCGGTTGGAGAGGAGGGGGTTAATTGCGTCATAGGCGAGCGATACTACATCCTTTGTCGATATAGGTGGCGACGCGCACGTCGAACGTGGCAAACCGATCATCCAGGGTCTGGCCGCGAACATAACGTATATAGATTTGTTGAATGATGGCGGCAAAGCGCATGGCGGCAAAAGCACAATGCCAGTGGATCGCGTCGCAGTCATAACCTGTCTTTGCTGCGTAACGTTCGATCGACTCGGCACGCGAGGCGAATCCCGGTTGCGCTGTAGGCATGGTGCTTTCCTCGATCCACAGTGGTGGATCATCAGGTTGCGCCCATTGATTGAGGAGATAGCCCAGATCGGCTAGCGGTTCACCGCTGGTACACATATCCCAATCGAGGATGGCAACGGCTCGCCAGGGCTCGTTGCGATCAACCAGCATATTGTCGAGTTTATAGTCATTGTGAACCAAAGCGCTTTGTTCGAGGGTGGGGCGATTTTTGTAGAGCCAGGCGATCAATCGCTCCATGTCAGGATTGGTTTCCGCGCCAGCTGCTTTCCAGCGTTTCGTCCAACCATCTAGTTGACGTTGGGTAAAACCTTTAGGGTGACCCAAATCCTCAAGACCGACGTCAGTTCGGCGAATCATATGAAGATCCGCCAGGGCATCGATCATCATTTCTCCGATTCGCCGATTAATATCCGGTCGAGCGTCGCATTCCAAGGGCAGTTCGCGGCGAATGACTTTACCGTGGCGCCGTTCCATGACTTGAAAGGGGGCGCCAATAATCTCGTCATCATCACAGAACAGGAAACTGTTCGGGGCGAGGGGGAACCCTGCACTGAGCCGTGAAAGCACCCGATGTTCGCGGGCCATGTCATGAGATCGTGGCGCGATCGGCCCGAGTGGGGGGCGCCGGAGCACATATTCCTGCTCGGTAAACCGCAGCAGGTAAGTTAGGTTGGCGTGGCCGCCACCGAATTGCATGACTGATAGCTCGCCGGCGGTAGAGGGTAGCCGTTCACGAAGAAACGGTTCCAGTCGTTCAGTGGGCAGACTTTCGTCCGACCGTTGGTGAATCAGTTCGGGATCTAATGCGGGCCTGGTCACGCTAACGCACCTGAGTTGATTCAGTGGCCGAAGCGGTCATCCTGAGTAAGCCAGCCCAATCGATCCTGTCGCCGCAATTCAAGGCGAGCAACGGTCCGTCGATGGACTGCGTCGGGTCCGTCGGCCAGTCGAAGGCCGCGCGAGTGGGCCCAGGCATAAGCGAGACCGAAGTCTTGACTGACCCCCGCGGCGCCATGCACCTGAATCGCGCGATCAAGCACGGTTAATGCCATGTTGGGCACGGCGACTTTAATCATGGAGATTTCCGAGCGCGCAGCGCGTGCGCCAACCGTGTCGATCAGGTGTGCGGTCTTTAACACCAATAGGCGCGCCTGTTCGATTTCGATCCGGGAGTCTGCGATCGCCTCCATCACGACGCCCTGTTCAGCGAGCGGTTGTCCAAAGGCGACGCGTTCGGTCGATCGATTGGCCATTGCCTCAAGCGCTCGCTCAGCCACACCAATCAGTCGCATGCAGTGATGGATGCGGCCGGGTCCTAGGCGCCCCTGCGCGATTTCAAAACCACGGCCCTCACCCAGGAGTAGATTCTCTGTCGGCACACGGACGTCCTTGAATTCGACATCCATATGGCCGTGGGGTGCATCGTCGTAACCAAAGACCGACATGGGACGGAGGACGGTAATCCCTGGAGTGTTCATCGGCACAAGGACCATTGATTGTTGCTGATGCCGGTCGGCTGTTGGGTCCGTTTTCCCCATAAATATGAGTATTTTGCAGCGTGGATCCCCGGCGCCAGAAGTCCACCACTTACGGGCATTGATCACATATTCGTTACCTTCACGTCTGATTGAGCCTTCGATATTGGTGGCATCCGAGGAGGCGACCGCCGGTTCAGTCATGCCAAAGCCGGAGCGGATTTCCCCGGCGAGAAGCGGTGTCAGCCATTCCTCTTGATGTCGTTTAGTACCATAGCGCAGGAGCACTTCCATGTTGCCTGTATCCGGTGCGCTACAGTTAAAAACTTCCGGCGCAATAGGTGAGCGACCCATGATTTCGCACAGCGGTGCGTATTCAAGGTTGGTTAGCCCTTGCGCATGATGTGCTTTTGGCAGGAAAAGATTCCATAGATTCGCAGCGCGTGCTTTCACTTTCAGCGCTTCCATTATCGGCGGCAAGGTCCACCGATCAGCGGATGATTCTAATTGCTCTTCAAAGGTTCGCTCGTTCGGATAAATCTCTTGCGTCATAAACGCGCTGAGTCGTTCTTGTAGCTCGACTACCTTTTTCGAAAAATCAAAATCCATTGTAGATGCCCATGTATTAATCAGTGGTTGTGTTATTGAGCCAAAGCAATACCCAGTCCGGTTAATGCGGAACGAATGTCGCTTTGTCGTTGGGCGGATGGAAATTTCATCGGCATGCGCGGTTCCCCAGAGGCAATCCCCTGGGCTGCTTGGGCAATCTTGGTGGCTGCAGGCAAATCATCTCCTAGCATGGCATTCCATAGCACCAGTAGACGCTGATGAAGATCAAGCGCCTGTTCATGCTCGCCTCTTCGGACTGCATTCCAAAGGTCAACACTGGCTTTGGGTGCGGCAGTCAGTATGGCCGCTATCGACCCATGTGCGCCGAGGGAATAACACGGATAAAGCAGTGCGTCGCAGGCACTAAAGACCAGTTGGCCCGGTTTGATTTTTATCATCAAATCGGCAAACAGTTTGACGTCCCCCGCGCTTTGCTTAACTCCAATGACGCCGGGCACTTCATTCATGACTCGGCACAACAAGTCAGGATTGAGATAACTCCAGGGCACTACGTTGTAAATGATCACCGGCATTCCCGTCTCTTCGGTCAGAATTCGGAAATGTTCTACCGTCGCATCATCATCGGGTTTAAACAGATAATGTACCGGGGTGACCTGCAGGGCTGCGACTCCCATGTCCCGTACGAGTTGGCCACGGCGGACTGACTCGCGAGTGGAATCAGTGATGATTCCAGCGATAACAGGGAATCTTCCCCTGGCAGATGAAACCGCAGTGTCTATTAATTGTGCGTATTCATCGCTCGCCAGTGAGTGTCCTTCCCCTGTACTACCACCCACCGCAATGCCGTGGACGCCGCATTCAACGAGCCAATCCACTTGTTCAGCAATGGCCGAAAAAATAATATCACCGTGTGTGTCAAAAGGGGTGGTGGTGGGTACGATAACGCCAGCAAGTTCGGTCGTGGTCATGGGTTGAGTGGCCTGTAAAAATATGGATGGGTAGCGGGTTCTCTACCAGCGCAGACGGAAGTCGTTTGCTTTCGAACGATCTACGCCACGCATCAAGAACAAAGTGCGATCTTTGTGGTCCAGAAAATTGCCGGCTAACGCGCGTTCAGTCGCGAGTGCGCGATCAAAAACGGAAGTGGTTGGGAAGTAACGCAAGGTCATACCGCGGCGAGATTGGGGGGAATGGTTAGCGTCCGAACCGTGCACCATATAAATGTCGTGTAGCGACATTTGCCCGCTTTCCAACACAAGGTCAACTGCGTTTCCTTCTGCGAATTCGCTCGGCAGTAATTCTTGATTCAGGGTGAGATCAGGAGCGCTGTTGGTACGGTGTTGCCACAATGTTTTGGCCTTATGCGAGCCTGGGATCAAACGCAAACAACCGTTATCTGGCGTTGCGGCGTCGACGGCGATCCACACCGTGCAGGTGGCGAGAGGACGGAGCGGCCAATACTCGCCGTCCTGGTGCCACGGGGTAGCCTGTCCATCATGTGCGGGCTTGGCAAAGAAACTCGAGTTCCATAGCGCGAAATCTTCCCCAATCAGTTGCTCCACCATATCAAGCACCGCCGGGATGCGTACGTAGTTGAGGAAAGCGAGATCATAAGCCAACACAGTAGGGCAGTAGTTGCGAAACTCAGGGTGGTGATTGACCAACCGAGTGTGATCTGTCCGTATTGCTTCGAGCGTTTCCGCGGGTAGGCGAAAGTCGGGTACGACGTAGCCGTCGCGATGATACTGGGCCACTTGTTCTTGTGTGAGCATATGACTTAAACCTTTCGTCTCGACTGGCGGTTTGGAGGTGAGCCTCAGTTAAAGAATGGCACCGACCGTCCAGGGAACAAACTCATCCTCCCCCATGCCGAACGCTTCTGATTTCGACTGTTTGCCAGAAGCGCATTCGAGAATGGCTGCAAAGATTTCTTCGCCCACCGAGTCGACCGTGGCGTCACCATCAATAATGCGTCCACAATTGATGTCCATGTCGGGTTCCATCCGGTCGTACATGGCGGTATTGGTTGCCAGTTTTAGGCTGGGTACAGGTTTCCCCCCGTAGACTGAGCCACGACCGGTAGTGAAACAGGTGATGTTGGCACCGCCGGCTACCATGCCGGTGATCGACGCGGGGTCGTAGCCGGGGGTGTCCATAAAGACAAATCCTTTTTGGGTGATGGCCTCGGCGTAGTGATAGACATCGACTAAGTCTGTCGTGCCCCCCTTGGCAACGGCGCCCAGGGATTTTTCGAGAATGGTAGTGAGGCCACCGGCTTTGTTGCCCGGGGAGGGGTTGTTATTCATCTCAGCACCATTATTGCGGGTGTAGTCTTCCCACCACTTGATTCTATCCACCAGTTTTTGACCGACCTCTTTGGTGACCGCGCGCCGGGTTAGGAGATGTTCTGCGCCATAGACCTCGGGCGTTTCTCCAAGGCAAGCAGTGCCTCCGTGTGTTACCAGCAGGTCGGCCGCTGAGCCAAGCGCAGGGTTGGCTGAGATTCCAGAGTAACCGTCAGAGCCACCACACTCCAATGCCAGGATCAGATCACTTGCAGGACGCGTTTCTCTCCGCGCACGGTTGGCATCCGGCAACAGATCGCGGATGTAACCCATGCCGCGGTCGACAGTCGCTGCGCTGCCACCGCTGTCCTGAATAGTAAATGCGTGCAGCTTGTCACTGGGATTCAGTTTTTCCGCATTCATCATCGCCCCAATTTGGTTGGCCTCACAGCCCAATCCAAGAATCAGGACGGAATGAAAATTGGGATGCTTGGCATAGCCGGAAATAGTGCGTTGAATGTAATTCAACCCCATCCCCGCGCAGCCTCCGCAGCCGTAGTCGTGTGTTAAAGCGATGACACCATCGACATGGGGGAATTCAGCCAGCACTTCGTCGGTAAATTGTGCCGCGATGTGCCGAGCAACCGTGGCGGAGCAGTTGACGCTGGTCAATACTCCGATGTAATTGCGCGTCGCGACGCGTCCATCATCGCGCACAAAGCCCTCGAAAGTTGCGCGTTCGTGGATAGGCAAAAAGTTGGTTGACTTGATCGCTTCAGAAAAACGGTAATCACGTTCGAAAGTATTGATTGCACAGTTATGCGTATGAACGTGTTCGCCGGCCGCTATATTACTGGAGGCGACGCCGATGACCTGATCATATTTCTTGATCAAGTCTCCTTTGGTAATATTTTCGGTGGCGACTTTGTGACCGGCCCCAATATGTCCATTGGCAATGACGTTGGTACCGTCGACAGATTCTCCGGGGATGAGTTCGGTGCGGGCAACGACCACATTGTCGTTACTGCTTAATCGTATGGCGTTTGTGTTGGGTTCGTTCACGTGGATATCCTTTTGTTCGATGGTTTTGTTGCGCAGCTCAGGCGTCGGCATGATGCTCGTTAGGTGGTTACTTTTAGGCTGGTCGCGGTTTCTTGAATTAAACGCCAGGTTGTCTCATCCAGCGGTATTCCATTTTTCTCTCTTTCCATTCGTGTGTTGCGCTCGGGATCGCCAGGCAGGAGCACTGGCTTTGCCGGGTCAGCTGGGCGCGCCGATCGAACCCAGTCCGTAAATCGCGTCGTTTCCGTTTGAACAAAGCTGGCGTCCGTAAACACATTAGGATCGATCAGGATGGACAGCATTCCGTTCGCTAAACCGGCAACACCGGGTTGGGCACAGCCACCACCACCCAGACTGCCGGCCAACAGGTCGGCCATGATGGCCAATCCAGAGCCTTTGTGCGCGCCCATGGAATTCATTACCGCGCTGGGTTTTTCATAGAGGGCATTGGGGTCATTGGTGGGTGAGCCGTCGCTACCCGTCAAGGCACCGTCCGGAAGATCAACGCCTTTGTTGCGGGCGACCATAATTTTTCCTTCCGCCAGCATAGAGGTCGCTGCGTCGAATACCAGGGGTTCGCCGGAAGGATTGGGCATTCCGATAGAGATAGGGTTGGTTGCATAACGACTCTCGACACCACCAAAGGGTGCTACGGTCATGCCGGCGCCAGAGGTGTTAACGAAATGCATTGAAACCTGGCCTGCTTCAATCGCCATCTCGGTCCAATCCCCAATGCGCCCTAGGTGACCCACGTTACCCACGCCAATCATTGCGATACCGTTATTGCGCGCTTTCTCGATGCCAGCGGCCATGATTTGAACTCCGATCGACTGTCCGAAGCCTTTGTTACCATCGTATATGGCAATCTGTGCGTTTTCGAAGGTGGCCGTTGCCGTTTGATTGGGTACGACCTCGCCGTTGCGGCAGTATTCGACGTAGCGGGGTATTCGGGCGACTCCATGAGAGTCATGGCCAACCAGATTAGCTGTTACCAGCAACTTCGAGACAATATCGGCTTCGGCCTGTTCGCACCCGATGGCAGTGAAAATACGTGTAGCAACGGCTGTTAGTTCTCGGTGGTCGATATTCACGAAATAGGTGTCCTTGGGCAATAGATAATGCCCATTATGTGGGTGTTGTTTGTTTTAGGTGTCGGTGGCCATTGTGTAATAAACTATTTTTTCGCGCGTGGTGCAACAAAACCATGCTCAATCGTCATTTTACCGTTAGGAATGTCATCATGATTGGAGAGCCTGTCCTTCTGAGTGTCCGAAAGGATTTCCCCCGCCCCGAACCCGCCCAGGTCGAAGCGCTTCGTGGAGTGCCGACAGGCTTTATTGTTGATGCACAGAACGGCACCGGGGCGCTGGGGTACCAGATCAAACCATTAACTAACCAGATGAGTTTTACGGGGGTCGTGATTACGGCTCAGGCGGAGCCAAGAGATATGCTGCCGGTTCAACCGGCCATTGCCTTGGCAGCTCCGGGCGATGTCCTGGTTATTGCTA
>Ga0209402_10004422_pt1 | contig 12829 bp, 6 predicted proteins | sample ArcticOcean_MG_C_3_FD_187437 | JGI IMG/M metagenome (GOLD analysis project Ga0209402, IMG submission 187437) | Marine microbial communities from western Arctic Ocean - ArcticOcean_MG_CB8_126 (SPAdes) (version 2) | ecosystem: Environmental > Aquatic > Marine > Oceanic | place: Arctic Ocean... | reverse complement strand
GAACACCTTGCCCGGGTCCTGGCACTGGCCGGTAGAGCCGAGTGAGCGATGAGAAATTGAAACACCATGGCTCGCCCGGAGGCCACTGAAATTATGGCGCTTCATGCCACCGGCAAAGCCTTTACCGATTGAAGTGCCCGCAACATCGACATATTGACCAGTGGCAAAATGATCCGCCTGAATTTCCTGGCCCACATCAATCAGCGCATCTTCACTGACACGGAACTCCACTACCACCCGCTTGGGCTCGACTTTCGCCTTGCTGAAGTGGCCGCGCATGGCTGCGCTGACATTTTTCACTTTAGCTTTACCGGCGCCAAGTTGGAGTGCCGTATAGCCGTGGCTCTCCTTGGTTCGCTGTGCCGTAACCTGGCAAGTATCCATTTTGAGCACGGTAACAGGCACATGTTTGCCATCTTCGGCAAATACGCGAGTCATACCCATTTTTCGGGCAATGACGCCTGAACGACGTTGAGCTGATTGAGAGGCAGGCATTCGCTTAATTCCTACAGTCTGATTTCGACGTCAACGCCGGCAGCAAGATCGAGCTTCATCAAAGCATCGACAGTTTGCGGCGTGGGGTCGACGATATCGAGCAACCGCTTGTGAACACGGATTTCAAATTGCTCACGGGATTTTTTATCGATAAACGGCGAGCGCAGAACGGTATATTTTTCAATCCTCGTCGGCAGCGGAATCGGCCCGCGAACCTGCGCGCCCGTGCGCTTCGCCGTGTTAACGATCTCACCCGTCGAACTATCGAGGATTCGATGATCGAAGGCTTTCAAACGGATACGTATATTTTGGCTATCTGTTGCCATCTATTCAGTCCTTTTACGAAACCAAAAACGGACACCCGAAGGTGACCGTTGAGGGATTTCTACTCAAATATCTTTGCGACAACACCGGCGCCAACGGTCCGCCCGCCTTCGCGAATGGCGAAGCGTAGACCTTCATCCATAGCAATCGGCGCAATCAGATTAACGATCATATTCACATTATCACCCGGCATTACCATCTCCGTGCCTTCCGGCAGTTCGATCGTGCCCGTGATATCCGTCGTGCGGAAATAAAACTGTGGGCGATAGTTGGAGAAAAACGGCGTATGACGGCCACCCTCATCCTTGGTCAGAATATAGGTCTCTGCCTCGAACTTGGTGTGCGGCGTGATCGTGCCGGGCTGGGCCAATACTTGGCCGCGCTCAACTTCGTCACGCTTGGTGCCGCGCAGCAGCACGCCCACATTATCGCCCGCCTCGCCCGAATCGAGCAGCTTGCGGAACATCTCAACGCCGGTGCAGATCGTCTTCGTCGTCTCTTTGACGCCGATAATCTCAATCTCGTCGCCAACCTTCACAACGCCGGCTTCCACGCGACCGGTCACAACCGTGCCACGACCGGAGATCGAGAACACATCCTCAATCGGCATCAGGAACGGCTGATCCACCGGACGATCAGGCTGCGGAATATAGTCATCAACCGCCTTCATCAGCTCCAGAATCATGTTCTTGCCGATCTCATCGTCACGGCTCTCAAGTGCCGCCAGGGCGGAGCCACGCACAATCGGAATATCGTCGCCCGGGAAATCATAAATCGACAGCAGCTCACGCACTTCAAGCTCAACCAGATCCAACAGCTCTTCGTCGTCCACCTGATCGACCTTGTTCATGAACACAACCAGCGCCGGCACACCGACCTGGCGCGCCAAAAGGATATGCTCGCGCGTTTGCGGCATCGGCCCATCAGCCGCCGACACAACTAAAATGCCGCCATCCATCTGCGCCGCACCGGTAATCATGTTCTTCACATAATCCGCATGGCCCGGGCAATCAACATGGGCGTAATGACGGGCTTCAGTCTCATACTCCACATGCGCCGTGGCAATCGTGATGCCGCGCTCGCGTTCTTCCGGCGCCTTATCAATCTCATCAAACGGCACAAATTCCGCGCCGCCCATCTCACCTAAAACCTTGGTGATCGCCGCCGTCAGCGTCGTCTTGCCATGATCAACATGCCCAACCGTGCCAACGTTGCAATGCGGCTTAGTGCGTTCAAACTTTACTTTGGCCATGATCTTTATCCTCTTCTTCTTACGCTAACGCTGTGGTGCTTCTACAGCACGCATCATGCGAATTTTGTACGAACTTCATCCATAACGACTGTTGGAACTTTACTGTAATGATCAAATTCCATAGTGAACTGGCCGCGGCCCTGTGTGAGAGAGCGCAGCGTGTTGACGTAACCAAACATGGTCGCCAACGGAACCTGAGCACGAATCACCTGCGCGTTGGAACGCGGGTCCATGCCCTCGATCTGCCCGCGACGTGAATTCAAATCGCCGATCACATCGCCGAGATAATCGTCCGGCACCACAACTTCCACCTTCATCATCGGCTCAAGTAGTGCCGGCTTGGCGCGGCCAACAATTTCGCGGAACGCGGCACGGCCAGCAATCTCAAAAGCAAGCGCGCTTGAATCAACATCGTGATAAGCGCCGTCAACCAATTTGGCTTTGAAATCGATAACCGGAAAACCGGCAATGGTGCCTGTCTGACGGGCGGTATCAAAGCCCTTTTTGACCGACGGGATATATTCCGTCGGCACATTGCCGCCGCGGATGTTGCTCTCAAATTCAAAGCCCCCACCCGGTGGAAGCGGCTCAATCTCGATCTTCACGCGCGCGTATTGGCCGGCGCCACCGGACTGTTTCTTATGGGTGTAGTCGATATCAGCAGCGCGGGTAATGGTCTCACGATAAGCCACCTGCGGCTGACCCACATTGGCTTCGACCTTAAATTCACGGTGCATGCGATCAATGAGAATTTCGAGATGCAGTTCGCCCATGCCCTTAATGACCGTCTGCCCACTCTCTTGATCGGTACCGACCCGAAAGGACGGATCCTCGTCGGCCAAGCGTGCTAGAGCCAGAGACATTTTATCCTGATCGGCCTTGGTTTTCGCCTCAACAGCCACTTCGATAACCGGTTCGGGGAATTCCATGCGCTCGAGAATAACCGGGTGATTCGGATCGCAGAGCGTTTCACCGGTGGTGGTGTTCTTCAAACCGGCGATGGCGACAATCTCACCGGCACGGACTTCTTTGACATCTTCGCGGCTATTGGCATGCATCATCAACATGCGGCCAACGCGCTGTTTATCGCCCTTAACACTGTTCAAAATGTTTTTGCCAGCTTCCATGACGCCGGAATAAACCCGAACGAATGTCAACGAGCCAACGAATGGGTCGGTCATCACCTTGAAGGCCAATGCGGCGAAAGGCTGGTCATCCGTGCTTTCGCGGACGACCTCTTCATTTTTACCAGGAATAATACCTTTGATCGCTTCCACATCGGTCGGCGCCGGCAAGTAATCAATGACCGCGTCGAGCAGCGACTGCACGCCCTTATTCTTAAACGCCGAGCCACACAGGATCGGCACCATGCCGCCAGTCAGTGTGGCAGTACGAATACAGCTTTTAAGGGTTGCCTCGTCAGGCTCATTGCCTTCCAAGAAGGCCTCAAGCACCTGATCGTCAAATTCAACGACGCTCTCAAGCAACTCGGCATGCAGGCCCTCGGCTTGCTCTTTCAAATCATCGGGAATTTCATCGATATCGAATTCAGCACCAAGAGTCTCGGCCTGCCAAATCACCGACTTCATGGTGACAATATCAACCAATCCGACGTGCTGGCTTTCAGTGCCGATGGGTATATGCAGCACCAGAACTTTCGCGCCGAGCCGGTCTTTGATCATATCAACAGTGCGAAAAAAATCCGCACCAATGCGATCCATCTTGTTGACGAAACAGATACGCGGAACGTCATACTTATCGGCTTGGCGCCAGACGGTTTCAGTTTGCGGCTCTACGCCAGCAACCGAATCGAAAACAGCAACCGCACCGTCTAACACACGCAGCGAACGTTCGACCTCAATGGTGAAATCCACATGGCCCGGCGTGTCGATAATGTTAATGCGGTGATCGCGCCAGAAACAGGTCGTCGCGGCGGAGGTAATTGTAATGCCGCGCTCTTGCTCCTGCTCCATCCAGTCCATGGTGGCGCTGCCATCATGAACTTCGCCCATCTTGTAGGACTTGCCGGTGTAATAAAGAATACGCTCGGTGGTCGTGGTTTTGCCGGCATCGATGTGCGCCATGATACCGATGTTGCGAAAGTGATTAAGCGGGGTCGTACGTGCCATCTTCTTAAATCCGAACTCAGTCCGCTCTACCAGCGATAATGTGAAAAGGCACGGTTGGCTTCGGCCATCCGGTGCGTGTCTTCGCGCTTCTTAACAGCGCTGCCGCGGCCCTGAGCGGCATCCATCAATTCATTGGACAGCCGTTCCGTCATGGTGTTCTCACTGCGCGCTTTGGCGGCGGCAATCAGCCACCGAATCGCCAGGGTCTGGCGCCGCTCATTGCGCACTTCGGTCGGCACCTGATAGGTCGCGCCACCGACGCGCCGTGACCGGACTTCCACCGAAGGCTTCACATTTTCGAGTGCCTCGTGAAACATCCGAAGCGGGTCCTGGCTCGAGCGCTGACGCATGGTCTCGAACGCGCCATAGACGATTCTCTCTGCCACTGACTTTTTACCGTCAAGCATTAATGAATTCATGAACTTCGCAACAATCTTGTCGCCGAAATTCGGATCCGGGTTGATTTCTCTTTTTTCCGCTGCGCGGCGCCGTGACACAGTACGAACTCCCTATTTCGGACGCTTGGCGCCGTATTTCGAACGGCGCTGGCGGCGATCCTGGATACCCTGGGTATCCAATGTGCCGCGAATGATATGATAACGAACGCCAGGCAAATCCTTGACACGGCCGCCGCGGATCATCACCACGGAATGCTCTTGCAGGTTATGCCCCTCGCCCGGGATATAGCTCGTAACCTCGAAGCCATTGGTCAAACGAACGCGCGCTACCTTACGCAAAGCTGAGTTCGGCTTCTTTGGCGTTGTCGTATAGACCCGTGTACAAACGCCACGCTTTTGCGGGCAGGCCTGCAGCGCAGGCACCTTGTTGCGTTTGACCGGTGGTTTTCGCGGTTTGCGAACCAATTGATTAATCGTCGGCATGAGCCACTCGCATCCTAGTTTCCAGTTGGCATTCGCCGGAGAGGCAAATGTTCTTCTAATTTCGGTCATGTAGACCACCGGCGCTACACGTCAATTTCCACAGCAAAAAAGAGAAGCAAACCAAGTTTACTTCTCACGAGCTGGTTTCGCCGGCTCGTCGGCATAATATCTTCTGTCGTCTTTGCCCGCCGGTGGCTGCAAATTAAACAACGCAGCCGGCTCCGCTGAACCGAGGCGCATATTAGTTTCGGTAATTCATGGCGTCAAGAGCTAAACCGCTCATTTTGAGGGCTTTTTAACGCCTTATCTTAATTGCCTAAAACTTCCCTCTCGGAGCTGTCCAAACAGGCAAAAAAATAGCTCTATTCCACCGGTGCGGGGGCGCCTTCCTCCGGCGCCGCCAAGGCACCTGTTTCCGCGTGTCGCGCTTCTTCCTCGGCCATTTGCTGCTCAAGCGTGCGCTGCGCCGCTTCGCGATTGATTCGCGCCACGACACTGCCCGTTCCTGCGGGAATCAAACGCCCAACAATAACGTTTTCCTTGAGACCGATGAGATCATCCGACTTACCGGCAACTGCCGCCTCGGTGAGGACTCGCGTGGTTTCCTGGAAGGAGGCTGCGGAAATAAACGAGCGTGTTTGCAGCGACGCCTTGGTAATGCCCTGCAGAATCGGAATGGACTTGGCAATCACGTGGCCTTCTTTTTCAGCCCGCCCATTGACCTCGTCATACTCTGTCCGATCAATCTGCTCGCCGATCAGGAAGGTCGTTTCGCCCGGGTCGGTAATCTCGACTTTCTGCATCATCTGGCGACAAATCACCTCGATATGCTTGTCGTTAATCTTCACACCCTGAAGGCGGTAGACTTCCTGAATTTCCTGAATCAGGTACACAGCTAGTGCCTCAACGCCCAACACCCGCAAAATATCGTGCGGCGCAGCATTACCATCCATCAGCGGATCACCACGGCGAACAAGATCGCCTTCATGAACACTGACATGCTTGCCCTTGGGAATAAGATGCTCCGCTGGCTCGTCACCATTTTCAGGCACGACGATAATGCGTCGTTTGGATTTGTAATCCTTGCCGAATTCTACCCGACCATCGACATCACTGATGACCGCATGATCCTTCGGTTTACGAGCCTCAAACAACTCGGCCACGCGCGGCAAACCACCGGTAATATCGCGTGTTTTCGTCGATTCCTTCGGGATACGCGCCAGAACGTCACCGGCATGCACCGTATCGCCATTCTCGACATTAAGAATAGCATCCACTGACAATAAATAGCTCGCCTCGCGGCCATTGGAGAGCGTCTGCAGTTCGCCTGCGCTATCGAGCAAGGCCATACGCGGCTTGAGGTCGCCACCCTTCGGCTGCTGACGCCAATCGACCACCACCATGTTGGAAACGCCGGTCTGCTCATCCATGGTTTCACGGAATGACAGGCCCTCGACCATATCGACGAACTGGATTTTACCGGTAATTTCCGAAATCAACGGCAAGGTGAATGGGTCCCAGGTAGCCAACGACTGGCCTTTGGTTACCATATCGCCATCTTCGACAAACAACTTTGAGCCATACGGCAAACGGTGACGCGCTCGCTCGGCGCCGCGCTTGTCCTTTTGGATGATCTCACAGTTGCGACCCATGATTATTTTAATGCCGGAGCTGTCGACCACCGAATTTTGGTTTTCGATCTTGAGCTTGCCGTCAATCGCCGCCTCGACACTGGATTGCTCCGTGCCGCGCTGCGCCGTACCACCAATATGGAATGTCCGCATGGTGAGCTGCGTACCGGGCTCACCAATCGATTGTGCGGCAATAACGCCAACCGCTTCACCGATGTTGACAATAGTGCCCCGCGCCAGATCACGGCCATAGCAATTGCCGCAAACACCATCTGCCGTCTGACAGGTGAGCACAGAGCGGATCATGACCTCTTCAACGCCGGTTTCTTCAACCAAATCCACATCGCGCTCATCCAGGAGATGGTTGGCCGGAATAAGCTCCTTGCCATTATCCGGATTGAGAATCGCCACCGAATTGAAACGGCCCAAAATACGCTCGCTCAACGGCGCAATAACTTCACCGCCTTCAATAACGGCGCGCACGGTTAAACCATCCTGGGTACCGCAATCCACCTCAACGATGATGCAATCCTGCGCCACATCGACTAGACGACGGGTGAGATACCCTGAGTTCGCGGTCTTCAATGCGGTATCGGCCAGGCCCTTACGTGCGCCATGCGTGGAGTTGAAATATTCGAGAACCGAGAGGCCTTCCTTAAAGTTGGAAATAATCGGTGTCTCAATGATCTCACCTGATGGCTTCGCCATCAGCCCGCGCATGCCAGCCAACTGCTTCATTTGCGCTTCAGAGCCACGCGCACCTGAATGTGCCATCATAAAAATCGAGTTCACCGGCTTGCCGGCATTCTCAGGAAGATCGTCGCGCGCCGATTCGGACATGCCGGTCATCATCGCCGCCGAAACCTTGTCGGTGCATTGTGACCAAGCATCGATCACCTTGTTGTACTTCTCACCCTGGGTAATCAAGCCAGCGCTATATTGCTGCTCATATTGCTCCACCAGGGCATGAGTATCGGCGACAAGTTTGACCTTTTCACGAGGGATGACCATGTCATCCTTGCCAAACGAGATGCCTGCCTTACCCGCGTAGCTGAAACCAAGTTTCATAATCTGGTCAGCGAAAATGACGGTCTCTTTTTGCCCGCAATGACGATAGACCATATCGAACACGTTGCTCACGTCGCGTTTAGTGAGCAACTGGTTAATCGCTTCAAACGGCACCTTCGGATTGCGCGGTAGAACCTCAGACAAAAGCATTCTGCCTGGTGTGGTTTCCATACGCTTGATCACCATCTCGCCTTCCGGCGTCATGATATTGGCGCGGCAGCTGATTTTCGAATGGAGCGTAACAGCTTTTGCATCAATCGCCTTGCGCACCTCGGCAACATCGGCGAACGACATGCCCTCGCCCGGCTCGCCGACACGTGAATAGGACAGATTATAAATACCAAGCACGATGTCCTGGCTCGGCACGATAATTGGCTTGCCGTTGGCCGGGCTCAAGATATTGTTGGTCGACATCATCAAGACGCGCGCTTCGAGCTGCGCCTCAGGTGACAGCGGCACATGTACCGCCATTTGATCGCCGTCGAAGTCAGCATTAAAGGCGGCACATACCAGCGGATGCAGCTGAATGGCTTTGCCTTCGATCAGTTTCGGCTCAAATGCCTGGATACCGAGGCGATGGAGTGTCGGCGCCCGGTTCAACATCACCGGATGCTCGCGAATCACCTGCTCAAGAATATCCCAAACCTCAGGCCGGCTCTTTTCGACCATCCGTTTGGCGGCCTTCAACGTGGTCGCCATGCCATAAAGTTCAAGCTTGGAATAGATAAACGGCTTAAATAGCTCGAGCGCCATTTTCTTTGGCAGCCCGCACTGGTGCAACATCAACTCCGGTCCCACGACGATCACCGAACGGCCGGAATAATCGACGCGCTTGCCGAGCAGGTTCTGACGGAAACGGCCCTGCTTGCCCTTCAACATGTCAGAGAGAGATTTCAGCGGGCGCTTATTGGCGCCAGTGATAACCCGCCCACGACGGCCATTGTCGAACAATGCATCAACCGATTCCTGCAGCATGCGCTTTTCATTACGCACGATGATTTCAGGCGCTCTCAGCTCAATCAGGCGTTTCAGGCGATTGTTACGGTTGATGACGCGACGATAGAGGTCGTTCAAATCCGAGGTCGCAAAACGACCGCCATCCAACGGCACCAACGGGCGCAGCTCCGGCGGAATAACCGGCACAACTTCCAGAATCATCCACTCCGGACGATTACCAGAAGTGATGAAGGCTTCAATAATCTTTAGTCGCTTGACGAACTTCTTACGCTTCGCCTCGGAATTGGTCTCGGCCAAGTCAACGCGCAAAATCTCGCGCTCCGCTGCCATATCCAACTCGATCAACATATCCCGAATAGCTTCCGCACCGATGCCGGCGGTAAAGGAATCCGCGCCATATTCATCCTGCGCGTGACGGAACTGATCCTCGTTCAGCAATTCATTTTTCTTCAGCGGCGTGAGGCCCGGCTCGGAGACCACATAGCTCTCAAAATAGAGCACACGCTCCAGCTCTTTGAGCGTCATATCAAGCAACAGGCCGATCCGCGACGGTACCGATTTCATGAACCAGATATGCGCCACCGGCGAGGCCAGCTCGACATGGCCCATGCGCTCGCGCCGAACCTTCGATTGGATAACTTCTACGCCGCATTTTTCGCAGACAATGCCGCGATATTTCATGCGTTTATATTTGCCGCACAGACATTCATAATCCTTGATCGGGCCAAAGATGCGGGCGCAGAACAAGCCATCACGTTCTGGCTTAAACGTCCGATAGTTGATCGTCTCCGGCTTTTTGATTTCACCGTAGGACCAGGATCTGATTTTCTCCGGGCTCGCGATGGAGATTCTGATCTTGTCAAACTGCTGTGAAGCACTGACCGGACCAAATAGGTTGATCAACTCATTCATGGACATCCTCCGATAACGCCACTGCCGAAGCCGTGGCGATGAACCGCAATGGTTTGCACCATTGCGGTAAATTTCGAATCAATTATTTGAGCGTAAATCGACATCGAGACCAAGAGCCTGCATTTCCTTCACCAACACATTGAAGGATTCCGGAATGCCCGCTTCAAAATTCTCGTCGCCGCGTACGATTGATTCATAGACCTTGGTGCGCCCGGACACATCGTCCGATTTCACCGTCAACATTTCCTGCAAAGTGTAAGACGCGCCGTAAGCCTGCAACGCCCACACTTCCATCTCGCCGAAACGCTGGCCGCCAAACTGTGCCTTACCGCCCAAGGGCTGCTGGGTCACAAGGCTGTACGGGCCAATGGAACGGGCATGAATCTTATCATCAACCAGATGATGCAGCTTCAGCATATAGATGTAGCCAACCGTTACCTTACGGGCAAATTCCTCACCAGTCTGGCCATCGATCAAGGTTACTTGCCCTGAGCCGTCCAGGCCGGCCTTTTCAAGCAGGGTCACAATATCCGCCTCATGAGCGCCATCGAATACCGGCGTTGCCATCGGCACACCAGCAGTCAGGCTCTCTGAGAAATCCGTAAATTCTTGGTTCGACATGGAATCAACAAACTTCGGACCGGCGCCCTCGCCGTCATCATAAACATCACTCAGGTATTTTTTGAGCGGCTCTGGCGATTCACCGACAGAAACAGCGTTCAGCATTTGCTCAATCTGTTTGCCAAGTCCGCGCGACGCCCAACCGAGATGGGTCTCGAGGATCTGTCCGACATTCATACGTGACGGCACACCCAACGGATTGAGTACAACATCAACCGGCGTTCCATCTTCCAAATGCGGCAGGTCTTCGACCGGCAGAATTTTTGAGATCACACCCTTGTTGCCATGCCGTCCAGCCATTTTATCACCCGGCTGCAATTTGCGCTTCACGGCAACAAATACTTTGACCATCTTCAACACGCCAGGCGGTAATTCATCGCCACGTTGGATCTTATCGACCTTGCTTTCGAAACGGGTCTGGATGCGATTACGCTCTTTATCTAGCTCCAGCTTCAAGGTCTCCATCTCCGCCGTGACGGCATCATTCTTGAGAACAATTTGCCACCACAAGCCACGAGGCAGGCCTTCAAGAGTCTCATCCGTGATCTTGACGTTAGAGCCAAATTCCATCGGACCGGATACACCAATTTTGCCGATGATCAACTCGTTCAAGCGGCTATAAATATTGCGCTCGATAATCGACAGCTCATCGCTTCTGTCTTTGGCAAGATGTTCGATCTCTTCATGTTCAATCGACAGCGCGCGCTCATCCTTGTCAATGCCGCGACGGTTAAACACCCGCACTTCGACAACCGTGCCCATGCCACCCGGCGAAACCCGCAGCGACGTATCGCGCACGTCGGATGCTTTCTCACCAAAGATGGCGCGCAGCAATTTCTCTTCCGGCGTCATGGGTGATTCACCCTTCGGCGTAATCTTGCCGACCAGAATATCACCCGGGTTTACTTCAGCGCCGATATAGACAATTCCGGCCTCATCCAAATTCTTGAGGCCTTCCTCACCCACATTGGGAATATCACGAGTGATTTCCTCTTGCCCGAGCTTGGTATCGCGCGCCATCACTTCGAATTCGTCGATATGGATCGAGGTGAAAACATCATCCTCGACGAGACGTTCCGAAATCAGGATGGAATCCTCAAAGTTGTAGCCATTCCACGGCATGAAGGCGACCAGCACATTGCGGCCAAGCGCGAGCTCACCATGATCGGTGCTTGGACCATCAGCGATAATATCGCCCATCTTGACCCGGTCACCGACCTGCACCAGCGGACGCTGTGTCACACAGGTATTTTGGTTCGAACGCTGGAACTTGAGCAGATTGTAGATCTTCACGCCGGTTGAGGCTGAATCACCATTAGCTGCGCCACGCACCACGATACGTGCACCATCAACCTGCTCCACCACACCACTTTGCTGAGCCACAATCGAAGCGCCTGAATCACGCGCCACAACCTCTTCCATACCGGTGCCGACCAGCGGCGCCTCAGAGCGCACCAACGGCACTGCCTGACGTTGCATGTTCGAGCCCATAAGTGCCCGGTTCGCATCATCATTTTCGAGGAACGGAATCAATGCCGTCGCCACAGACACAAGCTGTTTGGGCGAGACGTCGACATATTCAATATTTTCCGGCACGGAGACCAGGAAATCACCATTGTGGCGGCAACTCACCAAAGTTTCAGTAAACGTACCACTTTCATCGGTCGTCGCATTGGCCTGGGCGATGGTATATTTGGCCTCTTCCATTGCCGACAGATAAACCACCTCATCGGTAAGCTTGGCGTTCTCGACCCTGCGATAGGGGCTCTCGATAAAGCCATATTGATTGACCCGGGCGAAGGTCGCCAGGCTGTTGATCAAACCAATATTCGGCCCTTCAGGAGTCTCAATCGGGCAAATTCGGCCATAATGCGAGGTGTGCACATCGCGCACTTCAAAACCGGCACGCTCACGCGTCAGACCACCCGGCCCAAGCGCAGAGAGGCGCCGCTTATGCGTGATTTCCGACAGCGGATTGGTTTGATCCATAAATTGCGACAGCTGGGACGATCCAAAGAACTCCCGCACCGCCGCAGCCGCCGGCTTGGCATTGATCAAATCATGCGGCATGACGTTATCGATTTCCACCGAGCTCATGCGCTCGCGAATGGCGCGCTCCATACGCAACAAGCCAATGCGATATTGGTTTTCCATCAATTCGCCAACGGAACGCACACGGCGATTGCTAAGATGATCAATATCGTCGATATCGCCGATGCCGTCCTTCAATCCAACAAGCGTTTTGACCACGCCGAGGATATCTTGGCGACGCAATACGCGCATGGTATCAGCGCCGTGAATATTGAGACGCATATTCATCTTCACGCGGCCCACCGCGGAGAGGTCGTAGCGCTCAGAACCGAGAAAAACCAGATCGTCATTACGCACCCAGACCGGCTCCTGGATTTCCGTCGGACGGACGGAATTCGGAACAATGATCAACGTCCAGTCGCCATCCTGGTCCAACACCCAAACCGGGCCCACATCGGCGCGACGCAATTCGGTGATGGCCTTGCCGGCTTTGGGTTCGGCAAACACTTCAACTGATTCGTGGGCGAG
>Ga0209402_10004420_pt1 | contig 12833 bp, 7 predicted proteins | sample ArcticOcean_MG_C_3_FD_187437 | JGI IMG/M metagenome (GOLD analysis project Ga0209402, IMG submission 187437) | Marine microbial communities from western Arctic Ocean - ArcticOcean_MG_CB8_126 (SPAdes) (version 2) | ecosystem: Environmental > Aquatic > Marine > Oceanic | place: Arctic Ocean... | reverse complement strand
CGTAATCGGGAGCTGTTTTAAAGGTCATGACTCCAGAGGAACTGTTGATGCTGAGTGAGGAGGCATCGGTGCCAGAGAGTGAGTAAGTTAAGGAGTCGCCATCAGCATCGGTGGCCGTCACTGTTCCGATACTGGTCTGGTTCTCAGCAGCACTGAAGCTGGCATCGGAAGTGAAGACTGGTGCAGCTAGATTTTCAACTATATCAGTCACCGTCACTGTAATATCTTGACTGCTGGTATTGACTCCATCATTGGCATTAACGGTTACCGAGTAACTGGTTTTGGTCTCGTAATCGGGAGCTGTTTTAAAGGTCATGACTCCAGAGGAACTGTTGATGCTGAGTGAGGAGGCATCGGTGCCAGAGAGTGAGTAAGTTAAGGAGTCGCCATCAGCATCGGTGGCCGTCACTGTTCCAATAGACGTTTGATTCTCAGCAGCACTGAAGCTGGCATCGGAAGTGAAGACTGGTGCTACATTCTCAGATAAATTAGAAATTCTGATGGTGAGATCTTTGGTCACAGTCTCAGTGCCATCAGTCAGCGTCAATGTGATTTGATAAGATGTTTTGGTCTCGTAATCAGGGGCTTCTTTGAAGGTGAGTACATTATTAGTAGATAAGTTAAAGCTGTCTGCATTGGTTCCACCTAAGGTCAGTGTAAGATTATCTCCATCCACATCAGAGATAGAGATGGTGGTAACCGCCGTTTGATTCTCAGCCACCTGGATGGTGGACGCCACATCAATAGATGGGGCATCATTGACAGGAGTCACAGTGATAGCAACCGATGCGGTTGAAGTCTTATCTCCTTGGTTGATGGTGTAATTAAAACTATCAGTTCCATTAAAATCAGTGTTTGGATTATAGGTAATTCTGCCTTCATTGACTAAAGTTGTACCATTGGAACCATTACCCGGAGTCACAGTAATAGGTGATGAGGTAAGATAAGAGTCATTGGCGAGAACAACAATCTCTGTTGGGGTGTCTTCAGCAGTGGTCGCACTGTCAGCAATGGCTGTAATAGTGGGTGCGATCTTACTGGCATCGATATCCTGATCGGTGGCAATGTAATTAAGAATATCACTTTTATAACTCTCTAAAGTGGCACTTGCTGCAGTGCCATTAGCTATGGCTTTAATATCAGTTTGCAATGTGGAGACAGCAAATCGGATCACAGCTGTGGTTAGATCATCTGTGGATTTAATTTCGATCACGGGCAGCACTGAGGATAACGTATTAATGATGTTAGTTTTTACGTTATCTGTAATGGTCAGACTTTTACCAAGAATCACATTATTTAGCACCTTGGTGATAAAAGTATTAGTTTCAATATCAATTTTAGTGGAAGTTTCTGTGTACTCTGTTTCAAGCTCCTCAGCGATGGCTTTAAAGTAATCTTCAGTGGTATCAGTGGTTGTATTTAAATCATTACTCAGGTTTTGTAAAGCAAAGGCAAGCGCTGTTAACTGATTACCTTTTTCATATAAGTAATCATTAATTCCCACATCACCTTTGTTGGCTACCGGATCAAGAGTAAAGATATCAAGGCTGGCATCAACACCAAGGGCTGCATTAATTGCAGATGGGTCCGTCATAAATGAGGCCAATGAAGTCACCGGGGTGATGACTTTAAATTCACTGTGACCAGTGAGTTTTTGCAGGATTAAAAAATTATCGAGTAAGGTTTGGGAGTCAAGATCTGTACCGCCTAAACTGATCAGACTGCCGTTGGCATATTTTAGGTCAGTGAACTTGCCGTTATTATCGGTGGTAGTACTTTCCTCGTCACCATCCTTGGTATAATCGTCATTCTCATCGATGAAGATCTCTGCACTACTAATATAGCCATCCACTGCAATCCCATCAAGAAGACGATAACCCTCGATGGTTAAAGATTTAGCAACGCTACCACCCTTGCCTGTGCAACTGAGTGTAAAGGTGTTGTCACCGGGTGTATTGATGGTTATGGTTTCATTGCCAGTTGTGCTCTTTGCTCCCGACCAGGCTCCAGAGGCATTGCATGCGTTAGCATTGGTGCTGGTCCAACTGACATTGAATGATTGGCCAACTTCAACCGATAGTAAATTTGAAGCAAACGAAAACAAGGGAACTGCAGAAGGTGATGAACCACTCCCTCCGCCACAAGCGCTAATGGCAGCACTGACCAGGAACAAAACTGCTAGCTGTCTAACTCTATGGTGCGTTGACACCTTTAAATTGGGAGATGAGCTCATCCATTAAGCATAGTATATTTAACCCAATAAGTTAAAAAATAAGGTGATAATTATGGTGGCACTACCAACTTGACGTACTCTATTTTATATTTAATGATAAGGCTGAAGGCATTGCCTGTTAAATAATAGGAGCACTTTGGCATTTGGGATAAGCATACAAGGACCTAGCCTTGCCAACGGGATACCATTAATACTATGGTGAAATGTCCTCCAAACACTCCAATCATTGAAAGCCTTATGAATAAAGGGCTTGAAAGGAAATAAAATAGTTAAGCAAAGACCTCCAGGTCATTAACACCTTTCAAATTGAGCATTGTTACTGGTGCAACTACTGGTGCAACTTTTAGATATACATACATACTGCCTATAAAATTTCTTAAAACTGGACGGGGCAGTAACTTGATCTCGGATTGTGATTACCCTGGGAAAAAAGCGAAGTTGTTTCATACAGTCATTCTGAGTTATATTGATAGAATAAGTTATAGAAAACTATATTGGAGGCCTCTTTGGCACGAAAGAACAAATCAGAAAAAAAGAAAATTGAGATAATAAAAGCCTTTGAAGATGTCATTCTTGAGCGAGGCCTTGATAATGTACGAATGGCTGATGTTGCTCAGATAGTTGGTATCGACAGGAGTTCCTTGCATTATTATTTTCCAACAAGAGGGGCGTTAGTCCAGAAGGTAATTGAACATATCGTAACTCAATACTCACGTTCTGAAGACGAGCAAGTAACTAGCGATGATCCATTAGATCGTCTTGAGGAATACTTAGATTACTCATTTGGCCCAAATTATCACCAGCTCCGAGAATCTAAACTGATCGATGCGATAGATATCGTTTCGGCCCGATCAATAACTCAAGAAAATGCAGTTTATCAAATCTACAAAAGATCTGAGTTGGTAGCAGAAAAGTTATTCTTAAATGCATTTCCCGACTTACCTAAGAGAGATGTGAAATCCGCCGCGAACGCCGTCCATATGCTTATGGAGGGTTACGTAGTCTTTATTCAATTAGGTTTTCCAACGGAGAGGCGGCTTAGTGCCCGCAAGCTAGCAATGGATTCGTTAGAAAAATTAAAACTGCAGCAGTTCCGGCAGAACCAAAAGTAAATCCAGATTCTTAACTCGGTGTCCGGTATCTTGGAGAAGTGTTAAGGTTTGCACCATATTTACTCGAACAATATCTCGGCATTCTTGTGCAGCCACTTCTCCATAACGCTATCTTTGATAGGCAGGTTACTGAATTCATCCACGACCTGTTTTATTGGGAGGCCCATGTCACTGGCACCCGATGCAAAAACAACACGATCTTGCAATAAAGTGTTGCCAAACTGCATAAACATTTCCCACCCACTGCCCGGTTGGGCCAAGTACTTTGGTCTATGGGAGCATGTGCTGATATAAACATTACGATGCCTTAAGGCTACGCCAATCATTTCATTAACCCATGGCCAACCGCCACACTCTGCAACAATCTTCATATCCGGGAAATCCATCGCTACCTGATCTAAGTAAAGTGGTCGCCCAATATCCATTGGCCGATCAGTTCGATAATTCATAGACGTATATATAAGAACTGGAATTTTCAGCTCGTTGGCCTTTTTATATAGAGGATAAAATTTTCTATCGTTAGCTCTTATTCCCCATTCAAATGGAGACGCATAATAGGCTGCATAACCAAGCTCTTTTACGCAATATTCTAATTTTGAAACCGCAATGTCTTCGCTAAAAGGATCAATTGATGCACAAAGTTTGAATTTGTCAGGATTACCAGAATTAACAGGATCAACAGGATCAACTGCATCAGAAGTTATTAAAGACCAAAGGATTCCGGCTTCATCAAGCTCCTTTAAATAATCATCAGGATCTGTTGCCATCTTTGTCGCAATTGAATCTAAGAATGCGTCAAACTCTTCCTCACTAGAAGTTTTACGCAGTGCCATGGCGCCTTCGTAATCGAGTCCAACTTCACTTAAGAACCTAGGTCCGAAAATACGCCCATAATTCTCAAAGCCCTCGCCTTTAGATCCTGAAAATAACCTATTTAAGCTTGAAATAATGAAGCTTTTGGAGGTTGGTGGGTTTGATCCGAGATCGATTACTGTATGCATGATATCGTCAAGATTTTGAAAGAAATTCCCAAATATTATTCGACAGGCAATAAGGTATTATCGCCATACATTTTCCACAGCATCAAAACTTCCGGACCTAAGGTCACTCTTCATGGCTTTAAGATTTGCCTTTGCGACTTTCGCCGACGGAGTATAAGGTAGTTCCTCTATGTATTCGAAGTAACGTGGTATCTTGAAACTAGAAAGCCTGCCTTTGCAGTACTTGATTATCATTTCTGGTGGTAAATCACCAGCTGTAAACCCAGGACGAAGTTGAATATAGGCTTTGACTTCTTCGTCACGTTTTTCATCAGGTACTGCGAGAACTGCAACCTCTTCTAATTGGTGTAATTCTCTGAGAGTTACTTCTACTTCATAGGCAGAAATGTTTTCTCCACTACGCTTAATCATATCTTTATTTCGGCCAATATATTTGTAATAGCCTTCTTCCGTTATTGCGAAAACATCGCCTGTTTTAAACCAGCCATCAACCAGACATTCCTTGTTTTGCTCTGGACGGTTGTAATAACCCTTGAAAATTCCATCACCCGAGACCCAAAGCTCACCAGGCACCCCGTCAGGTACCTCATTCCCACTTCCATCTAAAATCTTGCATTCCCTTAGAACTGCGGGCAGGCCACATGTGCCAAATATTTTATTATCTAAAACTTCGTAAGGTACAACGAGACCACTACCAATTTCGGTCATGCCAAACTCCTCTCTTACTTTTGTATTGTATCTTTTTTCCGCCTCTATGATTTGCTCTCGACTGAAAGCATAGGCGATGAATACTTTTACATTCGTCTTCTTGTCTTCAGGCATCTCGGGAAGCTTAAGAAGAGGCTCAGGTAGATATGCAACTTCGACTTTGTAGTCATGTATCCAATCCATAAAGGTTTTGACACTCATTCGATTGGAAAAGTGGATTTGCGCACCACCATGTAAGGCCGCAGATACTTTCCATTGTGGATCCATGTAAAAAAAAGGATGGTCCGAGAGGATTGAATTCATTTCCCCCCAATGAGCCTGAACTCTTCCCCCACAAATTATCCAGTATCGATGTGACAGCATGGCTCCCTTTGGTGTTCCAGTAGAGCCTGAAGTATACTGAATATTTAATAACTGATCAGATCCAAATTTTGTAGTCAGTGAAAAATTGGGGTCGCCCGCACCAACAATGGAATTGTAATCAAGAACCATTCTGTTTTCGACGGGGCCTAGCACCATTACTTGGTCTAGACGTATTCTATCTGATTTAGCAATCGCCATTTCCATTTCATCGAAAAATTCGCTTTCAACAATCATAAAGTCCACATCTGCATCATTTATTATGAACTCAATCTCTCTTGCCGTTGACTTTTTATGAATGGGAACCATTACGGCTCCAAGAAGAGCTAAAGACAACCAAGTGATGGGGAATTCAACTCTATTCCCCATAATTACCCCGATATGAGAATTCAAACCTACACCTTGTTGCGACAGCGTATCGGCAGTTGCTCTGACCTGGTCGCGTACTTCAGAAAAGGTTAGCGTAATACCATCGTGAAAAAAATTAAATGCGGGACTATCTGGAAAGTTTTCGGCAGCTCTTTCCATAAGCTCTCCCATGGTTTCAGGAAATTCTTCAAATAGTTCAGAGTTCCTGTCCTGATGAATTTTTTGCTTAAATTTGGTTAAGGCTGTGACTGGTGACATTAGATTGCTCTCATTAAAAATGACAGTTCCACAGATTTGCATAATTATCACACATCTATCGCCCGCCTAATATAACTAAAATATCGCTAAGGCGATGTATGTTAAATCGACTAAACGTTGATACATTATACAACCATGCATACTAAATTCAACACTAGTGTTGAATAAATCCTATTGTTTGGTATTCTTAAGTTAAGATTTTAGTTCGCTGCTTTGTGTATTTAATTAGCAGTGTATTAGAACTTATAAGTAAAATTAAGGGGTTATCACATGAGTTATTGCAAATATATTACATCTTCCACACTAGCTTTTTTGTTCGTAGTATTTCTTACGTATCCTGTTACTCCAACAGTTGCACAGGATGCAGGTAATGCTGCAGCTAATCAGGCAGTCTTGGAAGAAATTATTGTTACAGCTCAGAAGAGGGCGGAATCTATTAATGATGTCCCGATCTCTATTGTTGCTTTTGAGGCTGATGCACTTTTAGAGAGCCATATTACTAGCGCTCAGGATTTGGGGATTGTGCCTGGTGTAACCGGGACTATCGGAGGTAGCATTGTGAACTCACTGGCAATCCGTGGTATTGGGACTAATGACTTTGGTGTTGGAAGTGAGCAGTCTATTGCTATGTTCGTTGATGGTATCTATCAAGGGCGTATAGGCCACGCCATCACAAATTATTTTGACATGGAACGTGTTGTGGTACTTAAAGGTCCGCAAGGTAGTCTGTTCGGGCGTAGTTCCTCAGCTGGTGTTTTCAGTGCGACTACGACAAAACCCGACACAAGTGCCGATTCCAGGGGTGGTTATGTCAGCGCGGGCCTTGGTAGCCGAGACCTTAAAGACTTTGAAGGTGCTGTAAATGTTCCTCTGTCTGATGGTATGGCACTTCGGGTTGCAGGATTTATTTCACAAGAAGAAGGCTGGATCAATAACGAATATTTACCCTTAGAGGACCCAAGGCGCGGTCATGAATCTGTTGGTTTCAGGGTTGGACTCGGATTTGAGGGTGATACTATTTCCGGCAATTTGGTTGTTGGATACGGAGAAAAAGAGCAATCAGGTCTGACGTATGCCAAGCATGATGTCATTGGTAGTAAGGTAGTGCCAGAAACTGGCGATTTGTACACAGTTTCTCAGGATGGTGCACAAGAGTTTGGCGGAACTTACGATAACAGAGACAATATGTACATGACTCTCACTTTAGATAGGGAACTCGGCAATAGTACTCTCACGTCAGTCACCGGTTATAAAGACGCATCTTTTTCATACGCTGAAGACGTGGATGGTGATGAATTGAATCTGTACTCATATCTGCAGCGTCAAGAGAACGAATATTTCAGTCAGGAAGTTCGTTTTGTATCAAATAACGATGGTCCTTTAAACTGGATTGTAGGCGGTAGTTACTACAAAGAGACTCAGAATGCCGTAATCACTTATGGTGCAAACGAAGATGACTGGTGCGGGTTCTTCATAGGAGCAGATTGTTCAACCGTTTTTACTCTCTATTATAATATGGATTTTGTGCCAACAGCTGCCGGAACTATAGTGGAAGAAAGTTTTATCGATGGGGAGTATCAGGGAACCTCTGTCTTTGCTGATGTAAGCTACGCACTTAATGATCAATGGGAGTTACTTGCTTCTGTTCGCTATAGCCGTGATGAGCGTGAAATGACGAGGCATATGCCATTAGGAGACTCAATGTTATCGCCAACGTTTTTTCACTCTAATGTAATAACATCTGCTCCATTTACGGACGAGAATACTTGGAAAGAGTTCTCCCCACGCATCGTGCTGAAATTTATACCAAACGAAGATATGTTGTTCTATTTATCCGCATCGACAGGTTACAAGGCTGGTGGATTCGACAGTTTCGGAGTTGAAACGGATTTTGCATTTGTGTTGGTTGATCCCGACGAACTTAAAAACAAAGCCTTCGATGCAGAGAATATTGATGCTTATGAAATAGGGTTTAAAGGAAGCTTTGCTGACGATCGTCTGCAGGCCAATGTGGCTCTATACTCATATGACTATACTGATCTTCAATTGATTATCTTTGAAGATAGTTCTAACTACGTCATCACAAATGTTGGTGAAGTGAAGTTGCATGGCGCTGAGGTCTCGGTCAAGGCTGCCCTAGGTGATTACATTGTTGCAGGAGTTGGTTACGCATATTCAGACAGTGATATTCAATCTATTGACGCGTCCGTATGTGCAGACTGTATTGGGAACCGTTTGACTTTGAATCCGGAGACGGAGTACTACGTTTCGGTCGACTGGACCTATCCTGTTCAGAATTTAGGTGGGGACCTTTATTTTACTGCTGAGTACCAGCATGAGGATTCTTCATTCTCGGAGTTGACGAACGCACAGGATCAGATCATTCCTGCGAGGAATTTACTGAACTTGCGTGCTGGCTTAAAGACTGAAGATTGGCGTCTTACCTTGTACGTTGAGAATGTAACAGATGAAGAATATGCGGTGGAAGTTGCTAATGACTTCTTGTTCGCAAATACAATAGCTCGCTACGGTGTCGGGCGACCACGGACGGTTGGACTAGAGTTCGTTAAATCGTTCTAACTTCAAAGAATTGCGTGCGCCAAGATTTAGGAATTTCAGACTGGGGTTATAAGTAATAAGGGTACTATTGTGACAGACGAGATATGTTTTAAACCCGCTGTGGAGCTTGCGGCCTTAATCCGCACTAAAGATATTTCGCCAATTGAAATCGTTGACAACGTTATTTCACGCGCAGAGCAAATTAACCCCAAGATCAATGGCTTGATCACAAAATCATTTGATTTGGCGCGAGAAACGGCGAAAGCAGCAGAGGAAAAGCTGTTGAACGAAGGAGCAAGTGCTCTCGGACCAATCGAAGGCCTGCCGATTACAATCAAGGATTTGACACCGACCGCAGGAGTGATAACCACATATGGTGTCCGAGAATATGAAGCCAATGTACCGGAAGAAGATGCACCGATTGTCGACAGAATTCGTTGTGCGGGAGGGGCAATAATGGGAAAGAGCTCGACCCCTCCATTCGGATGGCTTGGGGTCACCGAAAACGAAGTTATTGGCCGCACCAACAACCCCTGGGATTTGAGCCGAACGGTTGGAGGATCTAGCGGCGGTGCGGCGGCATTGGTTGCAGCGGGTGTTGGCCACCTAGCCACCGGTAGTGACGGAGGCGGTTCAATCCGTTTGCCTGCTGCAATGACCGGCATCGTCGGACACAAAGCATCGATTGGTCGTATTCCACGCCATAACGAGTCGGGGCTATTTGAAATCGTTGATGTCGTGGGTCCCATGGCTCGCACAGTCGCTGATGCGGCCTTATTGTTTGGCGTCATGGCCGGTCCGAGTCAGGACGAACCTATTATGATGCCTGAAGAAAACGTCGACTACGTTGCGGACTTGAGAGCGTCAACTGCTGCTGGGTTACGAATTGCATTCAGCCCAGATCTGGGCCATGGGCCAGTCGATCCTGAAGTTGCGGAAGTTGTCAAAAATGCAGCAGACCATTTCGAGCAAGTGCTGGGTGCAAGGGTCAATGAGGTAAAGATCGATATTCCTGACCCAAATGAATATTTCATGATCTACTACATGCCTCAATTTCTGAATCTGTGTGAGAAAGAACCAGGACTTGTTAGAATGTGGGAAAAATATCCGGAAGCGGCGAGGTGGAAAGAACTAATGACTAGCATGCCTGCCGAAAAATGGTGGAATATTATTACTGAGTCGCGGCACAAAAATTTCAGCGCTTTTGCAGATATATTTCATTCTTACGACATTCTGCTTACTCCGACAGCTCCAGTTACTGCCTGGAAGCACAATGGAGCATTTGGTCCAACGTTGATTGAGGGAGTTTCAATCAAATATCCGATAATAGATTTCTTCCGCTTTACAGAACCATTTGGGCATAGCGGACATCCTGCTCTCTCACTAAATTGTGGTTTTACCAAAGATCGAATGCCAGTTGGATTACAAGTTGTGGGTCCGATGAGAGACGACAAAGGAGTATTCCAAGCTGCAGCTGCTTACGAGGCATCAACTAAATGGTTGGATCGACGCCCGCAACTAGTCGAACCGACAGAAGATAAAATGAAAACGGCGCTGGAGATTGACAGTATCTCTGAACAGAATTCAAGCCGGTGACGCAATTGAATATTAGTCAATTGCGCAGTCCGATCTCAGTGCCACTATTGGCAGCGCTGAGCATCGGCACACTGTCTTTTCTGATGTACGTCGGGCTCCCGATTATTATGGGAGCCGTGGCCGACCAGCATCAGTTCGACGAACAACAACTGGGATGGATTGCCTCCGCCGATATGGCTGGGCTCTTCTTTGGCTCAATCGTTACATCATTGTTAATAGGGAAAGTGGGTCTCCGGAAAATTGGAACTCTGGGAATTTCGATTGCTGTCGTCGGCAATGTGATGTCGATGCCGGCCGACTCGGTTTTTTTGCTTGGGGCAGCACGATTTGTTGCAGATTTTGGTGGCGGTGTTTGCCATTCCTTAGCTCTCGCCTGTCTGGCACGACTTAGTCATCCAAGCAGAACCTATACCCTATTCATGATTGCAATTGTCGTGGTCGGTTCTATCTGGTTGTTCTTGCTACCTAGTGTTACTGATCGTTGGGGAGACGATGGTGTGTTCGCGATTTTAATGATTGCCTTTATTATCCCAGCCAGTCTCCTGAGGTTCATTGACGATGCAGAAACCACAAATGACGCATTAATAGATGAAGCTACTTCATCTGTAATTGACGCGGGGACTGCAAGATCATTCCCGCCGCTTGTGGGATTCGTGGCGCTTGCTGGCGTATTATTTTTTAACGCTGGCGCGACATCATTCTGGGTATTCGCAGAAAGACTAGGTGTTAGTATCAATCTGGAACCTGCTTTCATATCGTTGACTTTTGCGATATGCAATATATTGACTTTGGGCGGTTGCTGGCTAGCTTACAGGTTCGGTTCAACTTTTGGTCCATTTAAACCAAATTTTGCTGTTTTGCTGTTTTCGGTGATGATCTTTCTGTTATCAATGTTCAATCTTTTCACATGGTCCTATGTTGCGCTCATCTTTTTCTTTGCCCAAGCGTGGGCGATGACAGGAATATTTCAATGGGCAATTCTTGGTGACATTGATCCAACAGGTCGTCTTGTCGCCCTAGCACTAGCAGCGCAGGGTTTAGGTATGAGCATTGGGCCCACAGTTTCAGGCTCCCTGCTGGGCTACGGGCTACCTATGAGCAGCGTTGGCGCTGTTAACGCGACTTTCATGATATTGACTCTCCTTGCTTTCTATTTCGTCTATGTATTCGTCAAAAAACACGGTTACAGTCATGCCCCTGACTGATATTGACTATATTCCGTTGGAGTCCCCGGCAGAGCTGGAGGTTTTGCTCGCACGGCTTAGTTGGATCTATACACTATTTGATCTTGATCCAGATCTTCACCTAAGCAGAATGAAGGCGTTTGACAGCTTTATGAACACGGCACCAATTAGGTGTGGCGATCAAACGAAGGAATTCAGTTACGCGCCTGCAGTTTTGCCCGAGGAATTTTCGATTCCGGAAAGCAAAACGAGATTTGCTGACATCGATGCACAGTCAATCAACCTAAACGACTTTCTAGAACGGAATAATACACAAGGATTACTTGTTCATCATCAAGGTCACGTCGTTTACGAACGTTACTTTGGTGATCACAATGAGCAGATTAAGTGGATGACGTTTTCTGCGAGTAAACTTGTAATTGGGATGCTCGTAGCTATTGCCATCGAAGAGGGTGACATTGAAAGTGTGGATGACCCGGTGACCAAATATTCTCATGAGCTGATCGACACGGCCTGGGATGGTGTAACTATCGATCATTGTCTCAAGATGACATCTGGAATTGACTGGCAAGAAGAAGACCTAGATCTGTATCGAGCTGGGAGCCCATTTGCCCAACTCATGAATCAAGTCTGCTTCGGATCGATTGAAGAACACATAAGAAAATACCGCAGGGAGTTTGAGCCAGGAACGCACATTCGGTACTCGAGTATTGACACGGAAATGCTCGGTACCGTGCTCACACATGCTACTGGAATGGGGATCTCAAAGTATCTTGAAGAACGGATCTGGAAGCCTTCAGGCATGGAGATGGATGCTTATTGGGTTACTGATTCGCAGGGTCGGGAGCTTGCGTTAAGTGGTTTATGCGCGACGTTGCGTGACTATGCGCGTCTGGGCCTAATCTTAGCTCACGGTGGGAAGTGGAATGGTTTACAAATAGTACCGACGTGGTTCGTCGAAAGTTTGTCGAATCCGGACAAAGACATTTTTGAATTGCCCGGAAATAATGACAATCCATTAATCAGCTGGAATCAAACTGCTATTCTAAGTGACCCTGAACAGAATCGCGGCGATTATATGGGATTTGGTATGCTTGGGCAGTTTATTTACGTCGATCCGCAAAGCGAAACTGTAATTGCGAACCAGGGGGTTTATCCGGACGTCAACGATGAATACAGAGAGGCATATAAGCACTTTTGGGCGTTCCGGGCAATTATCCAACACCTGGATAGCTAGAGATGAAGTTGACGCTTCAGATACTCGGTACCTCATGGCAATACTGACGCATTTTTTGTATTGATATCCGTCTCTCTCGGAAAAATATGAGGGGTAGAGTTACGTTAATCATCTTACTAACTTAATCTTTATCTATAGATCTTATAAGGTTAAACTATCACTTAAATATAAGCGGGAATAGCTCAGCTGGTAGAGCGCAACCTTGCCAAGGTTGAG
>Ga0209402_10004407_pt1 | contig 12861 bp, 20 predicted proteins | sample ArcticOcean_MG_C_3_FD_187437 | JGI IMG/M metagenome (GOLD analysis project Ga0209402, IMG submission 187437) | Marine microbial communities from western Arctic Ocean - ArcticOcean_MG_CB8_126 (SPAdes) (version 2) | ecosystem: Environmental > Aquatic > Marine > Oceanic | place: Arctic Ocean... | reverse complement strand
ATATTTTCCCGCTCTAAACATACCGGGCATCTGGCAGGGTGATTTACTTTACACCCATGATGATCTCAAGGGTTCTGATATAGATGGTGAGAGGGTTATCATGTTTACACCCAACACCATAACCTATACCGTTCCCGTTCGTAGTCAAATGGCCCAAAAGATTTTAGCCTCCAAGATAGGAGTTGTATGGCATACTACCTACTCCGGTAACTCTATGAGTACCTTGAAAGCAAAGTTTGGAGCTAGTGTTAGTAGATTAAGTAGAACAAGAACTGTTTGGTCAACGGATGCTACATTTAAAGACACTTCTGGTAATGTAATGTTTACTGCATCCGAATCTGCTGCCTTTCAAAAAGTATTAAACATGGCTTCAGGTTCTTTGAAGAAAGCTTCTTCCTTTTTGAGAATAATGAGTAGCAGTAGTGAGTCTGAAACTATACCTTATTTACTTAAAATATTCCTCAACTCTTATATTAGAGGTGGCGAGAAGATAGAGAACACCAAAAATGTTACTGCATTTTTTGGTAAATGGTTAGACGCTAGAATGGATCAAAAGATAAAATCTGTTAAATCGGCGGCCGGAAAGAAGAAATGGACCGCACATAAAAAGATTATAATGTCAGAATATACTAAATATAACAAAGAATTGTATTTTGTTATTGCTACATATATTACTTTACAAACCGCTAAGACAATCATAATAAGAAAATTAGAACGGGCTGAAGGTATTGGTACTTTTATTAAAACACCTAATGGTTATAGAGTTACTGCACCTGAAGGTTTTGTGGCGATAGACCATATTGGAAAGGCAATCAAACTAGTAGATAGATTAGAATTTAGTCGTGCTAATTTCACGGCACCTAAAAATTGGGGGTAAAAATGTGTAACAATCCAGAATGTCACTGTGAAAATTGTACTTGTGATCCTTGTACATGTACAACAGAAAGTCCCTGTGGGTGTGAAGGAGTATCTATCAAATGAATGGTTGGACAGCTCCGGCGTTCGGTATCTTTTTGATTAGTCAGCTGGGTGCCGCAGTTTGGTGGGCGTCCGATACTGATAGTACAGTAAAAGAACATAGTACTTTTATTTACAAAGTGTCTGAGAATGATAAACAAATAGCCATCATGCAGGTACGTCAACAGTCTATCCAAGAAGACATCATAGAGATAAAAAACGATAGCAGAGAGTTAAAGGAATTATCACATAAAATTCTAAACGCATTGGAAAAATAATGATTAAATATCGTGATGTAAATTTATTGGTGAATAGCCGTAGAAAGAATTTAGACCAAAAGTCTATTGATAAAATAAGTGATGGAGTTAAACATATTAGGGATGAACTTAAAGAAACTATTAAGATTCCTGAAATAGTTGCTGTAGTAGAACAAGTAGAACAAGTAGCAGAAGTAATACCTGTAGTCAAAAAATCAAAATCTTATAATTTTGTAACTAGAATTGCTGCTGAGAGAGCTTTAAAGAACAATGGCTAATAAAAGTATTGCTTTGACTTTTGGAAGATTTAATCCTCCAACGGTGGGACATCAAAAACTTATTGATGCTACTAGAGGAGTCAATAGTAATTATCGTGTATATGCTAGCCAAACACAAGATAAGAAAAAGAATCCTTTAAATCATAAAGAAAAAGTATCTGTGATGAAACAGATGTTTCCTACCCATGCAAGAAAAATATCTCCAGATAAAATGACAACGGTGTTAGATGCTTTGGTTCAATTATATAAAGAGCATCATACAGATGTATCTATGGTAGTGGGGTCAGATAGATTATCAGAGTTTAATAAACTCTTGAATGATTATAATGGCAAGAAAGCTAGACATGGATATTATAAATTTAATACAATAAAAGTTATCAGTGCGGGCGAACGTGACCCTGATGCCGAGGGTGCTGTAGGTATGTCAGCATCTAAGATGAGACAGGCAGCATTGAATAATGATTATGCTTCTTTTAAGAGAGGCCTTCCTTCTAGATTTAAAGGAGGACAAACCTTATATAAACAGGTTCAAAAGAATATGGATATGAAAAAATTACGAGAGTGGGTACAAGTTGATGAATCAATAATTGATTTGCCGAGAAAGACTTTTGCTAAAAACATTTTTGATGATGCGGCCACTAATAATCCCAAATTAAAACCAGAAGTTATTGCGTTTATAGATAAAGGATTAAAACAGTTTGAGGGCATTGCCCCTATTATTGATTATCAATTAATTGGTAGTATACTTACCCACAGATATCGTGCAGATGCTGATTTGGATATCAACGTATGGTTTGATGCTAAGACAGAAGCAAAACATTTAGAGTTAAGAGAGAAGGCCAGAGAACTTAATGGTCAAAATGTACCAGGCACAAAACATCCAGTAAATTATTTTGCTGTGATTACTAAAGAATATTTTGAACGGGCAGGCAAGATGGCTGATGCCACGTTTAATATTAAAGAAAATAAGATGAGTAGGATAGGAGTTGAGAAGGCATTTGATGTTGATAGATACATGGGTGAGTTTAATATTGAAGTTGGTAAACTTGATATCATCAAGGGTGAACTTCAAAGAGATGTTATAGACTATCAAGAATTGGCTGAGTTAGAACCAGATGAGATTATGGAACTTAAAGTTAGGTTAGAAGGAAAACTTAAAGAGATTGAAGACGATGTAAAAAGTCTTATTGACATCTATCATGTATCCACCTCTGACCGCAATGCAGCCTTTACAACCCCCATGACTCCAAAACAGATTGCCAAATGGGGTGACCAACAGAGACTTCCTAAGAATGTAATTTATAAAATGCTAGAAAAATACCATTATTTAGATTTTGTCCATAAACTGGATAAAATTATAGGTGATGACGATAGACTAGATGATAAAGAAATAAAAAGATTGGTGAAGTTGGTACATCCCACCACACCTAGCATGGCGCCTTACTTAACATCAACACCCACGAAGACCTTTACTGAATGGGTAGTAATAGATGAAGTTGCACCACCTGGTTGGGGACATACAAAGGCAGAAAAAGAAAAGACAAAACCTAACAAACCCAAATCAAAGATTGGTGGTAGTGCCCATGAATTTCAAAAAGATTTAGACTCAGGGAAGTTTAAAGGTTTACCTGGTGACAAAACATACAAAGACAAGAAGGCTAGTATGTTTAAGTTGATGTGGGCTATGAAGAATAAAGGTGACAAGCCACATTACAAACCAGGTGTTAAAGATAAACTAAAGAAGAAGTATAAAGACCAGAATGAAGGTTTATATGGAGATGATGCACCAAGAACTCCTAAAAAAGTAAAGGGTGAAAAGAAACCGGATGAGAAAAAAATTAATGTTCCTTATACCAAAGGGTGGAATAGATCCGGATTTAAAAACTTTTCAGCTATCAGGTCAACAACAAAGAAAGTATAGTTTAAAAAATTCATAAATAGATAAAAGAATAACTATTATATTATGCAGAGTAGGTGATGTTATAAACCGAAAAGAGAGGAAAGAATAATGTCAGATCCGTCAAGCTTACATAAACCGTATACCACAGGGGCACGGCCTTTAAATACCGTAGCGCAAAAGAAAAATGTAATCGCAACTAGTTCAGGTTGGGTGCGTGTACAAGATTCAGATTCATACAAATTTTATGGGAACGATAACCCTAACACAACACCCGAAGTTCTAGTAGCGATTCGTAACCTAGCAGCAAGACTAACACCAGTAGTTTCTGGTTTCACTTGGACATCACCCGTGGATGACCAACTTGATGTATCAGCTGGTGGTACTCTTACAGTTGTGGCACATTTTAGTCAGGCTGTAGTAGTTACAGGCAGTCCAACATTGTCAGTCATAAACGACAACGCAGGCGCCGGTGCGGGTCGCGGACCAGATGTACTAGTTTATGCTTCAGGCACTACTACCGAGGAGTTGACTTTTAGTTTGGTGGTTGCCGCCGCCTCTGCAACTCATGCTGCAGATGATTTACTACATCTAAATGCAACGAATCGTATCGCCCTGGCCGGTGGTACAATCAAGGCAGTTTCAGATGCTGAAGTCGCCACAATTACAAACACAGCGGCACTTGGTAATGAAGCTGGTAGTATACTTTGTGTAGCATAATAATGATTAAATGTGATCCATGTAGATGCATGGAGTAGAATTCCCGAAAGGGTTTAAATAGGAGAAAAGAAAAATGGCTGATAAGAAAATTACAGCTTTAACGGCCCTAGGAAGTGGCATAGATGCAGCGGATTTGTTTCATATTATTGACGATCCGGCTGGCACACCAGTAAATAAGAAGATTACAGTAGCGAATGTATTTAATTATATTCCTACATATCTAGCGCTTGGCCAAACGGCACAGGCTCTAAGTGGTGCTGGTGCTGTCAACATTACAACTGCTATTACCCATATAACTACAGCAGCTGGGGCATCCGCTTTAACACTTGTTAATACGGGTGTAAAAGATGGTCAAATTAAAATTGTTATTTGTAGTGATGGTACTGCTGGCGGAACTTCTACACTAACTGTTACTGGTGCTGCTTCAACAAGTCTTGATGTATATGCCTTTTCAGCAACAGGTGCAGTAATTGTATTAATAAATTCAAATTCAACATGGAATCTTATTGCCGCAAATAGTCTAGTAACAGTCAGTTAAGATTTTTTTATATTATGATAACACTTGAGAAATTACAAGAAAGAAAAGGAACTATACAGCAAGATATAAAAAAAGTTGAAGATACTATAACATCTATCGAAGCGCAAAGAGAACAATTAAGAGCAAATCTCTTTGCGCTTCGTGGTGCAGTACAACAAGTAGATTTTTTTATAACAGAATGTGAAGAAGAGACTAACGAGGATAAACCAAAGTGGGATGGAGTTGATAGACGAAAACCCCCAGAAGAGGATAAAGAAGATGGCTGAAGAAGTAATTAGATATGGAGCGGGTGGGGCACCCTATCAAGGTAAGGTAGGTCAACATTCAACGGAGGCTCCTCCTGTTCCAGAAACAACACCAGAACCTGTAGTTAAAGTAACAGTTAAGATTGAAGAAGATGACACTCCTCTTACTGATGCACAGGTTGTAAAAAAAGCCACAGGCGGAAAAGTAAAATGAAATCATATAATTCATACATAGATGAAGCTAAGAAGAAAATTGATAAGCGTTATAGCACTGGTCAAGGCACCAAAGGTGACCAGAATATCCGTGACCGTGATGATGAAGAAGAAGGTACACGAAGCAAGACTCGTCCAACAGCAGAGGCAAAGAAAGTATCTGCTGATGATGCAGAACATGCTACAGCTCTTTATCGGGATCAATGGAAAGACAGACATATTGCCGATTATGATAAACAACATGGTCGATCAGACCGTGCTAAAGAAATGCGAGCAGATGCTGAAGTTGATAGAAAAAGAGAGTATGCAATGGATCCAAAATGGAAACATGCTAAAGGTTCTTCTGGCGAAGTAAAGGGTAAGAAAAGTATCAAAGGTAATCCTAAGGAAGAAGTAGAAACTCCAAAGAAAGAGTCTATCTGGGACACATGGCGTCCTAGAGTTTACACCGAATCAAGTGTTGCTGGTGCTGTTGCTCTTCCCGTTAATCAGATGGGCGGAACAAGTATTTGGGATTTATCCAACGGTGATGTATTGAGAAATGTAAATGCGTTTGTTGGTTCTATTGCTGATAGAGAGTATCTTATTCCAGAGAATGCGGTACATCAACTTAAAGGTTTTATGGAGAGAGTTGGTCTTACTTTCCCTGAGGGCGTTCAGTTGCCGACAGGTAATGGAAAGATTTCAATTCCTTTACAACGATGGGGCGGCACGTTTGGTAAAACGGCTACTACTCCGTTTGATGAGTTTGAAAACGAACCAGAAAATGTTGGATTAGATTTAGAAATAACGGTGGAAGAATTAAGGAACAATTCTTGGAAAGTATATGCTAAAATAGTATAGTATATGTTTGAAAAAATTACTCCCGCAAACTGGGTTATGTTTGCGATGAAACATTATGATAATCCGCAAGCGGATGGTGAAGAAGAATTTTATGATGACCTCAAAAGATTTAAATATCTCAAGAGGCTCGTTAGAAAATACTATGATGGAGGTGAGTTAAAGGAGAGATTGATACTTAACCATATTATTGTATTAGCAAATGTATTGGGAGTAGAGGCTGCCGGTACTTTGCTATTGTTTAAGATAGAACCGGAATATTGGACAATTTTAAAACCGTTTATGTTATATTTAAATATGATTCCAGAAACTGAAATGTTAAGTATAGGTATAGATGAAAAAGTATGGAAAACACTAGAAGATATTTAGAAGAAAGTAGAGCGGTAGATTTGTTTGTGGCTTACAGATTTTTACGCATACTTACAACTGAATGGAAAAAACAAGATGCCTTTAAACATGGCATCATAGATGATAAGGGTAAACTATTACGCAAGTCTAATACCTTAAAGACAGAGGCTGAAAAAGCTTCGTTTACTTTACTTCATAGGTTTGTATTTAATCTTAAAAGAATACTCAGTAAAATTCCTGGTGTAAGAACTAAGATAGGCACTTATGCCACTGCCCTATACATGCTCAAACAACATTTTGCTCATGAAGTAGAAGAAGAAGATACTATTGAAACTGCTTTTAAAAATTGGTTAATAGATAATAATTATACAACCGAAGAAGAAATAATAGAGGCAGCAGCTCCGGCAAAAACATTAAAACCTGGTCGATATAGATATGAAGATGATACTGTAGTGGTTTACTCTATAGGTTATCCCATAGATGAGATTTTAGGTCAGAGTATTTTTAGAGTAATAAGTGAGAATACGGCACAAGAAATTTATGTTACATTAAGAGATTTACAACGTGTCAAGTAAAATAACCATAAAGAAAAAAAGAATATATAAAGAGGAAGATGGTGGAGTACCAGCCAACCATACAGGTGCGGGTGTTGCTAATTGGAATCCTTTGTTAGGCGGACCTAAAGTAAGAAAACGTAATGTAGAATTAGATGGACGCACTAAACAATTTAGAAGTGTAGTAAAACGAATAAAAACCAGAAACGCTAAATCACAGGAACGAGCAGTTAAAAAGAAGTTTTCAATGTGGGGCGTTACAACCAATCCCTTTGTCAAGGAAAATATCAAAATGGATGAATCAAAATATCTTAAAACAAAAACAAACAGTATCGAGGATGCTGTAATTACATCGGTGAATACTTCTCCTCCGGAGAATCCTCATAATACTCGTCCTATATTACATCTTCCTAAGAAAAAGTATTTAGAAAGTAAAGAAAATAGTCTTGAACAAATGGTGATTAATGCCCTTGCGGAAAAGAAAGAGGATTATAATCCTGATACACATACATCTGTGGGATCTAAACAGAAGATTAAACCACAATTTAATACCAAGACTCATAAGTTGATTACGACTCCTAGTGGTGACGTTAAGATTGTACCTAAGTCAACTCCTGGTAATGCTGCTGAAGCTTTAGATAAAGGTGTAGGTTCTGCTGCCTATGCAAACTATACTAAAAATATTACACCTGGTGAAGAAGGTGATTCTAAAGTTGACAGTCGGCAAGCTCGTGTCCAAGCCTTGGCTCAGAAAATGACCAAGAAACTTCAACAGAGACAAGCTGCTGTTATTGATGACGCATATCATTTTGAGAGTGTTGAAGCTGCTATTAATGCGTTACCAGCTGAAATGGTAAAAGAAGAAGAGCTTTCTACTGATGAAAGAAAATCTTTACCTGATTCTGCGTTTGTTTTTCCTAAAGAAAGAAAATATCCTATTAACGATCTTGACCATGCCCGTGCTGCCCTATCTATGGGTGCTCAACATGCTACTACGTCCGAGTATGCTAAGATTAAGGCTGCGGTAAAGAAAAAATATCCAGAAATTGATGTTGGTGGAGAGAAGAAGGAAGAAGTTGAGGTAGAGTTGGGTAGAGTAGATATTAAAGAATATTTACGAAAGACCGATGATGATGATATGGATTCAAAACTACGCAAAGGAAGCTTCAGACGCCATAGAAATATTAAAAGAGAAAAACATCCCATCAAAACTGGGTCTGTTGAAATTCATCCCGAATCTGTTGATAAACCAGAACAAGGAAAGGTATATGCTTTAACAGGTAAATCTGGTACAGCAAGTATTGCTCGTGGAGACTCTTGGAAGAAATCTGTTGTGAAGAAGCCTGCACCAGTAAAAACTGCTGGCATGGCAACCAAACCTCTCAAGTCAGTTTTTGCTAAGAAAGAAGAAGTAGAAACTGAAACATACAAACCAAACTATGGAAAAAGACCGTTCGAGCCTAAGAATCCTAAAGACCATCCCGATGGAATTACTGGACCTCATAACTATCCTGTTGATGGAGACGAAAAGAAAAAAGAAAAGACAAAGAAAGAAGAAGCAGAAGTTGATGAAGCAAACGTAACAGGTATTACCGTCAGTAAGAAGATGGCCGGCATTACTGTTCCACCTAAACAAGTTCCAGCATCACAACGTATGGATAAGAGTAAGAATCTAATGCCGGCACCTGGTTGGAAAACTAGAAAGGCTGGTAAGAAATCAGGACAGATGACAACGGCTTCATATGATCCTACTATTGATAAAGAAGCAGAACTAGATGAACTTTCCCCAGCGACAAAGAAAAGTTATACAAAGAAAGCTGCTTCAGATATATCAAAACGATTGCACGACCCCCAAGATATGGGACCAGTTAATCGTAAGAAGATGGATGACCGTATCAAGGGTATTAAAAGAGCTTCTGAAGAAGTAGAAGTTGATGAGGATAGGAGTCCAACTCTTGTTACGACACGCACCGTCTTGAAACCAAGTCTAAAAGGCATGAGTAAAAAAGCAAAGGCTATTCTCCGCTTTAAAGATAACCAGGCAAAAAGGATTCAGAATAAAGACAATAGAGCACCTGGCGAAGACTTGATAAAATAAAAATAGAGGATTTGTTATGATACAGTTGGTTATTATATTGGTGTTATTGATGGGTGTAGGTGGATTCGGAGGTTATACTTGGGTCCAAAAACTACAAGCAGATAATAAGACTCTACAGACAAATAATATTGTCTTAGAGTCATCTGTTAATCATCAAAAAGAAACTATTGCTGCATTGGATCGTCAATCAAAAGAAATTCAAAAGGCTAATAATGAGTTGCGTGAAAAAACAAGCAAGTTGCATGCCGACCAAAAGAACCTTGCCAAGAAACTTGGCAAACATGAATTGGACATCTTGGCTCAGAATAAACCTAAGTTAGTAGAAAGGATTATTAACAGAGCATCAGGTGCAGTCAAGAGATGTTTTGAAATTCTAACAGGGTCACCTCTTACAGAGCAAGAAATTGCTGCTACCAAGAAATCTCAAATCAATAGAGAGTGTCCCAGTATACATCCAAATTATAAGGAAGATTCGTGATGAGAAATGCATTTATTATGGTAATCTTAGCTTTATTTCTAGTAGGGTGTTCGTCAACTCCTAAAGTTAAGTCCATTAATGTGGTAACTACACCAATTGAAAAACTTAAACTAAACATAGATACTCCTACACCAGTAATATTACAAGATGTTAATTGGGTGATAGTCACCGAAGATAATATCGATGCCGTGTGGGAATCTATTAAGAAAGATAACAAGGGTGTGGCTTTATTCGCACTGAAGGATGGTGACTACGGTAAATTAGCAACTAACCTTGCTGAGATAAGAACTAAGATGGGAGAGTATGTTATTATTCTAAAAAAGTATAAGGAGTATTATGAAGGTGAGTAATAACATAAAGATTTGGTCTGGAAATTTAGACTGTATTTTTCATGGCAAGATGCATTGGGAACTTAATAAAGAATTGTGGTTCTTATCTAAAGAAGCTTATCTGTATCACGACGTTTGGAAAGAAATGGGAATAAAAATTACAGACCCTAGAAATAATGTTGGTTATTCTAAAATTCATGCACCCAAAGGTTATGATACTGACCTTGCGTCTATTCCTAGAGCGGGTTGGGCATTAGTTGCTCCTTGGGATGTGGCCAGAGCGGCAATCATACATGATGTATTATATGGAGCATTGCGTAATGCTTTTAGTAATGGTACACATGATGTTGAGTTAATCAATAAAATGAGAGCAGTTGCTGATGCTACTTTTTTAGAAGGTATGATGGCAGCAGAACCAAAGATACCTATGTGGAAAGCAAAGCCTTGTTACTGGGCAGTTAGACCTTTTGGTCGTTTCGCTATTCGTTCTGCTGGTATGGCCCAAACCTAATGGGTCTTTTGGGATGGATGCTGATTAGAACTATTCTATTCAGCATTATTGGTAACAGTTTCTACAAATGGTTCCAAACTACTACTTGGGGCATTTGGTTTGACAAGAAATTGGCATCTATTTTGGACTCAGTAACACACAAAGAAAGTCAAGCACAGATAAAGAAAGATGCTAAAACTCTTGCTGACGATAATGAAAACAAAAGGAACTAACATGAAAATATTATTAACATTAGCATTTATGCTTTTGAGCAGTGCAGCTTCGGCCGGAGCTCTTACAATATGCGACGGGCAGTTTGCATTGTGTGCAGCCAGTGCTTGTGTACCAACAGGTGGCACAATTACTAACAGTGCAGGTAAAAGTTTTCCCGAAGTACTATGTACATGTCCTATCTTAAAAGGCAAGAACATTGCTGATTTAGGTGGAGGCAATATGAAAGGTAGTTGTGCACCAACTGATGCCGATCATGTGTGGAGTACCTTCTGGCCTAGATTTGATTATCCCCGACAACAGAAAGATTTCTCACACAATCCAAAAGACATGAGATCAAGTAGTCAGGAATGTCCAGCAAGTTTAAAACAAGGTGCAGCTGCATCAAACTGTTTTAGTTGGAACTGTAAAATAGATGCTAATGGTTTAGCAATATGTTCATGTCCAATGGGACAAAACGATCCAGAAACTGCATTTTTAATTGAAACTATTCCAGAAGAGTTTCCACAAAGATGCTTTGAACATCCTGTGAGTCTACCATTGAGTAAATAAATTTCATAGTTCGTTGAAAAATCATCGTGTGAATAGGTGTGTAATATTCACTAACTGATATCTAAATATTAATGTGGGGAATTAACCCCACATTTTTAATGGAGATATCAATGTTTGAGTGGCCAAATGAGCACCGAGACCCACAACACTATGACGAAAACAATACATTACTTTCTATAGTAATGGAGAAAGTTACCTTCTTAGCAGCTGTAGGTATTACCCTGCTTCTTATCATTATGACCTTTTTCTGGTCATAAAATCAATAAATAGGGATGTGAGTATATTTACTAAACATCCAAAAGATATAGGTGAAACATATATCCGCCATTGCTTCCAAGCTTGGCGGTATAGTTTCACCTTTTTGTTTTTATTTGTTATTGCCTTTATACATGCTATATTTCCCTTTCTGTTTCAAACAACAGTAAGTGATGTTCTCCGTGAATTGAATAATGATGTCAACCGGAGACATGAGCGTGACTCCCCCACCTGACCTTTTTATTCAACTATTAGAACTCGGGTTTTCTGTCGCAGCGGCAGTGGCCATGGGATTCTTTATAGTCCTCTTAATTAAATACATCCTTGAGTCTGTCGTAGGACAGGCTAAAACTTTGCATAGTATGATTATGGCTTTAGATAATAGAGTACGCACAATGAACAATGATGTGATCCGCATAGACACTTTGATTTGCCAGATGGTTGGTATTAGACCAGACTTGGACAGAATCTCAAGAACTGACGGACAAAGAGATGCAAGGAAAGATTAATGGACATAGCAGAATTTATCGAGCGCTTTGGCTTTCCAGTCTTAGTCGCAGGGGGCTTTGGTTATTTCATATACTTTATTTGGAAGTATGTGACTATACAAATAAAGCCAAAGTTGGGTGATGCTTTCGGAGTATTAGTAAATCTTATTGACCGAGTTAGAATGTTAGATAATGATTTGATTAGACTAGATCAAAAGTTGAATGTTGTACTTGAAATGAAAGAAGAACAACAACAAGCAAAACTAAAGGATTTAGAACATGAAAAGGAGTAGCATATTATTTTTAACATTGTTTGCTGTTCCAGCATATGCCGGGCCAGTGAACTTTCATTTCCATTCTCCAAGTTTTAGTGGTGTAGGTGCTAGTGGTCATTATCTAACGATAGAGAACCTAGAAACATCACGCAAGCAAGCCATCATAAAAAAGGCCGAAGATGAGGCCAAGGCATTAGAATTGGAATTGGAATATGAATTAGCGAACACACCCATAGAATTGTTCCGTAAGAATTTAGAGTCACGATTCTATACCGCATTGGCAAAGAACGTCATAGAGAATGTGTTTGGTACAGACGGCACACGACAAGATGGTGGCACAACAGTAATAGATGGTTACACGATTACTTGGACATCAACAGGTACAAATAACGATGCTGATGGTACAACACTAACCATCAAAGATGCTAATGGTAATACTATCTATGATTACACGATGCCTTTCCAAGAACAAGAAGGTTGGGCTTTTGGAGATGTTGAAGGATGATTACTAAAATTATTCCTATCCTCATTGCCAGTTTCTTAGTATCTGGTTGTGCTTCTACTATGGCTAAGACTATGAAGAACTTGAATCAAGCTCCAAGAATTCAACAAATGAATCATAGTATTCTAAAAGACATAAGAGAACCAGACCAGAATCCTATTATACTAGCAGTGTATGGTTTCACAGACCAGACCGGGCAACAGAAACCCGGCGGGGCCTATGCTGAGATGTCCAAGGCAGTAACACAAGGCTCACAACATTTGCTCATCAAGGCCTTACTAGATGCCGGCGGTGGTAAATGGTTTAGAGTATTAGA
>Ga0209402_10004405_pt1 | contig 12862 bp, 9 predicted proteins | sample ArcticOcean_MG_C_3_FD_187437 | JGI IMG/M metagenome (GOLD analysis project Ga0209402, IMG submission 187437) | Marine microbial communities from western Arctic Ocean - ArcticOcean_MG_CB8_126 (SPAdes) (version 2) | ecosystem: Environmental > Aquatic > Marine > Oceanic | place: Arctic Ocean... | reverse complement strand
GTGACGAATGGTACTGGCACCCACTCCTCCTTCATTATAAATCGGCAGGATATTTTTCCAGTTCGGTATCTTGCTGGTATCGAGCGGCACAATCGCCTTTTGCGAGGCGAGCGCGTCTTCCATGCCACCGCCATTGTCGGTCACGGCATCGAACAGCCGGTTACCGTCGCCGACCACCATCTTCTGGATGGATTCATCGGCGCGGGCGCTCTTAGCGGTAGCCGCGATGGAAATGCCGCCCTGGCTTTCCATCGCGCTCCAGTCCTTGGCCCCGACCTTGTGCACTCCGGGGTTGGCCCAAATTTTCAACTCGTTTGCCTGGGCGGACGCTAAGCCGGAGAACCCGCCGAGGCCTGTGGCCGCCGCGACGCTCGCTGCGCTCCGCAGGAACAGCCGCCTAGTAAATTCATTTTGGTTCATGATGTACTCCCTGAGTTAACGGTTTAAAACACACCTACTCCCAAATACATTTTTACCATTGATTTCTATTTGGATGAATGGGCTCATACTATAATATTTATAATAAATTTACGAGCAATGTAAATTTTCCTGCCACGCTCGATAGCGGGATGAGGTGACTTGCGCAATTACAATTGAGTTTCCCTCTAGCGAATAGGCAGCATCGAAAAATGGTATAAAACCTTGAATGTGTCTCGACCCTTCAATTGAGGAGATAAACACCACTCTATTAGGGAACCATGATCCGGAAGCTTAGGAGAAAGTGCCTCTGGGGGAAAGGAAAGAGGAAGAAGTCATGATGCAATTGAAAGTTCTTTCAGATAGGTTGAATTTGCCGCCCCCGAACGTGCTTAAATAGCCTCTTTTAATAGAACACGCTAGGCGTCCTAAAAGATGTGCATAACCACATTCATTAAAAGACAAAGAGAAAAATTCGTTATTTTTCATTTTTTTTCTTCATCATCTGAAACATAAGGGTACTTATATATTTCTACCGCAGCGGTTTTTGTGATATAGCCATCTCTCAAGTCTTCTGCGATCATCGCGTGGTCCCGTTGGATTGGATTACCAAAACCACCGCCACCCGCAGACTGCAAACTAACAAGGGTGTTTTTCTTTAAATCTATGTAAGGAGTTTTGCTTGGCAGAACTTGATGTCTTTTCTTTTTGGTCCCCGATTCAAGCAAGTAATGAGCCGTTGAACCGGCATAACCTCCAAACAATCCCGGTGGCGGTGTTTCATGACGATCAGCGCAAATACAAATCTGAGCTGAATCAGCCTCTATCCTAAAATTTCTTACAAAACCGTTCCCACCTCTAAAACGACCTGCTCCACCAGTATCCGGGACAATTTCGTATTTTTCAAAGAATATTGGATTTTCAATCTCGTCGGCCTCTATGGGAATGTGCCCTGCATTGCCTGGCCCGTAACGTATTGCGTTTATCCCATCGCTGTTTGCACGCGCACCATAAGCGCCAGAGGAAAGTTCCAGTGTAGTAAAATAACTGTCACCGCTCGAACGATGACGAGGACCAGCAATGACTACAGTCCCGGTTGAACCCGAACCACTTGCAATAGCTTTATCACCTATAGCGGTAGAAATTGCGGCCATTGTAACATCAAAAACACGGTAACAAACTTCACCAAATCCAACTATAGAGGCTGGAAATTTAGCGTCGACAAGGGTACCTGGCCTGGTAATCACATTTATAGGTTTATAACTTCCTGCGTTTGGAGGATTTTCAGGATCGGTAATAGCCTTTATTGCGTACTGTACTGCCGAAGACGCCGCTGAATAGGAACAATTAATGCCACCAGAAGATTGGTCACTGCTTTTAGTCAAATCTGCAATGATATTACTGCCATCTATGGTTACTTTTACATCAACCCAAATCCTATCAGCCGACTGCCCATCACCATCCAGGCAATCCCGCGCAAAGTATTCACCATCCTGAAACTTTTTTATTTGGGCTCTAGTCATCTGTTCCGCCCGTACAATAATTTCATCCATTGTGGCATTCAAAACAGACAACCCATATTTCTTGATTAATTCACTACATCGACGCTCCGCAGTTTCACAGGATGCATATTGAGAACGCAAATCACCCAATCCAACAGAGCGATTGCGGATATTCGACATGATCATTTCAAATACCCCAGAATTTGGTATATCTTGTTCGAATAATTTTACCGGTGGAATTAAAATACCTTCCTGGTGAATATCAGAAGTTGCTGGAGAATAGCTCCCTGGACCCATCCCACCAATGTCGGCCCAGTGGCCACGGTTACAAGCAAATGCGTATAGCTCACCATCATGAAACAAAGGGCGTGCTATTAGAACGTCTGGCAAGTGTGTCCCACCAATAAAAGGATCGTTGGTTGCAATTACATCACCAGGGTTCAGGTTCTTGCGCCCGATAAACTCCACTGCACCCTGTAACTGGAGAGGCATGGTCGTAACGTGAATGGGAAAACCATTTGGGTCTTGTGCAATAATTTCGCCATCTGCATTCATTAGACAACAAGACAAGTCACCTTGTTCTTTCCACAACTGCGTATAAGCGGTACGCATCGTCATTATTTTCATGTCGCGAGCGATACTGATAAGGGAACTATGAATAACTGCCAGAGTGAATGAATCAACTGTCATAAGGAAATGCCCGAAGGCTCTAGATTGATAATCATATTCTCATATGCATCAATGATAATCTCCATTTCATCCAACAATAAAGTAGAAGATGATGACTCTTCAACAATTGCAGGACCAAACAATTTAGAACCTATTTTAAGATTTTCTCGTTTGAAAACAGGTACTTGTATTTGAGTCTTTTCTCCTGGCAACAATACCAACCGTGAATTCTTCGAAGACGCAATTGAAGAAGTACTCTCGATAGAACGTGTTGAAGGTTTCTCCAACAGCCCAATTGAAAACACCCGGATATTCACCAGCTCAATTGGCTCATTTGGAACACTGTATGTGTATAACTGTTCGTGTATTTTATGAAATTGACTCGGAGCCTGGTCAAATTTGGCTTTCCAGTCTTCATCATATTTGCCTAGAGGTACGTTAACCTCAGTTGTCTGTCCAATATAACGCATATCGAAAGAACAAGATATGTCTCTTCGATTAGATTCAATACCTTCTTTCTCCAAGTCCAAATTAGCATGAGTAATCATTTCGGAAAAAATTGAAGCTATATTTTTTTCTTTAATTTCCTCCAAAGGTTGAACAATTGATCTAACATAATCGTGACTGAAGTCAGCAGTCGCTATACCGCGAGCCGAAAATAGCCCCGGATATTTTGGAATTATTACTTTCCCAATACCGAGTTCTCTAGCAACTCCTGCAGCATGTAACGGCCCACCCCCCCCAAATGCTACTAAAGCGTAATCTCTTGGATCTCTACCTTGTTCCATGGTAATCGTGCGTATTTCTTCTGAAATTTGGTTGGTAACCACACGATAAATTCCCACAATTGCAGAATAAAGATCGATGCCCAATGGTTTTGAAATCTTTTCCCTAATAACCTCTTCCGATCGTTTTTCATCAAGCTGAACTTCTCCATTTGCAAATGAGGAAGGATCTAATAATCCCATTAGAAGGTTTACGTCAGTGAGTGTCGGTTGATCCCCACCGAACCCATAACATGCTGGGCCTGGATGGGCGCCCATGCTCTCAGGCCCAACCTTAATTCGTCCCACCTCATCGGTTCTTATTATACTCCCGCCACCAGCACCTACAGTGTGTACATCGAGCATAGGAGTACTAATTGGAAACTTGTCAATTTCTCTAGAAGTACTGAGATCAGCCTTTGAGTTTTGGACCAGACAAACATCCAACGATGTTCCGCCAATATCCATTGTAATTAGATTCTTATAACCCGCCTGTCCGCAGATCTGTGTGGCACCTATTACTGCGCCAGCGGGACCAGAAAGTAATGTCAGTGCAGGATTACGCATGACGATATCTGGTTCAGCTACGCCACCATTTGATTGAAAAATATATAAAGGACAATTTACCCCATTGTTCCTCAATTTATCGCGCAAACCAGATATATATCGCCGCAAAACCGGAGCAACATAAGCTGCAAAAACGGTAGTGCTGGTGCGAGGATATTCACGGAATTCACGATTTATCTCACTTGAAAGAACAATTTCCAAATGAGGCAAAACATTTTTCAGCTCAATCCTTACTTGGTTTTCATGAATAGGATTGAGAAAAGAAAAAAGGAAACAGACAGCTACACTTTCAACATTTTCTGCTTTTATTAAAGAAATTGCATTCTGTAATTCTCCATCGTCAACTGACGATGAAACCTTTCCATCACGGTTAATCCGACAACTAACACCTAGCCTCAAGTATCGTGGCACTAGCGGTGATGGCTTGTTAACATGCGTGCGGTAGATAAGCTCCGGTGGCCGCGAAAATCTCCCAATTTCCAAAATATCTCGAAAATTCTTATTTGTAATTAATGCCGTTTTTGCACCTTTCCTTTCAATTACTGCATTGGTGGAAATAGTTGTGCCATGACCAATCCAATTTATTTGGTCTGCCTCAATCCCCTTCAACAACAACAACCTATCAATTCCCTCGATAACTGCATCGGCACGTTTATCGTCCCTGTTTAAGATTTTTGTAACCGATACATTACCAGTATTGTTTTGGATCAATATTACATCAGTAAATGTACCTCCAACGTCAACACCGATCCTGTATCCATTCGACTTATTCATAAAAACTATTCCTTTTGAATAGAAAAAAATAAAAAATGGCATCAGAGTTAATTTTTTTGTTCTTATGCATCTTTTCCCTACTCAAAAAAATAATGTAAAATAAAGTTGTGAGTTATTACGATAATTATAAAAACGAAATCAGTATCCCTACCAAGACTTCAGATAGGTCACCACCTTATCTCTCAGTAATCAAGGGGGTTATAATGCTGTCTTTACAACGAGAAATGAATGGCGGGTGCAAACCCCATCTGGACGAAAAGGAGCCTAACAAACTACCGGTGGGTATTCTGACCCTGGAAAAAGCTAGTAGCATCAGCGCCTTTATGGCCCTGAGCAGACATTGATCATGACCCCTATTGAAATTGCCAAAAAACTAGGCCAATACCCCACAGCTACAATTTATGAGGCCGCGGGTAAGGTTGGTGATATGGAGCCAAGTATTCGTCCTATAGTACCCGGTGTTCATTTTTCTGGCATCGCCTATACGGTTAAAACATTTCCAAGTGACACAACTGCCGTAATCAGAGCGCTTGATGAAGCCCCGTCAGGATCAGTGCTAGTAATAGATGCTGGTGGAACGGATCGCGCGGCGGTCTGGGGCGGCACGTCCTCCTTGGCTTGCAGCATACGTGGTCTTGTTGGTTGTGTAACAAATGGCTGCGTCCGTGATACTGAGGATATGATTAAAACTGGAGTTCCCGTCTACGCTGCTGGCATAGCGCCTCGTGGCACATTAAAAAACCATGAGGGTTGGCGAGGATTGTCTGTTTCAGTAGGCGGCGTAATCGTATCACCAGGCGATTATGTAATTGGTGATAGTGACGGCGTCGTCGTTGTAGCTGCATCAGTCGGGTTAGAACTTTGTACCTTGGCCCAAGATCAGCGCGCGAAAGAAGAGGCCCGAGAGGAACGATTACGTAATGGAGAAACTTTAGCTAGTGTTATTGGTCTTAACCTGCCGGAGGAATAGTTTTGGGTAAAACAATTACTGAGAAGGTGCTCTCACGGGTAACCGGCAGCGACGTCACTTCCGGCGACATAATATTCCCAGAGCCTGAACTAATTACTGTACACGACTGGTATGTCGTAAATTTCGACAAGGCACTGCAAGAACTAGGTATAAATGATCTCTACGATCCCAACAAATTACTCATTTGTACTGACCACGAACCCGTTGCAGTAAGCCCACAGGCGTCAGAGAGACAAAAACAAGTTCGTGAAATAGTCAAAAAATATGGCATAAAAAATTTCTTTGATTCAGGGAGAGGTGGACATGGCCATATATTTCCTATCGAGATGGGTTTTGTAAAACCGGGAATGTTCATCGAAGGCTACGACGTACATGTCACAAATTTTGGTGCTGTCGGAGCACTCGCAATTCCTCTCCTAATCGAAATCACCGAGGTTCTAGCCTGTGGGTCTGTGTGGCTAAGAACTCCGGATACCGTCCGCGTTAATTTAATTGGAAATTTATTACCCGGCACCGGTATTCGTGATGTAGCACAGAAACTTATTTGCGACCTAGGAGCCGATCGGGTTGATTATGCGGTCGTTGAGTACGGCGGCCCAGCACTTGCCTCGATTGACATAGCCGGAAGGCATACCCTATGCAACACTCCAATAGAAATAGGCGCAAAATCGGTTTTGGTGGAACCGGATCAAGAAACTGTTAATTATTTGGTGGAACGTGTCCAAGGAAATATTGAATTAATTGCAAGTGATCCAGATGCTAATTTCCGTGAAATTGTAGAATATAATCTGACCGAAATAGAGCCTCAGATTGCAGTGCCACCGACACCGGACTGTGTGGTGGACGTATCGGAGATCGCGGGTAAACCCGTGCATCATGCTTTCATCGGTTCCTGTGCAGCCGCGAATTTGAGTGATTTACAGGTAGCAGCGGAGATTATACGGGGACAAAATATACACCCAGATGTACGCTTCATTATTACTCCCGGCACCCAAGAAGTGATGGCAGCTGCAGAAACCAGCGGCTTGCTTAAGCTGTTTACAGAGGCAGGCGCCATGATCACTCAACCTGGTTGTGGTCCTTGTGCCGGCGGTCGTATCGGTGGAATGGCTAACGGCGAGACATCCATTAATACGGGGACACGCAATGATTATGGTCGGTTGGGAGCACCTAATGCAGATATCTATCTCGGAAGTGCGGCGACGGTAGCAGCTTCAGCGATTACAGGAAGGATTACCGACCCGCGAGAATTTTTAAGCTAGATTGCGCGTATTACTGAAGACAGGGAACTATTATGAAATGGATATATCAGGGTAAATGCTGGAAGTTCGGTGATAACCTTGGAATTGACGGTGATGTAATGCCGCTCCGCTTTGCTCTCGAACGAGAACTGGACCCAATGGTTTTGCGTGATCACCTAATGGCGGGAGTTGACCCGGAGTTTCCGCAAAAAGTTTCACCGGGTGATATAATTGTGGCGGGAAAGCGTTTTGGCCAAGGAAATCCTCATATCCAAGGATTTTTAGGTATTATGGGACACGGGTTAGGTTTAGTTGTAGAAACCATACCACGCGGCAGTTTCCGAAATGCCATAAACGCAGGCTTACCGTTTCTATCGGGATGCGAAAAAATAACTAACGATGTAGAGACGGGGGAAACCCTTGAAGTTAATTTCCAAACAGGTGACTTTAGAAACTTGTCGCGTGACATAAGGCGTCAGTTTAAGCCTTTAGATACACAACTAATGGCCATTATAGAAGCTGGAGGTTGGCACGCCAACTTGGAAAAGCGCTTAGCCAAGCTGGCTGCTAATTGAGATATCAATCTAGCTATCAGGGGACATCGTGACCGAATACAGCCCCAAAACTTATATACTGTTTATTAGATCCTGAAGTTGTTCATGCCGCTAGCCAACCACGCTTCAGAACCAGTGGTCGATAAGCCTGTGACAGAGGCCACAATGTATTGGTTTGGTTTGCTCTACATATGCTGAGAGTTCTGCGTGAAGTCAGTAAATTTTCGGTTCTCAAAATAGCAACGAAAACCTGGATTTTAGGTTTTTTGGTCCATTCCCTAAAAGTCTTTATAGTTTTATTTCACACATTCTTGGGTAGGATTTCCGGCTTTTCCTAGTAGCTATGGAGACAAACTTTTAAGATATTACCTATTGCACCGATCCGTATGTCTCCATAGCCCGCCATCATTCATCTGCAGGGGAGACATAGGTGGCTTCCAAATATAGACCAATAAGACCATTAGAATAAGTTACCATCAAGAATTCGCCTCTTTAGGCACAGGCTTATGCATCGAGATGTGGATATGTCTGGGAGGGTCCAGCTGATTTTGCATAGCTTCTTAAATTTCACACTCAGTCCAAGAACAGCAGCAAAGGGTGTCTCCTTTTGATATATGTCGTGCATACTCTTCAAAGTTTACAGACGTTGGACTTCACTGAAATTACCAAAACGTGTCACCAAACTGTTAACCAGGTCATTCACAAACTGCATGGCAGGTTTGATTTTAAAACGCTACTCCCCTGATGCAAACTGGCATATATCAAACTCGTAATTCGGACGTACAAAAATGAACTTCCACAACAGAAATTTAATTTGGCTCACCAAGTGGGTGAGCAGTTTGGTATTAATTGCTGGCATGGCTTTAACCGCCGGTAATTTCTACCCACTTAATATGTATATGCACTTAACTGGTATAATCGGCTGGCTCGTGGTCGCACTCGCCTGGCATGATCGAAGCTTAATTATGCTGAATGGGGTTGCCGCTTTCATTTTTATAAATGGAATCATCGCCAGCCTATTCTAATTGTCCGAAGAGTTGACCTCATCAACAATCAACGGTATGCACTTTTAATAGCCGAGACAGGCCATCCGGCGTGCGCTTTAACTCCGCAGGGAAAGTCGTAAATGATCATTGAGTTTGAAGCAAAGAAGCCGGTTATCGCAGACAATATTTTTGTAGCACCAACAGCGGCAGTTATTGGTGACGTCTCGATTGGAGAAGGGTCCAGCATTTGGTTCGGCGCCGTCATCCGAGGAGACTACGGGCCTATTCGGATCGGCAGTGGGTGCAGTATTCAAGATAATGTAGTCATTCATGTGAATCATTCGGCGGATGGATTAGTGTTCCCGACAATAATCGAAGACGATTGCATTATAGGTCATGGCGCCGTCATAGAGGGATGCCGGCTAGGGAAAGGTTGCCTCATCGGTATGAATGCCGTCATACTTCCTAAAGCGACGCTCGGAGAGGGATGCGTGGTCGCGGCAGGATCAGTTGTTAAAACAGGAGAGGACATTCCACCCTATTCCTTGCTCGCCGGAACCCCAGCCATTGTAAAACGGACCTTCGACGGCCCCTCCGATGACCTTACCTGGGCGGTAAGCGAATATCGGCAACTCTCAGTCAAATATCAGTCACGAGCCAAAATAATAACGTCGAAAAGAAGTTCGCTCTAAAACTGTGGCTCATGGCGTTTGGAGGAGTGACCCAGATAGTAACTTTACCCATCACACCGATCACCTTTGCATTAGTTGCCACATCGATGTTGGCACTAACCTTCTATGTCGGTAGGTGGTTTGGACAGGAATCCATCATCGACAGGATCGCTGCTGAACTTGAAAATGAGTGATGCAAAAAATCACATGTGATTCATTGGGGTCTGCAATCGAAGTTGTTGAAGTTGGTAGCCATCCCTATAACCTTCACCAATCGACTGCTTACTCCATCCCCCAATTTGGTCAATAATCTCCAATGGACAGTTGACTGCCCTCTCCTGCTCCCTCCATTCTACGGTATCTTCAGAGAACCTAATCCACAGTCGGGATATCTAGAAAAGACCCCTCCCGATCTCATTGATCTTCCTTGACCTTACTTATTGATAATAGACAATGGAGAGGCGGTCGCATTCAAACAACTGACCTCGATGGGGTTGGTTATCTGGAAGGGGACAGCCACCCATGATGTTGCGATAAGGAGTTATATCTGATGATCAAAGAAGGTGATTTTGTTATCCGAAGAGCCGGCACGGCATGGAAATCAGAAGGTTTTTTATGACACCCCTTGTCGTTCGGTCAGGTGATCGAATTCATTAAATGCGACCATGAGACACGACCAACCGCAACAGACCGGCCCGCCGAATGGACGGAAATTGCGATCCGCCCTTTTGATAATCGTATGGCCCCCGATGGGGCATGGGTTCAATGGGTCGAGGAAGAGTGCATCGTGATAAGACCGTGGGTGTATTGTTTACTTGGATTGTTTTGGCCGTTGTTGAGGTTCGTCTACACGAAGCCTTTGCAGGGACAACACACGGAATATAAATTGTTTCGGTAGGGAGGCCTCTTCAGTCCTCATGATTTCTCTTGACCTTACTTATTGAGAATACCTGATGGGGAGGGTTCTGTTGAGAACAGTAAGGTGTCGCACATTCTTATTTCCTACTTTGTCTGGCCCTACGCAGAACTGACAACCAAAACCTAATCTATAATGACTCCCCTCCTACTCATGTATTGTGGCCATTATCAAACATTTAACTACGCAACATGTTCAAGGTAACGGGGGTAGAAACTTGAGGATCCCTAGGATAGTTTTGAACCTTTGATCTTCAACTTGTGAGCCAAATAAATCACTCAATAACAAGGTGCAGATTTAGCTCAGTTAAGCTAATATGAGAGTAAAAATAGATCTAAAGACGAAGGCTGAGCTCCGCTTGAATGGGCGGCATTTGTTTCTTCGGTCATTGAAACGGGGGTCAACCCTGAACGGATGGATAACATCAGATCAAGATTGAACGAACTGGGAATGGAGACCTACGATTGCCTCCCCCCCTGATGGATGTGATTGCCACTCATACTGCCAGAGCAGCAGGCGTCTTGAGTGACTGATCTCTATGTGGACTTGAAATAACATCTTACTGATTTTCAGTCGTTGACCTGATCAGATCTTTAACCGCAGGTGCTGCGAGCGGCTAATCCATGTGATGGCCCTCCTCAAGAATAAATACCCGGAAGGCGTCGCAGCGATGTTGACTGATATGAGGATTGGGGACAACGTCGCCTAATGACGAGCAACAACCAGGAAATACTTATTATTGGGGGTGGGATTGGAGGTCTGACGTTAGCGCTTGCACTCCATGCCCGCAGCCTATCCTGCCAGGTTTTTGAAGCTGTACCTGAATTCACACCGCTCGGCGTCGGCATAAACATGTTGCCCCACGCAATCCGTGTGCTGACAGCACTGGGACTTGAGCCAGATTTAAAGGGCCACGGTGTCGAAGCTCGGGAATTTGCCTATTTTAACCGGCACGGACAAGCCATCTTCTCGGAGCCATGCGGCCGGTTCGCCGGTTACGAGCATCCGCATTTCTCGATCCACCGAGCAGATCTCCACAAGGTACTGATTGACGCCGTCATCGACCGGCTGGGTTCCGGCGCTGTGCATCTTGACCACCGATGTACCAGCGTCGAGCAGGATCAAGCTCAAGTCAGGGTTATATTTGACAATGCGGAACCAAAATCCGGCACTGTCGCCATCGCCGCCGACGGCTTTCATTCCGTCGTGCGAGGTCAATTCTATCCGTCGGAAGGAGAACCGCAATTTGGCGGCATTAACATGTGGCGCGGGGTCACTCGGCAAAAACCTTTCCTAACCGGCGCCAGCGTCACCCGTATCGGCACAGTAACGCACGGCAAAATGGTGATTTATCCTATCCGTGAGTTTGATGACGGCACACAGCTGATTAACTGGGTTACCGAACAGCCACGTGATGATCATAAACCTAACGACTGGGCAACCCCCGGTCGGATCGAGGACTTTATCGAGCCGTTCGCGGACTGGCGATTTGACTGGCTCAATATTCCAGACTTGATTGCTGAAGCGGAGTTCATTCTCGAATACCCGATGGTTGACCGCGAACCCATTGATCGATGGACCTTCGGCAGAGCCACGTTGATGGGGGATGCGGCCCACCCGATGTATCCGCGCGGTGGTAATGGCGGTGCCCAGGCAATTCTCGACGCGGAGGCATTGGCAAGGCAGCTCGACGAGTTCGATGATCCGTTAGCTGCGCTACGGGCCTATGAGAAAGAACGTCTCGACGTAACAAACGAGATTGTCCTGACCAATCGCAAACAACCACCAGATTACATCATCGAGATCGTGGATAAACTGACCGATGGAGAGCCGTTTGATCGTATCGAAGATGTCATCGATCCCACTGAACTTGAAGCTATATCGGATCGTTACAAGAATATCGCGCGTTATAGTCTGGATTCTATGAAACAGTAGCCCTGAGTAGTGGAAACTCATTCCAACAATTCGAAGGTTAGTAAGAAGTGGAAAGGAACATCAATCAGGGGGAATAGTTAGCCTGATCAAAATGGTTTATAATGTCTAACTAGGAAAAACACTGCCTAATCGGAGGTGTCCGTTTGGTTGGGTCTTAAATTGATACGTTGAATTTTGAATAGGTAATTGAATGGCAGCTTCTGAAAATCAGCCCGACATGGAGCAAATGCACAAAGAGTTAAAAAAATTGCAGCTCCAAGCCAAACTTCAAAAGAATTTGTCTTCAGAGTTGGAGCGACAAAAATTGATTGCCGATGAGGCACAAGAAATGGCCTTGGAAAAGGCAAAAGAGCTCGACAATTGGGGATTTTCATTTAAAGAATAGCAAACTTACGTAATTGGAAACTGGTGCAACTCCTCTTTCAAAATAAGGCTAAAATCCGCTGCTTTTAGATAGGAAACCAGTCAATACACTTTAAATGCGGGGATTACCCTCCATAACCAGGCAGGTAAGGCATGATTGATCTCTATTTTTGGACCACAGATAACGGCTACAAAGCACGGCATATGATGGAGGAAAGTGGGCTGGATTATGTCATCAAGCCGATTAACATCAGGGAAAATGAGCAATTTGATCCAGAATATTTGAAAATTAGTCCAAATCACAAGATACCCGCCATCGTTGATCATGATGGTCCAAACGGTGAGACCATATCTTTGTGCGAATCTGGAGCTATTCTAAAATACGTTGGTGCCAAGATGGTCGATAAGCTTTATCCTTCAGATCCCCTAACCCAACTAAAAGTCGATCAATGGCTGTTTTTTGGTTCCGCGCAATTTACCACTCTCGCTCAACAATATGGCTTCTTCAACATTCGCTCACCAGAAGACATTCC
>Ga0209402_10004394_pt1 | contig 12899 bp, 11 predicted proteins | sample ArcticOcean_MG_C_3_FD_187437 | JGI IMG/M metagenome (GOLD analysis project Ga0209402, IMG submission 187437) | Marine microbial communities from western Arctic Ocean - ArcticOcean_MG_CB8_126 (SPAdes) (version 2) | ecosystem: Environmental > Aquatic > Marine > Oceanic | place: Arctic Ocean... | reverse complement strand
CAGGGAGGTTCTCAATGCAGAGTGGTTCACATCAATCAGACAGGCTCAAATCGTCATCGAAACTTGGCTGAAACAGTACAATCACATCCGCCCGCATCAGGCTCTGAACATGCGTCCACCGATGCCCGAGACCCTATCAGAAAGTGGTACATAGAACGGGGGCTTTACAAATATGACTATCTGCACTTTGTCTAGATCAGACGAAGAGGGTAGATAATTCGGGTGATAAATCAGATCCCCTACACCTATCAACGTTCATTTTTGGGTCTCGCTGCAGGCGAATTATGATCTCTGGCGCGCCCTACAAAGTGAACAACCGCCGATCCAATCGCTACAGCCAGCGGCGTAAAACCTACCAGCCAACCGCCTGGCCATCGCTTCGGGGGTCGGCGGCGCCCTCGATCAGGCTGTCCGGGTGACGCACCAGGGCACCGGCATGGCCCATGATCTCGTCATAATCGCCGATCACCTCGATATCGTGGCCGGCCTGCCTTAGGGCCTTATACACCGCTGGCTCGAAGCGGTTTTCGATCCGCAGATTGGTGGTCTCAGCCCCCCAGGTACGACCGAGCAGCCAGCGCGGGGCGGTGACCGCGCGCTGCAGTTCCTGGCCGCACAGCACATGCCGGGCGAACAGCATCGCCTGGGTTTGCGGTTGGCCCTCGCCGCCCATGGTGCCGTAGCTCATCACCCGCCCGTCCGAGAGATGCGCCAGGGCGGGCTGGATGGTGTGGAATGGCCGCCGGCCCGGCTCCAGGCGGTTGTGATGCCCGTCGGCCAAGCTGAAGCTGATGCCCCGATTCTGCCAGGTAATTCCATGATTGGGCAACACCACACCGGAGCCGAACTCCCAATAGATCGACTGAATGAAACTAACCGCCCGCCCCTCGCCGTCGATCGCGCCGAGCCAGACCGTATCGCCGGGCTTGGACGGATTGGGCCAAGGGGCCGCATTGGCTGGATCAACCGAGGCCGCCATCGCATCAAGAGCGGCATCGGTTAGGAAATCAGCCGGATTGACCGACATATAGGCCGGATCAACCACATGGCGATCGCGTACGCGAAAGGCGCATTTGGTGGCTTCGATTAGGTTGTGAATGAACTCGAAACCTTCGACCTCATTCACGCCCAAGCGGGCATAGACGGCCAGCAGGATCAGGGACGCCAAGCCCTGGGTCGGCGGCGGCAAGTTGTAGACCGTGTGGCCGGCGACATCGACCGAGAGTGGCTTTACCCGCAAGGCCTGATGGCGTTCAAAGTCCGCCAACCGCAGGGGCGTGCCGGCACGTTCCAACCCGGCGGTGATCTCTCGCGCCAAATCACCCCGGTAGAAATCATCAAGACCGACCCGGCCCAATCGGTCCAAGGTCGCGGCCAGGGCCAGTTGACGGAACCGTTGGCCGAGCTTCAATGCTTCACCCCCAGCCAGGTAATGGTCGGCGAAGCCGGGAGCGCCTTCGAGTTCCGCGCGCTTGCCCGCCAGATTGTCCGCCAAAGTGCGCGGCACGGCGATGCCGTCGCGCGCCAAAAAGCTCGCCTCTTCCAGCAATCGAGAGAGCGGCAATTGCCCGCCCCAACCCTCACTGACCGCCAGGGCTTCCTGCCACCCGGAGACGGCACCGCCCATGGTCAAAGCCGCCAAGGCCCCGCGCGACGGGATCGCCTGATGGCCGGCAGCGCGATAAAAATCGACATCCGCCAATCCGGCCACAGCCCCGCAGGCATCAATGCCGACAACATCTCGGCCGGGCTCGGAGATCAGCCAGAAATTATCGCCGCCCAGCGCGTTCATATGCGGATAGACCACGGCAATGGTGGACGCAGCCGCGATCATGGCCTCAATCGCGTTGCCGCCCTCTTCCAGCACCCGCAATCCGGCGCGGGCCGCTTGGTTATGCGGGGCAGTCACCATGCCGCGATAGCTGCGCGCGGTGTGAAGCATCGATCGTCACTCCTGCCCCTGATCCGGGCGTGTTCTGGCCCAATGGCGCAGCACCATAATCGCACCGGTCAGCGCATCCCAGCCAGAACTGTGGCCGATCCGATCAATCGCCTGCAAGCGCTCCGTCATAACCGCCCGATCTGCGCTCAAAACCGCGCTCAGAGCCGCATGCAGGCTCTCGCCACCCATGCCCTCGGCGGCGGCAGCAAACAACGCCCGGCTCACCGCATTGGTCCCATTAGCCAAAGCGGGCCGGATGGTGCGGTAAAGCTCTGCGGCCCTCTCCGGGCAACCCAATAGATGCAAAGCAATCATTGCCCCGCCGAGGAGATCATCGCCCGACGGCGTAAGGCCGGGGCCAAGCCCGACCAGGCCGGTGATACCCTGGTCCGCTGGTCCGGAACTCTGAGCCAGCCAATCCCGCAACAGGGCAATCGATAGTGCCGCCGCCACCGCTTCGCGTGGCACGGGTGCACCGACAAGATTGGGCGCATCATCCAACAGAAAAGCCGCCAAACCCTCTTGCGGCAGCATCCCGGACGCATGCTCGCGCAGCAGATTCAAACCATCGACAAAACTCGCGACGGTCCAATCCGGCGGCGGCGCTGGCCGCCAAGTGACAGCGTCAGCCGTGACAAAGCGGATGTTTGCGCCCAGGCGCAGGCCGTCGCGATCCACGCGAACCGGCAGGCCTTCGCGCAATTGGCCGCTGGGCCAGTCGTTCCCAAATTGTTGGCAGGTGAGCGTGATCGGGCTGCGCCCGGTTCCGCCGGCAGCAAGGCAAATCCAGTCGCCGCCGGCCTCCAGATAACAGCTGTGCTCGAAGGTGGCGGTGATTTTGCCGACCGCACCGGCTTTCAGGACCGAGCGCGCTTTGGCGCCGATCGTCTCAACCAACAGCTCAGTCCTCATCCGGTACCACGTGGGTCCCGCTCTCGCCTTTGAGCGCTGAAACGGCGGTCTGCAAATCACTGATGATCGCCCGCTCACCTCCGCCCTCCAGGAAGCGGATCGCCGCCTCGACCTTCGGGCCCATGCTGCCCGGCGGGAAGTGACCTTCGGCGTGCAGCGCTCTCAGTTCGCGCACCGTGACCGTGTCGAGATCACGTTGTTGCGGCGTGCCGAAATGAACGGCGATCTTGGGCACGGCGGTCAGGATCATCAGGGTCTCGATCCCCAGTACATTGGCCATGTGCGCTGATGTCAGATCCTTATCGACCACGGCGGACACCCCACGGCGCACACCTTTCGGCCCCCGGATCACCGGGATGCCACCCCCGCCGCCGGCGATCACCACCGTGCCACGCCGGGCCAGCACCTGAACCAACGAGACGTCACAGATATGGCGCGGCTTGGGAGAGGGCACCACATGGCGCCAACCGCGCCCGGAATCCTCCTTCATCAACCAGCCGAGTTCCTCGGAGACCGCACGTGCGTCCTCCTCGCTGAAGAATGGCCCGATCGGCTTGGTCGGGTTCTCGAAGGCCGGATCGTCGGGATCCACCTCGACCTGGGTCAGAAGGCAGGCCACGTGGCGATCATTGTCCGCCTCGCGCAGCGCGTTCTCCATCGCTTGCACCAGCAGATATGCGATGCCGCCCTGACTGTGGGCGACGCAGATGTCCAGGGGCATCGGCGCAATCCGGTCGCGGGTCAGCGCCTGGCGCATCAGGATCTTGCCCACCACCGGGCCATTGCCATGGGTGACCACGAGCTGGTTCGGCAACATGGCGATCGGCAGCAGTGCTGCTGCCGTCTCGGCGGCGATCTGCGCTTGCTCCGCCGACGTGCCCTCGATATCCTCGGGATGGGTCGCATTGCCGCCGATGGCGATCAGCAGCTTGTCCGGGATGGCCGCATCATTCATGACAAATCCTCATTCTGTCCCCGAAGGGCAGCACTCACAACTCGGTTAAGCTCCCGCGCCGATACAGGCAACGGCAAGCTCAGCCGCATCCGCGTTCGAGGCGGCAACATGGATACCCGCCGCCCGTAACTTCTCAATCTGGGCCAAGCGTCCCTGGGGATCGCCGTCGGTACCGGTCACCGAGGCGATAACAATCGGACCGCCAGCACCGCGCCCCGCAACCTCGCGGGCCACATGCCCCGCCGGATCCTCATCCGCGCCGAGCCCTATCACCACATCCAACAACACCACGGCAACGTCGGGATCGCGCAAGGTTTCGGCCAGAACATCATCACGCACGGCCGGTTCTATCATCGGGTGCGGCCGGCCGGCTGTATATTCATCCTCGCCCAGGTCGATCAGGCGATGTAGCGCCGTTGAACCCGCAAGCGGCTCGATACCCGGGATCGGCGCGTTGGAGGCAACCGCAAGTCCGGCTGCACGAAAAATCACCTGCGCTTCAGCCGCTAAAGTGCCGCCACAGAACAAACCTTGGATGGATCCCGCGCGGGCATCTGGCACTGTAACCGTATGCACCGTGCCGAGCAGGGCATTGATCTGCATCGCGTCCAGCGCCGCCGCCTTCAACGTGCTCGCCGCACGCGCATTGGCCGGCAGATCGAGTTCCTCGGCGCCGATGAAACAGACCGTGTAGCTTTTCGGGCTGGCGCCGATACGTTCCAGCACCCGGCGCGCCACTTCGGCAGCCGGTGGTTTGGAGATCAGGACCACATGGCGGGTCGCCGGATCGCAGGCCAGGGCATCGATCGCCATCAGCGTCGTGATGCCACCGATTTCCGCCTTCAGGTCGCGTCCCCCCACACCAATCGCATGAGAGACCCCACCGCCAGCTTGGGCAATCAGGCAGGAGATTTCCTGGATACCGGTGCCCGACGCACCGATGATCCCGATATCGCCGCGCGGCACCACATTGGCGAAGGCCAACGGCACCCCGCCGATGATCGCGGTGCCACAGTCCGGGCCCATGACCAGCAATCCGGCCGCGCGGGCCTCTTGCTTCAGGTCAAGCTCATCTTTGATGGAGACATTGTCGCTGAAGATCATCGCATGCAGGCCGGCACGCAGCGCTTTGCGGGCCTCGGCGGCAGCGAAATCACCGGGCACCGAGATCAGCGCCAGATTAGCGCCGGGTAGGTGTTTGACCGCTGAACGCAGGGTCTTCGAGCGCCAAGTATTGCCAGTACCAGCCGCACTCGGTCGGCGCTCCAGCAAGTCGGACGCTTTAGCCAGCGCCGCTTCGCCCGCCGCCTGGTCGGCCGCCCGCACCGCCAGGATCAGATCGCCCCCGGCGGCGGCTCGACCAACTTCATCCAGCAAATCGGCATCGCACATGATGCCCAGATTGGAGGGAGAGCCCATCATCAAGGCAGCCTCTTCCACACCATCCAACCCCGCCACCGTGCGCGAGATCCGCATCAACGCAACTGAATCCAGGAAGTATCCCCGGCGAACCTGGTTAAGGATCATGCTCATGCTACCCCCATGCGCTCGGCCAAGGCCACCAATGCCTGCTCGAAGCATCCCAACGGCGCCTTGACCACGCCGGCCCCGACTTGGCCGACACCCGGCTCGCGATGGGCGATGCCGGTATTGATGGTCGGTGCCACGCCGGTTTCGACCACCAACCGCACGTCGATGCCGGTCGGCACCCCTTGGTAATCCAGTGCCGGGATGGTCCATTCCGGGTTCTCACCAAGGGCGATCTCGGCCATCGCGTGGGTGAAGTTGGCGGCCTCAGACGCACTGCCGGCGCCAACGAACCCGGCCACCGCAGGTGCGGCCGCCATGGCGAAACCACCCAGCCCGATGGTCTCGACAATGGTGCTGTCGCCCATGTCCGGATTAGCGTCCGCATCGGTATAACCAGGGAAATACAAGCCCTCTGGCATTTCCACCGGGGCGGTGAACCATTGATCGCCGGTGCCGCTCACCCGAATGCCGAAGTCTGTACCGTTGCGGCTCATCGCGGTAACAACGGTCGAGCCTTCGATATCGCGCACCGGATCCATCATCGCCTTGCCCAATGCCATGGCGATGTTGAGGAAAAACTGATCATTCCCACCGATAAAGGCCAACGCGCGCGCCAGCTCTTGTGTGTCAGCGGCGGTACGGGCCAGTGCTGGGGAAATCGCGCGCAGCATCAGGCCGGAGCAGCCGACATTACGCTGGTGCATCTCATCACCCATGGTCAACCCGCGCGCCACGACCGCCTTCAAGGGTACGCCGCCCATCTCGCGCAGAGCAGCGCCTATGGCCGGGCCCAATCCGTCGCGCAGCCAGCGCAACCGGTCCAACACCTCGGCGTCATTGCCGCCAAACCGCATCACCTTGCCCAACCCCTCATTGATCGTGCAGTAGGCGCGGTTCCCGAAGGTGCGGTTCTCGACCACCATGACCGGTTGGCTGATGGTGGTCATGCCGGTCATCGGACCGACGGCGGAGAAATGATGGTTTGGATGAAAATCGAAGGCGCCGGCCGCAGCCTTGGCCTCGGCATCCGCCAGGTCGTCGGCCCAACCTTCAAAGACAGCGATACCGGCGATGGCACCGCGCATCGGGCCGCACATCCGCTCCCAGTCAACCGGTGGGCCGGCATGCAGGATCATCCCGGGCTTCAACTCCGGGATCGCCTCATTGGCCGGGATGACATCGATCAGCACCGGATCGGCCGCCAACATGCGGCGGACCGCCTCTTCGTTGGCGCCGGCGATCTTGTTTACGAGGTCTGACATATCCGCTACCAGCTCAACTTGGAGAGCAGGTCCGCCAGCCGGGCATCGCCTCGGGCCGGGGGTGACCAGTCGACCTGAACCACCTCCACGCCTTGCGCTGTCAGTTCCTCGGCGAAACTCTCGAGGCCGACATTCACCAGCTTGGGCGGCGCGCTGAATAGGTTATCAATTGCGTCATCAGCCATAGACATCATAGGCGGCATCAACGCCGGCCCCCGCCTTTCCAGAAGTGTAACCATTGCGCCGCAGCACCGTTTCCAGTGCGTCCAGACAGCGTAGGATGTTCGGCTTGCGGCACACATGCCCCATGGTGCCGATGCGCCAGATCTTGCCATGCAGCAGGCCGAATGAGGTGCCGATCTCAATCCCGTAATCGAGCAGCAAATCCATGCGCGGCTTGTCGCCGTCCTTGATCGCCTCGTAGCCTTTGGCAAAATTACTTTGCGCATCAGCCCACACAGCCCCAGCACCGCCTAATAAGCCCGTCAAAATCACCAGCGTTGTGAGAAGTCGTTTCATCAGCCCACCACCGTCCTCATCGCATCGGGGAATACCTCAATGTGTTTTTGAGCTTTCTGCAACAAGAAAAATTAACTCTGGATTAGGTCACTTCTAGCTGGCTAATTTAAAAGCTAAATTTTGCTATCAAACCCTCTAACCGTGCTTTGTTTTAAGTCAGTTAGACCTTTTATGGCCTCTACCTACCGGCCATATTTACAGTTTGTTTTCTCTTAATAATTGCTATCAAAAATTATGAATAAGTAGGTCCGTTGGGATCCAGGGCCATAGAGAGAAAGAAGCGGTGCATTTAAAGGCTGATTAACAGGGAAAGGAAAACTCTCAACCATACCAGCCTTTAACCTAAACTACCCCACAAACGCCTAAAACATAGCTTTGTGTTGCAGGTCAATTGGTTAGCTTACGTGATAACACTTAAAGTGGTGCCCAGGGGCGGAGTTCATGTCTCCACTAAGGCACCAGTGCTAACCAACTTCGCAACACAATCAACATGTCCGAGCCCTCCCCGGACGCCCGGACATCGTGTTCCGATCGGCCCGCCTCGTTGTCTTTATCGATGGCGACTTTTGACACGGGTGGCACTTTCCCCAATGGCGTCACAAGTTGTCGCCTCCCTGGGCCACGAAGATCGAGGCAACCCGAAAACGCGGCCGGCGCAACCACCGTCGCCTGCGGCGGGAAGGCTGGCGGGTCCTACGCCTCCGGGAACACCAGATCCACGGCGACGTTTTACAACCAAGGTTGACAAGAATGGCTGAAACAATCGCTTGCATAGGAGCGATGCTCGGCGGGCTGCGTGGGGGGGGCTGGCAGCACCCCAAGGTGCCGCCACTGCATCAAGCATCCCTGAAGTTTACCGCCGGCTTCGATAGTAGCCGTCCACATGGGTGCCATTACTCCGAGTATGTGGGCGACCGAACTCGGTTCGGGGTAACCCGGTGATCGAGCTGGTGCAGCCAAAGCAGATTGGTGAGTACGCCGGGTTTCTCGTTGTCGGGTTATTGATCAGGGTATCCGAATGGGTAGAGCCAAACGCACCAGAGGTATTCGCCTTAAAGGGATCAAACATGGAGCTGGCATTGGCGGTAGCAGCGGTGAGCATCAGGGTCGTGGCGATTGCTTATCAAGCAGTGTCCAGAACCCTGCCTCCATTTCTGTCGGTTCTATGCGTGATGCCCAAGCCCTTGCTCGGCATTCTTCGTTACAGCAAACTCAAAAATATACGGATGCGATGTCCGGCACGTCGACGGCTGGTAAGAAGATCTAAAGCCAAGCAAATTTAGAGCCCGATAATCCAAGGACGGAATTTACGACATGAAAGCGATTGTTTTTGAGCGGCACGGCGGTATCGAACAGCTGGCCTATACCGACTTCCCCGATCCGGTGCCTGAGCCCGGTGAATGCCTGATCAAGGTCGAGGCTGTGGCCCTGAACGGCTTCGATCCGATGATCCTGAACAAGATCCCCGGCCTGAAGACACCGCTGCCGATGATCCCGGGCGGTGACGTCGCGGGCGAGATCGTCGGGTATGGCGACGGCGTCGATGCGGCTGAATGGCCGCTGGGCACCAAGGTGATGGTCGATCCGGCGATGTTCGGTAAGGGCGGCGTGTTGGGCGAGACGGTGATCGGCGGGGCCAGTGACTTCATCGCCATCCCGTCTGGCAATTTGGTCAAAATCCCCGACGGAGTTTCCACCGTGGATGCCGCCTGTCTGCCGATCGCCTATGGCACGGCGCACAAGATGATCCTCAAGCGCGGCCGGGTCGTGGCCGGTGACAAGGTCTTGATTTTGGGCGCCAGCGGCGGGGTAGGGTCCTGTTGCATCCAACTCGCCAAGATGGTGGGTGCCGAGGTCGCGGCCTGTACCTCCTCCGCCGCCAAGGGCGAGAAGCTCAAGGAATTAGGCGCCGACCACATCATCGATACCTCCAAGCAGAACTATGTCGAGGTGGTGCGCGAGCTGTGGGGCAAGCCTCGGGTGTTCGAGGGCGGCGGCGGTGCGGATGTGATCGTCAATTACAATGGCGGCGACAGTTGGACCGAATGTTTCCGCGCCTTGAAGCGGGAAGGCCGGTTGCTTACCTGTGGAGCGACCAACGGTTATGATCCCAAAACCGACATTCGTTACATCTGGTCCTTCGAGTTCGACATTTTGGGCTCGAACGGTTGGGCCCGTGATGATCTGACCAGCCTGTTGGAGCTGGTGCGCGACGGCAAGATCATCCCGGTCAAGGATTCGGTCCGGCCGTTGCCGGAGCTCGGAAAGTCCTTGCAGGAGCTGATCGACCGCAAGATCGTCGGCAAGGCCGTATTGGTGCCGTAAGAGGAGCGTGAATTATGGGTGACGGCATGGCGACCAATCTCGGGGGCCTAATCCCCAAGGGCGGGGATCTGGATAAAGTCGCGATCATCGATCTGGCTTCGGGCGATGCGCGCGAGTACAGCCACCGGGAATTGAGCGATCTGGCGAACGCGATCGCCCGCGGCCTGCTCAAGCGTGGGCTCAAGCGTGGGGATGCTATCTCGTTGATCGCCGAGAACTCGGTGCCCTATTTCGCCGCCTATATGGGCATCATGCGGGCCGGCATGGTCTGTGTGCCGGTCAATCACAAGCAGCCGGAGAACGTGATCTCCCACGTGCTGACCGACAGCGAGACCAAGTTGGTGCTGCTGGACGGTGTCGGCCGGGACCGTTGTCCCGAGGGCTATGACGCGGTGCATTTCGACCGCGACGGGGCGGACGGGTTCGAAGCGTTGTTGGATCCAGGGCCGTTCGAGATCATTGATCCCGAAATCGGTGAGACCGCGATGATCCTTTATACTTCAGGGTCGACCGGCATGCCCAAGGGCGTGCTATTGGACCATCGCAGCCACCTCTTCGCACTCTCCCGTCTGAACGGGCAGCGCGAGACCCTGGTCAGGCAGCGCTTCCTCATCGCCGCGCCGCTCTATCACATGAACGGGCTGTTCTCGGCCAAACTCAATTCCTACATGAATGCGTCGCTGGTGCTGTTGCCGCGCTTCGATGTGAGCGAATATATCCGCTCGATCAAACGGTTCGGTGTCACCTGGGTGACCTCGGTGCCAACCATGCTGGCCCGCGCCATCCGCGAGACCGAGATCATGAAGTCGACCGACCTGTCCGGCGTTGAATGGGTGAGCATGGGCTCGGCCCCGCTGACCCAATCCCTGTTCGACGAGGTGCAGAGTTGGTTCCCGAACGCTACCGTGTTCAATCTCTACGGCACCACCGAACACGGCCCCAGCGCCTTTGGCTCGCACCCGGACGGTTTGCTACGCCCGAACCTGTCCCTGGGCTATCAAAATGCGGGGGTTGAGTTGCGTTTGGTCGGCGGAGCGGATGAAAATACCGGCGTGCTGGAGGTGCGGTCGCACACCAACATGACCGGTTACAAGAACCTCACCGCCAAAACCGACGAGGTGATGGACGACGGCTGGTACCACACCAAAGACGTGATGCACCGGGACAAGGACGGCTGGTTCTACATCATCGGCCGGGAAGACGACATGTTCGTCTGCAACGGCGAGAACGTCTATCCGGGCGAAGTCGAAAAGATGCTGGAGACTCATCCGGACATCGCCCAAGCCGCCGTGGTCCCGTTGGACGATCCGGTGCGCGGTGCCGCCCCGATCGCCTTCATCGTGGCGGCCGGAGATACCAAGATGAGCGAGGCCGAGGTACAGGCTTACGCCAGAGCCAACGGCCCGGCCTATCAATTCCCCCGCCGGGCGATCTTCATGGAGGAAATGCCGTTGGCGGGCACGAATAAGATCGATAAAGCCAGCTTGAGCGAGCGGGCGAAGGCGCTGTAGCTCGCTCCTTGAAAAGGGAGGGGTATCAGGCGAGACCTCAATATATTTTTGAGTTTGCTGCAGGGAAGAGTGCCGAGCAAGGGCTTGGACATCACGCTTCGCCCAAGCTTGTTCAAGATGTTCCGACCACACGATTGCCGTCTTAACGGCGCGGCTATGTGATTTGGTTCTGAGAGACCGAACGATCCGCCCGAACCCGTAATGCGCTCTTACATCAACCGGCACGTGACGGCTGAAGTAGAAAACGTCGCGCTTACGATACAGATAATGCGTATCAAAAGTGTCTACCATATTGTCTACCCCACACACAGCCAAAACACCGCTTTGTGTTGCAGATCAATTGGTTAGCTTACGTGATACCACTTATCCTCATAACACACTGATTCATCTGCACTTTGTCTAGGTCAGACGAAGAGGGTAGATAATTCGGGTGATAAATCAGGTCTCCTACACCTACCAAAAGCGTGGTGTTTTCTATTTCAATCGGATGGTTCCGAATGATCTCGGAGGGCATTACGAGTCCAGGCGGATTAACTTCTCTTTGCGGACCAAATCAGTCCGGGACGCTTGATCACAAGCTGTTGATTGAGCCAGTGCAGTTATCACCCTACTGCACGGTGACCCCAGGATTGAGAGCAATGGCCCTCATCCACTTGGAGAGAATTTCAATCGGGTACCCTTGTCCGTATCCTTCCCCAATTGAACCTGACGACCAGCCACCGATTTGATCGACAATATCCTTCGGACATTCAACCGCACGAAGCCTATCCCGTATCGAATGCCTAAAGCTATGGATGCTGCATTCCCTGGGCATATGGTTCTTCAACCATTTGTTAATAGCCGCACTGGCTGAGTTCGAAAGACAATCTCCGTTACGGATATAGCGAGGGAAGAGATGGTCTCTGGTTGATGCCTCGGTTGCTCTCTTAGCTGCCCAGAGTGCTGATCCAACCAAGGGTACGATCCTCTTACTCCCTTCAGTCTTGAGCCTTCGCCAAGGGTGAGGCTTGATCACGACATGTGGGTGAGGGTGGTTGAGGACAATATCGGTCTTTGCCAGTCCAACCGCTTCTGACAGCCTCAGGCCGGTATCGCTGATTAACGCACTGATCCATCGGATATCGTCATCAAGCTTCACGCATTCTGATTGAACACGGGCGATAGCTTTTTGGGGTACGGGTACTCTCTCTTTAACCCCATCAGTCCGGTTCATATAAACGCCGGAGAACGGGTTCTTCAGATCCAATCCATATTCCGAGCAGACAAAATTGAAGACTGCTTTGATGGTGGTGAAAACCCGGACGATCGAGCTTCCAGATAGACCTTTCTCTACGAGGAAATCTCTCAGCTTCGTCGCATCACCCCGCTTGATGTCGCCAAGGTCCTTATCACCACAACATTGAGCCAGGTATCTACAAGCTCGTCTCGCTGCTCCATGAAAGGTCTTGGCTTTGTCGGTTCCCTTTAGCCTCAGGTAAAGTTCTGTCGCCTCCGAGAACAGGACCACGTCTTCAAGATCCGGCACACTCGATTGCTCTTTGATCAAATGAGAACCGGGTAGATCGATCGATTGAAGCCGCAGGTGCTGCCAGTAGCTCTCGAGTTTGAGCGATACAGCTGAAGAAAATTGACGTGCTGACCGGACTGATTTGGTCCGCAAAGAGAAGTTAATCCTCCTGGACTCGTAATGCCCTCCCAGATCATTCGGAACCATCCGATTGAAATAGAAAACACCACGCTTTTGGTAGGTGTAGGAGACCTGATTTATCACCCGAATTATCTACCCTCTTCGTCTGATTTAGACAAAGTGCAGATGAATCAGTGTGTTATTGGGATAACTGGTGCCGCAGGAGAGAGTTCATGTCTCTACTAAGGCACCAGTGCTAACCAACTTCGCAACACAATCAATATGTTAGCTCAATGTGAGTTCATTACAAGGACAT
>Ga0209402_10004384_pt1 | contig 12916 bp, 9 predicted proteins | sample ArcticOcean_MG_C_3_FD_187437 | JGI IMG/M metagenome (GOLD analysis project Ga0209402, IMG submission 187437) | Marine microbial communities from western Arctic Ocean - ArcticOcean_MG_CB8_126 (SPAdes) (version 2) | ecosystem: Environmental > Aquatic > Marine > Oceanic | place: Arctic Ocean... | reverse complement strand
CAGAGCGGATGTTAGGATCTGAGCTGGTCGGAGATTCAGCGGGGCGGACGGGGTCCTGGGTTTTGTGCTGCCGATGGCTGACGCGAAACTCCCCGGAATCGCTGTGGCGGACATCGGCGCTTGCGCGTTCGGAATCCTCAAAGCGGGAGAGACGTATATCGGGAAAACCGTCGGAATCTCCGGGGGTCACTTGACCGGCGCCGAAATGGCGGCCTCACTGACGAAAGCGGTCGGAGAGGAGGTACGTTACACGTACGTTCCCCCAGAGGTCTATCGGACGTTCGACTTTCCAGGAGCCGAGGATCTGGGCAACATGTTTCAGTTCAAAAGAGACTTCCAGGAGGACTTCCTCGGGGCCCGTGACCTGGAGTTGAGCCGAGAGCTCAACCCTGGCATCAAGACATTCGACCAGTGGCTCGACGCGTTCAAGGACCAGTACCCCCGGGGTGATTCGAGCTAAGAAGCCTCCACCGCCACGCGGGTCCCCTCTTTGAAGGCCTCATAAAGGGCCTTCGCGACAGGCCCGACTTCGCCGTCCCCGACCGGATCGCCGTCGAGTCGTACGGTCGGTCGGACTTCGGTGGTGGTACCTGTAAAAAAGATCTCGTCGGCGGCGCGCATCTCCTCTAGAGGCACCGCCCTTTCGGCCACCGGAATGCCCAGCTCTCGGGCGAGCTCGATCACATAAGCTCGCGCGACTCCATGTAGGATCTGGGTCGTCGCGGGGTGCGTCGTCACGACACCGTCCAACACGGCGAATACATTGTTGTGGGATCCCTCCATCGCGATTCCCTCCCTCACCAAGAGGGCGTCGGTCACTCCCGCGTCTATGGCGGCCTGCTGGGCGAGCACGTTCGGAAGGAGGCCGATCGACTTGATGTCGACTCGCGCCCACCGGTGATCCGGAACGGTGATGGCCTCGTAGCCTTGCTCCCAGAGAGCCATCTCCGGCCGGACGTAGACGTCTGAGAACGCGTACACCGTGGGTGGGGTCCCCTCGGGCGGAAAGTGATGTGTTCTGGGCGCCGCCCCTCGGGTGATCTGTAGGTACACGATGGCGACCTCTGCCGTGTCGAACCCGTTGGCAGCGATCAAGCGCGTGTGTATGTCCGGCAACCCAACGAGATCGTACTCGATACGAAGGGCTTCGAGACCCCGCTGGAGTCGGCCCATATGCTGCTCCATACGGAACAGACGTCCGCGATACGCCGACATTACTTCGTAGACGCCATCCGAGAGCAGGAATCCGCGGTCGTCCACGGAGACGGTGGCCTGCTCCTTGAGCAAATATTCACCGTTGAGGTATACCGTCGACATTGCGCCTCGCGCTGTTCTTGGGAAACTGTTCGGCTCGACACCCACGAAGGAAACCGAATTCGAAGCCGAAATTCCCAGCCTCTTGCGGTACTACCCGGTAATCTCCCTCTCCGTTCTCGATCGGGCTCTAGTCGCTCACGGCGGGGCTCACGCCGCTCCGGGCAGTTTTTTCACCGCCCGGAACGGTTCCTAAGCTCTGCTGGCGCGCCTACAGCGAGAGACCGTACTCGCCTTTTACTCGTTCTTCTCAAGCTTATCGAACTCTTCGATGAGCTGGGCTTCATGAACGACCGGATCCTCGTTCGGAGGGGCCTTGGGTGTCCTAGCGGAATTAGAGGATCCATCTGAGCTCTGGACCGCCTCCGTTGAGTCCGCATCGACCACGTCGTCGTCACCCGACTCGAGCTGTTTGAGCTCGTCTCCTTCGGGCGCGGCGATCAGCCCCATTTCCTGCTTCAGGGCCAGCAGGCGATCCTCGACGCCAACGCCGTCGGTGCCGCTCTCGAGCGCCGTGAAATCCTGTTCGAGGGTCCCGGGGCCGAGCGCTTCCGCTACCTCTTGGTGGGCCAGACTCTCCCGTTCCTGCTCCTCGATCTTGTCGGCCATCCGGTTGAACGCATCGAACGCCGACGTATTCGAGAGCCCCGACATGGTCTCGTGGATCCGCCGCTGGGCCTGAGCCCGACGCTGCTTCGCCACGAGGAGGTTTCTCTTGCGCTTGGCCTCTTCGATCTTGTCGTTCAACTGCCTCAGAGAGCCCTTGAGCTTCTCGGTCTCGGCAGCCTGCGCCTTCCATGTCCCATCAAGCGTAGCGGCTCGCTCCGCGTGCTCCTGTTGCCGGACCAAAGCCTGTTTCGCCATGTCGTCCCTGCTCTCCTTGACCGCCAGCATCGCACGATGCTCCCACTGACGCATCTGCTTGACCTCGGTCTCGAGGGACGCTTTGAGCTTCCGCTCGTCCGCGATGGCCGCCGCAACTTCCCGCTTCGCCTTCGCGAGTTGGTCCCGCATGTCCAGAATAATCTGGTTCAACATCTTCTCGGGGTCTTCCGCCCGTGAGATGAGATCGTTGATGTTCGATTTGATGACCGTCGACAGCTTCGTGAAGATGCTCATGCGAGCGAGTCCTCCGCTACCGATCTGCCGTCGTCGGCCCCGGCAAGAAGCTTGATGCGCCCGAGATGACTCGACGCCGCGTACTGGAGGCTCTCCACCGACGCTTGTAGCTCTTCGTAATCCAGATTCTGTAGTTCCAACGTGTCGGTCAGGATCAACTCACCATCTTCGATGCCGTAGGCTCCGTGCACGATGTCCGTGGCGTTCAACTCGAGCAGAGTACGGTAAAGCTCGCCCAAGTCCGACCCACCGTTCGGCAGGTCCATCACTTTCATGCGCACCAGCAGAACGGGATCGGAGAGGTGGACGACCACGCCGCCGCTCGGACTCTGCACCAAAAACATCCCATCATCCACCTCATTCCAGTCCAAATCCATCCGAATGAGGAAGCTCTCGAGATCCTCCCGAGTTACCATGATTCACTCCGTACTCTGTGCGGCTCGGTCCTGAGGCCACGGGCAGACAGTTCGACGACGAGCCCCAATGCTCGGGGTTCCTTCTCTACGGACAAAACGCGGGCTCGGTTTCCGGGCTGTCCGGGTAGCGCACGGAAATCCTCGGGCCGCGGCCCTAATTCTAACATGAACGGCTGGCCTCCGGCGACCACGCGGCCGCGCGGCCGCACACACTTACCTGTTTTCGCCGGTCCCGGTGAGGACGCCCAGGAGAGGCGCCAAGTATCGACCGGTGTAGGACTCTGGCACCTCAGCGATCATCTCGGGCGTGCCCTCGGCGACGATACGTCCGCCGGCCCCTCCCCCCCCGGGGCCGAGATCGATAATCCAGTCCGCAGTCTTGATGACCTCGAGGTTGTGTTCGATGACCAGGACCGTGTTGCCTTTTTCCACCAACTTGTGGAGCACTTCCAGCAAGACCCTGACATCCTCGAAGTGGAGACCGGTGGTCGGCTCGTCGAGAATGTAGAGCGTGCTGCCCGTGGCCCGTTTCGACAGTTCACTGGATAACTTCACACGCTGCGCCTCGCCACCAGACAGCGTCGTCGCCGACTGTCCGAGGTGGATGTACCCCAGCCCGACGTCCGAAAGTGTCTCCAATTTGACGCGCAGACGGGGCACCGCTTCGAAGAAGCCGAGGGCCTCGTCGACCGTCATGTCCAGAACGTCCGCGATGTTCTTACCCTTGTAGAACACGTCCATGGTTTCCCGGTTGTAGCGCCTTCCTCGGCAGACGTCGCACGGCACGTAGACGTCGGGGAGGAAGTGCATTTCGATCTTTACGAGGCCGTCCCCTTGGCACGCCTCGCAACGCCCTCCCTTTACGTTGAAAGAGAAACGGCCCGGCCCGTAGCCCCTCATCTGGGATTCAGGAAGGCTGGAGAACAGCTCCCGGATCGGCGTAAACAGGCCCGTATACGTGGCAGGGTTCGAGCGGGGCGTTCGGCCAATGGGCGATTGATCGACTTCGATCACTTTGTCGATCCACTCGATCCCGTCGATTCCGTCGTGGTGCCCGGCGAGGGCCTTGCTCCGATACAACTGACGGGCGAGCGCTCGATACAGCGTGTTGTTGATGAGCGTAGACTTACCCGATCCACTCACACCAGTCACCGCGACGAAGCAGCCGAGAGGAACGGACACATCGAGATTGGCCAAGTTGTGCTCGCTCGCGCCTCTCAAACGCAGGGCGCGATCTTCAATGCCCTCCCGTCGGCGATCCGGCGTCGGGATACCACGCCGACCCTCCAGGTACGCCCCCGTAAGGGATGCTTCGGACGCGAGCACGTCGGCCAAGGACCCCTGAGCGACGACCTCTCCACCCGCACGGCCGGCTCCCGGCCCCAGGTCCACGATGTAGTCGGCGGCGCGAATCGTCTCCTCGTCGTGTTCGACCACGATCACGGTGTTGCCGAGGTCGCGAAGCGCACGAAGGGTACCCAGAAGACGTTGGTTGTCCTTTTGATGGAGTCCCACGGAGGGCTCGTCCAAGATGTAGAGAACGCCCACCAAGCGGCTCCCAATCTGCGTGGCCAGACGAATTCTCTGAGACTCTCCGCCCGAGAGGGAGTCCGCCGAGCGGCCTAAAGTCAGGTAGTTCAACCCGACATCGTTGAGAAAGCCGAGTCTCTCCTCGAGTTCCTTCAGGATCGGCGTCGCGATGTCACCGAGAAGCGTGTGCCGGCCTTCCCCCGAGCCGATCGGCTCGTCCACCGGAAGGGTCCGGAAGAACTCGAGCGCTTGCGAGATGGACAACTCGACGACGTCGCCCAGGGATCGTCCCGCGATGGTGACCGCCAACGATTCCGCCCTGAGCCGGCTGCCGCGACACACCGTGCACGTGAGCGTCGACATGTAGTCGTGGAGCTGCGTGCGTACCGTGTCGGACTTGGTCTCCTGGTACCGGCGCTCCACGTTGTCGATCACTCCATCCCAGTGGTCCTCATAGTGGCCCTTGGCTTTTCCGGCCGACCCCGCGCGATACGGGAAACGAATCTTCATGTTGCCCGAACCGAACATGATGGCTTGGCGCGCCTCCTCGGGAAGCTTGTTCCACGCCTTGCGCGGGTCGAACTCATAGGCTTCGGCGAGGCCCGCGATCACCGAGTTCCTCAAATGCCCTGTGGGTTCGCCCCACGGTAGAATGACCCCTTCGAGGAGTGAAATACTCCCGTCCGCCAGCAGGAGGTCGGGATTGACGTATTTGCTCGTCCCCAAGCCGCCGCATCCTTCGCAGGCCCCGTAAGGCGAGTTGAAGGAGAACTGGCGCGGTTCGATTTCGGGCAAGCTGGTGCCGCAATGGGCGCAGGCGTAGAACTCGCTGAAGAAGTGTGACACGCGCGAGCGTCCGGTTCCCTCTACGACCTCGACCGTGCCCTCCGCGGCCCGCAAAGCGGTCTCCACGGAGTCGGCCAGCCGCTCACGATCCTCCGGCCGAATGACCAGCCGGTCCACAACGATCGCAATGTCGTGGTTTTCGTATCGGTTGAGGGACGGTGGGGAGGAAAGATCGATCATGTCTCCGTCGACAACGGCTCGAACAAACCCTTCTTTTCGAGCTTTTTCGAAAAGATCCCGGAACTCGCCCTTCCTACCTCGAACCAAAGGGGCCAAGACCTGGATCTTGGCCCCTTCGTCTAGGAATAGAAGCCGCTCGACGATCTGAGACGCAGATTGCCGAAGAACGGGCCTGCCGCATTCGGTGCAGTGAGGGACGCCGACGCGCGCCCAAAGCAGCCGCAGATAGTCGTAGACCTCGGTCACGGTTCCGACCGTCGATCGTGGATTCCGGCTCACCGTCTTCTGTTCGATCGAAATGGCGGGGGAGAGGCCCTCGATCGAATCGACGTCGGGTTTCTCCATCAGCCCCAGGAACTGGCGAGCATACGCCGAGAGCGATTCTACGTAGCGGCGCTGGCCCTCGGCGTAGATCGTGTCGAATGCGAGAGAAGACTTACCCGACCCGGACAGGCCCGTGATCACGATCAAAGCCCCGCGGGGGAGCTGGACGTCGATGTTTCGGAGGTTGTGCTCCCGAGCACCGCGCACGACGAGGAATTCTTGGGCCATAGCCCTTAAGATAATCTAAGACGGCGGTTCTCTTCAAAGGGGGCGACCTATCCCGCGGCTTGCTCCCTCAACGCTGCCACCCGCTCCTCGGTGGGCGGGTGCGTGCTGAACAGCCCCCTGAGGCCGCGTCTCCGGACCCCGGCAAGCGGATTGACGATCGCCAGTTGCGCCGCGGCCGGGTTCACTTGCATCGGAACCTGGTGGGAAAAACGATCGAGGCGCTCGAGCGCGGCCGCCAAGGCCATCGGATCGCCGACGATCTCGCCACCGGTCCGATCCGCTTGGAACTCATTGGAGCGACTGATTGCAAACTGAATGATCATCGCCCCGATCGGCGCGAGGATCGCCATGAGGAGCACGGAAAGGGGGTTGTTGTCGTTGTCCCTCCCGCCTCCACCCAAGATGAAACCCCACTTGGCCACGCTTCCCAGCATGGCCCCGGCCATCGTAGCCGCCATCGTGCTCACCAGCATATGGCGGTGCTTGATGTGGGCGGGCTCGTGGGCCGTAACACCCTCTAGCTCCTTGGGCGGCAAGGCTTGAAGAATCCCTCGCGTAAAACAAACGACCGCTGTGTTAGGTCCGCGCCCCGTGGCGAAGGCATTCGGCTACTCTTGGGACGACACGGCCACTTTCGGCATGGGTAGTCCCGCTCTTTGTCGCAGCCGATCCACCATCGCGTAGAGTTCGGGAGCGTCCTGGGGCCCAATCACCTGGGCCTTGTACATACGGAGCACCATCCGGTCGCTGAACCAATACATACCGAAGTTCATGACGGCCCCGATGGCCAGAAACACCATCGCTCCGCCGCGACCGCCCAAATATTGTCCGAACAGCATGAGGAGGGCTGTCAGCCCCGCCATCAGCATGAACACTTTCATCTGTCGCATCCACACCACTCCTGCCTTCAGAAGAACGACCTTAAGCTGGGTTCTACACGGAGAATTTGGCCGGGTGCCCGCGGGGGCGGGAGGTCGAACCGAATCCGCGCGCCCGGCGCGCGTCGGAGGATCCGCTGCCTCAGTAGCTCCAATCGCGGAAGATCGACAGTCCAAGGCCTTTCCGGCTCTGCACTCCGAGCTCTCCGAAGCCGACGGTCCGGCCCCTGAAAAACTGGTCCTCGAAGTATGACTGGATCGTGTAGCCACGATCGGAAACCCATTCGAAACGGATTCCCGGCACTGCGGAGAGGCCGGCGCTTTGCGCGGATGGAGGCCGGAGAAGCAGCGTGAGGAACAGATCGTCGGACACGTAGCGCCCCGCTTCGACCACGGTCGCGCCCAGAGTCCCCAAAGCGTCGTTGGCGCCGAGTGACCCCACCGCCAGATCCCGTTGGGTGATGGACAGGTAATCCAGGAAATCGAACCCCAACCCTTGCGCCATCACCGTACCGAGTCCGCTGCTGAGCGTGCTGAGCCCAACCGCCCTGGCTGCTCCAAGCGCCCCGCTCTGATCCGCTGTCAGGGCGTACGTCGGGCGACCAAACCAGAGATAGCTCAGCAATTCGTCCTCCGTGAACCCTGTTTCGTCGCTCGTAAGCGCGAGCTCGGGTGCTAACAGGGTTCCGGTGACGGCGGCGATGATCGTGAGCCGGTCCCCCTCCGGCGTTCTGACGGGTTCACTCGCCGTGAGATCAAGGTCCGGATTGATCCCGGGCGTCCCGAGAAAACGCACCGTACCTCCGTCCACTTGAAACTGCTTTCGGACGGCCAGAGGGCCGGCCAGAGGGCCGAACGTCAATGAGCCGCGCACGGCCTGCAGATCGCCGACGAGCGTCAGGTCCTGGCTTTGTCGGTCGTACAAAACGTCGAGGCCCCCCTCGAGCTCGACGTTCATCTCCTCGCTGCGGATCCAATTATCGCGCCGCGCCGTCAACGTCGTGTTTTCCATCCGGATGTTCCGGAGGAAAGGATTCTCCCCAGCGATGAAGGGGGTGAACCCGAAAGCCGTCGTGTCGGCCACGGGCGAATCTGCCAACCCGGGCGAGCGCTCGAAAAACAGATCGGCCACCTCTGCGGCCCTCAGGAACTCTTCGTAGAACAGGGTTCCGCCATCCAAGAAGAGATCGCCGGAGACCACGGGGCGCGAGAAGGACCCCTCGAGACGGAGGTCCCCGCTCACACGACCCGTGGCGTCACGGCGATCCATCGCCTGGAAATCGTCGAAGCGGATTCCCAAGTCGAATTCGGGGTCCAACGCGGTCGCGAGCGACACCGTACCTTCGACCACGGCGGTGCCCAGTGCCCGGGCGCTCAAGTTCACTTCGAGCCGCCCATCCGGAAACCAGTCGAGCGTCCCACCTACGTCCTCATGCCGGACACCGACCCCAGCCAGGAAGACCCCCCCGCCCTCAACGGTAAGCTGGCCTTGCGGAGCGGGACTCCTCGACGTACCCCCTACGTCCACGCTTCCAGAAATCGTCCCCTGGACTTGTTCGTAGCCCGGGAACGGCGCCATGACCAACGAGAGCGGCAACCTGTACGACGCGACCACCAGATCGATGACCTCTTCGGGAAAACGATCCTCAACGGGATTGAACGACAGATCCAAAGGAACCTCCCCGGCCAACGTAAGCACCTGGATCGAATCGTTCCACACCGCGACATCACCCTCGGCTGTCCTGTCTGAATAAGCCAGCTGCGCTTCGAATTGGTCGACGACGTAGTCACGGAAGCGAAATCCATCGGTCGAGAGGGCAAGGTTCATGACCGGCTCGTCATCGGTGCCTCCCACCTCGAGCGCAAGGTCGACCACACCCTCCAGCACCTCGTCCGATTGAAGGAGACGAACGATCCTACGGATGTTGAGGGCCTCGGCCTCCAATGTAAAATCGGCCTCTCCATCGAAAGGAATCCGCCCTTGAGCCTGGAGCCGCATGCCGCCGACCCCGGGACGCCTCATCCGGAAATCTCTAAAGGTGAGCCCGTCCGGATCCCACGAGATGGTGGCCGGCCCACCGAGATTCCAACGTTCATCAGTGAAGCGGAATACCAACTCATCCAAATGCAGGGTGCGGACTTCACCCTCAATGTCGAGAGCGAGGCTACCTGAGTAGTCTTCTTCGGGGGATCGCACCAGAAAAACGTTTACGCTTCCGCTCGGCTCGCGGTAAGCCAGGGTCGCCGATACGGAATCGAACTGCCTCTCGAAAACGCTTATCGCACCCGCATCGATCTGCGCAACTAAGTCTAGCTCGGCAGAAAAGAGGCCCGTCGCCGAGAATGAGACTTCGGCCTGCCCAACACGATCTCCCCCGTAAAGGGCGTCCTCAACGTCCGCTCGTCCTGCAACAGAAAGTTTCTCCAGTGACCCGGTCGCGGTTAACTCACCGGCCATGCGCCCCGACGTGAGCACTTCCGCGAGCGTGGGGAGCGTGTCCGGATCGATGCCCTCGAACCCGAGAATCTGACGCTCGAGCGCCGAGAGCGTGTCGCCCGCAATCACGTCACCGCCAAGGATGAGCGGACGAAGTCCTTCGAGGCTCTCCGTCTGGAAGGTCACTCGTAGGTTCTCGGATCCGCCACCGCCCTCTACCGCAAGTTGCCCAGCCCCCTCGAGCGAAACGCCCCCGATGCGACCTTGCAGATCGTCCATCGTGACGATTCCGTTCGAGATCCTCAGTCCGACCGAAACGGTGTCGACCGTCAACCCAGCGAGGCGGGATGGACCGAAACCCACGCTCCCTACGAGCGCAGCGGTTCTCAGATCTCCACCCCCCCCACGGAGATCGAACGAGCCGGACAATACCGTGCCCTCGGGGAGCCAGGGGGCCACTCCCAGGGGATCGAAATCGTACGCTTGGCTACGAATCCGGTATGAGGTGAACGGGGCCCGGGCGTCGAAGCGGCTTTCCAGCGTCAGCCGGCCACCTTCGGTCAACAGGTCGCTCTGGAGCGTGAGGTCCGACAAGGCACCCTCGGCGTGAACGGTTCCGCGTACCAGACCCAGCCGAGATAGGGGGGACCCGTCATTCACGATACCATCGAGGGAGAACGGGTCGAGCTCGCCGTCGATCACGATCCGAATGTCCCCATCGACCTCGACGACGCTTCCCGCGAGCGCAACGTAGGACGCCTCGGAGGCGGAGTCCGGAAAGGTACCGACCACGACCACTTGAACACCGGCGTCCAAGAAACCGTCCGCCTGGATATCGAGGCTTACCGAGCCCTCCAACGACAAGCCGTCCGCAAACCGATCGGCCAAACCGAGATCAACCGGAGTCAGCTGCGCGATCAGGCCGGTCACACCCCGTCGCCTGACGTGAAACACGCCATTGACCTGTCCGCTCATCGGATCCAAATCCGGCTCAACGAGGTCCATTCGGCCGGCCACAGTCACGGAGTCCATGTTGCCGGACAGACCCACGCTCCCGGACAGCCGTCCCTCAAACGGGAGTTCAACCGTCAAGAAATCCTCGAGTACAGACATTGCTAGGCCGGAAACCTCCAGGTCGACATCGTCGAGGGCCAACTCGCCGCCCGAGGTTTGGGTCAGGGCACCCCGGCCCGCGATCTGGCCGCCAGCGATCGCGAGGGTGGCGCCGGACCAGCCCGCGCGCAGCCCTTCGACGCCGACATTCACCACCATCCGACCGCCGACGATCGCGTCGGGCAAACGAGGCTCGAGCCACTGCAGCTCGAGGAGGTCCACCCCCTCGACAACGGCCTCAACCGTGAGTTCCGGCGGACCCCCCTCCACCAGATCGACCGTGGCAAACCCGCTGGCGGTCCCGCCCAAAGCGTCCACGGTTTCGGCGGCGACGGAGACGCGATCGCCGGCCACAGAGACCCTCCCGTCGAAGTCTCGGACCTGGACCGGCTCGTCAAAAACGTCGCCCTCGAACGAGAGACCGGTCACGTTCATCCGGATGCCTTCGGCGGCAGGATTTCCCAAGACCACGCGGTCCAAGCGACCGTCGATCCCGTGGAAACCGAAAACACGCTGGACACCCTGCCCGTCCGGTCCGGGCTCGGTAATCAGGCGCGAAGAGGGATCCGGCGGGGACGACATTGGATAACGCACCTCGATAGTGCCGTCCCGGACTTCGACCTCATCGAGAAGGAACAGCACCCCGGCTGCGGCGGATCGACTTCCGCCGCCCGCCTCAGGCGTTTGCGACCCACCACCCTCCAGAAAAGCCTTCACATTGAATGGGCGATCCAGGGCCGCCTTCGTAACGGTGAGCCGGGGTCGCCAGAGTGTGAGCCGCGCGAGGGCGACTTCACCGCCCAGTACGCTCCGGACCGAGTATTCCGCCTCCGCAGAGTCCACGGCCAAGACCGGACTTCCGTCCGGCGCCGTCAACTGCAGTCCGAGCAGACGCACCCCGCGATGGAGTCCCGGAGAGCGCAACCCGGAAATAGCGATTTCTCCGTTGAACGTCCCCTCGATTCGACTGAGCGCCTGCTCGACCACGAACGCTTGCCCGGCCGTCGTGCGCGTGAGGATGAAGACACCACCCATCGCCCCAACAACGAGCACGATCAACACGCCCACCCCGATCTTCAGGGCCTTGCGGGCTCGGCGCCTCATCACCCTGAGACGCGTGGAAATTCGGAGGCGACTGCCAGCACCAGACGCGGCCTGCCCGCTCCCGAACGAGTGCCCACCTTAGAACGCCTGTCCGATGCTGAGATGGAGCTGAAAACGGCTAAGCGAAAAGCCACTCTCCGGACCATACAACACTCGCGGATCGAGCACCGCGAGTTCCTCAGTGACCACGTATTCGATCACTTGCTCTTCGGCCTCCACAACTCCGGTGATCTTGTCGCCCACAGCGTCGCCCGCTTCGAACGGGCGAATCTGCGTGGTCACGACCTGTAACGGCTCGATGCCACGGAATCGGTAACCGAAATCCACCCGAATGGGCCCGGCAGGACTCAGATACCGGATTCCAAACCCCGGGGTCATCTCGAGCGCGGTCACCTTACCCGATCCCGGTTCCGTCCAGATCCGTCCGAAGTCCGTAAACGCGGCGACCTCGACGGTCCGCCCGAGCGTCATCCGGTATTCGAGTCCGCCCTCGAGCACGAGGTCTCCGCCCGTTGGGCGTGGTGTCCCGAAGGTCCCGTCCCGCAACGGGTTGGCGTCACAGGAGAGATCCATGACCTGGGCCGGAGTGCACGGGGTCTCCCCCCTGCCACTCTGCGGGAACAGGAGTTGAGAAGGATCTACCGTGAGCACTCGCGGGCCGAGCTGGTTCTGTGCGAAACCCCGGACACTATTCGCTCCCCCCGAGAAGAACCTCTTCTCCGGGTGTATGACGTCGGCGGTTCCCAGAAGGACGAACGTGCCTGAGCTGACCCATCCCGCCCGGACCCGGGCCGCCAGCACGCGGCCCCGCCGTACCGCGAAGTAACCGGTCGTTTGGGCCAACACACGATTGTAATGAAAGTTTGAGCCAGTCAGCGTGGAGGAGTGCTCGAAACCGGCCGCGATCTGGTATCCACGAGTGGGGTTCAGAGCATCGTTCGTGCGCGACTGTACGACGTTGGCGGAGATCGGAGCCAACCAGTTCGGTTCTTGAAGGCTGGCGATATCCTCCGGCGCACACACTTGGACCGATGTGCAAAAGAAGACCGCCGCCGCCTCCAATTTGGTGAGTTCAGGGCGGTACGCGAAGGTGACAGACGTATTCGGAGAGAACGCCTGAAACAGGGAGATGTCCGCCCCGAGGGCCTCACGCACGAACACGTCCTGGACGCTCTGGCGGTCCCAGGACACGCTGAGACCCAGGGCCAAGTTACGCCGGATCAAAGGCTGCGAAAATTCCGCCGCAAGCAACCAGTTCAGCCCGCCGAATTGGTCGACGCCGGCTTGACGACAAACACTTCCCTTGAGTTCGTCGGCGGCCAGGTTGGACATACGGCCTCGGAACTGGAGTCGCCTCGCTCCGCCATAAAAATTTCGGCTCGTCCAGCGCCCCTCCACATTCCCACACTCCAGGGTGCTCCATCCCC
>Ga0209402_10004370_pt1 | contig 12946 bp, 9 predicted proteins | sample ArcticOcean_MG_C_3_FD_187437 | JGI IMG/M metagenome (GOLD analysis project Ga0209402, IMG submission 187437) | Marine microbial communities from western Arctic Ocean - ArcticOcean_MG_CB8_126 (SPAdes) (version 2) | ecosystem: Environmental > Aquatic > Marine > Oceanic | place: Arctic Ocean... | reverse complement strand
CTTTTTTATTTTATTTCATTATTTTGTGAAGGCCAGAAGTGTAATGAGTAGTATGTTTCGTTTCATGATAAAAGGTCTCTTATTAAATTTTATGGCTTCCTTGGTAAAAAGTCAGCCATAAATTCCGCGATATCCTATAGATAATTTGGGAGCCAATTAAATCTGTTTTTTATATTTGATTTTATGGCATTCTTTTGGGAACCACTCATTACCAGTACTGGCATTTTCACAATCCCGTTTTGAAGTATGACCTGTTACAGCATAGTTCTCATCGATACAAAATGGGTCTTTAACTTTATTAATATGAAATGATAATTGGCTATTTGTCATTTCATAAATGTTGCATTCATCTAGTATGCAAATGGTGCCACCGGCATCATACCATGTAAAGGATGTTACTTTCGCATCTGGCCCAGTAACGGTCTCAATCCCGGTTCCATTTTTTTTAAGCTCCAGGGTGATGGTTAGCCCTTTTCCTTTTAAGCCTCGCCATTCCGTATCATCAATATCACCATTACAGTCGGATATTTCGTATATACCCATCTCGTTCACAACCCACGTGCCCACAAATGGACTCAAATCTTCCGCTTCTTTTTCTTCACAGGCCAACAGCCCCAAAATTAGTAATAATAATATATTTTTCATATGTATCCCAAATAATTCTTTTGTTTTATATTTTAAAAATTACAAAGGATGAATTAAAATTACTTGATTTTTGAATCGTTGTTTGAAAGGTGAGTAAGGTAATTTTCGCCCCATGTCAACGGTCCATATACGTAACTTTTGTATCATTGCCCATATCGACCATGGTAAATCTACTTTGGCCGATCGTTTGTTAGAAGAAACCCACACCCTTGCAAAGAAGGACATGAAGGCCCAAGTCTTAGATAGTATGGATTTGGAACGGGAGAGGGGAATCACGATTAAAAGCCATCCTATCCAGATGAAGTACACTCACAGCGATGGCCAACATTACATTTTCAATTTAATCGATACACCCGGTCATGTGGATTTCACCTACGAAGTTTCTCGATCTTTGGCTGCATGTGAAGGTGCTTTATTATTGGTGGATGCTGTGCAGGGTGTGGAGGCCCAAACAGTGAGTAATAGTTATTTAGCGATTGAAAATGATTTGACTATTATTCCCATCATTAACAAAGTCGATTTGGATAGTGCGCGACCGGAAGAAGTAACCCATCAAATCATGGAGTTAATTGGATGTGAGAAAAGTGAAATTATTTCTGCAAGTGCAAAAAGTGGCGTTGGCATTCAGGATGTGTTTGATGCTATTCTGGATAGAATCCCGCCACCGGAATATCGATCGGATAGACCTCTTAGAGCCATGATATTTGATTCAATGTATGATAATTATAAAGGGGCAATTCCTTACCTACGTGTGTTTGACGGCGTGATAAAGCCGGGGGACACGGCTAAATTTTTTACCCATGATCGTCAATATGACGTTACTGAAGTAGGTCATTTTATCCTGAAACAGGTTCCTGCGAAGGAATTGCGCGCCGGAGATGTGGGATATCTTTTAGGCAGCATTCGGAACGTCTCACATATCTTACCAGGGGATACGATTACGACGAAAGTGAATCCCGCCATGGAGGCATTACCAGGATACAAAGAAATAAAGCCCATGGTATTTTCCGGGTTATATCCTTCAGATGCGGATGATTATGATCAGTTACGGACTGCTCTAGATAAATTAAAATTAAATGATGCATCATTGGTCTATGAACCGGAAACCAGCGAAGCCTTGGGGTTTGGATTCCGTTGCGGGTTTTTGGGCCTGCTTCATATGGAAATTATTCAGGAAAGACTGGAACGGGAATTCGATATTGCTCTAGTAACCACGTCTCCCAATGTGCAATATAAAGTGGAACTGAGAGATGGGTCCATTGTTGAAGTGGATACGCCGGCAAAGATGCCATCTACAGGAGATATTCAGGCTATTCTGGAGCCCCATGTATCGGCGGAGATTATAACTCCAAAAGAATATATCGGTGGCATTATGACCCTGTGCCAGAAGAAGCGAGGGATATATAAAAATACAAATTATATCACAGCAGATAAGGCCCAGCTTCATTACGATCTTCCATTGGGAGAAATTATTTTTGACTTTTATGATAAACTAAAATCAATAACAAGGGGCTATGCTTCTTTAGATTATCACATTTCTGATTATGTGTCCGGGGATTTAAAAAAGTTGGATATTTTAATCAATAATGAAATTGTAGATGCTTTATCGATGATTACTCATTCGGATGATGCATACGATCGTGGTGTTGCTTTATGCTCTAAATTAAAAGAATTGATTCCCAGACAAATGTTCGATGTGCCGATTCAAGCTTCATTGGGTCAGAAAATCATTTCCAGATCCACCGTAAAAGCAATAAAGAAAAATGTAACAGCAAAATGCTACGGTGGTGATATTACCCGAAAACAAAAATTGTGGAAAAAACAAAAGGAGGGTAAAAAACGTATGAAATCTATTGGAAAGGTAGAAATTCCCCAGGAAGCACTATTGGCTGTTCTCCAAATCGACTCGGATTGAGAGATGTGAAATATGTTCATTTGTTAAAGAATTCATGAACACCCAAACGCATTATCATTAATGAATCATTCAAATTACTGGAGAGAAACCCACACCCCCCTTTATAGTTTTATTTTTACATTGCCATTATTTCTAATTTACGAAATTGGTATTTTTTTAATTTCTGCCAGCGATCTGCCCTTATTGAGAAATGGGGCCGATGTCATAATGCGTCAAATGATGGAAATGTTTGGGGTCTTTGGGAGATACGGGTTTAGCGGTTCATTTTTGATTGGCTTTATGGTTGCTTTTTTACGACAGAAGAAAAAAATAATGTCCACAGCCATTCGCGGTGAATATTTATTAACCATGTTGTTTGAAAGCATTGGATGGGCCATCATTCTTACCATTGTAATGATTTGGTTTCCAATCCTTCTCATGAATGGAAAAGATGGACGTTTAGTTCAGCAGGTTGTATTGGCAATTGGTGCTGGAATTTATGAGGAGTTCATTTTTCGAGTAATTCTGATTACGGGGTTGGCGGCGGTGCTTGAATTTATTTTTCAATGGGGTGAGGTAGGGGAAAAAGTAGGCGCTGTGATTTTAGCCGCCATGCTATTCTCAGGATTCCATTTTGTGGGTGCGTTTGGTGAGCCGCCGTCAGTGTATATATTTATTGTTCGGTTGATAGCCGGAATCGTATTAGGCGGTATCTATGTGCTCCGTGGTTTTGGAGTGGCAGCCTATACCCATACAATTTATGATTTATTTGTATTAGTAAAATTCACCACTTCTTCTTGATGAAAATCAGTAATTTCTTCGTCAATTTTGGGGGGAAATCAATCAAAATGAAAAAATCAATACTCGCACTACTTTTCTTAAAGGTGATTGTAGCACAATCATCACCATTTAATTTGTTTGATGCTGTGGTTTATTCTGAATATTATTTTGATGGAATTATGGTTGAGATTAATGGAGAGGTGAAAAATGGAAGTTTACCATTAAATCTTGAAATGGGTGTTCCGGCCAGTACAGATAGTGTCTTTTTTGTAAGCGGGTCTGCTGAAATGGAATCAGAGGTAAAAACTCTTTCTATCCTGAAAACAAATAATCGCTCATTTATCCAAGTAAATGTGCTTGAATCCAAATTTAGGATATTTGTCTTTTATCCTATTGATAAAGAAGGATCAGATCGATCGGGTGTTTATCACCTTGAAATAAACCAACATGTTGACGACGCCCACATTGTTATTCAGGAACCACTGGTGGCAGAAAATTTTACTTTATCTGAAAAAGAGGCTGAAACTTTTCAGGATCAGCATGGATTAAACTTTAGAAGAATTCATATTCATGATTATCGTGCCAATAAACGGAAATCGATTACATTTACCTATCAAAATCCGAGTGGCGAAATTTCGATTAATAAATTGCAGGAAATATTATCAGAGGGTAATGTTGGAACCGCCCAGCCAGAGCAGCCTACAGTCAGTGAACCACCGGTTCGACATAAACTCCCCCTTTGGCAGCCATTGGTTGTTCTTGGAATCGTCAGTGTTGCAGTGGGTTTGATGTTTCGTGTCCAGCAAAAATCTGAATTGAAGGAGAAAACTATAAATAAGTCTGAAATTACCGAGGGGAATTATTGTCCTCAGTGCGGGTCAACAGTACAGACTGAACATAAATTTTGTGCAAAATGTGGAGGACAACTATAAATGTGGCCAATTATTTTTGATTTTGGTGAAATTAGTATTTTGGGATTGGAAATTCATCCGGTGATCAATTCCTATGGGTTTATGCTTATGATAGCATTCTATTCTTGTTATTATTTTCTGAATAAAGATTTAAAAGAATTGGGCTATGATCCTAAGTTAGCTGCTGATATTATATTTGCGGCAGCATTGGGGGGAATCCTTGGTTCTAAAATTTATTATTTAATAGAGCATTTTGACCGGGTGAAGGCTGATCCAATGGGAATGATTTTCAGCGGAGCCGGATTGGTATTTCTCGGTGGCCTTATTGGGGGTACATTAGCGGTGACCTATGTGTTAAAGAAAAATAAATTGCAATGGTTCAAATTCGCTGATATTGTGGCACCCTTGCTGATTTTAGGTTATGCGATTGGTCGAATTGGATGTTTGTTGGTGGGAGATGATTATGGTAAACCGACTCATTTACCTTGGGGAATTTCCTTTCCAGATGGATTGCCGCCTTCCACCTATCAAATATTTCAAACCTATTACCCCTGGGTTAATTTAGAAGGATTTGATCCCGGTGTTTTGACGGTTCATCCCACTCAAATATATGAAACGATACTGGGGTTTGGGATCTTTTACTTTTTATATAAAAAACGAAAATCAGTTACTGTGGCAGGGAGTTTATTCTTCACTTATTTTATTTTTGCCGGTTCCGAACGGTTTCTCATCGAGTTCTTGCGGGTAAATACGCGATACTTATTTGGATTAAGCGGTTCTCAAATAATCTCTTTGGGCATGATTGCAATTGGATTATGGTTCTTAACACACCCAGTGAGTGCACCACAGGAAGAACCATCTGAAAAATAGATATATTTTTTTCTTTTCTTTTTTACTGCTTTGTGGGTTTGCATTTCCGCAGGCGACTATAGAGGTTGGCCGCATTGACCTCACACAAAATGTAATCGGTCCTGAGTTTCATCCCTACCGTCTTGTCAAAATTCCCAATGGGCTAATATTTCTTGATACCCAAAACCGCCGTATTGGCAGTTGGGCTTCAGATACATTATTGATAAAAGGCGGCTTTGGGGTGGGGGAATCTGGTTTGTTCGACCCAGTGGATATGATTTCACATCAACTGGACGTATTTGTGCTCGACCGCACCGAAAACAGGATCAGTCAATTTGATGCCCAATTAAATTTTATTCAATCTATACCAATTGCTAAACATGATGGCGGTTTATTTCCCACTTCAATGGGAATAGATAGCCGAGGATGGCTGTATTTCTATTCTCCTGAAACCCATGAGATTTATCGATCAAATTCTAATGCATCCCAGCTTAATACTTTTTTAGATCTCAATACTTTTCCCACCGCAGAAGATTGTATGGCATCGATGCGTTTTGGACTGAAAGATCAATTTGCACTTTTATATAATTGTATAAATGAAGTCCACCTTTTTTCACGGTCGGGGAAATTGGAAAGACGATTCAAAGTTACTATCGAAGAGCCTTTCCTGATTTTACCCTTTCATAAATCATGGATCATTCTCAACGAAAGAGGGGATATACAAATTATTGGTGAAACGCCATTTGCTTTAGATATAAACAAGCCGATAATGGATGCCATTATGGATGGGCGTTTTCTCAATGTTTTGACGGATAAAGAATTGATCATTTTCGATATAAATGTGCCTCAATAAGTATTTCATCTTTTTTGGTTTAACGGTTATCCTGTTTTCTCAGGATTCCACCCAAATTTATATGCCTCAAAAGATAGGCCCTATTGTCGATACTTTACCCTTTTTGGATAGCTTAATTGTGGTTAAAAAAGACTCGGTCAAACAGAATGAATCAATTAACAAACCAATTAATCCATCTCCCAACCAATCAATTCCCTACCCTATCAATGCATCCGGTACTTTTTTCCGTGGAATAGAAATGAGTTCTCAAGGAGCAGGTGGATTAAGCGGTGGATTGCGGTTTCAGCTTGCTGGAAAACTCAGTGAAAACATTCGCGTTTCCGGCACGGTGACTGATGAATCCATACCCATTCAACCGGAAGGAATCACCGCTGCCTTGGATGAATTGGACAAAGTTTATTTAAATGTATCCTATCCTTCCGGTGAACTGACCGCCGGCGATATAATGGTGAATAATAAATCTGGTAAGTATAACAATAACAATAGAAATATAGTAGGAATAAAGAATAGCATTAATTATAATAATGTGAAAATACGAACCGTGTTTGGCCAATCAAAAGGTAAATATAACCGATTAGAAATGAAGGGAAACGATGGCAGACAAGGGCCATATTTTTTAATTTCGAAAGAAGGTCAAAGAAATGTGATTATTTCTGCCGGTTCCGAATCGGTTTGGCTCAATGGAGAAAAATTGTCAAGAGGTGAAGATCGCGATTACACCATAGATTATGCATCCGGTGAATTGACCTTTACGCCGAAATATTTGATCTATTTCGATTCAGATATTGATATTGAATACCAGTATTCTGAATCGACCTATAAAACCAATTATGTGGAGTCGGGGCTTGAAGGAGCCATTGGAGAGAAGGGACAATACAGCATTTCCTATATTGATGAACGGGATAATACATCCGTTTCATTTTTAACATCGGATCAGAAAACTGCTTTTGAGGGAAAGGATGTTGTCTATCAATCAGGTGTAGTACAGGATTCTCTCGGTGATTATGCTTTTAGAAGTGAAAGATTTTTATTTATCTTCGATCCTTTTAATATACCAATTCTTAAAGATGAAGTTCGTTACAATGTAACCTTCAGTCTGGACTCCAACGGAGAGTATGTTCGAAAAATTTCTGATAAAAACCGAATATATTATGAATTTGTTTTCACAGACGAAATTGATAACCGTCAGCGCTATTCTCCGGGACGGTCACTGAGGGCGCCGGTTAGTCACCAATTACTTCAGTTTGATTCTAACACATCATTAAGCAAGGGTATGTCTCTATCCACAGAAGGTGCTTTTTCAATCAAACAGAATAACCTGTTTTCCAATCGGTCGGAATCCCGAAATAAGGGAAATGCATTTAGAATAGAATTGGACCAAAAGGCAATATCTATCGGTAAAATGCAATTGGGGTTTGGATTGGGGTACTGGCAGAATTCATCTGATTATCAATCTTTAAGCCGAGATAAAAGTGTCAATTTTAATGAATCATGGGATGTAACGAATTTGGCGGAAGATAGTGGAGAATCCATGTCATCCCTGCGAACAGAACTTGAAATTGGCGATGGTCTGAAGACTAGAGTCGATTTATCTCGGTTAATCCATGGAGATCAAAAAAAAGACCGATCTGAATTTGATTTAAACTATCACGGTAAATTGATTAACAGCGCACAGGTGAGATGGAATAAAGTTCAATCAGAAATTGCCTTTCAAGAATTGGATGGCCAAGTTCGGTTACTTAATGGACCCCTAAAACCATTTATTACTGTGGCTCACGAAATTCGGGAAAAATCTTATCGTTTTGATGATATACTCGTCGGGTTGGATTTTGCTCGAAATAATCGTTCTTTTTCTTTAGGGGTCGGCCAACGTGAGGACAAATTGGCTTCATTCAGCGATCCGAATAAAATGGAGACCACCAAAAAAGGTAAAATCCTTCAGGTGGATTATAAGTCCCGCCAGAAATCGGGGTGGCGGCAGAAATGGCTGTACCGTCAGAGAATTCAAGAGAATGGCGAGGGTGAAATACAAAACGATTTTAATTCCATGCGGGCAGCCTTGAATTATCGGGATCGAAAAAGTCCATTTCAGTTGGATTTGGTTTTAAACTCTCAGACATCCATGCGTGAAACTCGGGCCATTGTTTATGATTCTATTGGTGTGGGCCTCGGCCATTATCGTTACGATACCCAGTTGAATGAATATATATCCGACCCCAACGGTGCATACGTAGCCCATACGGTTTTTACCGGAGACCGTAGACATGGTTCGCAATTGGATGGATTAACGCGCTTTTCTATCGATTTCTCAAAATGGAAATTTTATCGTTTTAAAAACTGGAAATATAGATTCCTTAGCCGGATGGATTATCATGGTCTCGCATTTTCATTCAGTAATTATCAACTTAACAACGATGTGCAGCAATTGCGCCTAAACACAAGAAACGAATTTATTTATAGGAAAAGAGAAAGTCAGGATCGTCACCGGATTTGGAATCAGTTTACAATGAATTTTAATGGATTAGATGCACGGGGATGGGAAACCAGAGATCGGATTGAATATGGCATCGAATCTCAGATTGGTTTTCAACAAAAGAACCATATAATATTTGATGGCAATTATCATAAAACCAGGGTTGAATCTGAAAATGATCGCATTACCTCCCGCTATATAAATGGATTTTATTCAGAATTAGGAATGAAGGGGAGAAGTACCAATCAATTTCAATGGGAAATAAAAGCTATTTATTATACTGATATAATTGAACTCGGTTCATACGAATCAAAAACAGTAGATGCCAAAGGAATCAAAACACATTGGACCCAATTCATTGGGAAGGATGGCCGAATCGAAGGAAATATGGAATATTATCTGGCCAATGGATTTGAATCCATGCCACCAGAAGCATTGAAGGGGATTGCCAATAACCAAACCATAAGGGCGAACATCATGGCGTCTATGTTTTTAGGGAAATCACTTTCAGTCAATGCCACATTGTTTTACATAGATGATGAACGATATGACGGATTTATCAAATTCCAGGGAGAAGTCCGTGCCCATTTTTAGAATAATCGCAATATTCACGTTTTTATCCATCACCTACGGCCAGAGGATTGACTCAACACTTTATGCTAATCTGGAAGCAAAAGGGGAGTGGAAAAGCTATTATCGATTAAACGAATCAATGGGCTATGATTTTATTTCAAAACCGGCAACTATAGATTCAGTTTATTTTCGGGAGGATGGATCGATTAAGTTAAGGGTGTTGCGCCGCTTATTTCGCCCATTATTGGGACAAACAGATCAAAATCGGGTTATGAGTCAGCTAGAGGCCATTCGAAGCGCATATCCCTTTATTAATGATCAAACAATTGTTTCATTTGCCCGATATGGAGAAAAACAAATTGCGGCCGTGGTGGATTTCCATCCCCAATTCAAAAGTGAAATCAGTGGCATCATTGGGGCCAGCAAGGGGAATGACGGAAAATGGATCACAACAGGCGAATTCGATATTCATTTAGAAAATTCTCGGAAACAGGGTACATCTATGGATGTAGAATGGCGACAGCCCACAGCGAAATCTCGATACATGAATTTTTCGTATGAAAGGCCTTTTTTATTCAGCCTTCCTTTGGGATCTCGAATCGGATTTGACCAGGATTTTGTGGAAAAAAATTATGTTTCCGAATCTACTATGGGAGCCATTACAGGGTTGTGGCCAATGGGCATTTGGATGTTTGGGGGTAAAAAAGAATCCACCCTCGATCTAATATTGGATGAATCTTATAAGACAGAATCAATCATGATGGGATTCTCGGCTGACCGTCGAAATAATCGCTGGCTTCCCTCTGATGGAAATCACTGGGAAAGTATGATTAATATAGGCAGATATTCCGATGGTGAAGGTATAGAAAAATCAGCGGAATTAGAGATGGAATTTGGACAGTATAAAACCTGGAAAGAATCCACCCTGTATTTTTCTGTGTGGGCCAGTGGCAATTGGGTTGACGGACGACAATTGCCCTATTCAAAACAGGTCAAATTTGGGGGTACCGGTTCGTTGCGGGGTTACCATGAAAACCAATTCAATGCAGATTGGGTGATTGTACAATCTTCCGAATGGATTATGGGAGATATGGATCGGTCACAATTATTTTTATTTACAGATATTCCATTCGCTGATGGTCTTAATATCCAGCCCGGATATGGCCTGGGTTTCCGTCAATATAACGGAAAAATTATGATAAATATTGCAGCGGGGTTTTCCGGCACCTTATCAGACGCAAAAATTCATTTAAAATTCAGTTCAAACTTATAAAATAAAAAAATAACCATGAAAGACGCCAAACAGTATAATCATTCATCCAAGTTTTATGATTTCGCGACTTTTATGTATTTCAATGGAAAAAATAAAAATGCGAAAAAGACTACTTAACATATTTAATAAATTACCTGAAAAACTTTTCCGACAAAAAGAAATTATTCATCGGATGAAAGTGAAACAGCACGAGATCGGTGCAGTTAAAATTTTGCTCAATGAATTGGTCAAGTCAGGGGAAATTACTCAGATAAAAGGGAATCGATATACACTTCCCCGAGAACGAAATCTATTTGAAGGTCGTCTCACCGTAACCCAAAAGGGATTTGGATTTGTCATTACCGATGACGATTCAGAAGATATTTTTATTGGCCGCCGTTCCATGGCCGATGCCATTCATGGAGATCGTGTACAGGTGAAATTAAAAGGGAAACAGGGTCCCCAAGGATTGAAAGGCCGCATTCAAAAAGTGCTGGAACGGGGTTCAGAACAATTTATCGGCGTCACTTATCGATATACGGGAAAATTATTCATGTCCATTTCACCTGTAAATCCCGGTAGAGGCATTCGGCTTATCAAAGCCAAAAAGGGTTTGGGTGAAGGGCAGATTGTGAAAGCACGGGTCAAAGATTGGGGTAGCCCGGTAGAACCCATTATTGCAGAATTGGAAACCGTTATTGGGAATGCCGAAGACCCGGTTAATGACATGAAAATGATTCTGAATAAATATGATTATCTTCAGGAATTCCCACAAAAAGTGATGAATGAAGTGAAGAGTTTTAGTCAAAAGTCGATAGACAAAGAAATCCCAAACCGGCGGGACTTACGAAAATGGACATCTTTCACCATCGATCCTGTAGATGCAAAAGATTTTGACGATGCCATCTCAATCAAACGAAATCGGAATGGATATGAGTTGGGCGTTCATATTGCGGACGTAAGCCATTTTGTGGAAATAAATACATTCATCGATCGGGAGGCTATCCAGCGGAGCACTTCTGTATATTTCACCGAGGGTGTGGTTCATATGCTGCCGGAAACATTATCGGCCAATCTCTGCTCACTTAAGCCGAATGAAGATCGGCTGGCCCTATCTGCCATCATGAAAATGGATAAAGATTTCAATATTATAGAAACGGATATTTTGCCCACGGTTATCAATAGCAAAGCGAGGTTCAGCTATCAGGATGTCCAGGATATCGTTGAGGGTAAGGTAGATCACAAGTTTAAGGATGATATCCTCATCTTGAAGCAATTGGCCAAGCGATTATTCAAAAACCGCTCCGATGCCGGAAGTATTGATTTTGATATTCCCGAACCCATTTTTGAAATGGGCGAGAAGGGGATTCCCCATGAGATTCGTCCCAGTGAACGGATGGAATCCCATCGAATTGTGGAAGAATGTATGTTGTTGGCGAATCGGGTGGTGGCAGCGGAGATTCCCAAAAAGCTACCTAAAAAATATCCATTTGTGTATCGCGTCCATGCAGATCCAGATCAAAAGGATGTGGTTCGTTTTACAGATCTTCTCAAAGTTTTACGATTGGGCATTCAAATACCCAAAGGAGAGTTATCCCCCAACGATATTAAAAATGTCCTGAAGCATGTAGAAGATTCACCTTATCGCTCTCTCATCGAAAATGTGGCATTGCGCACCATGAGCAAGGCAGAATATTCCATGAAAAACCAAGGCCACTTTGGTCTGGCATTTGACTCTTATACCCATTTCACTTCGCCTATTCGCCGATACCCTGACCTCATGGTTCACCGCATGATTAAAATGGTTTGCAATAATTCTATCCAACAGCATGGTGAATGGAAAGATCTCATGCTAAAATCGATTAAGATTTCTAACGAGGTCGAATTGAAAGCATTGTCGGCAGAACGTGAATATATCAAAATGAAACAATTGCGTTGGCTCAATGAGCGGATTGGGGACACCTTTGAAGGTCGGATCTCTGGTGTAGTGAATTTTGGAATATTTATAGAATTGCAATCCTCATTGGCAGAAGGGCTAATCCATATTGATACCATGGAAGATGATGATTATTCTTATGATGAAGATAGATATTGCCTTCGGGGGAGAAAAACCGGGCATGAATACAGTATGGGTGATAAGGTCGGGGTAAAGGTTCTTGCTGTGCTTCTTGAGAAACAACGGGCTAATTTCGTACTTGAAAATCAGTAGGACAAAAATCTTGAAACGATTTGGAATTACACTAACAATATTATCCTTATGGGTGGGTTGCGACTCGGTGAAACCCCGTGCCATGGGTGCCGACAATGAATTGGTGGTGGTGGCTGCATTTGAAGATCGTGACAAAATCCAACAAGTACTCACCACTATTTTTAACGATACACTTTATACGCCCCAGCCCGAGCCCTATTACCGCACCGTTTGGGTAAATCCGGAAAATTTCAATGATGTAAATAACCATGTGAATGTGATTGTGGCTGCCATGGGGGATCATCCTCGGAATTTGGGTGCGAAACTGGTAAAACAAATATTGTCAGCTTCTCAGTATGCCTCCTCTATGGAGGGGGATAATCAGCTTATATTTGCTCAGAATATTTATGCTCGGAATCAAAATTACCTCATTATAAATGGTCCCACTTTAGATAAAATTATTGAACGGGCTGAAGATCAAGGGCCTTGGCTAAAGAAACAATATGACGATTTATTTTTCAAACGACA
>Ga0209402_10004365_pt1 | contig 12958 bp, 9 predicted proteins | sample ArcticOcean_MG_C_3_FD_187437 | JGI IMG/M metagenome (GOLD analysis project Ga0209402, IMG submission 187437) | Marine microbial communities from western Arctic Ocean - ArcticOcean_MG_CB8_126 (SPAdes) (version 2) | ecosystem: Environmental > Aquatic > Marine > Oceanic | place: Arctic Ocean... | reverse complement strand
ACATTTACGAACCCACGTTGGTTGCCGTGAATGGAAAAGTACAGATTCCGGACGCACCTGGTTGGGGTGTTGAGATAAATCCTGAATTTCTGGAAAAAACAAAACATCAAATCAGTGAGTTGAATTAAAGTAAATTTATGAAAATCAAAGATTTAAAAACATTTGTTGTTGGAAATCCTCCGCCGCACTTTGGGGGACGGTATTTCATTTTTTTAAAACTAATCACAGATGACGGCATTGAAGGTGTTGGTGAAGTTTACTGCGCGACTTTCGCACCGGATGTAATCGTGAAAATGATCGAAGATGTGTTTGAGCGACACGTTGAAGGAATCGACCCTTTCCACATTGAAAAACTCTGGCGCAATGTTTATGGCCGTGGTTATACTTTACGTCCGGATGTTTCACTGATGGGAGTTTTAAGTGGACTTGAAATTGCGCTCTGGGACATTTGCGGAAAATCGGTAGGCAAACCGGTTTATGAATTACTCGGTGGACGTGTGCACGAAAAATTACGCACATACACTTACCTCTATCCAAAAGATGGTGCAATTTTGACGGAGAATGAACCGCATGTTTACAACAATGCTGAGCTTGCCGCAGAAGCCGCAGCGGAATATGTGGCGCAAGGTTTCACCGCGATCAAGTTTGATCCGGCAGGAGCATATTCTGTTTTTGACCCACGTCAACCTTCATTGGAGATTATGGATCGTTCCGAATTATTTTGTAAACGAATTCGCGAGGCCGTTGGTTCCAAAGTAGATTTGTTGTTCGGCACACACGGACAATTTACTGCTTCTGGTGCCGTTCGGCTGGCACGTCGTCTTGAAGCCTACGATCCACTTTGGTTTGAGGAACCTACTCCTCCGGAGCGTCCAGAAGAAATGGCAAAAGTTGCCCGCCAAACTTGCATTCCGATCGCCACTGGAGAACGGTTGACTACCAAATACGAATTTGCCAGAGTGCTGGAAACTGGAGCTGCCTCGATTTTACAACCGGCACTCGGGCGAGTCGGAGGGATTTTAGAGGCCAAAAAAATTGCGGGAATGGCCGAAAGTCATTACGCCCAAATTGCACCCCATCTTTATTGCGGCCCCATTGAAGGCGCGGCCAATATCCAACTCAGTACTTGTTCTCCCAATTTTTTGATTTTAGAAGGCATTCAACGCTGGGAAGGTTTTCATGCAGAAATTCTCAAAAAACCTATCCGTTGGGATTCAGGTTATGTGATACCACCTACGGAACCTGGACTTGGAGTAGAACTGAATGAAGCGGTGGCTCTCTCAAATCCTTACAATGATTCCACTTTACATTTGGAAATGGCAGATGCCCCTATTCTTTGAAAGTAGCTCTGCATTTCCGACAGTTTTAACAAATGCGGATTATTCGTATTACACTTTTAAAACTTCCTGAATTAGGTTTAAAATTTTTGAGGAATTATTGGGGAAGACTGTGACAAAAATGTGACAAATATTTTGCCACACTTTATGTCACTGAAGTAAGCCGTTTCAAATGCTGATGGGTTCTGGGGGGTCAAACCACGGGACACCTGATTAAAAGTCAGATTACAACTGTAAATCACAACAATACACAATTGATTAAAGATGTAATATCAGTTGATGGTGGTGGAGAACTGAAAGGATGAAGCAGGTTGGTTTGACTACCCCACTAATTTTTCACAGTCAGACACCCTCCAAGTAAAATCTCCACATTCTTGTTAAATTCCCGTCAACACAAACAAGTATATAATTGTTGACATATGTCGTAATAGGAATACTATAAGTAATTATAGGGGGTTGAATCTACACTCTCTTAAAATGAATTAGTTACTCAGGATTATCTTCTCAGAGTTTCTGATTCAAAAATATGTTACTTTTCACACTTTCTTTCTTAAAAGATCTAATCATGGTTATTAAATTTAATCCAATTTACGAAAATGTCTAAGATTTTAAATTTTCTCCCTAAACTTACCGGTTCTTTTGCTTTACCTGCATCTGAAAATCCTACTATAGAAATGGTGGAAGCCGCCTATAGGCATCACAAGATGCATATGCGTTATATTAACGTAGAAGTTGGTCCTGATAATTTAGCAAAAGCTATTGAAGGTGCTATAGCTATGGGATGGGTTGGGTTTAACTGCTCTATTCCTAATAAAATTGAAGTTATTCAATACATTGATCGATTGGCAAAATCTGCAGAAATTATTGGGGCTGTGAATTGTGTGGTGATAAAAGAGAATGAATTAATTGGTGAAAATACAGATGGTAAAGGCTTCATTAAATCACTTGAAACCATAGTAAACCCTAAAGGAAAAAATGCAGTTGTCTTTGGCGCTGGAGGAGCTTCACGTGCAATTTGTGTGGAATTGGCTTTTTCAGGAGTAAAAAAGATTACTGTAGTAAATCGATCTAAAAAAAAGGGGGCTGATCTTGCGGAATTGGTCAACAAAAATACAAAGACCAAGGCCCTTTTCACAGAATTTGTAGATCAATTTTCTTTAGATCCTAAAACGGACCTGGTCATCAATGCAACTTCCATTGGCCTTTTCCCAGATGTCGATACAGATCTTCCAATCAATTACAATACTCTGACAAAACATATGATTGTCGCTGACGTTATACCTAACCCGCCTAAAACAAAATTCTTAAAGAATTGTTCAGCCATTGGATGTCAGACAATTGATGGTCTTGGTATGCTTGTAAACCAAGGCGTTGCTTGTATAGAACTGTGGACTGGAATCAAAGTAGATGAAAGAGTCATGCGCTCGCGCCTCGAAGAAATTACGCTCAATTCAAGAAATTGGTAAGAACTTGAAATAAATCTTAGTATTTAATTGGCTTCTAGAAGCCATTTATTGTTACAACTCAATTAAGGTTAGTTGTTAGCATTAAATAGCTCATTTTAGCCAATTTTTTGTATTGCTTAAATCGTGCGATTGTAGCAGTAGCACTTTCAACCTGATCAATTCCACTTAATCTCCTGTGAGTAACCTCCACTAATTCTTCACAGTCAGACACCCACCAAGTAAAATCCCCACATTCTTGTAAAACAAACCGATTGATGTTATATTTTGGGTTCTCCTAAACCAACCAGTAGGATTATAGTCTTGGTCTTGAGGAAAAGATGAAAAAGGTTTTTTTCATTTCATTATGAATCCACTTCTTTCACAGTAACATATGTTGTTATTTTCACAAAGAAGATAGTCATCCAAAAGCCCATTGGAAAATCATATACCCAGAATGACAAATTTACCTGTCTTGAAATGTATTTAGAAGAATTTGGCTGGAAAATAAAAAGTTGAAAGATTGAACCTTAACGAATTTTAGTGATTTTAGAATTAGGGTATTTACACATATAACACGTATTAAATTATTTTATGTTTCTTGGAATTGATTTAGGTACTTCTGCAATAAAATTGCTAGTCATTGATGAGAGTAATTCTGTTTTGGCGGAAAGTAACATATCACTTGATGTGAGCAGACCCCAACCTCTTTGGTCAGAACAAGAACCTGATGATTGGTGGCGTGCTTTGCTAAAAGGGATTGAAGACCTGAAATCACAAACTTCCTTGTCAGATCTAAAAGGTATTGGATTATCAGGCCAAATGCATGGGGCCGTGCTTCTAGACAAGAAAGGGGAGGTCTTGCGTCCGGCGATCCTTTGGAACGATGGCAGATCAGGAAAGGAGTGTTTTGAACTCGAAGATGCTGTCCCAGATCTTCATCGGATCACTGGGAACCTAGCTATGCCAGGATTCACTGCGCCCAAACTTCTCTGGATTCGTAAGAATGAACCAGAGATTTTTAGCAGAATTCGAACAGTTCTGCTGCCGAAGGATTTTCTGAGATTCAGGCTTTGCGGTGAAGCGATATCCGATATGTCGGATTCATCGGGTACGCTCTGGATGGACACCGCAGCTAGAGACTGGTCAGAAATAATGCTTGCAGCCACAAGTCTTTCAAGGGATCAAATGCCTCGGCTCGTTGAAGGAACAAGTCCCGGAGGTGTCCTCCGTTCTGAACTGGCCAGGGATTGGGGACTAAACACTAATCCTATAATTGCAGGTAGCGCTGGAGACAATGCTGCCGGAGCTGTAGGGATTGGCGTGATTAAATCAGGTTCAGCCTTTGTTTCACTAGGAACTTCGGGGGTGTATTTCGTTGTCAATCCACGGTTTATCCACAACCCTAAACAAGGATCTCATGCTTTTTGTCACTGCATCCCTGATACATGGCACCAGATGGGAGTTATTCTCAGTGCATCAAGCTGCCTGAGTTGGCTTTCAAGCATTCTGAAAAAGAACGAAGGTGAATTAATCAGTAGCTTGGGATCCAGTCCGCTAAAACCCGGAGAAGTGATGTTTTTACCCTATTTGTCCGGAGAAAGAACGCCACATAATAATCCCAAAGCTCAAGGTGTATTCTTTGGTTTGAGACATGAACATGGAACAAAGGAACTGACACAGGCAGTGTTAGAAGGAGTCGCCTTCGCTTTTGGAGATTGCCAGCAGGTACTTTTAGATACCGGAGCTGAGATTGATAAGGTTTCCCTGATTGGAGGAGGCTCTAAGAGTCATCTCTGGGCTCAGATCCTTGCATCTGTTCTTGAACGCCCCATGATAAGGCATGACAGTCCCGAAATGGGGCCGGCCCTGGGTGCAGCCCGTTTGGCAATGCTTGCAAGCAACAATGGTTCACTTGAAGAAATTTGCCAACGGCCAGGAATCAAAGAAATTATTGAACCCAACCTAAATTATGTATCTCAGTATAGACAGAATCAGGAACGTTACCGAAAACTCTATAGGCACTTGGAAGAAGATTTTTTGTAATAGTCTTTTTACTAATAATAAAACCTCAATCAAATTTTTCTCTATAAGCATCAGTACTGATATTTTCTCTTAAACTTCAACCTAAAATAGTTTATTTTATTTAATTTATCCATCGCCCACCTGTGAGGATCAGAACCTTCCAGACATCTCCCATTCCAACCTATTTAATAATTTCAGGTGTCCGTTGAATTTCAGGATCAGTGAATAGATCATCCTCATCGGCACTGCGTGTGCTAAACTCGCTAACCACAGCACCTTGGGGACCTCCTTGAAACCAATGCCAGGTTAAAGGCGGAATCGTATACTGGTCTCCTGGTTTAAGAATAATTTCGTGCCAGACTGTGTAATTCTCTATGCGGTGTTGTGGTGGTTTTGCTTTTGGGGTCTTTGTTGCTTCGCCTTCGACATACAAATAGACAACACCCCATCTACAGCGGAAGGTCTCCTGTTTTCCAATATACTCTAACTCTGGAATAGGAGGATGAATATGCTGGGGGCATGTCTGGTTTGGAATAAGAACCATTTCTTTAGCACAATATTTTTCATCGTTATAATAAACAACCAAAGCAACACCAGTTTTCTCGTATTCCCCGAGTCCTAGATCAGCAATTTCAATTGTATCTTGTTCTTCATTTGTCAATACAATACCTGCTTTATCAAGATATCCAGAAGCTACTTTTTGCCATTTGTTAACCTCTTCTAGTGTCATTGCCATAATCAATATCTCCTCAAAATAGTTAAAGGTACTTTAGTATTTAGTGCATGGTAAAATGGGCAAATTATTTAGTGATAAAAATTATTATATCTCATTCAATTTTAATGTTACTTTAAAAGAGCGGTTGCAGTGACTGTTTAATCCTATTCTAATCAAAACTTGGCAGTCTTACCTTCTTAAGAATAAAGATGAGTGGTCTACTTTTACTGAATTGAGTCTGCTCAATAACTTGTCAATTTATTGTTTAGTATTCCAGTCCATGCTTAAGTGACGAATCTGATATTATCATATCTTGATCCAAGTCTAGATAAGGTTGTATTTTCTCATTCTTCAAAAAATCATGATAGACTTCCACAGCTTCTTTGGATCCTATTTCTTTTTGAACAACTCTTCTCATAAGCTCGACAGTCTTAATTGGTGATTCTGTCAAGAGTATTTTTCTACCAAAAAGCGCAACTCTCGCTCCATACTTTTCTGCCTGACTGACCAATTCAAAGGTATCACGCATAGTCCCTTTACCACTACCTAAAATCCCAATAATTAAACGTCCAGGATCGTAATTAGATAATTCTTCCATTGCTTCTGGCCCGTTGTACTGTATTTTTAGAAATAGAGGTCGATACGCACTAACTGAACCAGATAAACATCTTACAATACAATCATTTATATAAAATGGGAGTATTTTAGGATCAACTTTGATGTCGATTTGAGGATTGAATACTTCCAAAAAATATCTTATGCCTTTCTCTACAGCTTCTTCTTGAAAATCCTTTAACCCCTGCAGAGACGCAACATCTTTTTCAACGTTGTTTGAAAAAGTGATGGAATAAAGTCCTAAATCAGCAATTTCTTTTACACGCTCCAATGAAGCAGTTCTGAAATTTTTTGAAGGGAAAGAATTATAATTCGAACCTCGAAGCCCCCAAATATCAGTAGTATCATTCAATCTGACAGCCGCAGTTACTGTGCTTTTGCTAAAACATCCTTCTTGAGATAAAATTTCTGCCGAATAGGCAGACATTAACATAACGTCAACTAGTCCGCTTTTAACCATTTCTCTCATAGCCTGAAGATACTCAGCGTAGCATTTGTATGAAGAGCTTCCCCCTTTCTTAGGTCCAGGAGCCTGTGCTCCTCCCCCTAGTTCACCATCTTTGGCATCTGCGATAATGAAATCTGTTGGTTTGTATATATTCGTTCTAATTTTATTTAATTTTTCATCTAAACTTTTCATTTAACAAAATACGTGAAATGGTTTATATATTATTCTTTGAAACACAGAACTATTCAGTATTTCATGATACAAGCCTTATATTATAATTTTCATCAATCTGAAGGATCGTGTTTACTTCTTTGAGATTGGTGTTTACAAGTTTATAATTGTGGTGATCAACTAAGTTATATCTTATGATCGATTCTTCCAAGGAAAGACCTCCTCGCTGATGCCTCTTAACTACATTTTTTCGCATGATTGATTCCGGTCCATTTATAAAAATCAACTTATCTGCATGTTGATGTAGCTCTCGCCAGCCTATTTCATCAAGCAAAAGATAGTTCCCTTCCAACACTAGGATTCCATTATCAATTACTGAAATTGCATCTGTAACTGGATCATGTAGTTGTCTATCATATACTGGCCAATAAGAGGGTTTCCCTGAACGAACTCCAGACAATCTGGACTGTATTTCCTTTAAATTGAATGTTTCAGGGCTACCTTTAATTTTGCGTAGTGGTAATTCTCTTCCATTTACTATAATTTTTTTATGATCAAGAAAATCATTAGGGTAATGAAATCCATCCATCGGAAGTGTTTGCAATGGAACATCAATTATCCCTTGCTTTGTCAAATCCTCCCATAACGCTGTAAGAGTGGTCTTTCCTGAACCTGGAGGTCCAGCTAAAAAAACAATCAACCTGCCTCCTATTTTCTTCTGCATCAAAGCCATTTCTTTAATTAATGGTATATGCAAAATTTCAATTTCCTCTTGTCTGAATGCCAAATCTGTTTCCTCTCCAGCAAGATTTAAAGACAGTGAAATGTTATCATTTTGATTAGATATCCCCGCTAACATTGCTGTTTCAGAATAACTCCTAAGACCAGCAGTGCCACCAGCCGCACTGACATTACAAGCCCCTGTAGCAGCAGCAAGTCGAGATGCGTCTTCTATACTCAACCCCCTAACTAAACCTGCAATCAATCCTCCAAAAAAACTATCTCCAGCTCCTAGCGTATCCTTTAATTTCTCAGGTGGCTCAATAGCTGTCACTTCGAAAAATTTACCATTTTGTGGACTGATTATAGCTCCATCAGGTCCAAGTTTTATTCCTAGAATTCCTGTGGCTCCTACATTACGATATGCATTGATCATCTTCTCAGGTATAATTTCCCCTGTCTGCTTTTCTCCCTGAATCTCATTAGGGAAATAGACATCCAGATGGGGAAGAATGCGTCTTAATGGTTCCATCGAAATCCCACTATTATCTGTATCCATCGCAGTCAAACATCCAGTCTTTTTTATCTGTTTCATCACGAAAGGAAGGTCTTCCATCAATTCAAACAGTAGTCCATAGTAACCAAACAAGGCCCATCTGCTTCGAGAAAACATTTCTATTTGACCCATAATAAGACTTCGGTTAAGTTGACTCGATGCTCCAGGATTGCAAAGCATTGCATGATCATTTTGTTGATCTACAATGATGCCTGTAATACTTGTAGACAATTCTGGATGAGTAATCAAACCACTGCAATCTATACCTTCAGTCATCAATCTTTCACGAATAAACTCTGCCCAAATATCATTGCCAATATACCCGAGCACGGCCGTTCGCATACCAAGTCTGGCCAATGCTGTGCCAGAGTTTGACGTTATTCCACCAACAATGGCTTGCACTTGGTCAATATAATGTAAAGCCCCCTTTTCAAGTGGCTCATCAAGAATGGCAGGACCTAGGATCAAGTCTACTGTTGTTATTCCACAAACAACACAGTCAAATTCTATTTGTCTTTCCATTATTTAATTAGTAATTCCTGTAAATATTACAAATATAAGACAAAGCTTGTAGATAAATCATATTCATAATCAGCAAATATCAAAGAAGCTGTAAACATAGTTACAGCTTCTTTGTGCAGCTTTTTATAAGTTTATTTAGTGTCATAGCGCCTTTAGAGATCATATAAAAAAGATATAAAAATAGAGTAATTCCGCTCTCGTTATTTACTTCTTTATAATCGTATGAAAGCGGTTGTATGGGGTGAGTCCTAAGATCATTGAGTGAAATTAATTCCCATTATGAGGAGAGCAATAAGCTCCCGCTTCATGATCATTGGGGTCTAAGGCTCCTGTCATAATGGACACTGCTTCTGACATGCTATGTGTTTCTGGTTTAACCACTGCGACACTTTTTCCTAAACGGAGTATTTGGATGCGATCTGAAACCTCAAAAACTTGGGGCATGTTGTGACTAATCAAAATGACAGGCATTCCCTGTTCTCGAACATCTTTAATTAGGTTTATCACAAGCTTTGACTCTTTAACACCCAGTGCAGCTGTTGGTTCATCCATAATTACAACTCGACTACCGAATGCCACAGCACGAGCTACAGCTACTCCCTGTCTTTGTCCACCAGATAGAGTTTCTATGGCTTGGTTAATATTTTGAATTGTTAAAAGCCCCAAGTCTGACAATTTTTCTCGGGCTTGCTGTTGCATAGTCTTTTTATCAAGCATTCGGAAAACTTTGCCCAAGATTCCTGCGATACGTATCTCTCGTCCTAGATACATATTATCTGAAATGCTAAGAGCAGGTGATACAGCTAAATTCTGATATACTGTTTCTATACCAGCTTCCCTAGCTTCCATGGGGTTTTTAAAACTTACTGGTTTATTTTCTAATAAAATTTCTCCAGCATTAACTTGAAGTGCTCCTGATATAGCTTTAATTAGTGTTGATTTACCAGCACCATTATCTCCGATCACTCCTAATACTTCTCCAGGATAAAGTTCTAAATCTGCATGATCTAGCGCAACAACACGTCCATAATGTTTCACTAATCCTTGAGCTTTAATAATTGGTTGTAAAATCATGACCCCACCCTTCTAATCCATTGATCTACAGCCACTGCAATAATAATTAAAGCTCCAACAGTGAATTCCTGCCACAGGACATCCAAGCCCGCAAGTGCCAGTCCATTACGAAATACTCCAACAATAAGTGCACCAAATAACGCCCCATAAATTGATCCTCTACCTCCAAAAAAGCTTGTTCCACCTATAACTACGGCTGTGATACTATCCAAATTAGCAGTAGTTCCTGAAGCTGGACTAATAGCTCCAATTCTTCCTATTATAACCCACCCACAGAATGCACATATTACTCCCGCCAATATATAAACTGACATTAGTATTCTGTCAGTTCTGATTCCTGTGAGAGCTGCCGCTTCTGGATCATCTCCGGTAGCATAAACATGCCTACCCCACGGTGTCCAGTTTAAGGCGTACCACACAACAACAAAGATTATTACCATAAGAATAGAACCAAAAGTTAAACGTCCCCCTAAGAAATTGAAGGAGTTTCCGGTCCATTGTAGAAGTGGAGCAATATCTCTTACATCTCCTGAACGAATTGTTTCACTGTTTGAATACCAAATATTGAGAGCATAAATTATATTCCATGTACCTAATGTTACAATCATTGGAGGCATTTTAAAACGTACAATAAAAAAACCATTAAGTCCTCCAAAAAAGGCGCCAACAAACAAACCAACAATAATTGCCAATACAGGAGGAAAACCAAAATCTACGGCAAGTCTACCCATAACTACTGATGAAATAACCATTATTGCACCAACAGAAAGATCAATTCCAGCTGTCATAATAACTAATGTTTGTGCAACAGCAAGAATACCAATTATAGTGACTTGTTGTAAAATCAAAGAGAAATTATAAGGATGAAAAAAACGATCTCCTACTATTAATCCAAACACTATAATTGAAGTAAGAAGAATTATAGCTGGTGCTGCAACTGGTTGACTATGAAAAAAGCGATGGGTCTTGTTAGCAACTGAAAAATGTTTCTCTGAAAAATCAGCCACTTCTCCGCCTGTGTTCATCCCAACAGGATTATAGTCATCTTCTTTTGTTTTATTTTCTAAAAACTCAGACATAAAGGAAACCATTGAAGAGCCCGGATAAAATCTCATAAGAGCCCAGGCTTTTTGAAAGATGCTTAGAAGAGCCCGGATAAGAGTCCGGGCTTATTGAAAGATGCTTAGAAGAGCCCGGATAAGAGTCCGGGCTTATTGAAAGATTGCGAATTTAAACTAACCCCAACACTTCTTTAGGCCTTCTTTACTAGTCTCTGAATTGAGACCATCCACTGGCTTATCGGTAATCAAGGAAACTCCCGTATCGTAAAAAGCCTTTCCTGGAGTTGCTCCTGGTTTCATTCCAGTCTTGATATAAGATACTATGGCCCTAACTCCCAAATCAGCCATTCTTAGAGGAAACTGCATTGAAGTTGCACCTATAACCCCATCACGGACGTTTCTGACACCCGGGCAACCACCATCTACAGACACTATCAAAACATCATTTTCACGACCGACTGCTTTCAATGCTTCATACGCACCCGCAGCAGCAGGCTCATTTAAAGTATAAAGGACATTCAAATTTGGATCTTTTTGCAATAGAGTCTCCATTCCTGCTCGACCACCTTCTTCATTACCTTGGGAATAGTAATGACCAACAATGCGTGGATCATCTTCATCACCATATTTATTTGGATTTTTGATATCAATTCCAAATCCAGTCATAAATCCTTGATCACGTTGGACTCCTACTGTTGGTTGAGATTTGTCAATATCTAAAAAACCAATTCTAGCTGTGCTAGCCTTTGATCCCATTTGAGCTTTAGCCCACTTACCGATCATAACGCCTGCCAGAAAATTATCTGTAGCAAATGTTGCATCAGCCGCATTCTTTGGATCCAATTCTGTGTCCAAAGCAATAACAATCAACCCTGCTTCTCGTGCTCTGAGAATTGCTGGTACAATTGCGCGTGTCAAGGAAGGGGTAATCAAAATCCCTTTTGCTCCTGCAGAAATAAGATTTTCTACTGCTGCTACTTGCGCATCATTATCTGTATCAAATTTCCCTGAAAATGATTGGAGCTCTACACCCAATTCTTCTGCTACTTTCTTGGCGCCTTCACGCATTTTCACAAAGAAAGGATTTGATTCCGTTTTAGTAACCAATCCAATTAATATTTTTTCATTAGCATTCACTGTCATAGAAGTCATAAGACTTGCCATAAGCACAAATGCTGACATTTTCATCCAATTTTTCATAGTATTCTCCTTATTGAGATTATGAGATTAAAAGTACAACGCGATATTAACAGAATTGTACCCCAGTTTAAGCGTTTTAAAGGTAAGAACAATGGACAAAATAAATTTTTGTTTTACCAATATGTTACTATTTTAGAAGAGTCAATAAATTTTTATTAACTTTAGAATAACCTGAACTCATATCATAGGCCCCCTTTTTTTATATAGGTTTTTATGCTATTTTAAATTTTTTTAGTTCTTTTTAAAAAGTTTTATAACAACACGATTTTCCCATTGTACTAAAAAACTATGCCGTTAATGTGATAATTTGTACAAGCTCTTTAGTGAGAATCTTAATTAATAAATCACTACGATTTGTTAATTAAGTGGAACCATTCGACCATTTTATTTACCTAAAATCAAACTTTTTTAAATGTATTTCAAAATAATTTCATTATACATTGAAATAATTGATTATTTATTTTAATTATTTGCAAAATTACACATTTAGGGACATGAGAGTTGATCCCTTTCTTTAATAAATATTCAAAAAGAGTTCAGTCTTAAAGGAAAAACAATGATGCACAATATAACGTGAAGTCGATATAAACAGATTGATTGAAACGTTATTTTGACTGATACAGGAGAAAAATCAGATTGAACTTAAAGGCGGGAAAGTCGGCATACAAAAGTGTGACAAATATATAGCTAAATTTTTTTCCACTGAAGTAATACATTCCAAATGTTGGTGGGTCGGCAGGGGGTCGATCCCCGGACTACCGGGTTAAAAGTCAGATTACAACGGTAATTCATAACAAGGCACAATTGATTGAGAGAGAGACATTCCCCCCAAAAAAATCAGGCAAACAATAAGATATTTTATCAACGTATCGAGGTATTGCATTTGCATCTCATATGAGGTGCTATTACCATGTCATTTACTTGATAATATTAATGAAACTATTGGATTCACACCACCATCTCTGGAACCTTCAGGTTCTAGATTACATCTGGCTCAAACAAATTGGGAAACCCAAACCGTTTGGTGATCCGACTCCGATTCAAAAGGATTACGTCAAGAAAGATTTCCTAA
>Ga0209402_10004364_pt1 | contig 12963 bp, 15 predicted proteins | sample ArcticOcean_MG_C_3_FD_187437 | JGI IMG/M metagenome (GOLD analysis project Ga0209402, IMG submission 187437) | Marine microbial communities from western Arctic Ocean - ArcticOcean_MG_CB8_126 (SPAdes) (version 2) | ecosystem: Environmental > Aquatic > Marine > Oceanic | place: Arctic Ocean... | reverse complement strand
CGCCTGATACCGCGCATCCGCTGCTACTTTGTCGTCAGCGATCACCTCGTCGGCTTTCCGATCGCCGTAATAGTCGGTGACCCAATCCAGACCTTCCCCCAGTACCTGCGCCGTGTCGCTGCCTGCAAAATCCCACGCTTGTTGTCCGACTCCCGCAGCGCCTGCCGCCTGAGTCGCCGTCGCAGCTACCGTAGGGCCACCCCAAGCGGCCGGAGTTGTCAGACCAGACGCGACCGGCGTCAGTCCGGAAGAATTAGTTACGGCTCCGGCTCCGGCCCCGGCGACTTGTGTCCCGGCCACGAACGGCGCAACCTGCGCCCCGATCATCGGCAGCGTGAAAGGCGCCGACCGTAACGCCTGCTGTAAGAACGGCGTCTCCTTGGCGAACTGAATCTCGCCCGTTTGGGGACTCACGTTGTAGCCGTTGGGCAACTCGATGCCATGCCGCTGATACACGTTGGCAAAGGCTTGCTGGTCGGCGTCGAGCGTGTTCTCGATGCGTCCGCCGCGCCGACCTGCCGCCAGCCGCTTCTGGTACGACGCCTCCTGAATGGCCTCGATCTCCGCCCGAACTTCTGGTGCGTACATACGGGCCTGCAGCTGCGACCATTGCTCCGGGGACAACTCCTCGGCACGATAAAACTTATTGGTGTTTGGACTTCCTTGTTGATCCCATCCTGCCATCTCTACTCTCCCCTTCGCATCGCCCTACACTGAGACTGCTTCAAGTGTGATGTCCAGCGCATACTGCATCGCTGGCGCCCCCGAGCTACTATACGTGGTCGCATACGTGACCGGCGACGCGTTGTCCACCGCCACGAGCGACGTCTGCGTCTGACTCGTCGTCGTCGTATTCCCGGTGACCGCTGCGCCGCTCAGGCTCATCGTCACCGCGTCGTCCGTCCACCCCAGCGTGACCGTGACGCTACTGGACGTCCCCGCTGCCGTCGTAATCCGCAGATACCACGTCACCCGATACAACCCCGCCGTCAGGGACGTCGACGGGATCGACGTGGTGCCGATACTCGCGGACTGGCCGACGAGCGACACCGTCTGAATCCGAGACGGCGCGTCGTCGACGGTGGTCGTCAAGTTTCGGAACCACACCTGCCATGTGCGACGCACAATCCCCCCTTCGTCGATCATGGCGTCGCGCGCCGGCATGGGAGGGTTCGCCATTAGCTGGTCCGCGCCACGGCCACCGTCATAAACGCATCCACAATCCGCCACGGGATCGGGTCTGTTACGCTCATCTCGAACACGCGGTCCCGGGAAATCCCCAACCGACGAAAGCGGACACGCGTGCGATAGTCCCCCTGCGCGCCGGCACTGACCGACCGCTCGTTGCCCCACGTCTTCCCGCCGTCGTTGCTGGACCGCAAGGTCACCTGTGGGTTCACGCCCTGCCCACTCGCGGTGCCGAGCCCCGACTCCAGAAACACTTCAATGTCAGCAAACCGCACGCGTTGATGCTCGGCAAAGACCGCCGGCGAGCGACGCACCCGGCGAATTAGATCGCCCCCCGCGTCCTCCGTCAACGTAATCGACTGGCTATAAATCGAGCCCCCTTGTCGATCCGCCACGAGGCGCTTGTTGAAGGCCGTGCAGCCGAACATGGTCCGCAGCGCCTTCCATGTACTGGTGGGCGCGTCCCACGACCCGCGCTCATGCCAGAGCCGCGTCGTGAAGTCGTAGACCCACGTCACCTGCGCGGTCGGGAAGGTCAGCACATAGAACAGGTGCCCCTGCGACTCATACACATCTGCAAGCGCGTCCGACACATCGCTATACTGCGAGATCGCATACTCCACGGCGTGGGTCGAGATGCGGTTCGGCGTAAACCCGGTCGCCTCGACGACCTGAAAGCCGCCGTTGACGGACGTCGCCAGCCACACCACGCGGTTGACCGCTTCCTTCGCCGAAAAGCGCGCCGCACATCCATAGGGAATCAGCCCCGACGGATCAGGTGCCATCGGAAAGGGCGCCGTGCCGGCGTTGTACCACACCTCCGAGGTCTGCGACCCAAACAACCAAATCTGCCCGTAGGACGTCACCACCATCGACGTCCACGCGTCCGGCGCAATCGACCGCGCGGCGAACTGGGTCGCGTCCCACGTCGTGCCGTCGTTGAGGTCGCTGATGCGGAACTGGCTCGTCGCCGGGTTCAGGCTGACGAAGTAGCCGTCGAGCATCCCGGACATGGCCGAACCACTGGAGAGCTTACTCGTGAGCGTATTGCTGGGTAGGTCGTAGACGTAACCCACGCCGCCGGACGTGATAAACAGCTCCTCGCCGGCGTCGCCATTCCCGCAAATCGTAGCCGGGAAACCGTCCGTAGCGACGGTCCCACGCACGGTGGCCGTGCCGTCACTGGTAATTTCATACAGCGTGACGTTGACGACCGCGAAGCAGCGCCCGTTCAGCGCGAACATGGCGCGCCCCCCCGACGAGGCCGTGCTACTGAACGCGGAGAACCCTGGCGTCGGATAGAGCGTCGCCTTCGTCACCGCTCCCGGCGACTCCATCACCTCGACATACCAGTTCATCAACTGCTCGTCGTCGGCAATCGGGGACTGGGACGTATACGCCCCGCCCACGAACAGCGGAAACTGGCTCATCGTCTATTTAACGCGCCCAAGGAAATGCGTCGGCCTGGGCCACCTTGGGGCTGTCGCCGACGCTGCTCATACGCACGCGCGCGCTGCACGACGTCGGGTGACTCGGCGAGGCGGCGCTGTTCCTGGCCTCTCTTGACGTCGCCGTGTTGCGCGAGCATGCCGCCGTACTGCTGCGTTGCCGCGTCTGGCATTAACCACGGGTTGACGCGTTTCGGCCTCGGCAGACGCGGACCCCAGTCGCCTTGTCTGTCCCTGGGACCACCCGGGGCGTTCATGCCCCCCTGTGTCGGCGGCGGTGGCAGTCGCCTGTCTTGCATCGGGGGAGACGTCCAGGGACTGGAGGTACCAATGTCGCCACCTTGAGAGTCGTTCTCGCTCCCTGAGTCAGACGACGGAAAATCTCGCGCGCGCGGCATCGGCTCACCGCGCTGCTGCCCCCCTCCGTAGCTCCAGGCGTTGTAGGCTCGCTCGTAGGGCGTATTCGGGTTCTTGATCGGCACTTGACTCTCCTTGGTGGCGTTAGGCGCCCGTGTCGCTGAAGATGTTGTATTGCCCGTGCCGGGGACGCCACATCGGCCCCACGCTCAGGTCTTGCAGACGAATGTTCGCACGCTTGACGTTGGCCTTGGAGTCCGTCGCGCTCATGCGGAGCGCCGACGAGGGCTCGACCTGATATTCCGGGGACAGTTCGACCGCGAGGGTGTCGCGCATGAAGCGTCGATACCCCGGCGGGAGCGATAACGTGTCCGACAGCGCCACCTCCGTCACAGCGACCGGCGCATAGATGACGCCCTGCAACGTACCCGACGTCGGCACCATCCAGTAGGTCAGTGTCGCCAGCGGAAACGTCAGGTTGTAGTAGGCGTAGGACGGGTAGGTCGACGTGAGGGCTTTCTGCGGGATCGCGGCATACGCGTCCACCGTCAGCACCCCGAGCGGCATCTCTAGCGCAGGCGACTGGCTCGTGTCAATGAACTTAAGGTCGTCCAGATAGATCGGGCGCGCAATGTTCACGTCCCCACCGGTGCCCACGGTATACGCCGCCTGCCCGGAGACGATCGTCCATGTGGTCCGCAGTGACGTATACATCGTGAGGCGCTCGGTGCCCCAGCCGTCAATGAGGCTGTTGAGACGTTCGAGCCCGTCGTTGGCTTCCTGCCCGGTCGGCGTCTCGTTCGCGTCCAACACGCCGATGCGCTTCATCGACGCCCCGATCAGTTCCAATGCCGTCATGGCTCGCTCCTAAAACCGCCACCGATACGACCCGCGTATGCCCACTCCCGGTCGAGATGGCCGTGCCGCTGGGTCAAGGTAGCGCCCCCAGTCACGCTTCGCCGCCTCAATCTCCCACGCCTCGTTCCGTAGCCCCACCGACGTGTCATCTGGCATTGATCTCAGGGACAGATCGCCAGCACGAGTGCGCCAGTCGGCACGTCCAGTGGGACGCTCGCCGCGACGCAGTTCGATCTGGGCAAGCCCGTCACCCGGTAACGCCATCTCCACGCCGATTGGGTGTCGACCCTGATCGCCGCGAAGCAGCTGCTCAATTTCCAGTGCGCTCAATCCCTCCAGCCGAGGGTCCATCCGCACGCTGGACAACAAGGACGCGAGTGACTGCCCCATCTCAGTCGGTCAACTGCCTATGCGTCGACGCGTCACGCGCCGCACGCTCCCGCTGCGCCTTCTTGCCCATCTTCGTCGCCGCTGCCGCCGACTCCGCCGCCGCTGCAGAGACCGTGTCCTCGTCCGACCGCACGCGATCCTCCGCGATGTCCGGTCCCTCACACCAGCCTTGACCGACCGCGATGCGTTTGTCGGGCTCGGTCTGGACAATCAACTGCGCGACTTCGATCTTGCCGTCCGGCAGTAACGTGCCGCGATACACCATCGCCGGGAACGCCGCGTAGACGTAGGGTTTCTCCCACGAGAGGCGCATTTTATCTTCTTCGGTTTCGCCCGTATTCACGATGCTCATGTTGTTGGCCTTTCGCGCGCCCGAAGGCACGAGGAGAGAAGCGGGGAGGCGCCGCATACGCGACCGCCTCCCCGATGGACGAAGTCCAGTCTTACGCCAGTGTGACGTTGCCGAGCGCGATAATGCCCCACGTCCCGCCGCGCGCGATGATCGAGAAGCTCGCCCCGGTCTTCGCCGCGAACGTCGCCACGTCACTCGACGTGGTGTCCCCGTAGAAGCCGGCCGTGTAGGTCACCGTGTTCGCCTTCGCATCGGCGTTGAGGAAGGTCATCCGCAGACCGTCCTGGTCGAGCGCCGGCCCAGCCAGTGTCATGGCGCGCGCCGTCGCGCTCGTCAGCAACACCAGCGTATTCTGCGTGGGGATCGCAATCGCCCCCGCCGCCGAATACGAGACGATGGTCTCCTTGGTGGGGTCGACCTGCGAGTCCTCCCCTAACGGGAGGACCGCCAGATCACTCGCGAGCCCCGTGTCAGCGACGGCGAGAATGTTATGCGCCACCGCCCCTGACCCGAGATCACCACGCGACCGCACGGTGATGTTCGTGCCAGAGACCGACTCCACCACCATAAACTCGTTGTCGATGCGGAGGTAATTGCCGGCCGTGAACCCGGTCGCCGAGGTGACCGGGATGATCTGATCAGAGGCGGTCACTGCCGCCGAGATCGTTGTGGTTGTCTGTGCCATGTTGCCCTACCTTATCCCTGAACGCGGCAGGCCAACGTCGGCCGCAGAGTTGCCCAGCCATACAGAATGTCCAGTCGAGTCGGCTCACTGTCCGTCCCAATCTGATACTGCTGCACCATCCGAATCGAGATGCCCAACTCCTTCGAGCGCACCACCGTCGCCTCCGCACCGGACGTTGGCCGATGCAGGTCGGACATCACCAACGCGAATGCGTCGGGATGATAGACCAGCGACTGCGACGACACCGTCGCCGCCAACGTCCCGCCCGCCGGGTTCGTCGTGCCCAGCACCGTGATCACCGCATCGTCCGCCGGCGACGCGGTCACCGTCTGCAGTTGACCGGAGGTGATGATCGAGGGACTAATCGGCAACGTCGCCATGTTGACCCCCACGCTGGTCGTCGTCGTGGTGACGACGAACTGCTGGAGTTGACCGGTGGACGCATAGCTGACCGGGTTGACCCCATACACGCCGGCAAGGGTAAAGATATCGCCCTTGTTCAACGTGGCGGCGCCGCTCGCCCAGCCATTCGTCACGAGCGTCGAGCCCGTCTGGCTCGCGCCATTAACGAGCGGTGTGCTGGCCGTGTAGGTGCCAGTGGTGTACTTGCTGACGTTCGCGTCCTCATACCACTCGCTCACCCCGAGCGCCCGGGACGCAAACTGCCCCTCCCGATACTGCTCGCTGATCTGCGCGCTGGGATTGAACAGCGCCAGATTCGCATTCGCCAACGTCACCATCGACGTCGGGTCCAGCACCGCCACGCGACCATCCGTCGGCGCCGCGCTGTCGGTGAGCTTCGCCCCCGCCTGCAGGTAGGTGAGGTTGGTGGAGGGCGTCGTGCCCGGTGTGCCCACCGACTGATAGACGTCCTTGAACAGCGTGTTCAGACCGTCGTAGTCGATGACGTTCGCCAGGGCCGCTGCCGCCGGCTTGACATACCGATCGCGCACCGAGTCAATCTCCTGCGTCATGCTGGCCGTCGACCAGCTGTAGGCGATGTTCTTCTGATGCGTGAGCGTGATCGGGACATACTGATCGTTCAGCGCCTGCGTCTGCAGCGCCTGCCCCTCGGTGACCTGATACCGCTGCGGCATCCGGGCGTTGACGGTGTATCCCACTTTGGCGCCACTCTGTACGTAAGCGTCATCGTAGGTGCGGTTCACGTTGCTGGCGAACTTCAGGTTGTTCACCAAAATCCGAGCGACCTCTTTCGTGTACCACGTTGGTGTGACGAGACTATTGGCCATGTTTAACCTTCTACTGTTTATCGGTGCGTGCGCCGACCCCGTTCGAGCTTGTTCATCCGGGTGACATACTCGCGCCCAAACTCTAGCTCGCTCGGGTCATCGGCGGACCCACTCAGCGTCGTCCCGACTGGCTTGATCGGAGGCTTCGCCTTACTCATTGTTTTCTGTTGAGACGGTGGCGTCGAGCCATGAGCGACATCCAACCGCGCTTCGAGCGCCTTCATTTCACCGAAGGCCAGGACTGGGTGCAGCGACGCAATGCGCTGGGCGTCATCGGGATGTTGCGCCATGTGTACCATCAGGCCGGGACCGTGGTCCGAAGCCTTGATGACGTCCACCATTGGCGTGCTGAGGTTGATGTCCTCCCGATTCACTAACACATCAAACTCTGGATTCGTCGCGCGATGGGCCGTGAGCCGCTCCTCGTGCGCTGTATTGCGCGAGGATTCCCATGCCTGTCGCTGGGTTGCCTCGTGCGACTGGCGCGCATGGTGTTGGGCTTCCATCACGGCGCGGCGGGATTCATGTCGTGCCGCCGCTTTCACGTAGTCGCCGTAGGTCTCGAACTGCTCCTCGTGCGGCGCATCGGGATCGACCGGTGCGGGGCGTGCCTGTGTCTGGGCCGGAGCCGCCTGGGCGCGCGCGGCACGCATGGCGTCATACTCGCGGCGCTCCGTCTCGTAGGCACGATGCAGATCGCCGCGCTGCTTCGCCAGCTCGTTGATCTGGTTCTGATACGTCTGCTTGCGCGCAGACAGACTGCGCTTCTTCTGATTCAGCTTTGAGCCAGCATCAGACGCGTCGGCGTCACTCGGCTCGTCCGCCACCTCAGACTGGAGCGCCTGCGTCTCGGCATCCACATCCGACAACTCGCGCTGTGTCTGGGTATCCGACGCGGCCGGACCCCCATCTGGGGTGGTGTTTGTCTCCGTTTCAAACTGGTGATCGTCCGGCGCAGCCACGGGCTCTGGCGCGATGTCGTTACTCATAGTGACCCTCTACACGCGATACAGCGCAACCATCAAGGTCGCGGTCGTGGACGTACTGTTCACTCGTATACACTTTACGGGAAGCACTTGTCCAGCGGTGACCGTGAAATTGACCGCCGAGCCACTCTCCGAGACGGCCACCACAATGCCGGCGCCGCCAGCATAGACACTCAGCGCCGGGACCGCCTTGACGGCCGCTGTCGCGGAGTAGGTGCTGCCGTCGAAGTTCACGGTGTCGCTTTTAGTGATCGCCGCCCATTCATTAAACGTGTCGTCTATGTTCATCGTGGTTCCTCAATATCGACAATGACGGCCGTGTCTCCCTCGGGCTGCAGCAGCGCATCCGCCGCGCGTGCCACCGACTCGGTGCGCTCCGCCTCACGCACCCCCTGCTCAAACGCGTGATCGGCGATCACGGCCTTGTGCCCCTCGATCCCCATCTCGTGCGCCTGCGTGTCCTCACGGTCGCGGTCATCGGCCGCAATGCGCGCGTCCACGTCCTGCGACGTGTAGGTGCCGCGCATCTGCGCGATCTGCATCTGGCTCTCCATCTGGAGTTGGGCGATCTGCTGCCGACTCTGAATCTCCATCTGCGCCTGCTGCATCCGGGCCTGTAACTCCATCTGCTTCTCTTGCATAGCCGCCTGCGCCGTCATCTGACGCAACTGGAGGTCGCCCTGCACCTTCACCTGATCCTGCTGAATCTGCTGCTGCGTCGTCTGCAACTGCTCGGTCAACTGCTCGATCATCTGGCCCGACTGCTGCTGCACCTGTTGCAGTTGTTGCTGGAGTTGCTCCGGGTCAGGGCCGTCGTCGCCCGGGTCTGGCCCGATCGCCTCCGGCGGCACGAGGCGCTTGAGGCGCTCGGCAATTTCCTCATGGCCCGGGAAGTCGCGATACTTGAAGTAGAGGTCGCCGATGATCGGCATGAGCGACGGGTTTGCGGTCAGCACCTGCCCCATTTCCTCCGCCGCCTGACTCACCCGGCTCTGGAACGCCTTACCCACCGACACCGTCACGGTGTAGCGGCCGACGCTCAAGTCGTAGGTGCGGACCTTATTGGGACGTGGACGACGTGGCCCCATCGGCCCGAGCCCGGGAGGACCACCCATCGGTGGCTGGCCCATCGGCGGACCCGGCGGTCGACCCATCGGCGGAGCTCCAGGTGGTGGCCCCATCGGCCCCGGCGGTGGTCCCGGTGGTGGTCCCGGTCCCCGCATCGGACCCGGCATCCCGGGAGGCGGACCCCCCTGCGGCACCGGCGTCTTGCCCTGCATCGAAAACGGGGCATTGAGGATGACCCGGCTCGGCGTGTCGTCCCGACCCAGGATGCGCGCAATGCGCCCCGGCCGGTCGTAGACGCGCGGAATCAAATCGAGTAGCACCTTGGCCTCATACATCATCGAGACCTGCGCGAGGTTGTCGAGGTAGTTGCTGTTCCCCTCATCGCTCTGCTGCTGCAGCGCCATCACGGCGCGCCCCGACCGCGACCCCCGACTGTCACCCAGACTCGGGTCGTAGACGAACGTCGTCGCTTGGATGTAGTCGGACGCCTGCGAGACGAGCGCAAGGCTCGGCCCCAACTGGCCCCCGGGCTGCGTGCGCTGCGGGAGCGGCGCCGGCTGTCCGGCCAAGGTCGTCGGCTTCACTTCGAGATACGGGAAGTTGCGCGTGTTGGCTTGCGCCCACGCATTCTCGTGCCCCTCGAACTGCCCCTCGTAGCCGATGAACGGCGCTTTGGGTTCGAGCGCGACTGTCTCCACGGCCGTCGAGATCGAATAGTTCAGCAGGCGCTGCGCGTCTTTCGCCGGCCCAATCACGCCGCTGAACGTCCGCACCCCGTCGATGTTCTGCTCGCGTCCGACCACCGGAATGATCGGGATATACCGCCCGTCCCACTCCTGCTCGTCGAGAATCTCGATGCCGTTAAGCTTGTACCATTTGACCGTGCGTCGCTCCGCCTCCCGACGATGCTGGATCGCCTCGGGCGGGATGTCGTCGGGCACCTCGTCGGCCCACACCGACACCAACGCCCCACGCGGGTCGAGATACGCCACCCGCTCGGCCGGCGTGCGCTCGACGACAAAATACTCCATCACCCGGACGGTCGGCGCGCCGTCTGGCCCCTCGCCCATCCACGTCGGTGCATCGTCGCCCACGCCGGAGAACGTGTCGTTCAGTTGGCTGGCGAGCACACTGTCGGGGAACTCGCGCTTGAACCGGTCCCCGGGCATGAACCCGCCGATGAACGCCCACTCCCCGTCGCTCCAGTCCGGCTTCTGGGCGTAGGGGTCGAGGTAGACCGACGCTTGGTTCAGAATGCGCTCGATCGTCAGTTCCTGATCGAAGTCTTCCCCGCTATCATCGGCGTAGTTCTTCAGCACACGGTATGCGCCTCGGCCACACTTGACGCTGCGCTCGAACGCCCAGTTCCGCGCCTGATCGGCCTGCGACCGCACCTCGATGTGCCGGATCAACCCCTGCAGCACCTCGGCCGTCTCGTCGGTCGCGTCTTCGCTGTCGGGATGCACCTCGATCCCCAGCCGCGCGTTGCGCGCTTGGTTGATGACCAGCTGCACCGGCTGATCGACCTTTGAGACCGTCAGCATGGGCCGCGCGGGGATCGGGACACCGTCCACCACCTGTCCGCCGCGCGCCGCACGGACATCGTCCGGCCACTGATCGCCCGCCGCGAAGCGCAGGTCGTCCTCCTCGCGCTTCCGCTGTTCCGACTCTGCGTCGGACGCCAACTCGAACCGCGACCGCGCGAGTGCGAGGACGTCTGCCTGTGCTTTTGTCGCCATTACGCCCCCAACCATGAGCCGCTCGATGCCGGCGCCGCGTGCGCGGGTGGCACGAAGCGCGGCTTCGCCGGTTTATACCACGTCGCCAGATACCGCATCGCATCCGCGCCGTGAGACGACCAGTCATGCACCGGCGTCGCGCGGAACTCGTTCAGTCGGCTGTTGTAGTCGCGACGATAGTACTGCAGGCTTTCCAGTAACGCCTTGCACCGCGTCTCGTCGAACCAGCACCGCGACAGGAGCATCCGCGCCGCATGGATGCCCTCCTCGACCTCGCCTGACGTGCTGGTATGCACACGCGGCACGGTCTCGAATCGGATACCGAGCGACGCGGCTACTTCGAGGCGCGACCGCCCCGTCCCCAGTTCACGCACTTGGATGTCGTGCGGCGCCCAGTGCTGGCCGTAGCTGTAATTCTTGTCCTGAAGCACTTTGGCGTAGTGAGGCAACCCCTCTCCCGCCGCCTCGTAGTAATCGACAATGCGTATGTCGCCGGCACGGTTCCCCTGACTGAAAATGATGCTCGTCGCGTCGCCAATCCCTAAGTCCCACGTCGTGTCGACGGGGAGAATCTTGTCGACCGGGACCGTGCCAATACGTCCCTCGGCTGTTGCCGCCGCGAGTTCGAGCGTGTAGATCGAGCCCTGCACGCTGGCCGTGAACGAACACTCGAACTCCTGCTCGTATTGATCCGGCGTCATCACGGCACGCGCCGCGTTCAGTTCCTCGGCCGAGAGAATCCCCGTCTCCGAGGCTTTATGCTGCTGGTAGGCCCAGTGGCCGTCGTCGTTCGCCTTGGCGCGCTCAGCCATGTGGAAAAACTCGTTACGCCCTGCGGGAGTCGACATGAAAACGGCGAATCCGTTACGGTCGGCCAACGCCGGCCGCACCACTTCGGAAAAGATCGTTCCCGGTTGCAGCGAAAACTCGTCGAACACTGCAGCGTCGAAGTACGTACCTCTCAGACTGTCGGGGTGATCTGCTCCGAAGAGCGAGACGCGTCGGTCCCCGGGCATGTTGACCGTCAGGTCGCTCTCGCGCTGCTCGACGCCAGGGATGTTTCGCGTGTAGAGCTTCAGATAGTCCCAAGCCACTAATTTGGCCTGTTTGTACGTCGGGGCTATCAGCGCGAAGCGCGGCCGAGGCTTGTCGCATTCAAGCGCAGCCTGGATCAGATGGTTGATCGCCGCCACCGTCTTGCCGAACCGGCGGTGACAGACCGCGACGGTCCAGCGATGGTTGTCGATCGCCGCGTGCAGTTCGCGCTGCTGCGGCCTCGGCTCGTAGCCCAGGTCGATCGCGTCAATGGTCACCACGGTTTCAGCACTTTGATGGTGACCGCGCCCTCGACCTCGACGGTCTCACGCGGTTTGCCGTAAGCGTAGTGGTGGAGCATGATCTCCAGCGGCACGCTCTTGCCGTCGAGGATGCGCTTCTTCAACCCCAAGACGTAGACCGGGTCTTCGACCAGTGCCCTCGCCCTGATGCGAACATCCGCGCTCGCCTTGTTCGGCACGCCCTTCGGTCGCCCGGAACGCTTCAGGTTCTTCGTCCCATTAGCCGGCATATTCGCAGACTATACCACCGAACCACCCCTGGCGTGTCCCGGCTCCCTACAGCCAGCACCCAGCAGGTGCCACCCAAGTGGACCCAGAACACCCCCCAAACACCACCCTCTTGACACGCGTATCATCTGTCCTGTATAGTTCACTTGTAAGTCGGTTCGTTGACAACCGGCCTCACCGTTAACCACGAATCAGGAGACAGACCAATGACCAACGCACAGATTGACCCGACCCTCGCAGCGTCAGGTATCGCCAGCGTTGAGACGAGGGACGTATTGCAGCGCGTGTCGTTCGCCTCCGGTATCCGCGTCGGTCAGGTGCAAACGATTACATTCACTGACGGGCGCATCGTCGAACAGTACTTGTGGTTTGACGCCGCTGGCCGTTTCCACCACGCGAGCTAACCACCCGGGGCCGGGACATCCACCGGCTTCACCTTTAACCACGAACCGGGAGACAGACCAATGAGACGAACAACGGAACTGATGTGGGCACAGATGGCAGCGGAAACGGCGAAGGCTCGTCAACTTGAGGCGAACGTGTCCGTGGTTAACGCGGCCATCGAAGTTCAGGCGGCTCGTCAGTCTGAACTGTGCGACAGATTGGCGGTGCGTTTTGACGAGTCACTGATGGATGAGCTTTCTGCAAGCATTCAAGAGTTGTCCCTGCTCAAGTTTGATAGAGGGGAACGTATCAGGATAGGCGTGCAGAGTGTCACCGGAAAACTGAAGGTTGCATCGTAAAACAAGCCACAGGAAGGGTGGCGCATCAACAGAGGGTGCGCCACCGCACGCGGCCACAGCGCCGCAGGAGACAGATTATGGACAACAGACTGCAAGCCACCCTCGATGCTATCGCCCTTCTCGACGAGGCCCGCAACCGCGTGGGCGGCGTCACCCCGGTCACCGGAGTCCTCTGGCGAGCGGCCGACCTCCTGCGGAACAGCGCGAAGGTCATGCTGACCGGGCCGGAGCCCGCGCCACTGCTTGCGTTTGTGGACGCCGCCTGCGACGCGTGTGGCGCTCGCCACGGCGACAGGCCCGACTCGTCGGTCTGGGGCCACGAGTGCTACCGCAT
>Ga0209402_10004363_pt1 | contig 12964 bp, 15 predicted proteins | sample ArcticOcean_MG_C_3_FD_187437 | JGI IMG/M metagenome (GOLD analysis project Ga0209402, IMG submission 187437) | Marine microbial communities from western Arctic Ocean - ArcticOcean_MG_CB8_126 (SPAdes) (version 2) | ecosystem: Environmental > Aquatic > Marine > Oceanic | place: Arctic Ocean... | reverse complement strand
ATTGCTTCATTCTGTGCCCAAGGTCGAACAAATCACACTGAACCAAATTGCCGGATCCGCCCACGGCGATTTTCCTTATTACCTGATTGTGGAACTGCGGTTCGGCTCCGATGATGCCATGCAAGAAGGCCTCAACTCAGACGCCGGCCAGTCCATGGCCACCAACCTCTCAGAGTTTGCCACCGGCGGCTTCAGTGTTTTATTCGCGCAAGCTGAGGTAGAGTCGGTTGGTTCCATAACCAAGACCAAATAAACCTCCTCCCGTCAAATACTTGCGTCTCCGTATATCCCCCACCGACCCCCTATGCTACAATTTGACATGCCAACAGACTGTCATTTTGGGTCATCTCACGCCTGAAACCTGACGTTGGCAGACATCAAAATTGTTACTTCGAAGGTGCTGCGCGTGTCTTCTTCTACATCGAATACATCTGATGAATACAGGAAAAAGGTTTACACAAAATTCGGCGACGCCGGAGAGACCAGCCTGCTGTACGGCGGGCGAGTTTCCAAAAACGGACTGAACACAGAGGCTTACGGAATCACCGATGAGGCCGTCTCTGTCATGGGGCTGGCCAGGGCTATGACCAGCAACCCTAAGGTGAACGACATTTTGCGGCAATTGCAGCGGGAGTTGTTCACCATTGCCGCTGAATTGGCCACTGACCCCGGTAAATATGAGCTGTTCCAACAGCATTTCAAGCCGGTCACAGCAGAGATGGTCACGTCTTTGGAAGAGACCATCGACTCCTTGGAAGAGGAGTTTGAAATGCCCAAGGTGTTTATCCTGCCTGGCGGTTCCCAGGCGTCAGCGGCCATTGACCTGGCTCGTTGCGTGATCCGGACGTCTGAGCGCCGTGTGGTCGCTATGGCCGAGGCCGACGCCCTGACTAACGGTCTAATCATGAGCTATCTCAACCGGCTGGGTGACCTGTTGTTTGTTTTGGCCCGGTACGAAGACCGTGACATTCCCATAGAACGGGCTACCTAAGCCACGTTTAAGCGACATTCCCATAAAACGGTCAACTTAACCGCGTTCAAGTAAGAGAACACAGCAGTATGAAACTGGTGGTAATTGATTACGAGTCTGGGAACCTGCGCAGCGTTTCGCGGGCGTTGGAATCCCAGGGAGTGGCTCCTTTAGTCACCGGCGACGCGTCTGAATTCGATGACGCCGACGCCATGGTCCTGCCCGGTGTTGGTTCCGGTCCCGCCGCCATGGACGCACTGAACCAAAGAAACCTGGTGGGACCGATTCGTGATTTTATTGCCTCGGGCCGACCTTTTCTGGGCGTTTGTCTGGGGCTGCAATTGCTGATGGACCGCACTGAAGAGGGTGATGAACCCTGTCTGGGCGTGGTTCAAGGCAATGCCAAACATCTGCCAGCCGGACAAAAAGTTCCCCACATGGGCTGGAACAGTGTTCGGTTCAACAACCAACACCCAGTGTTGGCGGGCATCAACCAAGACAGCTATTTCTACTTTGTGCACAGCTATTACGCCGCCCCGGAAGACCCCACCGGCGTCAGTGGCATCACCGAGTATGGAATCCCTTTCTGCAGCATCTACGCCAAGGACAATCTGGTGGCTACCCAGTTCCACCCAGAGAAAAGTGGCCCGGCTGGGTTGCGTTTTTACAAGAATTTTATTGGGCTGGCTTCAGCTTAACGAAAGACCGTCCAGCCTTGTCTGTCCGCCCCGCCTAACCACGAAATTAATACGGAATTTATATGGAAGTAATCCCCGCCATTGACCTGAAAGCAGGACGCTGCGTGCGTCTATTTCAGGGTGACTTCAACCAGGAAACTGTTTTCTCCGACGACCCACTTGCAACGGCGCTGCAATGGCAAGAACAGGGCGGCCACCGCTTACATCTGGTCGATTTGGACGGCGCAGTTCAGGGCGCTCCGGCTCACCTTGAAGTAATCTCGGCGATTGTCCGCGCCCTTGATATTCCAGTGCAGGTTGGTGGCGGCATCCGAGACCTGGCCGCCGCCGATGCCTGGCTTGAGATAGGCGTTGACCGGGTGGTCATTGGCACTGCGGCGGTGCGAGACCCGGAAATGGTCCAGGCTGTTTGCCGGAAGCACGGTAGCGAACGCGTGGTGGTGTCAGTTGACGCCAAGGATGGCATGGTGGCGTTACAGGGGTGGAAAGAGGCCAGCACCAAGACTGTGTTTGAACTTGCTGAGGAAATGTCCCAAATCGGGGTTGTAAGAATTCTCTACACAGACATTGCCCGTGACGGCGCACTCACCGGGCCAGACTTTGCCATCAACGCTCGTTTGGTCAATGAAACCAGTCTGGCGATACAGGCGTCCGGCGGAGTTGCGTCAGTCGAGAACATCAAGGAGCTGGTGCCAACCGGGGTTGAGGGCGTGATAGTGGGCCGGGCCATCTACACGGGGGCGGTCAATCTGTCCGAGGCCGTGTCAGCCGTCGCTTAGTCTGCCGTGGTCTGACCGGAAGAAGATGGCTGGCTGCCATCTGTGTCGGACGTCCGGAATCGTGCGGCCAGTCGCCCTTCTGCAGTGGCGAACCAGTCTTCTCGGAGCACGTCCATCAACAGGAAATCGTGGGCCATCCTCCGGATCGGCTTCACGGGATTGAACCCGCTCTTAGAGAAACTTTTCTGGGCTCGGCCGTTCCACTCCAGCGTATGCAAGTAGACCTTTGTCAAGTTGCGGGCGTTGAACATGTGGTCCAGTAGCGTGGTCACCGCGTCGTAGCCGTAGCCGTCGCTCCAGTAATCACGGTCACCAATGACAATCCCCAATTCTGCTTCGCGGTTGACCGTATCCAGGTCGTAATACATGCAATTGCCAATGAAAAGGCCGTCCAACGTGTCAATAGAGTAATGGTGGGAACCGGGCGTGGGGTACTTCATCTGGTCTTCAAACAACTTCAGATAGCGTTCAAATGACATAGTCAGCGGAATGGCAGCGTCCAAACGAGCTAGTTCCGGGTCACTCCGCCACCGATAATCATTCTCGGCGTCCTCAAATTGCTTGTCTCGTAAGACAATCCTTGCCCCCTCTAACCTTGAATAAGGAGCATCCGCTGCATCGGCCATTTATTTAGGTCCTTTCCCCGGATCCGGCATTGTCCCTTTCTGCAATCAGGTCCAGTGCCCTCTGCAATACATTGGCTTCGTTGGCATGGGCCAGCGTTTTTACCGCCTGCTTGGCGTCAAACCATTGGACCACATCAAATTCAGGGTCGTGTTGGTCCGTTGCCCCGCCTACGGGAATCATCAGATAGAAATGGACTGTCTTATGGTAGCGAACTTCTTTCTCCCGGTCAGCAAACCAGTAGTCAATGCTGCCCAATGAGCCGTCAATCTCCACTTCCAACCCGGTCTCTTCCCTGACTTCACGCAAGGCCGTCTCTTCCAGTGTCTCACCGGGGTCTGGAGTGCCTTTGGCCAGGCTCCAGCGCACTGGTTGGCTACGGCCGCAGAGCACAGTCTCCAGCCGCCCTGCGTTCATCTGGTAGACCACGCCCCCAGCCGAAACCGGGGTTTCAACCCGGGATTTGGCATTCATATCAGTTGATCCTTTTTGCTAACACGTTTGGCCCGCCAGATGGCGACGACCAAGCACAGTTAACAATTGTAAGTGTCGGGTTTGAGGGCAGTCAATACGATTATAGGGCGGCTAGGCGACCGATCGAAGAGTTGACCCACTAGCTGCCGCCGCCGATTGCCGGGACAAAGTGGACCTCGCTGTTCTCACCAACCTTGGTCAGCATACCCATAATCGCTACGTCGCCATCAATGGCCACGGCCAGGCTCTCGCGAATCTCGCCGTCTTCTACCAGTCGGTCTTTGATACCGGGATACATTTTTTCCAACCGGTCGACAACCTGGCCGATGTTGCCAGCATCCAGTTCCAGTTTTTTGATGCCGGACGTTAGTTTTTGGAGCATGGTTGGTATGAAAATCGTGGCCAAAATCCAGGCTCCTCATTTATCTGTTTTGCAATGACGAACCGGTTAGGTCCGCTGTCTTCAGGTTCTGATATGGCGGGTGGGTTGTCAACCCCAAACCAGAATCAAAAAGGCCGACCATTCAGGCATTTCTGCCCGAACGATCGGCCTTTGGTGAACTTAGTATAAAGCCAGGTTAAAAGCTGGGTTAGCTCTTGCTGTTCTCCCAACCTGCTTCAAGGATCTTGCCGGGGGTTATCGGCAAACTTCGCATCCGGTCGCCCGTAGCGCTGGCCACGGCGTTGGCCACGGCAGCCATGGGTGGGCAGATGGCTGCTTCACCGACTCCGCGGACTCCGTATGGATGCCCAGGGTTGGCGACCTCCACGATGACCGTGTCAATCATCGGCAGGTCCAAAGAGGTCGGCATCCGGTAGTCCAAGAAGCTGGAGTTCAGCATCTTGCCGGTGTCATCGAAGAAGTACTCTTCGTTGAGCGCCCAGCCAATGCCCTGCACCGCTCCTCCCTGCATCTGTCCTTCGACGTAGCTGGGGTGGACGGCTTTACCGGCGTCTTGAATCGCAGTGAAGCGGGTGACGTCGGTCTTGCCGGTTTCCGGGTCAACTGCAATGTCTACTATGTGCACCGCGTAGCCATTGCCCTCTCCGGAGGGGTCAACGCTTGACCGGCCAGTGATGGAACCGCCAGTGGTAGCCGTTTGGCGGGCCAGGTCTTTGAACGAAAGTCTCAATTCTTCATCAGACTTGTGAGAAATCATGCCGGAGACGAATTCAATGTCATCTTCAGATGTGTCCCAGATTTTGGCGGCCCGGGAAATCATCTGTTCTTTGACATCTTCGGCGGCGCTGATGGCTGCGATGCCGGTGGCAAAGGATGTTCTGCTTCCGCCGGTTATGAAGGTGTAGCCGATGGAGTCTGTGTCCACAATGGTGGGTTTAACGTCCTCGTAGGCTATGCCCAGAGTCTCTGCGGTCTGTTGGGCGATGGACGCACGTGTGCCGCCAATGTCCACTGAGCCCATGATCAGGCTGACAACGCCGTCGTAGTTGACGGTCATCACCACGCTGGACTGGAAGCCACGGTTGGGCCAGTAGCCACAGGCCACGCCCCGTCCGGTGCCTTTCTCAATCTTGGATTTGTAGTGGTCGTGATTGCGGGCCGCTTCGAGACACTCCACCAGCCCGATACGCCGGGCAACCATGCCCTCGATGCGTCGCGTGCCTTCTTTGGCTGCGTTTAGCAACCGGAAGTCGATGGGGTCTATTTTCAGTTCTCCGCAAATCTCATCAATCAGAGATTCCACAGCGAAGGCTGCCTGGGGTGAGCCAGGAGCGCGGTAAGCAGCAGACTTGGGTTTGTTGACCACCACGTCATAGCCATCCACCTTACCGTTCTCAACGTCGTAACAGGCAAAGGCGCAGACGATTGCCTGCATGACCGGTGATCCTGGATAAGCGCCGGCATCCATGGCCATTTCGGTTTCAACCGCAGTCATCTTGCCGCTGTTCTTCACGCCAATCTTGACCCGCATCCAAGATGCCGGGGCCGGGCCAGAAGCTTCAAAAACCTCAGTCCGGGTCATCAGCGCTTTAACCGGCGAACCAGTCTTTTTGGAGAGGATCGCGCAGATGGCGTCCAAATAAGCGGTGATTTTGCCGCCAAAGCCGCCGCCAATTTCCATGGGAGTGACTTTGATCCGGGAGACGGGCACGCGAAGTATGTTGGAGACGGTGGCCCGAACCTGAAAAGAACCCTGGGTGCTGGTCCAGATGTTTAGCTGGCCGTCGGAATTCCAAAATGCTGTTGTGTTGTGAGGTTCGATGTAACCCTGATGGACGGTGGCGGTGGTGTATTCCTTTTCCATCACCAGGTCGGCCTCGGCAAACCCCTTTTCAAGGTCGCCGGAGGCGTAGCTCATGTGCGAGGCGATATTACTGGGTTTGTCAGCGGTCTCGCCCATGTCATTGGTTCGGAGATCTTCGTGAATCAACGTCGCGCCGGGCTTCATGGCCTCGCGGACGTCAATGATGGAGTCCAGCACCTCGTATTCAACTTCAATCAATTCCATTGCCGACTGGGCCACGTGGCCATTCACCGCAGCAATAGCAGCAACGGGGTGCCCTTTGAACAGAACTTTGTCGCTCGCCATCATATGGTCAGTGGCAAACTTCAGCCCAGTGTAGTCACCGCCCAACTCCTCTTTTGAAAGGGAGGCAAAGGGGAGGTCTTTGGCCGTGATAATCGCACGCACGCCAGGGAACGCTTCAGCCTTGCTGGTGTCAATTGACTTGATCCTGGCGTGAGGGTAGGGGCTGCGCAGCAACTTGGCCTGTAGTGTGCCAGTCAGATTGGTATCGTCACCGTACCGGGCACGGCCGGTGACTTTATCCACGCCATCAGGACGCACTGGGCGGGTGCCGACAACGTTATATTCTACTTCCGAGAGAACTTGGTTTGAGGTCATATTGCTACCTCCATAAAATTAAAGCCGAAAATCAAGACCAGTGTTAAGAATAAAACCGGAATTGATATCGAACTAGGCATAAAATACTAAAACCGGAGTCCCTATCAGATGTTAGAGACTCCGGCTGAGTGCCAATGATAAAGGCCTGTTATTTGGCCTTGCTTACCTGAAGGACGGCGCGGACGATCTTGTCGTAACCGGTGCAGCGGCATAGGTTGCCGGCCAACCAGTGACGGATACGGCCCTCGTCGGCATCGGGTTCCTGGTCCAGCAGGCCTTTGGAGGCCAACAGGAAGCCAGGTGTGCAGATACCGCATTGTAGTGCCGCGTTCTCCAAGAACGATTGCTGTAGCGGGTGCAGCCCTTCAGGAGAGGCCATACCCTCAATTGTTGTGATGTCTTTGCCTTCAGCTTCTACGCCGAGAACCAAACAGGAGTCGACGATTCTGCCGTCCATGATGACGGTGCAGGCGCCGCAGTTGCCGTCGTTGCAACCCTCCTTGGTTCCAGTCATGCCGAGAACATCCCGTAGGCATTCCAGCAGACTCTGGCGAGGCTCACAAAGAAAGTTGATTACCTCACCGTTCAATGTGGTCTGTACTTGGGTGACTCCAGCCATGGTTAACCTCCCCTGGCTCGTTCGATGGCGATATTGAGAGTGCGGCGTGTCAACACACCAACTAGGTGGGTGCGTTGACGAATGGTGCCGCGCATGTCGGAAATGGGCTTGGCAGCAGCCTGTGCTAATTCAGAGGCTGCTTGGATTGTCTCTTCATTCACAGGCTTGCCTGCCAGACTATCTCCGGATTCCTTGGCAAACACCGGGGTTGGAGCTACAGATGCCAGTGAGATGCGAGCGGAGACGAAGTTTTGTCCCGATGCATCAAGCTGGACACTGGAGCCAACGCCGACAACAGCGATGTCCATCTCATTCCTGGGGATGAACCTCAGATAACTGGCGCCGGATTTTGCCTGGGGTGCCGGGATGGAGACTGAGACTAGTATTTCGCCGTCTGCCAGGGCGTTTCGTCCAGGGGCCGTGCACATCTCTTCAACGGGTAGTTGACGAGTTCCATTCGGTCCGGCAATGTTACAGACGCCGCCCAAGGCAATCACAACTGGAATAGAATCTCCGCTGGGGGCTGCGTTACAGATGTTTCCGCCAATCGTGGCCCGACCTTGAATCTGGATTCCACCAATCAGAAAGGCAGCGTCCATCAGCCCTGGGTAGGCTGCTGACAGAGTTTCGTCTTGGTAAATCTTATAACAGGGGACTGCCGCTCCAAGTGTGAGGCCATTAGTGGCGTCATAGGAGACGACATTCAAATCGGGAATTTCCTTGATGTCTACGACAAGGGGGGCGGTCCGGCGTCCGGCGCGCATTTGCACCAGCATGTCGGTTCCACCGGCCATGATCCGGGCCTGGTCTCCCTTGGAAGCCAAAGTCTTAACGGCTTCCTCAATGCTACTAGGTGATAAATAATCAAACGGTTCCAATAGGGCACCTCCTGCGCGATGGATTATAGCATCGCTGGACACACGGTCAAGCTGTAAAATACAATTCGTTTCTCAGTTCCTAACGGCGCTGGGTATTGGAGGTACTCTAAATTGCCTCGGCGTTCGGCTTTAGACCTATAAATCAACACACTTTAGAGGCTAAAATGACGCAAACTCAAACACCTTATCGGATCAGAGGAACATTTCTAGAGTCTTGCAACTGTGAAGCCGGTTGCAACTGTAACTTTGGCGGATTTCCCGACCATGGCAAATGTGAAAGCATCGTTGGAATCCATCTGAGTGAAGGGAAGTTCGGCGAGACCGACATGGCCGGCATGAAAATTGTTTTGGTCGCCAAATGGCCCCAGGCGATTCATGAAGGTAACGGTTCGGCCGCAGTGTTCATTGATGAATCAGCCACCGATGACCAAGTGACCGGGATTGCTACCATCCTGACCGGACAGGCGGGCGGGATGCCTTGGGAAATCCTAGCCACCACCCTTACTGCCGTGGACGGTCCGCACTTGAAAAAGATCAATATGGAAGTAAACGGCCGGAACAGTGGCTTCAGCATCGACGGTATTTTGGACGTCAAGCTAACCCCTCTAATCAACCCCGTCACCGGCGAAGAGAATGAAGTCCACATCGTATTCCCGGGCGGCGGACTAATCTGGGACGATGGAGCCTCGGCCACAACCTCAACGATGCACGTGGATCACGGCGACATCAAATTTGATTACACCGGGCAGAGCGCCTTCTTTGCTCCGGTTGAATGGACCAACCAATAGTCCGGGCTATATTACCTGGCGTATAAAATCAGGATTCCCAAAATGGGGGCTGCGAATATTGCAGCTCCCTTTTCGTGCAATCACCGTTTCAGATAATTTCAGTGAACACTTCCAAACATATAGAGTCGCTCATAAAACGTGACCGGATGATTGTCATTGCCGGTGTGGTGGCCGTGGTGGCCATCGCCTGGGGATACACTATCTACGTGGCCCAGAACAACGCGGGCATGGAAATGTCCATGAGCATGGATTCTGGCAATGTCCGATCCTGGACCGGCGTGGATTTCTTCCTGATGTTCGTAATGTGGGCGGTGATGATGGTGGCCATGATGGTTCCCAGTGCCGCACCCATGATCCTGCTCTTTGCAACCGTCAACCGCCGCCGCCAAGAGCAATCGCGGCCGTTCGTCGCCACTGGTGTCTTCCTTTCCGGGTACTTGGTGGTCTGGAGTGTTTTCGCATTAGGGGCAACTCTTGGCAACTGGGGCCTACACCAAGCATCGCTAATGACATCGATGATGGGCGGAAGTTCCAGCGGATACCTGGGCGGGGCATTGCTAATCACTGCCGGGGCGTTCCAATGGAGCCAGTTGAAATATGTCTGTCTGACCCGTTGCCGCAGCCCGTTGAGCTTCCTGATGTCGGACTGGAAAGAGGGCACCAGCGGTGCCTTCAAGATGGGTCTGCAGCACGGACGCTATTGCCTGGGCTGCTGCTGGATACTGATGGCCCTGCTGTTTGTGCTGGGCGTGATGAACCTGGTGTGGATTGCCGCACTAGCTGCGTTTGTGCTGGCAGAAAAAGTCATTCCCGGCGGGGAAAAAGTCTCGCGGACCACCGGAGTCCTGCTGGTCATCTGGGGCATCTGGGTGGTCTTGGCGGCGGCGATCTAACTAGGCCGATTCCACTTGCAGCTTCACCTTTTCAATCGCCTCCACCAGTGTCCCACCAGCGAAATCAACTCGGGCCAACCCCTTAACCTCATCCAACGCAGGCGTCGTTTTATCTTTTGCAGCCGCGGTAACCGCAGTCAGTGCTGCTCGCCAAGGAATGTCACCACCATCTTCCTCAGTTGATCCTTCAGAAAGGACACCAGACGGCAAGCCGGCAGTGTGAAAGACAATCCCGTTGTCGTTACTGATTAGCACCAGGGATGGCGTCCGAACGTCTGAGAGACCCAAGCCGGGTATCAACGCGGCGCAGGTGCTGGACATGCCGTGTTGGCCGAAGATAACCAAATCGTGGAACCCGGCACCAAGTTCTTCAAACTCTGTGCGGTAAACCCGGAAGATGTTGTGTGCGCGAATGTCATCGCCTGATGCCAGAAATAGGGCACACACCGGAAAGTCACTGCCGGTCGCAGACCCGAGTCCGTCATGCCATTTGGTCAGCTTCCCCAGGTCATGGCTATCCGGAGTCTCTTCGTGTTCCCGCATTAGTTGGTCCCCTCTTTTAACCCGTGCAGCATGGCGTAAATCACGTCGTTGATCGGCGTGGCGACTCCCGACTCCACTCCGGCCCGGATCACCGCGCCGTTCAACGCCTCAAGTTCCAACGGCCGTCCGGCCATCAGGTCAGTGTGCATAGAGGCCTGTAAGTCTGCAAGATGTTCTTCTATGTAGCTGGTCGTGTTGGCGACCATGTCTGGGTGCAGTGCCACGCCGCTGGCCCGGCCCACGGCGTCGTTCTCAGCCAAGCAGGCCAGGACCACCTTCCGCCAATGGGGCTGGGGCATCAGTTCTGCCAGGGTCGCTCGGGCCAAGGAAGTAACCCCGGCCATAGTGGCGATGAACAGAAACTTCCCCCACAGACCTGCTGTGATGTCTGGCAGCACTTCTGCAGGCACGCCCGCCGCGATGAAAGTATCGCGGATTTCCAAGCAACGTTGCGATTCTGAACCGTCGGTCTCGCCCAAGATGATTCGCACCAAGCTCCCGGTCTGCTTGATGATTCCCGGCCCCAGCAGGCCGGCCTCAATGAACGCGGCCCCTGGGAGTACGGAACCCGAGCCCAGTACATCGGCAGCGGTAATATAGCTGTCGATGCCGTTTTGCAAGCACAGCACAGTGGTTTGGGGGCCAACCATTGGTTGCATGGAAGGCAGTGCGGCTTCGCTCTGGTAGGTCTTCACGCAGAGTAAGGCCACGTCCACCAGTCCCACCGAAGCCGGGTCATCGGTGGCGAGGCATTGGACCACGAACTCTTCACTGTCCCGAACCACTTTAAGACCGTTAGCCCGGATGGCTTCCAGGTGTGCGCCACGGGCAATGAGGAAGACCTCGTTCCCGGCGCGGGCGAGCATACCGCCAAAATAACCGCCGGTGCTGCCGGCTCCCATAACCGCAATCCGCATTTTGTTTAACTACCCTTTGTATTATTCGAGCCCAATTGAATCGAGTGAACTCAGAGAATTCATGGGGCTACGTTACAAGAACGCCAACTCACGGCGCAACACTCAAGAGGAACCTGGCCTTCTAAAAAGACGGTGCAATCCTCAGGAGCATCTTAACTACCCGACTTGCCCTATTACGCGGTGGCAAAGTTCTTGACGCCTGTGGCATTTGTCCCTATTCTTTTGATGGCCTTCTCATGGCATGAATCCAGAGCCGTCCACGTACGTGATTAACAGGAGTGGGACATGACCCAACAGCAATCTTCGCCACCAATTCCGGCCCCCGTTCCCCAACCGGAATCTGATTTTTATTGGGAAAAATGCAAAGAGGAAGAATTGTGGCTGCGTCACTGCAAGTCCTGTGACTCCTCCTACTTCTACCCCAGGGACATCTGCCCTGGTTGTTTCTCCAGAGACACAGATTGGATCAAGAGTAGTGGCAAAGGCACAATCTACACTTTCTCCATCGTCCACCGTGGACCCACTCCCCCGTTCCGTGACAAGGCTCCTTACGTTCCAGTGATCATTGAACTGGAAGAAGGCCCTCGGATGCCCAGTAACCTGGTCATTGACGACCCACAGCCAGAAAACATCAAGATTGGCATGGCAGTGGAAGTGGTATTTGAGGTTCTGGACGAAAAGATTACCCTCCCCAAATTCAAATTAAGCTAATAAATTCCGCCCCCAACTCCTCTAGCTTGGCGGGCGGAACAACGGAGTAAACATGGCTGCCACAGGAGAACTACTAGGAAAGGTGGCCATCGTTACTGGCGCCAGCCGAGGTATCGGGCGGGCAATGTCCCTGGCCTTTGCCGCCGCTGGCGCACAGGTGGTGGTGGCAGCTCGGACGGAAACCGAGACCTCTCCGGACTCGGATTTCGCAAAATACGGCTCAGGTACCATCAACGACACTGCCCAGCAGATTGCCGAGGCCGGCGGAGAAGCACTACCGATTACCTGTGATGTCACCAAGTCGGAAGACCTCCGCAACCTGGCGGAGCGCACCATAAAACACTTTGGCCGCATCGATATCGTGGTCTCCAACGCCGGTGTCGACTGTGAATCCCCGGTTGTAGACCTGGAAGAAGAACTGCTGGATCGTTGCTTAACGGTCAACATTCGCGGCCCAATTCTGCTCTGCAAATACGTCCTGCCACAAATGATTGAACAAAAAGGTGGCGGGTCAATTTTCTGCATCACCTCTGGCGCTTCGATGGGCTATCGCGAAAATCGGGTGGGCTATTCCATGAGCAAGGCTGCCTTGGACCGGGCCTACCTCAGCATTGCCGAAGAAGTCCGAGAGCACAACATTGCTGTCAATGTTCTCAGCCCCGGTCGAGTGGATACCTGGATGAACCGCCGTGGCGACTGGCCTGGTACCGCCCATATACCTATGGAACAACCCGACGCCATCAACAGTGCCGCCGTTTGGCTGGCCGCACAGAAAGCGTCTACGTTCACCGCACAACGAATAGAACGGGCAGAATTCGGAACCAATTGGGGTCCCGGCATACCCTTGCCGGCTTAATACGAAAAGCTTAAAAAATAAACCGAGGTATCGAAAATGACTACTGGACGAAGTGAAATGCAAGAAGTATCACCAAAATTAGCTGAGTTATCTGCGGACATGCTATTTGGTGATATCTGGGAACGCCCTGAGCTCTCAAAGCGTGACCGCAGCCTGATTACCGTGGCCAACCTGGTGGCCCTTTACCGAACAGACCAGCTCAAGGGCCACATTGGTCGTGCGTTGGACAACGGCGTCACCAAGTCCGAGATAAGCGAAGTAATCCTGCACACCACCATGTATGCCGGATGGCCGGTTGGCGCCAACGCTGTCAAAGTAGCCAAGGCCGTCTTCGACGAGCGCGGTAT
>Ga0209402_10004361_pt1 | contig 12971 bp, 10 predicted proteins | sample ArcticOcean_MG_C_3_FD_187437 | JGI IMG/M metagenome (GOLD analysis project Ga0209402, IMG submission 187437) | Marine microbial communities from western Arctic Ocean - ArcticOcean_MG_CB8_126 (SPAdes) (version 2) | ecosystem: Environmental > Aquatic > Marine > Oceanic | place: Arctic Ocean... | reverse complement strand
AAGGTCGAGTCCCATAGCCTCAATATCATCTGGTCTGCCGATTCCGCTCCGTCTCAACACGCCTGGTGTTTGGATTGCTCCCGTAGATAGTACAAACAACTTTGCATGTATTTCCTTAACCTGGCCATCGGAAGTTTGAATTTCTACTGAAGTCACTTTACGTTTTTTTATTATTAGTCGCCGTATATGAGTGTCAGACTGAATTGTGAGATTAGGCCTTCCTCTTGCTGCTCCAAGGTAAGCTAGTGCTGTTGATATCCGCAGTCTTCCAATTCGATTCATCGGCTGAGCACCAGCGCCAAACGAATCAGGATGATTGTGGTCGTCGCAATCAGGAATTCCTAGGTTTCGAGCGGTTTCCCACCAGGCTTGATGGCTGGCGGTCAGTTCGCTCCAGGGATGTCGTCGTATTGCGATCGGCCCGGCATCGCCATGGTATTTTTCTGAACCAAAATCCAGATCTCTTTCGAGACGAATAAAACTGGGCAAAACGTTTGACCAACTCCATTCCGAATTTCCAAGATCAGCCCAGTGATCGTAGTCTTCGGGGATACCCCTCAAAGCTATGGTCGTATTGACAGCTGACGAACCACCTGTAACACGACCTCGTGGGAATTGAATATTCTTACGCTCAGCTGTTGGTTGATAACTATGCTCCCAATCATGATCCACGAGCGAATTCTTGTATGGATTAACAAGATCATCAGGAAGATTGCTCGAATCGGCGTAATCTGGTCCAGATTCAATCAGACATACTTGTTTATTTGGGTCTTCAGAGGCCCGTGTAGCAACAACACTACCGGTTGATCCTGCACCTAGTACAACAACGTCATAGACAACCTGCGTGGTTTGCACCGGTAAATGTTGTCGTTAGATTACTGCTGAGGCTTGGCCGACAATGGTGACGGTTCCATCATCCTTTTCAGTCCAGATGGTCGTTTGTGCTCTTTCCTTGCCACCTTCGCGAGTTAATTCACGTAGAGCACCCTTGGCAGAGATGTTTTCTCCCACCCAAAGGACATTAACAAACTTGATATCTAATCGGCCACCAACGAATAAACCAGTACCAAATCGCTTTGTAAGTAACTCACAGATGTATGCCAGAGAGAGTGTGCCCTGTACCACGATGTCAGGGAATCCAAGATCGCTGGCAGCCTCTAAGTCGTTATGATAATTCGGCTTCAAGCCAGAATATTGGTCAGCCACGACCTTATCTACAAATTTAGATACAGGACCGAATGTTTCCAATGACTCGCCATCGCTCGGGTGGCTCTGTCGTGTTCTCCCAGCATCCTGTTCGCGAGATTTATCAACTGCAACGGTGCTAGTTTCTTGTAAAGACTCTCCGTCAATCAGAAATGATTGATGATGTCGTTGTTTGAGGATTATTGCTCCATCCGATTCTCGGACGATTGTTAATTCTGGCACTAAATAGACACGACCTCGTTTTTCATATCGATCAACAATTACACGATGTCCAATCAATGTGTCACCGGCGAGCGCGGGTTGATACCACTCAAACTCATGCCGAGCATGGAGATTCCCGTAAATGTTTTCTGGGTACCACGTAGTATTTGGGTTTCCGGGCCAATTGTACGTCAGCATAGCTGGGACCACAGGCTTGCCAAAGGGTGACTCACCGGTATACCAAGGATGATTATCTCCAGTTCGTTGCACATAATCATTGATGACATCTTGGGAAATTGTTTGTCGGGTAGTTTCCAGCTGCATCCCAACGAATGCGCCTTTTGTTTCGGTTGGACTAGTCATTGTAGTTCTCCATCCACTTTTGGAAGTTGATTTTGAGACAGTGTAAAGCGTATCTACTCATCTGTGCTAGAGCCGAGTCAACTCGCAGTAACGTCCAGACCAATTTCTTCTATAAATGCTTGATTATTGGGTTCTCGTCCAAGAAATTCTGCGATTTGTATTTCGGCGTCTTTGGATCCTCCTGGTTCAAGGATAAACCTTCGATAATCCTTTCCAACTTCGAGAGGATTCTCATTTTCGAATCTGGTGAACATATCGTCGCCAAAAACCTGCGACCAGAGATATCCGTAGTATCCCGCATCATATCCGAATAAATGACCGAATCCAGCTTGAAAATGCGTGTCTTGCGGAAATGTGAACGACGTAATTTCGTGCAAATCACTAGCTAGTTTATCGGAGTTTTCGATTAAATCAGGACCATGGTAGGCAAGGTCCAGTGAAGCGAAGTAAATTTGCCTTAAATAGTGAATTCCACTTCCAATATTCTTTGCCTTCACCATTTGGTCAAGCAAAGCCTGCGGTAATGGGTTTCCCGTGTCTTTATGTCGGGTAAATCCAGTAAGGACGTCACTATCCCAGGCCCAGTGCTCAAGCATTTGACTTGGCGCCTCAACAAAGTCGCGTTCCACAGCAGTGCCTGAGAATCGACTGAATGGAGCCTTTGTCAGAGTTTGGTGCAGAATATGGCCAAACTCATGAAATAAGGTCTCAACTTCGCTGTGTCGTAATAGACTTGGGGTCTCCGCTGTTGGTTTTGTAAAATTGGCCACGATCGCTGAAATTGCTGGCTGTCGGGTTCCATCCGACTGTTGTCTACTAGGCCGGAGCGTGAATGCCGCCGCATGTCCAAATTTACCTGGCCTTGGGTGTAGGTCCATATAAAAATGGGCGAGGTGCTCATTTGTAGTTGAATCTGTAACCCCATACAAATGCACATCTGGATGCCACGCCTTTGGATTATTTATTTGTTGAAAAACTACGCCTGTTACTTTTTGATAAATCTCGAACATTCCTGTCAAGACTGCGTCGAGCGGGAAATATTCTGCTACCTTGAATTGATCCACATTGAATTTTTCTCGCCGGACTCGCTGCTGATAGTATCGCCAATCCCATATTTCTAATTTTGCATTTAAGTCGTTTAAATGAGTCTGTTTTTCTTGAAGTAAGATTTGAATATCCTGATCTGCCTTTACCTGTACACTGCTGCGTAAATCGGTAAGAAAAGCTTTGGCACGTTCAGGTGTTTTTGCCATTTTGAGTTCAATGGAATATTCAGCCCAAGAATTAAATCCTAGTAGGCGGGCGATTTCCAAACGGATTTCTAGAGCTTCCTCGAGCAAAGGAATATTAGATCCCGCCGCTTTGTTGTGGTTCTTTAAAAATAATTCTTTACGCCATAATTCTGATGTGGCAGCCTCCATGAATGGAAACATTTCAGGATAATCTAGTGAGATCTGATAGAGGTCAGCTTGTTCCGAAGAGTGCTTGGTGAGACTATCAATATAATTGTCTGGTAAGCCGTTCAGCTCCTCTCTCGGCACAAGAATATAATCTTCGTGCTCATCGATATTTCTTCTAAATTCAATTCCAAGCGTTACGAGTCGTTGGCGAAGCTTTTTAATTTTATTTTGCTGTCTTTTGGGCTGATCAAGTCCATTTCTTCGATAATCTCGTTGTATAAAGCTGACCAATCTTTTCTCGATGGGGGTACGATTCGTGAATTCTGCAGTTTTTGTGTAGGCTATGACAGATTTATAAATATCCTGCCGGAATCCTAGAAGAGTTTGAAATGAAGACAGTTTTTCATCCGCCTGTTGAGCAACTTGTCTCATTTCTTCGTCATCTGACACATAGGCCAAGAAACAAAATGCTCCATCTGTTTCCACCAGAAGATTTGTTACGTCATCTAGTGGACGAATTGTGTTTTCAAATGTGCGATCGTTATCTGGTATCGCCACGACCTCTAGATAAATACTAGTCGTAACACGAACTGCCTCATCAATTGCAGCTTGCACGTCCTCATATTTGACGCGGTTATAGTTGAATGGTGGTATGAGCGTATCTGAGCCAAATATTAGATTCATATACTTATTATAAATCTCAAGGAAGGTTTATGAAACGGCTAATATTAATTTCTAATCATTCACCTGGACATTTAATGTTTTTAATCCCCTGAGCACTATGTGATCCTTATATTCCGGTGCCTCAGCTAATCGGATGTCACTCCATCTATCGAGTACTTTTTGAAAGCCTATTTGACCTTCGAGCCGAGCTAGAGGTGCCCCTAGGCAATAATGTACCCCTCGTCCAAACGATAAGTGATTCTTGTCACCATGCTCAAGGGCTAGGGCGTCAGAATGTTCTCTTAAATTTTCATCGAAGTTGCCCGAACCCTGCAGTAAAATTAAAGAATCACCAGCTTTGATTGGAACACCACCAACGTCAACATCTTCCAACGCTGTTCTTGCATTTACGGCGACAGGCGAGTCAAAACGGAGGAGCTCCTCAACAGCCACATCGACCTGGTCAGGATTCTTCCGCAACCAAGCGAGCTGCTCGGGGTTATTCAATAGTGCGTACATACCATTTCCGAGCAAATTCGAGGTAGTTTCGTGGCCTGCTATTAAGATTAACTGAAGGGCAGCTATTACTTCCCCGTGATTTAATTTGTCTCCCTCCTCTTCTGCCTGAATCAGCACTGTAATGAGATCGTCTTTCGGTTCGATTCTCCGAGACTCGATAATTCGATCAAAGTACTCAGCTAATTCGATAGTAGCTTGATCAGCTTCTTCCGCTTGGTTAGCTGTAATGGTTGGCTCAAGTGTTCGAGCAACTTTTACTGACCATGATTTAAATAAATCTCTGTCCGCGTGAGGGACTCCTACCATTTCTGCGATGACGATTAGGGGGAGTAAATTTGCGTATTCAGTTAGAAAATCAAAAGTCTTTTTTTGACTGATATTTTCGATTAATTCGTCGGCGACCGTTTCGACAGTTGTTTCCCAAAGTGCAATTGCTTTGGGAGTGAAGGCGTGTGAAACCAATGTTCGTAATCTCGTGTGATCTGGAGGATCTGACTGAAGCATGCTCGGAGAATTCACATCGAACTCATCGTTGATCGTGATTGCGGGCGGTTGTTTACTTTGATCTAATAGTATTTGAGGAACATTAGAGAATCGTTTGAAATCTCTCAGGATAGAATCGACGTCAGAATGCCGACTTACGACCCAGCCTTGAACAACGTCAGACCAATGGATAGGATCTTTGTACCGCAAACTCCTCCATATTGTCTGAGGATCCTGATGTGAAATTTCAGATAGCGGATTGTAAACTACTCCGGTTCGTCTCATTTCTTTCGAAGAGCGTATGCTGATGACGATATTGACGATAGATTTTTTGAGGAATTTTTGAATCATATTTCCGGACAGTGGATCCAGTCCACGGCGCTGAATTCTGGTCGCACGGCGTGATTTTTTATAGGTGGGCTTTGAATCAGTATTTGATAACGGATTTTCAGTTGTGTTTGTCATGGAAGTACTATCTTTCTGACTCGAAACTTGTCCAATTTCACGATAAATTAAGCATACACTTACTGAGATAAACTGCGGTTAAAGTGTTAGGTTTAAGTATAGATTGTGAGGGACTAAATTGAGTTACGAAGAGATCGTTTTTGAGCGTCAGGGTCATGTTGGTATTTTGACATTGAACCGTCCTGATGTACTAAATGCATTGAATAAGAACCTCCAGAATGAGACACGTGCAGTATGTAGTGAAATTGAGTCGGATGACAACATTCGTGCTCTGATTGTTACTGGATCGGGTAGAGGCTTTTGTGCGGGCGCTGATTTAACAGGAAGAATTGACTCAGAAGAGCCAAAAATCCTTGATCAAAATCATCGACTTGATGAATTCGGCTGGGTAGGTGAGCAGGCTATTTCCTTTTATCGAATGACAAAACCTACGATTGCGGCGGTGAATGGCATTGCGGTTGGAGCAGGTATGAGTATGGCGCTCGCTTGCGACTTGCGAGTGGGTTCTGAATTGACTCGATTCAAGACCACATTTTTGGAGAGAAGCTTGTCACCAGATAGTGGAATGTCGTTCTTTCTACCAAGAATATTGGGATATTCAAGAGCTATGGATTTGATTCTTACGTCTCGCATGATTGATTCAACTGAAGCTTACCGATTAGGTCTCCTCGATAGATTGATTGATTCTTCTGAAAACTTACTAGACGAGGCTCTAGCTTTTGCTGAAGAAATCACTCGATGGCCACCAATGGCAGTCCGATCAGCAAAAAGAGTCACCCAACGAAATCTACATGTGGAGTTAGAACAGGCACTAATTAACGAAAGTTCTGCATTAAAATTTGCTCAAAAGGCACCTCACGACGTTGCAGAATCTAGACGATCATGGGAAGAGAAGCGCGCTCCTGAATTTACAGGATTGTAAAATTTAACCCACCAAGCACTAGTCGTTGAACTGCATAATTTATTGACTAGTCAGGCCATATTGCATTTCGTATAACTGGGTGTAGATTCCGCCCTGAGCGATCAAGTCTTCGTGACTACCATTCTCAACTAGTTCTCCCTGATGAAACACTAGGATTCGGTCAACATGTCTAATTGTGTTCAAGCGATGGGCAATAATTATCGACGTTCGTCCTTCCATAACCGTAGCGAGGCCTGCCTGAATGATTGCTTCGGTTTCCGGATCAATGCTTGCGGTTGCTTCGTCCATCACGAGAACAATTTGAGGATTAAAAGCAGCGACTCTGGCGAGTGAGATAAGCTGCTTTTGTCCAGTGGAGAAATTCGCGCCTCGTTCTGAAACTTGCGTGTTGTATCCTGCGGGCAGCGTGTTGATAAAAGTGTCCGCCCCTACGGCTTTAGCCGCTGCGTTAACAATATCTAAGGAAATCATCGAATCGCGCATTCTGATATTTTCAGTAATTGTATCCGTGAAGACCCACGGATCCTGAAGCATAATTCCTGTATTACGCCTTAGCCATGTCTGAGGCATTGACTTGATGGGCACGTCATCAATTAAAATCTCGCCACGTTCAATATCATAAAATCTTGAGAATAAAGCCATTGTGGTTGACTTTCCTGCTCCAGTTGCGCCAACGATAGCGATTTTTTCGCCTGGGTTTATTGTGAAAGACACATCTCTTAATACCCAATTATCGTGGTTGTAGGCGAACCAAACATTTTTGAATTGTATTTTTCCGTTGATGGTTTCAAGTGGTTTTGCAGTCTTTGCGTCGACTATCTCTTGTGGTGTGTCCAAAATCGCAAAGATTTTTTCTGCCGACGCGAGGGCTCCCTGTATCATGGTGTATCGCTCAGTGAGATCTCGAACTGGCCAAAAAAATCGATTCATATATCCAAGAAATTGAACTAAAATACCGAGAGTTATGGCACCTCGAATGATTTCGCCCCCGCCATACCAGATTATTGATGCTGTTGTGATCGCCGTAAAAATAATGACTACTGGTTCGAAAGCAGCAAACCAGAAGAGTACACGCATATTTGAATCTAGAGCACCTTGGTTGCGCTCATCGAATAGCTGCAAATTTTTCTTTTGCCGATTAAATAATTGAATTACGGACACCCCCGTAATTATTTCGTTTAGGTAAGCCCCAATGCGTGCCATCCAAATCCTCTGATCGCGAAAAGCTTCACGCTGAGCTTGGGCAAATCTACGAATGATCAAAATCAGCGGGATGAGGAACAGGGTGAGTACCGCGGCTAATTGCCAGTAGATGATGTACATTGCTGCGACCATAGCGCTGGCAACTAAAAGATTTGAGAGTATCTGCACGACTCCCTGCGAAACTACCATTTCAATCTGTTGAATATCACCGGTCAATCTAGTCACAAGTCTTCCCACGGGATTCTTGTCAAAGAAGGAAGCTGACATGTATTCAATGTGTCGGAATAACTCCAATCGCATGCGAAGGATTATCTTCTGGCCAATCCACATCATGACCCAAGTCTGACTATATCGAAGAACAAATATTCCGGCGAGTATCAGGAGGAATTGAATGACTAATGTATTGAACCCCGTTAAATCATCTGTCATTACGTGACTATCAATTGCACGTTGAACGAGCAGCCATGGAAGTACTTCAAGGATTGCTAATGCGACTGTGGACAAAACTGACAGAAATAGCCACAGCTTATAGGGCTTCATATACCCCCAGAATCTGGTTACGATAGCTCGGTCAAAACTGACGGTTAACTGCTCATCTTCGTAGAAACTCATCTGGTCTCCGATCCGTCAATTGTCGTGTCTAACTTTAATTGATCAAGATCGACACCAAGGGCTTCGACAGCTAACTGTTCTTTGTAGAGCTGAGCGTAGGGCCCGTTTGCTTTGACTAATTCATTGTGGGGACCCAACTCAACAATTGTCCCATTCCGCAGCATGACTATAACGTCGGCGGTTCTGAGCGTGGACGTCCGATGGGCTATGAGTAAGGTAGTTCTGCCATTCATATAGGTTTTAAGCTCGGCAAGAATCTCCTCTTCAGTATTTGTGTCGACATGTGAGAGAGAATCATCCAGCACTAGAATCGGTGCATTTTTCAAGACGGTGCGGGCTAAGGCTGCTCTTTGTTTTTGTCCGCCCGATAGCGATGCGCCACGCTCACCAATCAGTGTCTCCAATTTGTTATCTAGCTGCTCTAAATCTTTTGAAAGTCGGGATACGTTTAACGCTGTCAAGATATTTTCGGGCGTGGGATCACTTTGTCCATATTCTAGATTGTTTATAAGGCTGTCTGAAAAGAGGTATGCCTCTTGCGGTACAAATCCAATCATTTCTCTAAGTACGTTTAGCTTGTATTTTCGAACATCGATGCCGTCGATTTCGACGACTCCCCCTGTTACATCAATCATTCTTGGTAGAAGATTAACAAGAGTCGTCTTACCAGATCCAGTTTTCCCGGCAATTGCCACGGTCTGGCCCAAAGGAATTTCTAAATTAATCTTGTCTAACACGACTGCTTCATCGAACACTACTGAGACATCTCTGAATTTTATATTGCCCGTCGGGTTATGATTTTCTAGACTGGTATCTCCGTTTTCAATTGAGGGAGGTTGTCGGAATAGTTCAGTAATTCGCTTATTTGCTACCAGCCCGAGCTGCATAATACTTATCACCCAGCCAATCATCATTAGGTCCCAAGAGATTATTCCTAGTACTAGGATGAATCGAACTAATTGGGCTGAGGTAAGTTCTCCATTGATGACCGCAGGAGTTCCAAAAAAGAGCGCGATTAAAGTTGTCCCCATGCCAAGCACAACGAATACAGGCCAAAGAGCAGCTTGGTACGCAGCTAGACTCATAGCTCGTTTTCTCATTTCTTCATTTTGAGATGCAAATGCACTGATTTCGGACTCTTCACGGGCGTATGCTTTGACTGCTCTGACTCCTGACATTGATTCCTGTGCAGCATCAGTGAGAATAGATAATTGTTCCTGTACCGCGTTAAACCGATGTTCGACACGAACTTCGAAGAACGCGATTACCAGTCCTATTAAGGGAAGGTAGGCAAGCGAAAAGAATGCTAATCGAACGTTCATTGTGAGCAGTACAAGAAAACCAACAATAAGCACAATGATCAGTCGGCCCATGGCTGATGCTATTGGGCCGATCATATCTCTGATAGCCTGAAGATCATTCATAGCTCGAGACATTAAGTCCCCCGTGCGGGTTTTGAGGAAAAAAGATTGATCGAGGTTTAAGAAATGCTTTGTTAGGTCAGCCCTGAGGTAATATTCAATTTCTCTTGATGCGGTTGATCCGAACCACCGACCGCTCCAGCCAAATACTGATTGAATGAGGCCAGCAACAATTACGAGCGATGCGAGTTGTCCCAGTGCAGATATGGATCGTCCTTCACTTATATAGCTGATGGCTCTTTCAACTAAATAGGTTGTTACGAGTAAAGATATGACAGCCGCTATTAGTGTGGCGATCAGCGAAACTAGATAATAGTGTTTGTATTGCCATAAATACTTCGCTAGCGGATTTCGCTCTAAGAAATTTCCTGTGGCCGTCACAGACTGTTCATAGTCTGGTGACGCTACTGTTGGCATTTTCAAGATGTATAATCCTCGAAGCTAGACTTTCTTCGTTACACGAGGTGCTTGTATAACCTTAGCAGTCTAGATTGGGTTTAGATGGAGTTCCACTGGTACGGAGTTTTTTTTTGAAAAGTAAAGATTTCATTGATCTAACATTGAATCGTTTGCACACCACAGATCGAACATTTATTGATTCATTGAATGCTAGCCAAGATTCGCAAGTAGACTCAATCTACCTAAATGATTCACACTGGTGGCAGAATGCATCGTTTGCACTCCCTTGCTTGATTGCAGTTATTTCCACAGTAGTTGGTTTGATTTTTAGAATTAATGAGGCATGGGGCTTTGGGCTCTTTGCGTTTGGCGTGACGCTATTTATGCTTCCAATTGTTTTGATTACATGGCGAAACACGGCCACTTCAATAATATTGACCGACAAACTGATATTTTCGCTGCATCGTGGCAAAATACTGCACTCATTAGAGTGGGTTGATTTGACGAGCATTGAGCAGATTGAATATTTGGGCACAAGTCGTTTCAAATTGAAGCATGGCTTTGAGGGTGAATTCTTGACAATTGATAATGATGTTGAAAATTCAAGCGAATTGGTTGATCGATCTTTTGAATTATCTGGTCTACCACGACAACAAACTTCAGCCTAATTCTTGATTTCACCCCTAACCTGAATAGGTCCAACCTGTGTATGTCGATGTCAACGGTTCTCCAGATTGCTGAACTTCCCCATATAAAACGGAGCCAATTGCGAGTACATGATCTCCAGCATCTATAAATTCCTTAACCTCGCACTCAAGAAATGCCAAGGCATCCTCTAATATCGGGCAAGCGATAGCATGCTCTCCTATTCGATATTCGATACCGTCTAGTTTGTTCTTTGGTATAAAATCGTTCTGATCTCGTCGCCCTTTTATCTTCGCTGTATTGGCTGGTTGCACAAATTGAGCAGCAAGCGCCATGCCGTTATTCTCTTGATTAAGTAGATTTGCCGTGAAAAAACGATGCTTTCGAATACGTGAAAGTGAAGATGAATCTTTCTCAAAGGAGACCAATAGTAGTCTTGGTTTAAAAGAAATTTGCATAACCCAGTCGGCGATCATCGCATTAGGCATTTGTCCATCGGAACTGCCTATAACGTAAACCCCATAGGGCAACTCATCGAGAGCCTCACGGATATCGTCATCAGGCTCTCGCATTTTCTTCAAATCTTGACTTGAGTTCATGCTGTCAAACCTTCTCTTTAATCAATTCACACTGTCTTAAGAGTAATCTGACATACTGTTGAGTGCCGGTGAGAAAGGTGCTCGATGCAGCTAAATGTTATTGATCAATCTCCAATTCGTGAAGGCGGGACCGCCAGCGAAGCGATCCACGAAAGTGTAAAACTTGCCCAGGCAACTGAAAAATTAGGCTATAAACGTTACTGGGTTGCAGAACATCATGCTTCGCAAGGATTAGCTTGTTCGGCTCCTGAGATACTGATATCAGCAATTGCAGGGTCAACCCAGAGCATTCGAGTTGGTTCGGGTGGAGTAATGTTGTTGCATTATTCCCCAATGAAAGTGGCAGAACAATTTCAAACATTACAAATTCTATACCAAAACAGAATTGATTTAGGCCTAGGTCGAGCTATTGGTGGCCACCAGAAAGTTGCCTCACGCCTGTCGTTTGATCGTGAGATTATTCCACTTGACGCGTACGAAGCGATGATTTGTGAATTACTTGACTACTTTAGCGAAAAAAAGCTATATTCCGATCCTGCGAATGAAATAATGGTACAACCAATTCCGGACAATTTTCCTACAATATGGATATTAGGCTCATCAGATGAGAGCGCTTTTATTGCCGCAAAATACGGTCTTCCTTTCTGTTTTGCTGAATTTCTTAATCCATTGTCAGGAGAAGAAATTCTTAAAATATATAGAGATAATTTTCGAGGTTCTGTGTTTACTGCCGAACCACAAGCTGCTGTGGCACTGTCAGCGCTCTGTGCAAACTCACAAACGTTAGCAGAAAATATTGCCTCGAGTCGCTATTGTTGGCAATTTCGTAGAGGAAAAATTCCTTCGATTGAAGAGGCTGGAAAATTTCAATACTCTGACGCTGAGATTGACTACGTTAATTATCTAAAGACCGTGGATGTTCTGGGATCGGCTACCGATGTTGGTCGGAAACTCAGGGCCCGTGCAGAGCGATATGTAGTTGATGAGTTTTTCTTATTAACTACTACATATGATTTTTCTGATCGGCTCCGCTCTTATGAATTGATTGCAGAGGAATTTCAATTGTCGGATGAAAAACTAGATACTAGGTGAAGAAACTGAAATAAACTGATAAACTAACTTTAATTACTTAGGTAATAATTGCGGGGGGGTAATTATGAGTGGTAAGAATATTGATACTGACCATGAACATAGATTTGTACTTCCACCACCTGGTGGCGAGCAGACTACTGGACAGTGCAGCTGTGGAATGAAGAGAGAATTTTCTAACATCACAGAAACTAGTTGGGCTCTTCGTCCGAGTGCAACAAGTAGTGCTAAAAAATAAGTAACTAGTTTAATTTCACTGCTGGTAAATTCCTTCAGAATTCCCTTCAATGAAGTTTATTATGTGATCCACTGAATCACGATTGAGGTAATCAAGGCCTTCAGGTGTTGCATCTGCAGCGTGTGGTGTGAGTACGACGTTATCAAAATTCATTAGCGGATGATCTAATTGAAGAGGTTCGGTTTCAAAAACATCAAGGCCGGCTCCATAGAGTTGTTTGTCATTCAACGCGTTGACTAGTGCGCTAGTATCGATAACCCCTCCACGTGATCCATTAATTAATATTGCGCCAGGTTTCATTAAGTCGAACTCTCTTTTTCCTATTAAGTATTTCGTTTCATTGGATAGGGCTGTATGAAGTGAGATGACATCAGATTTTGCGAGTAATTCATCAAACTTTAGGAATGACACGCCTGCGGGGAGGTTTCTATTCTTTTGAGGATTAAACGTCCAACTGATAATATTCATACCAAAGGCTTTGGCAAATTTTGCCATTTCAATTCCTGTATTCCCCATTCCAATAATTCCTATGGTTTTCCCTTT
>Ga0209402_10004360_pt1 | contig 12971 bp, 20 predicted proteins | sample ArcticOcean_MG_C_3_FD_187437 | JGI IMG/M metagenome (GOLD analysis project Ga0209402, IMG submission 187437) | Marine microbial communities from western Arctic Ocean - ArcticOcean_MG_CB8_126 (SPAdes) (version 2) | ecosystem: Environmental > Aquatic > Marine > Oceanic | place: Arctic Ocean... | reverse complement strand
ATGGCGAGACAACTGCCAACATTATTCTTTTAGATGCCTACAAAGAACGGTTAGAATTTCCAGAACTTAAAAAAGTGGCTCATAAAATGTATCTTGAGACCCAACCCGATGCGTTTATCGTGGAAGGGAAGGCAACAGGAATGCCGTTGATCTTTGAATTGAGGGCAATGGGTATTCCGGTATCAGAATTTACCCCTTCACGAGGAAATGATAAGGTGGCGAGAGTCAATTCAGTGGCTGATTTATTTGCCTCTGGAATGGTATGGTGTCCTGAAACCCGCTTTGCTGAAGAAGTGATGGATGAATTTGCCGCTTTCCCCGTGGGTGAACACGATGACTTGGTAGATTCTTCTACACAAGCGTTAATTAGATTTAGAAAAGGGGGCTTTATCAGGCTTTCCTCTGATGAACCCGAAGAGGTTCATATGCCTAGAACGGCAGATTATTACTAAGTTTACGGGAGTGTAATAGTGGTGCAATTCCACGGGTTAATCTATCGGAACCCTGCAAGTAGCCGCTCCCACCCACTAACAGGATCACACTATGACTGACGAAGAGTATGAGAAGTTTATTAAAGATTTTAATAAAACCATGCTTAGCGGCGGTGACTTAGAAGCTAAAACCACCGAACTTGGCAATGGTGTGGCGGCAACGGTTTATCAGCGTAAAGATGCCGATCCAAAGTTAAGAGTAAAAAGGAAACACGATGGATAACGAAGAGCATTTTAAAAAACAAGTAACTACACGCATTAGCCCTGCCGACATTGATTACTTGCAAGATACGATTGCTTTCCAGAAACATTATAAACGGCAATTGCGGCTTGGGAATGATTGCAAAAACTTAAACCCCTATTTCACCGATGAGGTGGAAGAAAGAATAGACGAAATAGCGTTGCGTCTTAAAGATCAATCCGACAATACACCCATGATTGATATGGCCGACCTAGAAAGAGCGGCTCGTGAACGGCTTGAAGCAGATAAAAGGAAACACTAGCCAATGCATGAAGCTCCAGAAACCTACAAGCATGACGACTTACTAGACGTTAACGAAATACCTCATAACTATAAAGACTTAAAGGGTGCGCTAACTGTATCCGAGAAAAGCAGGACACGGATGCGGCATATACTGCCTTATGGTATAGAAATCCATGATGGCAAAGAATATTTAAAAAACCGCAATCATGAAATCATGGCATCAAGAAAAGCTGTTTCTAAAGAATCAGGTTGTTTTTTTGATGATGGTTGCCCTCCGTGGCGAAATTTAAGTGTAAATTCTGACTCACGCCTGCGCTGCGAGGCTGTATTGGCGGCTTGGGTATTAGACAAACCGTTAGACTCTTATTTAAACCCCTAACCCATTGAGGTGAGATATGCCCAGTAAATTTAATAGTACTGGAAGAAGGCCCGGTAAGGCAGTTAAGAAGCCTTATAGACAGGGCGGAGTAGCACGTTATCAAGTTGGGGGCGGTATAGCCGACCCCAGACTGGAACCACGGATAGACCCAAGAATGGACCCAAGATTAATGCAGCAGCAAGTAGCGAGAGCGCCTACTGTAACTGCGCGTCAGAATAGACTTGGATCAAATTCTGCGTTTGCAGGTAGGCAGGGACAGCAGCTAATGCCGGGGCCGGGAGTGATGGACCCTAGCCAAGCAATGTTACAACAGCAAAGGCAGAGAGCAGCGGCTATGGCTATGCAAGCTAGAGGCCCAACTTTTGCCATGCCACGACCCGGCGAGCCTCCACGGACTTTACAGCCTTTACCTGATCCGGTTCAAAGACCGACGGCTCGTAATAGGGTCGGGTATCCAGCGGGCAGTCGCTATGCCCCTGATCAAACAGGAACTCCATTACCACAGCAATGGGGGACAGCACCATCTCAGATGCCCTCACAGCAAATACCACAGCAAATACCACAGCAAATACCACAGCAACAAATGAATTCCCCGCAAGCGTTGGCTGGAATGTTAACGCCAAGCCAGATACCGACTAGACAACGGGGTTTTTCTCCTTTTCAATTTCCTCATCAACAAGCACCAGTAAGCCCACAACAAATGCCACAACCACCAGCCTTTGGAGGAGCAGCGCCTCAGCGTCAATCGGCTCCAAACCCTTGGTTTCCTACTACTCAAAGACCCGGTTTTTTAGAAGCCCCTTTGGTCCCTTTTAGAAGAGGTGGTTATGTTAACCTTAAAACAGGCGGAAGAGTTCCCCGCAAGAAAGGAGTCAAATTGATATGAGCAAAAGACGAAACCTTCGTGACGAAGAAGCCAGAGTTATTGGTGTCCAAGATAATGCAGCCCAAGAAATGCGTAGAGTGAAAGCTCGCCGTCCTCATGATGCTGCTGAGCGCAGAGACAAGAAAAGCCAAGAATCTCGTGTTGGCTCTCGTGAGCGTAATGCCCGCGATGAAATGCGTAGACTTAGAGGCGAAGCAGTCGGTATGGGAATGAAGACTGGCGGAAAAACGCCCAAGCCCAGCACTCAAAGACAGTCTAATATGTTGATTCCTCAGCATAAGAGAATGGCAATGGGACAGAATGTTTTGTTAGCAAAGGGCGGAAGAGCGCCTTCTACAACGGCTGTTAACATTGACATGGGCGCACCCAAGACGAAGACTATAAAAGCTCGCGGCATGGGCGCTGCAACTAGAGGTGGAAATTTTAGGGAAAACACTTAGTGGCTATTGAAAAAGCGTTTTACACAAATGGAGCAGCTCCTCCTACTGATGAATTAGTTATTGAGGTGGAAAACCCTGATTCCATTTCTGTGTCTACCGAAGACATGGAATTTGAAATGGACTTTGATCAGGATTCTGACACTCCGGGCCATTACGACAACCTTGTGGATTTTATGGATGAGCCTGAGCTGGATCGGCTTGGGAGTGAATTAGTGCATCTCTATGACGGAGATAAAGAAAGCCGTCATGACTGGGAAGAGTCCTATATTAAAGGACTCGACCTGATGGGCATGAAGTTTGAAAACAGAACAACGCCTTGGAATGGAGCTTGCGGAGTATTTCATCCAATGCTCGCTGAAGCGGTTGTAAGGTTTCAATCTCAAACGATTATGGAAGTTTTCCCTGCTACTGGGCCTGCAAAAACCACCATTGTCGGTGACATAACAGATGAAAAAGCCAAACAAGCAGAAAGAGTACAGTCTTATCTTAATTACTTGATGACCGATAAGATGACTGAGTATCGAACAGAAACAGAAAAGTTATTGTTTTCTTTGCCTATAGCTGGCTCTGCTTTTAGAAAAGTTTATTTTGATCAGACATTAGGCCGTCCTTGCTCTATGTTTGTTCCAGCAGAAGACTTTGTAGTTAACTATGGGGCTTCCGATTTAGAAACAGCCGAGCGCTGCACTCATGTAATGAAGACGGAAAGTAACGAAGTCTTAAAATTACAACAAAGTGGATGGTACGCGGATATTGAATTGCCAGCCCCTGCTCCCGACACCACTGAAATTGCCGCCAAATACAATAAACTTACAGGTTCTAACCCAAATTATGAAGTAGATCAGCGTCATACCCTTCTGGAAATGATGGTCAATGTAGATTTGCCGGGGTTTGAAGACTTAGAAAATAGCGAGCCTACGCATATTGGGCTGCCCTATGTCATTACTATTGATAAAGGGTCAAATATTATTCTTTCAATTCGCAGAAATTGGAAAGAAGGAGATGAATTAAAGCTAAAGCGTCAACATTTTGTCCATTACCAATATTTACCGGGGCTAGGATTCTACGGATTTGGCTTAGTCACCATGATTGGAGGCCTTACTAAGTCAGCAACGTCTTTATTGCGCCAATTAATTGACGCTGGTACGTTGGCAAACCTTCCGGGGGGCTTAAAAACGCGAGGATTGCGTATTAAAGGCGATAGTTCGCCCATTATGCCGGGAGAATTTCGAGATGTAGACGTTCCGGGCGGCGTTATTAAAGATAACATCTCCTTTTTACCGTATAAGGAGCCATCTGCGGTACTTCATACGATGCTTCAGGAAGTTGTGGAAGATGGTCGTAGATTCGCCTCTGCTGGTGACGTAAAAGCGGCAGATATTAACGGTGAAGCGCCAGTAGGTACGACATTAGCGCTCCTAGAGCGCGAAATGAAGGTTATTAGCGCTGTTCAGGCGCGTGTTCATGCGGCAATGAAGAAAGAACTTAGAATTCTTTCCGATATTGTAGCTGAAGAAGGACCAGACCAATATCCCTATGGAAGTAAGGGTAATGAGATTACCCGTGAGGATTTTGATGATCGAGTAGACATTATTCCCGTTAGTGATCCTAACGCTGGGACAATGGCTCAACGAATTATGCAATATCAGGCCGCTTTGCAGTTAGCCCAGCAAGCGCCTCAAATGTACAACCTGCCCTTGTTGCATCGTCAGATGCTGGAAGTGCTTGGCATTAGAGATGCAGACAAGATCATACCAAATGAAGATGACATGAAGCCGACCGACCCAGTTTCAGAAAATATGAATGTTATTATTGGTGACCCGGTCAAGGCATTCATGTATCAAGACCACGAGGCTCACATTGCTATTCATATAGCAGCAATGGAAGACCCTGAAATAGGTGAAAAACTTAATATGTCTCCTGATGGAGCTATTAAGCAAGCATCCTTAAATGCACATATTGCAGAGCATGTGGCTTTTAAATATCGTAGAGACATTGAGCGAGAATTAGGAGTTCACTTACCTGAAATTGATTCAACTTTGCCAGAAGATGTAGAAGATAGGTTGGCGAAAATGATTGTTCCGGCTGCGGAACAACTAACAGGAAAAGCCCAGCAACGTGTAGAAGCTGAGAAAATGGCGGAACAAGCTCAAGACCCAGTTCTTCAATTACAACAAGAAGAGCTAAGCATTGAGGCTGAAAAAGTTCAAAGCAAAACACAAGTTGATATGGCACGAATACAAGCTGATCTAACCAAGGCAGCAGCTAAAGATGACTTGGATCGAGAGAAGTTAGCAATGGATCAAAAAATTGAAGGCGCTAAACTTGGCGTTAAGATTGCAGAAACAAATACGCAAGAAGAATTGGAATCGAAAAAAATTGCTTCCAAAGACAAACTAGAAGGCGCTAAACTTGGGGTGCAGATTGCAAAAGAACTTATGATCGATGAAAGAACTAAAAAGATAACGGATCGTGACAATGAATGAGGGTGATGTTTTAACGCGCCTTCAGAAAAAATTGCGCGAAGCAATGAATGATACCGCTGATCATATAAGCGCTGACGGATGTAAAACTTTAGAAGAATATAAAAAATGCTGCGGGATTATTGAAGGTCTTGCTTTGGCAGAAAGAGAATTGCTCGACATGGTAGAAGCTGACGAGGAAAACTAATCTCCGTATACTACGGTGCATCGTGACTCTGGACACTTATTTCCAGTGCAAGGAAACACTAATGACAGAAGCATTAGCAGAAGTAAGCTCGGTAAACATAGAAACCGAAGAGCCGGAAGATTTAGAAGGCAGAAAAGCTCGTCAAGTCCCAGACCCAAAAGGGTATAAAATACTTATCAATTTGCCGGAGCCTGATAAGGCCAGCAAAGGGGGTATTCTTAAAACACAAGAAACTATTGAGCTAGAAGAAGTTGGCTCTATGGTTGGCTTTGTTATTAAAATGGGACCGGATGCTTATAGAGATAAGAAGCGTTTTCCTGATGGACCTTATTGCAAAGAAGGTGATTTTATTATTATGAGATCATATTCAGGAACTCGATTTAAAGTTCATGGTAAGGAATTTCGGCTTATTAACGATGACAGTGTAGAAGCTGTTGTTGAAGACCCAAGAGGAGTGATGAAAGTATGAGTAATGCAGAATTCACTGAAACCGAAACATCTTCTGATGATCAATTTTTTGGCATGAAGTCGCGGGTTAACGAAGAGCCTGTAGAGGATTCATCAGTAGAAATTATTGATGACACGCCTGAAGAAGACCGGAAGCCTGCTCGACAAGAGGCTGTTAACGAATACGCTGACGATGTTACTGAAGAGGAGCTGAAAGGCTACAGTCAGAAAGTTCAAAAGCGTATCGGCAAACTGCGAGCCGTAAATCATGCTGACCGCCGTAAGCGGGGAGAAGCTGAACGGACGCTGCAAGAACATGAACGTATTAGTCAAAAGCTACATAACGAAAACCAGTCTTTAAAGAAGCTGTTACGCAAAGGTGAAACAGCTATTCTTGATACTGTGCAGAAAAAAACCAGCCTTGAAATGGCTGCGGCTGAAGAAAGTTTTAAAAATGCTCATGAGGCGGGCGATACAACACAGATAGCTGCTGCTCAAAAAGCATTAACTGACACTCAAATACGTCAGCGTGACATAGAAGGTAGATCGCAACGCCTTAAAAAAGCGCCTCCAGTTCAAGATACACCTTTACCTGTTCGTCCTCGTATGAGTGACAGGCAGGAAGATTGGCAAAGAGACAACCCGTGGTTTCAACCTACGGTTAAACAAGGAGAGCAGGTTTCTCCTCTTCACAAAGAAATGACGGCAGTGGGTTATGCGATTCATGACACGTTGACAAAAGATTTACAACTGGACCCTGTTCGTGATGAAAATCGTTATTATTCGGAAGTAGATAAAAGAATACGAGCGAGATTCCCCGATTATTTTGGGGAAGAAGAAGTGGTTGAAGAAGAAGTATCAGTAAGTCGATCCTCTTCTGCTCCTCGCCGTAATACTAACGTGGTTTCTCCCTCTGCTAGAAATAACGGGGCGAGAACACGCAAACTTAGACTTACCACATCTCAGGCGGATGTCGCTAAAAAGCTTGGGATAACCAATGAACAGTATGCTACTGAATACGTGAAAATGTAGGAGCAAGCAATGTCTGAAGAAAATAGCGCAACCGAGGTGGATACCACCGACCGCTCAGAAGATGAGCGCATTAATGACACTAGGCCGAATGATTCATGGCGGCCTGCTACCGCACTGCCCACTCCCAATCCTATAAAAGGTTGGAAGTTTCGCTGGATTCGTACCAGCTCTCTGGGGCAAGCGGATAATACTAATGTCTCGCAAAAACTGCGCGAGGGATGGATTCCGGTTAAATCAGAAGCTCATCCTGAGTTAAAGGTTATGTCTGATGTGGGTTCCCAATTTAAGGGAAATGTTGAAGTAGGTGGGCTTTTGCTTTGTAAGATTCCTGAAGAGGAGATTTCAAAGCGGGCTAAATACTATAGAGACATGGCTCAAAATCAGATGGACGCTGTTGACCAAAGCTTTATGCGGGAAGAGAACCCTGTTATGCCTCTTATCAGAGATAGGTCTAGTAGGACAACTTATGGTAGAGGATAGTTCTGTTTAAGGGGCTGTCTTCATTAATGACATAGGAGATGATTATGTCTACAACTGCAACCCCTATGGGAGCAGAACCAGTTGGCGGTTTAAGCGCTTGTGGTTCTTTTTCCGGCAAGGTTCGTCATATCAAAATAACCAGCGCTTATGCTGCAACTATTTTTTATGGCGACTTTGTTAAATTGGTAGCAACCGGAACTGTCGAGAAGGACACTGGCACAGCTACTTTGACTCCGGTTGGTATATTTATGGGCTGTTTTTATACAGACCCAAATACTAGCCAGCCAACTTTTAACCAAAGCTGGCCCACAGGTACTGTTGCGTCTGACGCAATGGCCTATGTGTTAGATGACCCAGACGCTGTATTTAGAATGCAGGGAGATGGTGCATTGGCACAAACCACGCTCGGCAATAACATTGCCGTTGTTCAAACAGCAGGTACTGTTCAGGCTGGTCGTAGTCACAATTCGGTTAACGCCGGAACTGCTGCTACTACTAACACTCTCCCTTTACGAATTTTGGAGTTTGTTGATGGCCCAGAAAGTACAGTTGGTGATGCTTTTACTAATGTTCTTCTGACGTATAACAGCGGAATGCATCAGTATCGCAGAGCCTTAGGCACATAACAGGAGACTAGCGAATGGCTATTTCAAGAGCGCAAATGCTCAAAGAGCTGCTTCCGGGTCTTAATGCCCTGTTTGGCTTAGAGTATGCAAAGTACGAAGACGAAGATAAGATGGTTTACGAAACTGAATCCTCTGATCGCTCGTTTGAAGAAGAAGTGAAGTTAAGTGGTTTTGGCGCTGCACCCGTAAAGCCTGAAGGTTCCGCAATCAATTATGATTCGGCGCAAGAAGCTTTTACAGCTCGTTATACCCACGAAACTGTAGCTCAAGGTTTCGCAATTACAGAAGAGGCTATGGAAGACAACCTCTATGCTTCTCTGTCTCAGCGATATACCAAAGCACTAGCGAGAGCGATGGCTTATACCAAGCAAGTTAAAGCTGCATTCCCTTTGAACAATGGCTTCACTAACGCTTATCAATCTGGCGATGGTGTTAACTTGTTCACAGCGGTAGGTGATGGCATAGCTGGAGGCGGAGGTCACCCGCAAGTTAATGGTGGCTTTAACTCTAATCGTCCTGCGGTTGGAGCTGATTTGAATGAAACTTCATTAGAAGACGCAATAATTGCTATTGCGGCTTACACTGATGAGCGTGGACTTTTAATTGCTGCCCGACCAAGACGCTTGATTGTTCCCCCCAACCTGATGTTTGTTTCAACTAGAATCCTAGATTCTGAGTTGCGTGTTAGTACGGCTAACAACGACATCAACGCCATTAAGAACAACGGTTCTATACCTGAAGGTTATGCAGTCAATCACTATCTGACTGACACTAACGCATGGTATATTATTACTGACGTTCCAAACGGCATGAAGCACTTTGAGCGTACTCCGCTTGAAACTTCAATGGATGGCGATTTCGATACTGGTAACGTGCGTTACAAAGCACGAGAGCGTTACAGTTTCGGTGTTTCTGATCCACTAGGAATCTACGGTTCACCCGGAGCTACCTAGAGCAAGTTAAAGACTCTGCCAGATTTTGGCAGGGTCTTTTTTTATAGGTCATGTCAACTGTCTGAAATCTTAATCAAGTTTTGGTGCAAAGATAGGTCAAGCTAAACATTTGATGAGCAAGACAATGCTCAGACGTTCTTTCTTTCCCAGTTGATATGATTTTTAATTCTAGGAACATATTAGTTTTAGCGACCATCCTAGTGGACGTTACGAAGACGCTAAGACGAATCCTTTCGTAAGAGGTAATTATCATGGCTAGAAGATCAAGAAGTTCTTTCGGTGTACTTAGAGCGCTTGGCGGCTACTACATGCAAAGCTCAGACTCTATTGTTGCTTTGACTGCTGACACCACAATCAATCCCGATGACCACGCTGGTAAATTAATTCTTATTAATAACTCAACGCTGACCATCACTCTCCCAACTATTAACAACGACATGGAGCCTATTACTTCTGGCCCAGACGAAAACCCTAATAGTTTAAACAATACTGGCATTTGTTATGACTTCTTGTTCCTAACAAGTTCTGGAGTCAGTACTACTATTCAAGGCAACAGTTCTGCCGACTTAATGATGGGCGGCATTATATCTGTCAAGGCCGGTATTACTAATCTGCATTTCCACGAACCCAATTTAAGCAGTAACTACCAGATCATTATGAATGGAACTACTACTGGTGGTCTGGCTGGAACGCGCCTTAAAATTCAGGCTGTTTATACCAACAGGTACTATGTTGAGGGAACAAGCATTGGCTCATCCACCTTGGCTACCCCTTTTGCTGGCTAACTCAAGGTACTTGCGGGGTTCGCCCCGCTTTTTTTGGAGAACAAAATGGCCGATGTACTGACAAGCCAAGTAATTCAAGATGGCCCTCGAAATGCTATCTTAAAGTTTACAAATGTTAGCGATGGGACGGGACAGACTTTAGCAGTTCTTGTTGATGTCTCTACGCTTAGCGCAGACCCTCTCACCAAACAAGTGTGTAACGGTGTTACGTTACAGTCGATCACTTATTCCAATGTAGGAATGGGAGTCAAATTGTTTTGGGATGCCACTACTAATATTCCTTTGTTAAACCTTCTCACCGATTGGTCGGACCAATTAGATTTTTCTGATTTTGGTATACCTAACGATGGGGCGGCGGGCAAGACGGGAGACATTTTAGTAACCACTAGCGCCGCTAGTGTTGGTGACACTTATACATTAGTTTTAACTTTAACCAAATCTTATGTGAGCGTTTAAGGCGTTATATTATTATGGCTAAATTAGAAATTTTTCAAAACGGTAACTTTAATAATGGCGACCCTGTTTTTCAAATTGGCGTTAAAAATGCCGATGGAGAATACGATATTAAAGTATTTGAGATAATGACCAGCTCGGAAGCCGCAGCGAAACTAAAAGAAATGGGCGGCTCCCCGGCAGCGGCTGCAACTAAAAAGCCTTCTCCCCCTAAAAAACAAGAAGTAGTTGAAGAAACTGAGGCGGCAAGCAAGTCTGATCTTAACAAGATGACTAAGCTGGAGCTTGAAAGTTTTGCTAGAGAATTTGGGGTAGAGTTAGATCGGAGAGAAAAGAAAAATACTTTAGTCAAGGAAGCTTACGAGGCTCAGTTTGATGGCTAGAAATTATCGGAAAGAATACGATAATTATCACTCCTCCGGCAAGCAAAAGAAAAATCGTGCTGCTCGAAATGCGGCTCGCAATTCTTTAGAGGCCAACGGGCGTGTAAAGGATGGAGAGAAAAAAGATGTTCACCATCGTGATGGCAATCCTCGCAATAACGCATCTTCTAACTTAGCCGTTACTTCACGGCGAGCAAACAGAAGCAAAAATATGGCTGGAGGCGGAATGGCTAAAGATAAAAACTGGATACAAAAAGCGATCAAAAATCCGGGCAGCTTGCGGAAAAAGGCTGGAGTTAAGAAAGGCCAAGATATTAGCGGCAAGGAATTAAGCAAGTTGTCTAATTCTCGTAATGCTACAACACGCCGACAGGCCAACCTAGCCAAGACCCTGAAGAAAATGAAGTGCGGTGGTCAAGTTAGAGGCTCAGGAATAGCCATTCAGGGCATTAGGTCAGCTCGACACATATAAACAGCGTGGTAGCTTATGAAAGGCAAAGAGAAGGTTGGTTATGTAATGAAAGAGTTTAAAGACGGCAGGCTAAAGTCTAGCTCTGGAAAGAAAGTAACTGATCGGAATCAAGCTATGGCTATCGCTATGAGCGAGGCTGGCATAAACAAAAAAATGTTCTCTGGCGGCAGGCTGGGTGATGGCAAGGCCGTTCAAGGACAGACCAGAGGGCGAATAGTGTAATGGCAACTAGCGGAACTTATGCCTTTAATCTTGATCTGGGTGACATTATTGAAGAAGCCTATGAGCGGTGTGGTTTAGAGCTGCGGTCAGGATTTGACTACAGGACTGCTAGACGTAGCCTAGATTTGCTTATGCTTGACTGGCAAAACAGAGGTCTTAGTCTGTGGACTGTGAAATCAGCTACTATAACTCTTGTTGCTGGAACAGGAACTTACACTCTTACTCCTGAGAAGTTAGACGTAATAGAAGCGTTCATGAGAACCAACGCTGGCGATATTACTCAGCAGTCAGACTTAACCATGCAACGAATATCCATTTCTCAGTATTCTCAACAAACAAACAAACTCCTTCAGGGACGGCCTATTCAATACTGGATAGAGCGAGCGCCTACTGGAATTACTTTTAGTGTATGGCCTGTTCCTGATGGGTCTCAAACATGGACGCTAGGGTATTACTATATGGAAAGAGTCGAAGACTCAGGAACTCCAGCATCTTTAGATATGGATGTTCCGGCACGTTTCTTGCCTTGCTTGGTGGCTGGATTGGCGTACATGATTGCAATTAAAAGGCCGCAAGCTGAAACAAGAATACCTTTTCTGAAAGGGGATTATGAAGAGCAATGGACAATGGCTTCTGATTCAGCGCGAGAGAAAGCAGCGTTGTATGTTGTTCCCGGCGGGTATGAATATTTATGAGTAGCTTTGCGAGCGGTAAACATGCTTTTGGATTTTGCGATAGGACGGGCTTTAGATATCCATTAAGAGACCTTGTTCCTCAAATTGAGGCTGGCAGGCCCAATGGAATGCTAGTGGGTCGTGATGTGCTTGATGTGGACAATCCTCAGTGGAAGCTGGGCATGATAAATATGTCTGACCCTCAAGCGTTGAGAGACCCACGACCTGACGGCGGCTACGTTCAAAGCAGAGCGCTTTTTGCATGGGACCCAGTAGGTGGCGGTAACACCGCAATGGGAAGTCGAACAGTTGGCCTTGATTGCTCTGGTCATGTGGGTCGAGTAACGGTGGAAATTACATAATGGCTTTTACTTTTACTACATTAAAGACCGCTATACAGGATTATCTGGAGTCTTCGGAGACTACTTTTGTTAATAATCTTCCTTTAATTATTACGCAGGCTGAGCAAAGAATACTGAGAACCGCCCAGCTTCCTGATTTGCGAAAGAACATGACAGGAACTCTCTCCAAAGGAAATCCTTACCTTGCTATGCCAACAGATTTTTTAGCTTCCTACTCTCTGGCTATTGAGAACAGCGGGTCAGAATTTCTGCTCTTTAAAGACGTAAACTTTATGAGAGAGGCGTATCCCGTTGAGGCTACGGAAGGCGTTCCTAAATATTACAGCATTTTTGATGACGCTAACTTTATTGTTGGCCCAACTCCTTCGGCAAATTTTGCAGCCGAATTACACTTTATGTTTGAGCCAGAATCTATAACCGTATCGGCTTCAGGAGAAAGCTGGCTTGGAACTAATGCAGAAGTAACTCTTCTTTATGCTTGTCTAGTTGAGGGATATACTTTCCTTAAAGGCGAGGCAGATCAAATGCAGTGGTATAACGCCAAGTTTGAAGATGCAATGGCTCGCTTGAAATCGTTGGGCGAAGGGTACGACACAACAGACAGCTTTCGTTCTGGCGCTATTAGAAGTATGAGGATTTAATGCTTACAGTTGATCTTGTTGGCAGTGTTGGTTCGGTGATGGTTCAAACCACTCAGAAGCGCGGATTCACTCCTGAAGAACTTTCAGTTGA